>JAABUY010005181.1_pt1 | contig 13249 bp, 16 predicted proteins | sample 5560271 | NCBI WGS metagenome assembly JAABUY01 (sample SAMN10711886, study PRJNA513374) | rock metagenome | isolation source: Antarctica rocks | place: Antarctica: Victoria Land, University Valley
TCGAATCCCTTCTCAGCTGGCCGGATTGAACGCTCTCGCCGAGGTGATCCAGCCTGCTGAAACGCCGCTGGCTGACCGCCGCGCCGCGCACGGCGCGTTTCCTTCGACGTTCTGCATAAGCCTTAACGACTTCGGCAGTTGGTAGGCAGGCACGGGTTCATGTTGCCGACCAGCCTTATTCGAAGGCGAAGCCGCGCGGTTGTCTCTAGGCGGCTTTTGCGGCCCGATTGGCCTCAAGCCGGCGGTCGACCAGCGGCACGACTTGATCGAGGACCAGATGGCTCATGCCCTTCTCCCTGACGACGAGTTGCACGAGCTTGTCGGCGCGCTCGATGTTCTTTGCCCCATCATTCAAAGCGCGGGCCGCCGAGGCTGGCCGGGTCAGGCTTTCGACGGCAGCAGCGTATTTTTCGAAAGGCACCAGTTCCTCCTGCGACGCGCCGAGCTTCACACCAACGAGAAGGCGCCAGGACGGATCAGCATCGAAGGCACGTGCACCGACGGTAAGCTAGTGGAATTTTCGTGTGGCGGCTGCGACGGGCTTTGAAGCACTCTCCTCGCTTCAAGCGTCAAGGGGAACGTCCCGGCCTTCCTGCACGATAGCTCAGAGAAGGGGTCGACCTCTGCGGACAGATCGGCCTCTCGCAGATTAGCCGTCAGAGCTACTGGCCATGCCGTTGAGAGCCCGCGGCATTTGCCTGCCGAATCGGCACGTGGAAGCGGTGCAGCCTAGAGAGGACGCGCCGGTCAAGCGCCGGTCCCTCGGACGTGACTACCGCGTCCCCCAATGCCCAACCTTCCCCGCTACCGCGGGCGCCTGATCGTCGCTCGGGGAGGGTCGAGCGTATCGACAACACTGGCTGCGCATTGCCGAGCGCTCCCCATGCCTCGCTGCCAAGCAACGCTGAGGGCGGGTGCCGGAACCCCGAGCGCCGCAGGACGGCGATACCGGTCTCTGCGCAACGATGTGGTTAAGCGGCGGCACATCGCGTCGGTCCAGCATGACCACCGAGAGCAAGGAGAGGAGAGCGGACAGCGAGGCAGCGGCGTGGGCTATCAGGCTCCAAACCCCCATCGGAGAGAGGGACCATGTCGGCGAGCAAAAAGAAGAAACGCCAGGGCGGTACGGCAAAAGTCGAGGTCACGCGGGAGCGTCGGCGAAAGGCGGCTAGCGGCACTGCCGCTATGCCGCGATGGGGTGCCACCCGGGTCTGTCGAGGTGCGGAGCAGATGCTGGGAGAGTTGGAGGTCGTCTTCGAGCCGGACGCCGAGCTTCTCGCGGCCGCCGAGGCCGAACTCGGGTCTTGGCCGGACCCGCGTCGCGGCCACCACGTCATCGACCCCGAGGCACTCCGCGGCGCGATTGGCGACGACTTCGACACGGCAGACGCCGAGGATATCGCTACCTCGACCGAAGAAGCCGGTCGCCTGCGTCGGCTGCGCAAGCTCGCCGCCGACCCGGACGCGCTCTACAAGCCGCATCTCGTCGCCGATGCCGCCCTGATTTCGCGGCTCGAGGGAGTTCGGGCCACAGCTTCGAACGCAGGCGAGGTCATCGACCTCGTGACGCGGGCCGCCCGCATCTCGGCCTTGACGCAGGCACCCATCGACATCTTGCCGATCATCCTGCTCGGGCCCCCGGGCTGCGGGAAAAGCCGGGTCATTCGCGAACTCGGCCGAGCCCTCGACACGCCGGTTCTGACCTTCCTCGGATCGAGCATGGCCGACGCGACCCAGGTCCTGGGAAGCGGCACCGGATGGAAGGGGGCCGCCCCCGGTCGTCTGGCTGAAACGCTGCTGCAGTCGCCGACGAGCAGCCCGCTGTTCGTCGCGGAGGAGGTCGAGAAACTGAGGCTTTGGGACCGGCGCGAGAGCGCAAGTGACATCCTGTTGGGCCTGCTCGACCGCCAGATGGCCGCAACGCATGAGGACGCCTACCTCCGCGTGCCCATGCGGGCCGATCGGGCGATCTGGCTCCTCGCCGCCAACACTCTCGACAACCTCTCTGAACCGCTGCTCGACAGGTGCCTGATCGTCGAAATGCGCTCTCCCGAACGGGAGGAGCGCCGCGACATCGTCGCGCGCATGCACGCCGAGACCCGGGCGCAACTGGGACTGGACCCCGAGGTCACGCTCGACAGGAGTGTGACCGAGTCCCTCCGCGAGATCAGCCTGCGGCGGATCGGTCCCCTTTTCCAGGTGGCACTCGGCCACGCCGTCGAAGCCGGCCGCGATCGGCTCGAGGTGGCCGACATCATCTGGGCCCGCACCGTCGTCGAGCGCGGGCGTGAGCCAGCCCGAGCCCGAGCCGGCTTTCTGCCGTGACGGGCGGAGCAGCCGATCGACGCTCAGGTCATATGAAGCCGTCGGCGAAGCCTCAAGGCAAGCAAGGTGAGCATGGCGAGGCGAAGGGGTCGAGAGATGGATCGGCGTGGACGTTCGGGTCGGGAGCGGACGGACGAATGCCCCATGAGGAGTGTTGGGAGGAAGTTGTGGAACAAAACACGAACAGGCATACGGCAGTGTCGAACGGTCTCAGCGAGGCGGTGGTCGCCGCTGTGGCGATCCTCTCCCGGCTCGGCGAGGCCGAGCGACGCTCGGCGCTCCACGAGCTCGGGTTCGCCGACATCCGGCGCATCTGGACGCCGCGCGATCCAGGATCGCTGCCGACCCTGACGGGACTCGTGCCGGAGCGCGACCGGGCAGAAATCTACGCTTCACAGGTTTGGGCGAGGGACTACCGTCGATCAGGGCCCGTCGTGGTTTACGTCCTCCAGGCAGTCGGTCTGGCGCGGCTTTCGGTCCTCCTCGGCGGCGTGAGCCTCGCCAAGGTCGGCTCGACGGGGCTCGAGAACGTCGCGCGGCGGATCGCCGAGCTCGGTGCCGGCCAGTATGGAGCCTGGATCCGCGGCCCGCGCCGTTACGAGCTCACGCCCGGCTTCGATCGGTTCAGCATCCCACCTCGGATGCAGCTCGCGGTGCAGCACCCCTCGAGCCCGGTTCGCCTTTGCGCCTGTGGGATCGAGGTCGACCTGCCGCCCGGGATGAGTCCCGGGGAGTTCGAAGCCGCCCTCAACCACGCACTGCGGATGCTCCGGTTGCAGAACATCGGCGATAGCGAGGCGGGGCGCGCGCTCTGCGCCTCGACGGGCGTCGCGCCGGCTGAACTGCACCGGTTCTACAAGCGGAAGACGACCTTCCGAGCCGCGACCGAGATCACCCTGTTTCGTCCTCAGGCCGACCTCGGCGCGTTGGCGCGCCTCTGCGAAGACATCGTCATCGACCATGTCGGCAACCTGCAGCCGAAAAGGCCGGCCTGATGAACGCGCCCATCACCGTCGGCCGGCAAACGACGCCGGGAGCCGCACCTCGTACTTCGACAAAGCCGGCCGGCGCTCCCACGCTGCCCGGTCCCATGCCGGCGGACGCGATCCCGCTCGGCGATCTGCTGCGTCGGGCCGGCGTGGCCGTCAGGGCCGGTCTGCCGAATGCAACCTGGGTCGTGGCCGCCGTCGCGGCCGCCAAACCCGCGCGAGGCGGCGCCTCTGTCGAACTCGTGGAGGCCGAGGCATCCCGGGCCGATGCCGGAGTCCTTCGGGCGTATCTGCCCGACGGCGTCCTGGCCGCAGTACGACAGCGAACCGGCCATACGGTCGATCCCATGGATCTCGTCGGCATGACGATCGTCGTGCGCGTGGCGGTCGACCTGCATCCGAGATGGGGCGTCACCGGGCGGATCGAGGCACTCGCCCCCGGGATCGAGGCGTCCCTTGCCCGGCGCGCCCTCGAGGCGACGATTGCCAGGCTCCGTCGTGAGGGTCTGCTCGACCGGCAGAAGAGCATTCCGATGCCCCGGGACATCACCCGTCTGGCGGTGGTGCATCCGGCCGGTGCCGCCGGATGGGGCGACATCGCCGCCGACCTCGGGCGGTGGCAGAGTGCCGGCCTCCTGATCGCCCGGTCCGTCCCAACGCCGTTCGAGGGGGTGGACGCTGCGAGCGGCATCGCCGCGGCGCTCCGTCGGGCCGCCGAAGCCGTCGCCGGCTCCCGGCCCGACCTCGTGCTCATCGTGCGAGGCGGGGGCCCCGCGACGTCACTGGCATCCCTCGATGATGAAGCGGTGGCGCGAGCGATCGCCGCCCTTCCGGTGCCGGTCATCACCGGCCTTGGCCACGCCGTAGACTCCACCCTTGCCGATCGCGTGGCGAGGAGTTGCGACACCCCCTCCAAAGCCCTGGGGCTCGTTCGCGAGATCCTGCTCGGCTCGGCTCGGCAGGCGCGGGCCGATCATGCGGCGATCACCGCGGCGGTATCGGTCGGCCTCGATCGGGCGGCGCCGAGCCTTGCGGCCCTGGAGCGGCGCATCTCCGCCGACGTCCTGCGGACGATCGTGGCATCATCGGAGACGCTCGATCGCGGCTGGAGCGCTGTCCGGGGAGCGGCGGAAGGAGCACGCGAGCGGCTGGCGCGCCAGGACGACAGCCTGCGGCGCATTGCAGCCGATGTCGCAGCGGCACCGCCGCTTGTCATCGGGCGCACGGAAGCCGAGCTCGTCGCCTTGCTGGAAGCCGTCCGGGCCCGGGCACGCCGCGCCGGCGAAGGCGCGCCGGACGGTACCGGCCATCTCTCGGCCGTCATGGCTCGTGCGCAATCGCTCGTTACGGCGGCCGAGGCGGATCTCACGACGCTCGGGGGCAGCATCCCGATCGTCGCGTCGGCCTTGGCGGCTCGTTCCGCTGCCGAGGTCGAGGTGCTCGTCGACTCCATGCGGCGACGCGCCCGGGAGCGGATCGACCGAGCCGACACCGGAGATCGACATCTCGCAACGGTCGCTGCCGCCATCGCCGACATCCGTCGCGTGCAGGATGCGGCGATCGCGCGCCTGCACCAATCGATCGAGGTCGCCGTCAGCCGCCGTCTGGATGGGGCCACGGCCGCTCTGGATCGCGCATCGGCGATACTCGACGCGGCCGATCCGGCTGCCGTGCTGGCCCGCGGCTATTCACTGGCGATGGACCAGCACGGTCGGCCCATCACCTCGGTCGCGGCCGCAACGGCTGCCTCGACCTTCACCTTGCGCTTCGGCGACGGCGAGGTCGCCGTACAGCTGATCCATCCTCAATCCGGCAACTAGGAGTCCATCATGAAGCCCAGCACCACTGTGACCCTCGCCTCGACCGAGACCTATGCCAGCGCCTACGCGCGACTGGCCGCGGTTGCCGAGAAGCTCAAGACCGCCGGCGCCGCCGCCAGCGTCGACGATCTCGTGTCCGACCTTCGGGCTGCGCGCACCGCCTATGCCACGTGCAAAGCCCGCCTGGATTCGATACGGCTTGAGGTTGTGGCCGAAGTGGAAGCCGCCGACACGGCGAAGGCCTGACGACAGCCGGCAGGCGTCAGCGTCCGCCTCCGGATCTGCTCCGCAGCGAGATGGATCCGCAGGTGGAGCTATTCAATGCATTGACGGCAGAGACCTGAGACGTGATCGCCTCACCGACAAAGTTCGAGCGGATCATGTTCGACCAGAGCCGACAGGAGGATCACCACCGGTCTTGTTGCCGGGGCCGAACCGCGCACGGGAATATTTCGGGGGTCAAGCCACCGTGAGGCATCGCACAGCTCGCAGCTCGCAGCGTTGACTGGCAATCAAGCGACAGTGAAGCAGCCGGTGAGAACGGCTAGACATTGAGAAAGTGATCCAGAAAAGGGTCGTCCCCAATGAACAGGCAAGAAGGAAAAAGCAAATGGCCCACAATGTTCCCACATCCAACGATCTGATCGACAATCTGGTTCGACAGTGCTTCGGCGTCGAACCCGACGTCATGGCTTCACTGGCGCATGGCGACCGGGAAGTCGGTCTCCGTCGCCTGCCAAGCCTGCCCGAGACCAAGGACCCGCTCGACGGTGTCGACGTGCTGACACGCAAGGTGATCGCCATGGTCCTGCAGATGCGGCGGCACCCCGGCATTCCCGTGGCGCTCGTCAACGATAGCCAGGCCCGGGCGGCGGGGTGGCCGACCGCTCGGCTGGCCAACGCGGCAATGGTACTCGCCTGGGGTGTGGCCCTCGAGACGGAGGTGCAGACATCGTGTCCGATCCTGCTGGACGCGGACGAGACCGCGACGGCCGTAAACCCGCTAATCCGGGTCGACCGCAAGCTGCCGTCGATGCGCAAGCTGCTCAAGACTCTTTGCCGTGCCCGGAGCATCGACATCGTCTCGATGGAGCGGGTCAATCAAGCCCGCGAGACCGCGCCGGCCCTGACGGGCCGAACACGGCTTGGGCTGCATGATCACCTTCAGGCCTGGCTCGGCGTCGACGCGGACAAGGTCGAACTCCTCGCTGACCGATACGGCAGGGTGGCCGGCCGGGACGCGCGCGCGGCGCTCTATACCGCGTGCCTCGTCATCGAAGGCCTCGAGTTGGGTCGTGTCATGGAAGGTGAATCGATCACTGCCGTGCGGCTCAAGACGGAGAAAGATGCGCAGCTCGCTGGGCTACCCGGGGCGACGGCGTGCAACTTCTCGCTGCTTATAGGAGTCGCCATCACCCACGCGGCTGGGTGTACGGTGCACGTCCTGCCGCCACGCGACGACGTCTCTGCGGATCTGGTCAACGCTGGCCAGCGCTTCGAGGGCACATTCGGGGATTTCGACGACGAGGCAGAAACGGTCGCGTCCCTCACGACCTCGGCGATGATCAAACCGTCAGCCTGCCCATCATGGTAGCCTGATAGTCCCGGCCCAGGCCGGTGACCGCAGTGGCTCCCCAGAAGCTACACCACGCCTTGGGACACGATCTCGAAATCCAGGACGTGGCTCGCCGAGGGTACGTTCACGTGGGCCGACGCGCTGTAAGACGGGTGGCGCAACGCCTCTTCGATCGGCGCACCACGCCTGCCGTTCGGACGCCACCGACCGCTGACGTGGCCGCGCCATGAACGTCGGCTTCACGGTGGCAGGGCGAAACTACCGGACCGCCGCGATTGGACAGGGTGGCTGTTTCGCGGTCATTCGTCGAGGATTGGGCGACATTGTACCGATCAACTGCGCCCGCCGTCGCCCCATGCTCAGGCAACAGGTTTGTATCTCTCCACGAGACCGACTGCTCGACCGAATTCTCATCCGGCCCACGGCAGATGACGGACCGGCTCCCAGGCCCTGAAGATCGGCGCTGATTGAGCAGGCCTTGGGTGCTGGCGATGCTCTCGCCATCGCCGGGGATTTACGGCGATGCCGACCGTGACGCCGCCGAGAGCCCCCAGCATCTCGGCCGCGCGTAACCAACGTCGATTACTGGCGTCGACTTAGCTGATCAGAGAAGCCAGTGGGCGACTTAGACTAGCTGCACTTGAGGCACGACGATCAGGTCGCGTGACCGCCGTTCGTCACCCCGTCACGCCGCGAGGGCGATGACCAGCAGATAGGCCTTCGCGGCGACGAACAACTGCTTCATCCCAGGGCCCCCGAAGGCGCAGTTTGCCGGTATCGCGGGGGTCGGAAAAAAGCCGAGCCTGGTGCGGTCCGGCGCGTAGATGTGGATGCCGTCGCCCGCCGTCGTCCACACCCAGCCCCGCGCGTCGACCGCGAAACCGTCCGGGTAGCCGTGATCGGTTCGGCAAAACAGGCGCCGGTTCGACAGCGTGGCGTCCGCACCGACGTCGAAGGCCAGGATCTCGTGTGTATCCCGCTCGTGGCCGCCGATGATCTCACCGAGGGATCTCGCCGTGTCGGAAACGTAAAGTGTCCGGCCATCGGGTGAGAAGAACAGCCCGTTCGGCTGTTCGAAGTCGGCCATTCGGCGAAGATTCTGGGCTTGGCGATCAAATCGGTAAACGCTGCGGTGGTCGAGTTCCGGCGCAACGAGGCTGCCCTGATTGGGCATCAGCAGGCCGAAGATCGGATCGGTGAACCAGATAGCCCCGTCGGCCGCCACGGTGACGTCGTTCGGGGAATTGAGTCGTTTGCCGTGGTAATGGGTGATAATCGGTTCCGCACCGCCTCGGTCATCGGACCGGCTGATGCATCGGCGGCCGTGCTCACAGTGAACCAGCCGCCCATCGGCCCCGAGCGCGTTGCCGTTCATGAATTGGGTGTTGTCGATCACGACTTCGACGTGCCCATCCGGGTACCAAGCGAGCAGCCTACGGTTTGGGACGTCGGACCAGACAAGGCGACCGTTTGGCGTGTCCCAGACCGTGCCTTCGCCGTGCAGCGTGAACTGATAGAGGATCTGTGGCTCGGCATCGGCCGGCAGCACCGCCTGGAGGCGAGGGTCGTGCACCTCGACGCCGGTGAACTTGTCGACCGGCTTCGACGGCCCAGGTTCACGCAACAGACGGCCGAGCTCAAGAGACATGCTGCGTTCCATACTGCATCTCCTTGCTGACGGAAGTCCGTTGGGGTCGGTCGCGCATCCCGCAGCCGGCGATCCGACCAGGCTGTCGTGAACGCGTCTGCGGCTTCATTGGATGGGCGATCGCCCGAGGTTCGCCTCGATCCAGTATATGACCGACCCCCGCTCGTCCGTCACCTCGAGACGCCAATCCGTTTCGGGAACATCGCGCTGAACGCTGCCGGCGAGCAGCGCCACGCTGCGTCGGATCGCTTCCCGACATGCGTCATCGATCGCTGGCAGTTCCAGACCGTCCGGGTCCGGAAGGTCGGTGTCATCGTGCAGGCTGAAAAAGTATTGCGGCATCGCCGTCCGGCTTTTCCGCTTTGACGACGGCGCGAGCGCCGTATCATGGTTTCTTTCGGTTGAGTTCCACTTCGACAGCAGCGTTTCATAAAGGCCGGGGTGGCTCTTCGCGGCATGCTTGAGCGCAGGGCCACGGACCGGCAGCGTGCTTCGCCGTTGACCCAAAAGATCATCCAGGCCTCGGAAGCTGAACTCGTGACCGGCGTCGAGATGACGGATGGTGATCGTCTCAGCGTCTGAGCAATCACGACGAACTGCGTCACGGCCCACCACCCTCGGACCTTGAGGCCCTCACCGGCAAATCGGCGTCTCCGACGACCGGTCCTCGCCGCTCGGCTGCGGCGTCAATGTCGCCTCTGAAAGCGATCGAGCTCGCGGGAGCGGCTTCGGGCGGCGATTTCACACCGGTTTTCGCCGCGCCGCTCCGCAGTCGACGAGCAGATCGTCTGGTCCGTTAAGGATCTGCGGCGGAATGGCCCTCGGAACGTTGTTCCCGACCAGAGTTTCTGGAGCAAGCACGCCGTCCTCCCGAGCTGCGGCAGCCGACCGCAACTTGGCACGGCGTTCGGGTCCGGGACAGTGCCAACCTCTTACACTATCGCAAGCCTGTTGCGTTTCGTCTCGCAGGCGACATCTGCTGAGGCGGCCCCTCTTTTGCTACTCCTGCTGCCCGCAGCGTCTCCGACCTTCAGGACGCAGGGTCGAAGCCGGCGACCTGGGCCAGCTTCGGAGCGTCCGTCACTTCGAACCGCCGTTCATCTATGCGCGCCAAGTCTCCCTCCCGCAGTTGCCGGAGGATGCGGTTCACGTGAGGTAATAGACCCCTGCAGTCCGCGCGGCCCGTCCTGCCAGGAGGACCTCCTTGGGCGCTGCCATCCGAGTTGACGCCGTGAGGCTCTCCACTGCGGCGAGTTCTGGAGGTGAGAGCCGGGCCACGGCCTGCAATCGGTCAACCAGCGGATTGCTCATGTAAGCCTGCTTCCGAACCAAAGCGCGATTGGACAACAATCAAGCGGTGGAAGGTTTCTGTCGCGAGGAATGGGCGATCCATTCATCTGGGATACAAGAAGAAAATGAGAGAAGCGAGGGAAATCCAACTCTCAGGAGTTGTTGAGGGGGCTGGCGATGCTGGAGTGTTAGAGCATGCACAGTGCTGGATGGGAAGACGACACGCTGGTAATCCGCGTCCCCTTCGCTGAGTTCGAGGCGTCGCTTGAATATCTCGACCATGGGGATCGCCGGCACCGCATCCTGGATCGAGAGGCGCTGAAGTCGTTCGTGGCCGAGCATGCTTTCGGAGTGTCGGCTTTCGGCGATCGCCACGTCGGGAACGTTGACACGATAACGGAATGGATCGATCTGCTGATGCTGCTCGCCGCCAAAAACGCGGCAGGGATCGAGATCGATGATCCGAGACGAAAAGGACGAAGATGACGGCTCCGCAACCGGCCGTGGGAGCAAGGCCGGCGAGGATCCCAGCCGATAGGCGCCACGACCTAAGCTCGTTGGGCGCCCCGTGCCATGGTGGCGGCGTGACTAGCCCCGCCGGGTTCCATAAGGCGCGGCCGTGACTCCGCCCGCTCCTTCCGCCCCATTCCTCCATGGTTTCGAGCGCCTGTTCGATCTCAGCGAAGACGAACGGGATCACCTGCATCGGTTGGTGCAGGAATCGATACAGGTTCCGCCACGGCGCAAGCTGGTCGATGCGGGTAAGGTCCACGAGCAGGCGTTCATCCTGAAAGCGGGGTGGATGATCGAGTTCAAGATGCTGCGTGACGGGGGTCGGCAGATCCTCGACTTCAAATTGCCAGGCGAAGTGGTCGGGATTGATAGTCTCGCCTACGCGGTTGCGCCTCACTCGAGCGCGACGCTGACCCAATGCGAGGTCGCTCGTCTTCCTCGGGAGGCTCTCTTGGAGACACATGGGCGTTTCCCGAAGCTGGCCGCGGGATTGTTCCTGATGAGTCTTCGTGAAGAAGCGATCCTGCATCAGTGGGAGTTGAGCCTCGGGCGTCGATCGGCCTACCAGCGCACGGCTCATCTGATTGCCGAGTTGCATTGCCGCGCCTGGCTGCGAGGGCTGCTGGACGGATCGTCCTTTCCATTTCCCGTAACCCAACAGGATCTGGCGGACTGCCTCGGCCTGACGCCTCCTTACGTGAACCGCATCCTTCGGCAGTTGCGCGACGGGGACCTGGTGCGCATAGAGGAGCGGCGCCTCGAGGTCATGGACGTTCCGAAGCTGGCCCAGGTCGCCGGCTTCGACCCTGCCTATCTGAAAGAATGGGGGCGCCGCGGGCGGCAGGATTAGCAAAAGCCGGTCCACCCCCGCAAACTTCGCCTGCGAGACGAATCTCGAGAGGCCTGCGACAGCGCAAGAGGTCGGCACTGTCCCGGACCCGAGCGCCGTGCCAAGTTGGGGTCGGCCGCTACAGCTCGGGAGGACGGCGTGCTTGCCCCAGACACTCCGGTCAGGAACCGAATTCTGAAATCCGTTCCGCCGCAGATCCTTGACCGGCTCCGGCGCCATCTTTCACGTTCCCACCCAAGGCCGGGCGCGTCCTGCATCACTGGAACACGCCGACAGAGCACGTCTTCTTCTTGGAAGCTGGCCTCGTTTCGGTGTTGACGAAAGCGGGCCCCGACACCGCCGCAGAGGTCTGGACCGTTGGTGATGACGGGGTTGCAGGAGCTCTCGTCGTGCTCGGCACCGCGGTCACGCCTTACCGCTGGATGGTTCAGATCGAGGGCAGCGCGCTGCGGATGAGCCCGCCTGACCTACGGCGCCTGATGGACGGCCTCCTGCCATTTCGGGCGGCTTTGTGCCGTTATCTCCTGGTGGTTCTCCATCAAAGCTCACAGACCGGTGCCTGCAAGCGGAACCGCGGCCGGGGAGCACAGTTGGATTAGGCTACGGTCCGCCACGCCGGGAAGCAGAGTTATGAGGAGCAAATCCATGACATGGACCACCCCCATCGTTCGCGAGATCTGCGTCGGCATGGAAGTGACTAGCTACGAATCGGCCGAGATCGAATCCGCCGACTGAGGTGCGGCTTCAGCTTCCGGATAGAGGCGGTTCCATGCGAGATGGTGGCGTTCTGCCGCTTGCGGGGCGGCGCACTTCGGAGATGCGCCGATCAGTATCGGAAGCGTTCTGGCGCTGTCTGCCCATCTTCGCGGTCGCAGTGGTGGCCGCGCTAGGCGGTTGTGATCGACCGGATCGGGCACCCTCGGTGGGGGACGCGAAGGCCGGCGAGATCACGATCGAGCGGCAGGCTTGCGGCAACTGCCACATCATACCTGGAATCCAGAACTCGAATGGCCTGGTCGGTCCGTCGCTCGACCATTTCGGGTCCCGGCGCATGGTCGCGGGCCTGCTGGCCAATACGCCACCGGACCTCGTGCGATGGCTGCGCTCGCCGCAAACCGTACTGAAGGGGAACGCCATGCCGGACATGGGCTTGAGTGAGCGGCAAGCGCGCGACGTGGCCGCCTACCTTTATACGCTGAAGTGATGCGATTTCTGCTGCGTTCCCTTCTCTCGATGCGTTTGCTGCTCGGCGCAGCCGCCACGATTGCGGGATTGCGAGCATGGCGCCGGCTTTCTCGCCGGCGTGCCACCCAAGCTCACCCCGCAGCTGCAGTCGCTGCAGACCGGGCGGAGAGCCGAGGGCACGCCGGACCCGCAAATTGGCCCAGCACGACAGATGGCGGCCGGCCTCCAAGCGCCGGACTCGTTCTGCGGCTTCTGCGATGGCTGATGGCCCGCAAAGTCCTGCTCGGTGTGGCGACCGGGATCGGGGTCCCCGGCGCGGTCGGACTGGTCGTCGGCGCCTGGATCATCTACGGCGGAATATACGACACGGCCGCCAGCTATCCGCATTTCAGGCTCGTCGCTTGGGGTGCCCACACCACGATGATCCATTCGGTGCGGCGGCGATCGCAGGACGTCGAGGCGCCGGGGCAGTTTACCCAAGACCAAGTTCTGTCGGGTGCCAAGGAATACGAGGAGCACTGCATTGCGTGCCATGGGGGTGCGGCGGTGGCCCGCGCGCCCTGGGCGAGCGCCATGCTTCCCTCGCCGCCCTTCGTGATCGATGCGGCACGCCATTGGTCCCGGCAGGACCTCTACATCATCGTTCAGCAAGGGGTGAAGATGTCCGCCATGCCGGCCTGGGGCGAGATCCTGCCCCAGCAGCAGATCTGGGACATCGTCGCATTCCTGGAGGCCATGCCGGACCTGTCGCCGGCCGATTATGCGAAGATGCGCGCCCAGGTCCGCGCGCAGCCCACGACTCCGCTCGGCGCTTCGGGCCCGACCGCCTCGCTGTCGCCGCAGCCCTTGCAGGACACGGAACCGTTCTCGCGAACCGTGGCGTCGGACAGGGAGGCCGCGCCATGAGAAGGGGGTCCTCTCGGTAGGTTAGGAAGCGTCGATGATTTACCGCGCTGATTCCTGCGATCGGGGCGCGATAGTATAGTTCCACTCGCCATGGAAGTGGCTGCGGATCATGTTCAGTTCGGCCATTTGCTGGTCGGAGATCCTGAT
>JAABUY010005184.1_pt1 | contig 13241 bp, 9 predicted proteins | sample 5560271 | NCBI WGS metagenome assembly JAABUY01 (sample SAMN10711886, study PRJNA513374) | rock metagenome | isolation source: Antarctica rocks | place: Antarctica: Victoria Land, University Valley
GCACCCTCGCCATCTGGGCCGCCGCCACCGCGAGCTTCCCCGTGCCGGACGCGCCGAAGCCCTCCACCGGCAGAGGGCGGAGCGCCTCGTCCGAGAACAGCTCCTCGGTGATGCGCTCGATTCCCGAGGCACGGCGCCCGAGATGGGTGCGGTCCACCACCAGGGTGCGTCGCGCGTTCATGGTCGCCCCTTTCGGCCCGTCCCACGCAGCGCGGGCAGCCGGCCGCCGCTATCGGTGTTCATTGCGCTATCCCGCCCAAAGTGCACGCGCCAGCACCGGCACCAGATGCGCCCGTTCCGGCACCCAGAGTTTCGCGACGTACTCATGGCCCGCCATGTCGCTCGATGTGTCGGCGCATCGCGGCAGCCTTAAGTCCGACACCAGCGCCCGATGCATTGCGCCTGCTCCTGCCAGCCCGCAAGCTTCGAGGCACATGCGGCCGCCTTGAGCGATCGTAGCCGGTCAGGCAACGCCAGCAACCCGCGCAAGGTGTCCCCGATGATCGCGGCCCCCTGCGCCAAGGGCAGGCTGACGACCCCCGGCAGATGCGTGAGACTCCGCATGGGCGGGATGTCGGAGATGAGGCACGGCACGCCGCGGCTCAGGAACTCCAGGACCGAGCCCGGCACCCCCTCCGATCGCGAGAACAGGAAGCCCAGGTCGCAACGATCCAGTATGGCGATCAGCTTGTCGAGATCCTGGTCCTTGTTGATATAGCCATGAAGCGACATGTAAGCGCGATCGGGCAGGTCGCCTTGTCCAGGGCCGATCACCTCCAACGCGACCCTCTGCTGCAGCGACGTATCGGCATCGATCGCCGCGATCAGGTCGCGCAAGCCCTTCCGCTCGAAGTCGAGACCCATGAAGCCCACGCGGAGCCTGTCGTCCGATTTCACCTCGCGTCGGCGCTCGCGCCGCAAGAGTGGCATGTTGAGGCCGCGCCCGATGACCTCGATTCTGCCGTCAGCGATCGAATAATGCTCGATCAGCTGTCGCCTCACCTCGGAGGTGGCGGCGAAGATGCGATCCGCCGACGCGTAGGACGCTCGCTCCTGGGCGAAGATCTCGTCCTGAATGCGCCGCGGCATGCCGGCGAATTGCCCGTAGGACAGATATTGGCGGTGGGTCATGTCGACGTAGAGGTAGGTCTTGGCGAACCCTCCAACGTCCGGGCTGATAGCGATCTGCGGGAACGAGATGAGAATGGCGTTGGGATCCCGATCGAAACGGCTGGCGAGCCAGTTGGCGTTCTGAAACTGCCGCGTCATGAAAAAGTAGGGCTGCGGGTCTGTCCGCATCCGCAACCCCCACATCGCCGTCGCGCCGTATAGTTCACGATACGAATGGGTCGGCACAGCCTCGACCTGGAAATCCGGCAACTCCTCTCGCAGGCTTTCCGTGAGGTAGAACGCACAGCCGGAGAAGTTGACCGTACTGTCACCGCCGGTCACGTAGATTTTCCTGCCCTCGCGGAGGCTCACGGGAAACTCCCATAAAATATCGATAAATTGCATTCTTACGGTTGTAGGCCAGGTCTGGAAATTAGCAGTAGGTGTGATCAGCTACGTGGTGAATGCGAGTGGGATTCAACGGAGAGGCATTTCCATGAGCCGACAGCTTGTGGGCCCGCCTGGACCCGCACGATGGCAGCGACGGTGCGTGGTGGCGGGCCTGGAATCGCGCTCAGGCGTATCCAGAGTTTGTCAGGGCCGCACTGAAGCGCGGTCGACACAACTGGTCATCCGAGCCGGCGAAGGGATTCGCACCCTCGACCTCAACCTTGGCAAGGTTGCGATCAACATTCCCGGACGATCGGCCACACTGGCCGCAATCAGCCAGAAACTCCACTCAGCCACCCTGTTTAGATTTCCCGAGCACCTCAGTGCGTCGGTGCGCGCGCGTTTCGCCGCTTCCGGGGATCTATGATGTACAGGAGGCCCGGACAAATCTGGCCGCCCTAGGCCTCGACCCTCTCCTGGAGAAGCTCCTGGCCGAGGTGGCGGAGGACTGCGCCTTCTCCGGGCCTGGCCGCCTTATCGGTCCCAGTTTAAGCGGGGCGGACTCGGGTCCGAGGGATCCGAAGAGGCGTGAGGGTGTGGCGCGTGAAGGCCGTAGGAGGCCCATAGACGCCGCTCGGGGTTAATCGCATTTCGAGGCGGATAACCCTTTCTTCACACAAAACTCACTATCCTTAACCACGGCGCGCGCTGCGTCGGGGCGGAGCCGCGGGTCATGAACAAGCTGTTTTCGGCGATATTCTGCATGTTCTTCGTGAGAATGTGCCCAACAAGTCGTTCGACCTAATCTATCTCGACCCGCCGTTCAATTTCATATAGGTCAAAACTAACACCGGCGAATGCGTGACCGATGGCAATCCTCACCTCCTCCAAGAGATCGACCTGCAACGTGGAACGTGGCCTCTATGTTCTGCGCTATGGCTCCTGTGCTCCAGGCGAATCACCGACAGCGTCAATAGCCGTCCAAACGGGTGACATCGACCTCGTACCGGCTCCCGGACGTTCTGCGGATGCCCTGACCGGCCCGGGCCAATCCATCGCGGTGATCGCCAGAACCGCAGGTGCGCTCGACATCGTCCTCACGGCGCGTTCGGCGGCCCTAATGCCCGAAACGTCGATCGACCTCGACCTGATCGATCGCGGCGCCGACGAAGCGAGGGCCTTTCAAAGCAGGCCAGTTGCCTCGCCCGTTCGCCCGACGCCTTCGATGAACAGCAAATTCGCAATCACGGCTCACGTTTCACGCATCGGCGACGTGACCGTCGCCGACGATCAATGGGTCGCCGGCCCAGAGATGCCGCTGCCCGTCGAAGGACTGTCGATCCTCCCAACCGATCTCGGCATCGCCATTACTTATCAGGTGATGTCGGCGAGGATGCAGGGTCGCTGGAGCAGTGTCTTCCAAGGAGGAGAATTCGCCGGATCGCGGCAGCAGGCCGATCCTCTCACGGGAATAAAGCTTGAGCTGACCGGTCCGGCAGCGGCCGACTTCGCCATTATCGCTTCGGCGATGTTCCTTGGCAGCACGCCTATCGAGCGGACCGGCCGATCAGTGACGCTGGAAAGTCGCGATCCGCTCGTAGGCCTGAGAATCCGTTTAACCCACGTTAATCGGTCGGCCGTACAAACTTCTGAGGACACGAAAAGTCGGATACGCGTCTTCCGCGCTCAACGCTGACATCGCGCGAACAACAGGAAAGCATCAATGACGGACCCCTCGAATTATCCGGCGACGAGTCCCGGAGATCTGAAGAACCTCCTGGACGGTCTCGTGCCGTCGAGCACCCGCGCCGGGATCCTCCAGGCGCTCCGCGCGTCCGGCGTGATCACGTCGCCCGATTCTAGAGTCGGCGTCGCGCTCGAACAGAACGTCGGCTCCTCCCTCCGCATCAACACCAACCAGACCCAAGCCGTGGTGCTGGGTGCGGACACCGGCACCAACATCCATTCCAACGGACCGCTCGTCATTGCCACTTCCGGCGGCAACAACTACGTCGACATCAGCAACTATAATCCGAAGGGTGACCACGCCGACACGGTGATCGGCGGCAGCGGCTCCGACTACATCTACGGCAACAACGCCGCGTCCCTGCTGAAGGGCGGATCGGGCGCCGAAACCATCCGGTCCGGCGGCGGCCAGGACACCATCCTCGGCGGCTCCGGCATCAACACCCTGATTGCCGGCGGGCGGAGCGACGTGTTCGCCGGGGCCGGCACGGCCAAGGTGCAAGCCGGCCTCTACGGCGGAAGCCACGACACCGTGCACGCGGGAACCGGCCAGGACACGATCTCGCTGCGCATGGGGAACAACACGGTCTATGGGCCGGGTAGGACTGGCTCGGCGACGATCGTCGCCGGCTCGGGGAACGACACGATCTACGGCGGCGCCGGCAGCCAGACCGTCACCAGCGGTTCACCGACCGAGATCCATCTCGGACACGGTTCCACCACCCTCAAACTCGGCAGCGGCGCCAACGACACCGTGTTCGGCAGCTCCAATACCGGAACGCTGCAGCTCAACCGGGCTTCGTCGGACGTGGCGTCGACCCACACCGTCGACGGCAGGACCACCATCACCTTCACTGGCGGCGCCAGCGTTACTACGGTCGGCGATGTGAACGTCGCCTTTGCGGACCACACGCGGAAGTCCACCACGAGCTAAACTTCAGCCTGACATTCCCGACACTGTCTGGTCTGCCGTCGTGTGTGGCGGCCTGGACAACTTGGGGTGGAAGTCCTCTACGGGCCCTGATGACGGGAACCGTTAGCTGAACGGCAAGGGCGTCGCCGCGAGGCGGGGTCTGAAGGAAGCTGCAGGCAGAGCTCTGGCGTTACGAACAGGAACCGCATAAAGGCGCCGACATCCGGGCGAGGGGGCAATGAAACCTGAAGCCCAATATCATCTGGAGGGTGTCGTCGTATATGCGGCAGGTGGATGGAGCGAAGGTCGCGCGTTTTACCCTGGGAGGTCTGCCGCGCTGCCCCGCCTGGGGACGGGCGGTGTGTTACCGGCACCGCAAGGTGCGGGATGGAGCCGCAGAGGTCAGCAGAGGTCATGGCAGTCGGCGACACCGGTCGACGAAGGGCCGAAGGAGCAGTGCCGGGAAAGGGCCGAGCTTTCGATGGCGACAGGAGCCGCAGGAGACGAGTCTGAGATGACCCGTGCCCGACGCGATGGGCGCGGCCGGAAGCCGCGTGAGCCTCACACGGGTGCGTCAAACGCCACGGCAGGACCGTCGTTCATTCGACCGGAGGCGGAGATGCGGCTGCTGGGGGTGATCCTCGGCCGCGACAACAGGATGGCGGAGTTGCGCCGCGTGGTTGCGAACAAGGGCGCGCTTGGCGTCGATGGGATGTCGGTCGATGACCTGAGCCGTCACCTCAAAGCCCAATGGCCGCGGATCAAGGAAGACTTGCTGGCAGGCCGTTACCGGCCCTCTTGTCGTGCGTGGGGTTGAAATCCCCAAGCCTGGTGGCGGGATGCGCCTTTTGGGCATCCCGACGGTCGTTGACCGGTTGATTCAGCAGGCGACGCATCAGGTGCCGATGCCGCTGCTCGATCCGGGCTTCTCGGAGGCCTCCTACGGCTTCCGCCCGGGGCGGAGCGCCCATGACGCGGTCCTGGCTTCCCAGGCATATATCGCCGGGGGCCGCCGCTTCGTGGCCGACCTCGACCTGGAGAAGTTCTTCGACCGGGTGAACCACGACGTGCTGATGGCGCGCGTGGCCTGCAAGGTCGGCGACACGCGGGTGCTGCGGTTGATCCGCCGCTACCTGCAGCCCGGATTGATGCTCGGCGGGTTGACGACGGCACGGACGGAAGAGACACCGCAGGGTGGTCCTCTGTCGCCGTTGTTGTCGAACATCCTGCTCGACGATCTCGACAAGGAATTGGAGGGACGCGGGCACGCCTTCTGCCGTTATGCCGAGGACTGCAACATCTACGTGCGGACGGGACGTGCCGGCGAGCGGGTGATGTCCTAGATGTGCCGGTTCCTGGCCGAGCGGCTGCGGCTCACGGTCAACCTCGCCAAAAGCGCGGTCGACCGTCCCTGGAAGCGGAGCTTTCTCGGCTTCAGCGTCACGGCTCATCGCGAACCGCGCCTCAAGGTGGCGGCCAAGAGCGTGGGTCGCCTGCGCGAAAAGCTGCGGGACCTCTTTCGACAGGGGCGCGGGCGCTCCATCGGGCGCACCGCCAAGGACCTCGCCCCGATCCTGCGTGGCTGGACGAACTATTTCCGGCTGGCGCAGACCAAGGGAACCTTCGAGGATCTCGACGGATGGATGCGGCGCAAGATTCGCTGCATCCTGTGGCGCCAATGGAAGCGACCACGCACCCGAGCCGCGCGGCTGATGCAACGAGGGCTGAAAGAGGAACGTGCATGGTCGTCCGCATACAACGAACGCGGCCCCTGGAACGCCGGGGCCAGCCACATGAACGGTGCCTTCCGAAAGTCCTTCTTCGACCGTTGCGGCTTGCCCTCTATGCTGGACTTGCACCGCCGCCTAAACCACGCTGCCTGAACCGCCGTACACGGAACCGTACGTACGGTGGTGCGGGAGGGGGAGGTCGAAAGGCCTCTCCCTACCCGATTGAATAAGACCTTGCGCGACCGAAAGGACCGGAAAGCCTTGGACCACGTTCCCGGACCACGAGCCACGGAAGAGCTGCAGAACGAATGAACGGAAACGACGACCTTTATGGGGCGTTCCGCCTCGCCGACCAGGTTTGTCGGGCAAGTCCGTTTCCGGCCCCCCAAGACCTGATCCTGCGGTCGATCTGCCTGAAAGCCATGGGCGACGTCGCCGCTTCTGACCGAGACCTTCTTCGGGCCGTCGACATCGACGCCGACGACGTCGACGCCCAATACGCCGTGATGACCCGTCACAGCGATCCCTCGATCGCTCTTGGTGCGGCCGTCCCCGTGGCGAAGCATCGCCACGCGACCGGAGAACAACACGAAACGGCGCTCAACGTCCTTCTTCGATCGAGACCCGCCATGTTCCATGCCGAACGGCGGAACGGGCGGGTTGAAGGATGGGTGTCCTGGGCCGGGACCCGCGTCCCAAGCGTGCGCTGGACGACGGCCGGCCGGCGCGGCCGGATCAAGCTGTCGCCGGACGTCCGATCAACGACCTCCGCGAAGCCGGGCACCGGCACCTTCACCTTCGACACCTCCGAACATGAGGCTCTCACCCTCACGCTGACCCTCGACGACGAACCCGCCGATCAGGTAGCGCTTCAGCCGACAGCGCCGCCCAACCAATCCGTCGGCGGTCGCCGGACGGCTGCCGTCAGCGTCGTCATCCCCGTCTATGCGGGGCTGGATGCGACGACGTCCTGCCTCGAAAGCGTCGCCCGGCAGGATGACGCTCCCGCACTCGACGTCATCGTCGTCGATGACGCGTCGCCGGACCCAGCGCTGCGCCGCCATGTCGAAAACCGCTGCGCCGAAGAGGGATGGCGCCTCATCCACCAGGGGATTAACGGCGGCTTCGCCGCCGCGGTGAACGCTGGATTGGCCGAGGCCACTGGAGCGCATGTCCTTCTGCTCAACGCAGATGCCACTCTCCCCAACGGCGCGATCAGCCGCATGATTTCGGTGGCCCGCAACCCTTCGGTCGGCACGATCGTGCCATTCTCGAACGACGGCGGCTTCACCTCCTTTCCGACCATGCGTCGCAGCCACCCGATGCCTTCGCCGGACGAAGCCCGTTCGATCGACGACGCCGCCAACCGTGCCAACCCAGGTAAGGTGATCGACATCCCGAGCGGCACTGCATTCTGCATGCTGGTGACCCGCGCCTGCCTCGACGCGGCCGGATGGTTCGACCACGGATACGGACGAGGCTACTTCGAAGACGTTGATTTCTGCCTTCGTGCGGCCGGGCACGGATTCCGCAACGTGGCTTGCGCGGACGTCTACGTGGCCCATCACGGAGGCCAGTCCTTCGGCCCGGAAAAGAAAGCACTCGCCGCCCGAAATGCCAAGACGATCGACGAACGCTTCCCGGGGTACGACCTCGTATGGCGCTCCTTCCTCGACGACGACCCCCTCGCGTCGGCGCGGAGCGCCATCGAAAAGCACATGGCAGTCCACACGCCTACGATCCTCCTGGTCGGACGGATTAAACGCTTTGGCGCTCTCCTCGACATACGGGCGACCGAACTGCACAAGGATGGTACCCATGTCGTCAACGTGGACTGGGATCGCCACGGCACCATCCGGTTTCGTGCATGGGGCGGCGGCTCTCCACAGAACATCAGGTTCGCCTCGCACGACACGGAAGGCTTCCGGCGCTACATGAACCAGATGTCCCTGATGTCTATGGAGATCGTGGAGCCGGACGCCCTGCCGCCCATGCTCCGGGACGCATTGAAGAACCGGCCGGAGCCCTGCTCGATCTTCGTCGCGGATCGGACCGCAGCGACATTCGTCCGCGAAGACAGGCCGGAGTGGCTGAAGCGAGCCCCGATCGTACCGGCAGACCGCATGGCTTCCGCCTTTCTCGGACGCACCATTCCGAACCTCCCCGTCCGATCACATACGGATCGGCCCTCACCTTCGAAGGTCGAAAACGTCGTGATCGGGATCCCCTTGCCGATCCCTGATCGCCAGGCCATGCAGTTCATCTCGGTGTTCGCCAAGATGCTCGACACCATGCCGGGATCACGCGCAGTCATCCTCGGTCGGGGACCAGACACCGGGTTGACCCACAAAAGCCGTGTCTCCGCCACCGGCCCCATGGTCATTGAGGACTATCCCGCGGCCTGCGGGCATCACGGCGTTTCGCACATCCTACTTCCCTATCCCGACCGGCTGTTCCGCATCGCCGAGGATCTCAAGGCCGCGACCGGTCTGCCAATGGCCTACATCGACTGGTCGGACAACGCATTGGATCATGAGCCCGGAGACTTGGCCCTACGGCCAGGACGCATCGACAGGATGGCCGCGGCCGTCCTGTCCTGGACCGATCAGCATCGACAACACCTCGCTACGGACGACGTCATGGACAGAGCCGACTACCAAAGAGCATCCCAGCGCCGGCACATCCTTGACGCCGGAAGCGGCACAATTGCCGCCGCCAGGATGCCCCCTGCGTTCACGGGGCCGTCGTGGACCCGCGTGACCATTGACATCGACCCTGAAACCCGGCCTGACCATGTGGGGTCGCTGTCCGACATGCGAAGCCTGTTCGACAACAGTACGTTCGACGCCGTGTGGTCGTCGCACAGCCTCGAGCACATGTTCCTGTTCGACCTTCGCCGCGCACTCGCCGAAATGCGCCGCGTGCTAAAGCGCGACGGCTTCGCCCTCGTGACCTGCCCCGACCTCGAAGCCGTCGCGGCCGGAATCGCCGAGCATGGGCTGGACCACGTCGCCTACCATGCGCCCGCCGGTCCGATCACGCTGCACGACATCGTGTTCGGACACACCGCTTCGATCGAACGCGGCGCCGTCGCCATGGCGCACCGGACGGGTCTGACGACGGAACGTCTCGGAAATCTCGCCATCGAGGCAGGCTTCGGAACGACGTCGATCGGACGGGGACAGGCCTACGATCTGTGGGCGGTGCTGCTCATGCCCGACACCGACCGCCGCGTGATTGAGGACGTCTTCGCCGGCACGCCCGGAGCCTTCCTGACGGCGCCTGAGCGACCTCGCGAGATCATCCCGCAGGACAGGACGTTCGCTGCTTGAGGACGCTCTTCATCCATCAAAACTTCCCCGCCCAGTTCGGGAGCATCGCCGCAGCTCTCGCGGCCGAACCGGGCCAGGAGGTCGCGGCGATTGCCACCGAGACGGTCGGGCACATTCCCGATGTCCGCATCCACCGCTACGCCTTCAGCCAACACGACGTCGGCGCCACACATCCCTTCGCGCGCCGCTTCGACATCGAATGCCGGCGCGCCGAACAAATCCTCTACGTGGCGAGCGAGCTCGCCCTGTCGGGATTCGCCCCGGATGTCGTCGTCGCCCACCACGGATGGGGCGAAACGCTTCCGTTGCGCGCCGCCTTCCCCAACGCGCGGATCATCGCCTATTGCGAATACTACTACAGGCCAACGGGCGGCGATGTCGGCTTCGATCCGGTGGAAGTTCCCCTGACCCGCGACGCGGAGGTGACACTTCGCCTGCGCAATGCCTCCACCTTGCTCGCCCTGGCGGAATGCGACGCCGCCGTATCAGCGACGCCGTGGCAAAGGTCGACCTTCCCGGTCGAGTTCCAATCCAAGATCCAGGTGTGCCACGAGGGCGTCGACACCGACAGGCTGCGACCGAACGTCGACGCCAGCGTGTCGCCCCGGCCGGGGCTCGTGCTCCGCCCGGGCGACGAAGTCGTCACATTCGTCGCCCGGGACCTCGAACCGATCCGCGGTTATCCGTCGTTCATGCGCGCCCTGCCTCAGGTTCTTCGGAACCGTCCCAACTGCCATGTGCTGATCGTCGGCGGCGACGGAACGTCATACGGCGCGGCGCCGCCGGTGGGTGACACATGGAAAGCCATCGGGCTTCGGGCCGTCGCCTCGGAGATCGACCAGAGCCGAGTCCACTTCCTGGGACGCCTTCCCTATGACAACTACGTCAAGGTCCTGCAAGTCTCGGCGGTGCATGTGTACCTGACCGCTCCCTTCGTTCTGTCGTGGTCGCTCATCGAAGCCATGTCGACGGGATGCGCGGTGATCGCCTCGGACGTGGCCCCCTGCCGCGACGTGATCGACGGCGACACGGGGCTGCTGGCCGACTTTTTCGATGCCGACGACCTCGCTTTCCACATCATCCACGTCCTCGCAAACAGAGACCATGCAAAACGCCTGGGAAGAAGCGCAAGGGACTTGATCGAACGACGATACAGAAGCGACACTTGCATCGCGGCCATGCGCAAGATCATCGGACCATGATCCGAACCGAGCGATCAGCAGCAAACGGCACCTCAAGGCAGAGCGCGCGCGCAATCATGATGCACCAGGCCAAGCCATCCATCACTGGAATGATCGCCACCGCTTCGGATCATCGCGTCACCGGCTGGATCGACGCGGATGCAATCGAATCGGCGGTTCCTCTGACGCTCACCGTCGAAGGACGGGAAACCGGCTGCGCCGCGCGGTACGGCGAACCACGGCACGACGAAGCGGCCGGGCGATCGGTCGTCGACTTCACCTTCGAAAGCGACGATCCGTTCTCGCCGACCCGCCTGTTCTCCGTCGCCGTCGAAACGCCCAGAGGACCGCTCGCGCCGAGCCCCCTCTTGGTGGACCGCTCCGATCACCGAACAAGCACGACCTGGTGCCTCGACGACATCGACGCGGGCGTCATCGCGCAGATCAATAGGCAGACCTCCGTGGTCGACCTTCAAGCCTCCGTCGCCCACCTCGCGGCGTGGTTCGGGCTCGCGATCGATCGCTTGAACGCCGTCAGAGCGGTGGAGGAGAACGGAAAACGCGCGATCACCGATCTTCTCGACAATCATGCTAACAACGGAGGAACGCTGCAGCATGTCCTCGGCATTCTCAGCGAGAAGTACCCACCCCTCGCCGCCACGCCGGTCACGAAGCCGACGGTATCGATCATTATCCCGGTCCACAACAAATTCCAGCTCACTTATGACTGCGTGCGATCGATCATCGAGCACCGCGCGGGAGCGACCTACGAGATCGTTATCGTCGACGACTGTTCGACCGACGAGACGATCCTCGCCAAAATCGTGTTCGACGGCCCGGTGAAGATCGTCCGGACGGAGCGGAACCTGGGCTTCGTGGGGGCCTGCAACACCGGCATAAGGGTAGCCAAAAGCGATTACGTCGTGTTCCTCAACAACGACACGCTGGTCGGCGACGACTGGCTTGGTGAGATGGTCGGGACCTTCAGCCGCTTCGACCGCGTGGGCGTCGTTGGCGCCCGCCTCCTATTCGGTGACGGCAAGCTACAGGAATGCGGCGGCATTGTCTGGAAGGATGCTTCCGCATGGAACTGGGGACGCTCGCAGTCGGCCGACGACTGGCGCTTCCGCTTCGCCCGGGACGCCGACTATGTCAGCGGGGCCGCACTGATGATCAGCGCCAGCCTGCTCGATGAACTCGCCGGCTTCGACCCCTATTTCGCGCCAGCCTACTACGAGGACACCGACCTCTGTTTTCGCGTGAGACAGGCCGGGTACCGCGTCATGGTCCAACCCGCGGCGACCATCATCCATCTCGAAGGCCAGTCTAACGGAACCAACACGGCAAGCGGCCTCAAGCGCTATCAGGTGCTCAACCGGGACAAGTTCGCCAAGCGGTGGGCCGGCGTGCTGCAGGCCCACCAACCGAACGGCGTCGACGTGCCCCAGGCCCTCGCTCGTTACGTCAAGCGGCGCGCCTTGTTCATCGACGACACCATGTTGACCCCGGACCAGGACGCGGGATCGAACGCAGCCCTTCAACACATCATGTCGCTGCAGCGCCTCGGCTTCGAGGTGACCTTCGTGCCCGCCAACAACATGACGGACATCAAGCCTTACTCCAACCGCCTGGAAGCCCAAGGCGTGGAGTGCATCTACGCGCAGAACTTCTGGTCGCTTGAGGATTTTCTTCGCCGCGACAAGAGATCCTTCGATCTCGTCTATCTGCACCGCTTCTCGAATGCCGACCTCTACCTGCAGCTCTGCCGCGGCATGCGCCCGGACGCCCGCATCGTGTACAACGTCGCGGACCTTCACAGCATGCGTGAAGAGCGGGCCGCCGAAGTCGACCGGCGAAGCGGCGCCTTCGGGGCGAAGGCGTCCGTGAGCAAGGACAGAGAATTCAACCTCATCGCAAGCGCCGACGCGGTGATCGTCCATTCGTCGGCGGAGAAGACCTACCTGGAGAACCACGGCATCGACGCCGACATCCACGTCGTGCCCTGGACGATCCCGATGCCGGCGGACGACGCCGTCCCCGCCTTCGCCGACACGCACGATATTGCCTTCATCGGGGGTTTCCGTCACGCGCCGAACGTCGACGCCATCCTGTGGTTCTTCAAGGAGGTGCTCCCGCACCTCATGAAACGCGACAAGACCATCCGGGTGAAGGTGATCGGCAGCCACATGCCGGAGGAGTTCAAGCAGATCGACCACCCGAATGTCGACGTCGTAGGCTTCGTGGAGGACCTCGATGCCGAACTGCGCCGCACGCGTCTGACGATCGCACCACTGCGCTACGGCGCCGGCATCAAGGGTAAGGTGCTATCGAGCCTCGCCGCCGGCATCCCTTGCGTGATGACCGCCGTCGCCGCGGAAGGCATCCCGCTCGGCGGCCGCCTCGCGGCGTTGGTCGCCGACCAACCTGAGGGCTTCGCACAGGCGATCAAACGCGCCTATGACGACGAAGAGGAATGGACACAGGTCAGCCGTCTCGGACGATCGTTGATCGACATGGAATTCAGTGCGGCCCGTGTTGATGACCGGATTAAGCGCCTCCTCATCAACCTGCCCCTGCCCGGCATCACTGGAGAATGACATGCACCAAGGCTGAATTCCGATCAGGCGTCGCTGCTTCCTCATGCACATTCCGAAGACTGCCGGCATGACGATGGGATCCCTGCTTCGGAGCCAGTACGCGGTCGAGCGGATCAGTAACTGCTCAGTGCGCCGGGAGACTGGCAAGGAACAGATGGTGAAAGTCCGTCACGATGAAGGAGTAGCGAACCGCATCGGCCCCGAGCCGTGCGTGGGCGTCCGCGAGGGCGTCGGCGAAGCGT
>JAABUY010005185.1_pt1 | contig 13238 bp, 22 predicted proteins | sample 5560271 | NCBI WGS metagenome assembly JAABUY01 (sample SAMN10711886, study PRJNA513374) | rock metagenome | isolation source: Antarctica rocks | place: Antarctica: Victoria Land, University Valley
ACAACCTCGAGCTACCTCGAGTTACCGTTGATAAGCGTAAGTGAGAACCACGTTATATAGTCGGCGGGTGCAAGCGCTCGACGGTCCGTGATAGAGACCTTGGCCGCCAACCAGACTCAACTTCAGGATCTTCTCGCCAACCAGCGAGCTCGCTACCCAAGCCGCTCTCCGGAGCTTGGGGTAGTCTCTTCGAATGTGACCCAAACGTTCAGGACCCCAATACCTTTACCGGTAATCGTGATGCAGCTGGTCTTCCACCTACAGCCTCGCCGCTTCCCCAGCGACCAGGGTAAAATCCCTTATGTAATCGCCAAGTTCCGAGGTACTCCCCTCAACGCCATCCGGCCATATCTCGCTCCTGAAGAAGGCGACCAACCCGAATGGCTAGAGTTTGACTATCTGGAAAGGAACTACGGGGATCCCGACGACGCTGAGCGTAGGCTTCTATCTCTTACTCAAAGGGGATCAGCGTCGGCGTTCCTCGCCGAGTTCCAGCAAAACTTGGCCACTCCGATAAGGAGATGCTCCGTTGGTGTCCACCCCCGTCCGTGGTCTCAAGGACGAGATTCGTGACGAGCTCGCCCGCATAGGCAAGACAACAACCCGCCCTGATCCAATCGAGCATGCTGTCCGCATTAACAACCACATATAGGAGCGACATGATACGTCCAGATCACCGGAGGGATAGCAAAGAGAAGCCGTAGGAGAAGATCTGCCTGGAAGCGATGTGAGTTCGGGCTCGGATTGGGGCTCACCGTATCCGCTTCGATGCCGCCGAAGGTGACTTGCTCGTAACGAGCATCATCAGGGGGTTGGTAAGGACGAGATAGGAGATCATGAAGAGGTCATGAATGTCTGCCCAGTTCTCTGTCAGCCATTGGTCAGAACTGAACTTGGACTACACACTGTGCTGATCTCGGGAGGTGATATAGACCCAACCTCCACTGCATCACGCATAAGGTTAACATCGTGTCTAGCAGAAGTCCTCGAGCTCGAGCAGCTCTCGCTAAGCTCACGGTCAGACTCACCAGCAGAATGTTCGCGCAACCCCGACCCCGACAAAGAGCTCGACATTCGTATTCCGGCTGCCGCCAACACCGAGATCGACAGCCGTTAACGGCAGCTTCAGTCACTCCATCAAGCGCATTCCCAACCCTGACTCCGGCAGCTCTAGTGTGGATTCCACTCTTCTCGGTCGCAGACTTGGTCAATCGATTATTTTGGGGGGATTCCGAGGCTCAGATGATGGTGGAAATCGATAGACCAGCCATTGAATGAGGAGGAGCAGGAATCGAGGAGTCGCGCAGAGAGCCATGAGGAATCGAACGGGGGCTCGCGAAGAAGCGTGATCGCCGATTTTGCGAGATCATCAAGCAATAGCAATGTCTGACGGACTTGAAAGCGTTGATAGGGACAGGCATAGACTTACGTGGCTGAGACGGAGGGGAACCATTCTTCGGGCCAGACTGTGTCGTATACTTTAAGGAAGATAGAGGCAAAGGAGGTCGAACGGAGAAGTAGGTAACGAGTAATACAGTAGAAAGGCATCGATTGGTAAGCATGTCCTAAGTTACACTTGGAGGCATCTTCGTGGCCCGAAACAGCGTTCTCGCAAAGCTCTTTCCAAATGCCGCTCGCCCATCCCATCAATAAAGCCGTCGAAAACGCGAGCCCGGCGATGATGGTATGGGCTTTGGGTATCACAATCGCTGATATGGCAAAGAGGGTCGACATGCGGATTTATTACCTCATCCTTGCTCCGACGACTTACCGCGACATAAACATTAGGTCGGAGATCATGGAGGAACCGGTGATGAGGTCTGACGCAACCCCCGGTATCCGGCCTTTTCCATTTGATTGCTCTCAAGTGCCACAGAAGCGGGATCAAAATCCCAGATCGCCGGGAATACCGATTCCCGGACGGTGGCGGATGGCGAAGGATTCCGCGACGTCGACGGCCGCTCGAGGCGCGGCGGCGCGGTCATTTTCAGGGTGAAGGTTGACGCGGATGTGCTTCCTTTCGACATCGTACTACATCATCCTGCACTCATAGATCCACCATCCACGAGATATGCCATAACGAAAAGAACGAGACCATCATCAACAAGGGCGACACTCGGAGCGAAGAGAGCGGGAAGGACTGAATCCGCCGCCAAGCCTGCGGTGGGCTACCACTGAGATTTGATTGAGGTGAGTCAGGCTTCCGTCTGTGCGAGCTCCTGTCTGTGCGAGAGGCCAAGGCCTTCGTCGTTTTGCGTGGGGAAGTGCTATGGTGATGAGGAGAGGACGAGGAAAGTGGTAAATTGTGGGGTGAGCTTCAATGAGACCGAGAGACCTGTTGTCGAGGACCTTCGCCGGTCCACGGGAGAAGTTGCTTGCGTTGTGAGGCCTAAAATACCTCGTTTCATCCAGCAGAAGTTGAAGGAGTGTATGAGAAAAGGTTGAGGGAGTCGCCGACTACTTTTCTTGCATGAATAGGTCGAAGGCGGAGAGGTGTGGGAAGGCCAGCTTTCCGTCTTGATTTGGTGCTTCGCTTGCGTCATTTCTTCACCTCTCGAGCTTGTGAGGTGGTCAAGCTCCCGACTGCAGTGCAGTGCATGCATCGGATCACTGCTCCTGTTGCTGCCTGAGTCTCCTTATGCCACCTCTATCGCTGTCATGAGCTGACCTGTCCTGTCCTTTCACTTATGACTACACCTTACCCCGACGATCACGCCATGCCTTCATCATGCAGCGACCAGCTCGGGCAACACCATCATGGACCCTCCCATATCCGCACATCCAGCCCAACCTTCCTTCGCCCCGCCCGTCATCCAACACCTTCCCTCGTCAATGCTCGCTTCCACAGCTTCAGTCCCTGGTGTCAATGGCCACGGTCGAGCTCTGGACAATGGGGCTCGCCAGGCGCACAGTAGTCCTAGCACGACCGTGGGTGTACTCGGGAGACTTTGACCGGTACTGATGCCGTCTAGCCATCCGGAATGATCCCTTCCGGCTCCTCTACGCCAAAGATCAGATTGCACTTCCCAAAACCACCAGTCCGCCCCGCGACCCCTTCCGAGGAAGCTCTTACTCCCGAGCCGGATGACGAGGATGCCCATGGCGAAGAGGAGATAGATCTGGGCGAGGCTTCCGGTAACATGGCACAGGTAATCTATACTTTAGCCCTGCTGTTCGAGCTAATTCGAGCTAAAACTTCTGGCAGGCCACATTCACTTCCTCTGGTCTGCGAGGCATGTCCGAAGGCGAAGACGAGCGATCTGCATCCGGTTCAGAAGAGCAAGATGAAGCCTTTGAGTATGACGACGAGGATGGGATGGAAGATGAGGAAGAGGTCATGGATCAGGAGGACGAGGATTACGACGATCCCAGCTTCGGGGCGAAGAAGAGGAAAATCGGTGGTAAACCGAAGGAGAGGCGGGAAAGCGGAGGAGTAATGAAAAAGAAGAAATGCAAGTCTACCAAGCTCCAAGTCGTTCCAACTGACGAGAATAGCCACTGCCGCCTTCCCCGCTCGACGAGAAAAGTCCGTTTCATCCGACGAAGATTACGCGGCGAAGTCCCACAAGAAGAAGTTCTTTGCGAAGACTGGCGGCGCTTCGAATGGCGGCGCCTCACGTTCGACCCCCGTTGGATACGTTGATTTCGACGGGGATGTTCGAAGAGGCGCGGCGAGGAAGGTGGTCAAGTATGACGAGGCTCAAGCGGATTACGGCCTCGAGAGCGACGAAGACGTTATCTATTATCCGGAGGGAGAGGGGATACCGGAAGGTGACCCTCTTTGCATAAAGAGCCTCATGGCTTTGCTGACGATTTGCAGCCGAGGGCGGCGCAGACGAGATCGACCAGGTATTGTCACATTCACGGCATGAGGACCGCCTCGCCGATCCAAGAGATGTTCCTCAAGAGAATCTCGCAAGTCGATCTTTCTTCGCTTGATGTATCGATTCTTCGCTTGGTGAATCGCTGACATCCCGCAGCGATTCCACGTCAAGTGGAAAGGCTACTCTCACATCCACAATACCGACGAGACCTACGCATTCCTCAAAGGTATCAAGGGATTCAAGAAGGTTGAAAATTACATTGTCAAGGTCTGGACCGTGGAGCAGGCTTACTTTCATCCTGCGTCAGAAGCAGCATGGCAACCGTCACGCGAGGAGCTTGAGCAGTACGAGATTGACAAAGAGCGGATCAAGGAGGTGCTGGAAAGCTACAAGACTGTGGAACGGATACTGGATAAGAAGGAGGAGAGAAGAGATGAGGGTTTGGTCTCGCTGTTTTTCTGCAAGTGGAACAGTAAGTGCGGTGATCTGGACAAGATAGTACTGATGACGATCTCAAGACTTGCAATATGCGGACTGCACTTGGGAGAGTGAGTTTTCGAGACGACGATCTCTGACGAACAGCCTACGAGGAGATCAAGGACAGTGGACAGCAGGCGATCGAGGAGTTCCATGCGAGACAGGCGCGGAGGTCCACACCCGGCCAATCGATAGCATACGCCCTCAATGCCCGGCCTGCCTATCAGAAAGTCACCGAAGATCCAGCTTACGTCAAATCCGGAGGCGAGCTTAAGCCCTTCCAGCTCACGGGGCTCAACTGGCTCGCTTATCTCTGGTCCAAGGGGGAGAATGGGATCCTCGCCGATGAGGTAGGTGATCCGATTTGAACAGTACTGACAATCAGATGGGCCTCGGCAAGACCGTTCAGTCCGTAGCATTCCTCTCGTACCTATTCCATACGCAACAACAATACGGCCCATTCCTCGTCGTCGTCCCCCTCTCGACCATTTCGGCGTGGCAGATGCAGTTTCGAACTTGGGGCCCAGACCTCAACGTCATCTGCTACATGGGTTCTGGAAGGTCTCGAGAGGTCATCCGGCAGTTCGAGTTTGGACCGGTGAAGAACCTCAAATTCAACGTGCTTCTTACTACGTACGAGTTTATCCTCAAAGACCGCCAAGATTTGCAGCAGATCAAGTGGCAGTCGCTCGCTGTGGACGAGGTAGGCGTTTTTGAATTGCGACTTTGCGTGCTGACTGGCTCAAAGGCCCATCGGCTAAAGAATCACGAGTCGCAGCTGTACGAGGCGCTCAAAGGATTCTCGTCGGCTTCCCGACTGCTCATCACAGGAACGCCTCTTCAGAACAATGTCAAGGGTGAGTGGTATTAATCGAGAGTATCGCTGACGCTTCACAGAGCTCCTCGCTTTGATGCACTTCCTCATGCCGGAGAAATGTGAGATCGTCAACGTGCTCGTGCTTTTGTTGACGTCGTCCAGTCCAACTCGCGAACGACTTCGACCTCAACGACGTCGACCAAGAGTCCAAGATCAAGGATCTCCACGAGAAGCTCGGCACGCTCATGCTGCGGCGGTTGAAGAAGGACGTGATCAAAGAGTTACCGACTAAATCGGAGAAGATTCTGAGGGTGGAGATGTCGGCGATGCAGACGCATTACTACAAGAGTGAGTGGTGTACTTTTGTCACTGGACAATTCTAATGTCCCTTATCTAGACATTCTGACGAAAGTATGTTCAACTCAAAGATACCTTGCTGATTGTACATAGAACTTCGCCGTGCTCAGCAAAGCAGGAACTCAGCAAGTCAGCTTGATGAATGTCGCCATGGAGCTGAAGAAGGCTTCGTAAGTCTCGTCCATTCCCTTTCCTCTCGCTCATAGCTGCCAGAAACCATCCATACCTCTTCGACGGGGCAGAAGACCGTAACAAACCCCTCCATGAGATCCTGCGCGGCCTCGTCATGAATGCTGGCAAGATGGTCCTACTCGATAAACTCCTCGCCAAGCTCAAGGCGGATGGTCACCGGGTCTTGCTCTTCTCGCAAATGGTGCGGCTACTGGACATCATATCAGACTACATGACAGCGCGAGGTTATGTCTTCCAGCGGCTCGATGGTGAGTTTCGTTATCGTCTTCTTTTAGATTGGCTGATATGGTCTTAGGAACCGTTCCTTCGGACGTCCGGAAAAAGTCGATCGAACATTTTAACGCACCGGGCTCGCCAGACTTTGCTTTCCTTCTTTCGACCAGAGCAGGAGGTCTTGGGATCAACCTGGAAACCGCGGACACCGTGATCATCTTCGATGTGTGTACTTTCGGCTTCATCGAGTCTCGCTGACACCTTCCAGTCCGACTACAATCCCCAGAACGACCTGCAGGCAATGGCCAGGGCTCACCGGATAGGGCAGCAACGACATGTCAGCATCTATAGGTCGGTACTCAATCCATACAGAAAATGGCGGATGCTGATTGAAGGCAGACTCGTCACAAAGGGGACAATCGAGGAGGACATCCTGGAGAGGGCCAAGCGAAAGATGATCCTTGAGTATGCCAGTATGTTCAGGCGTTGCAGCTTTAACTTCCTGCTGATGCAATTAGTTATCAACCAAATGGACACGACAGGCGCACATATCAACGGCACTTCCACCCCGAAGGAGAAGTCAGGCGACTTTTCAAAAGAGGAGCTCTCTGCTATCCTCAAGTTTGGTGCGCAAAATATGTACGTTGACATTGGGTTGACCACGCTGACAGCAGCTATAAAACCGACGACTCGATGCAGAGCAAGAAGCTTGACGAAATGGATCTCGACGACATCCTGACCAAAGCCGATGCATTCGATACCGACGCCACAGCTCAGCCAGGTACTACCTCTCTCGGTGGCGAAGGCTTCCTCTCCCAATTCGCTGAGATACAGGATGTCAAGAATGACATGGCCGATGACCTGAGCTGGGACGATATCATCCCTGTCGCGGAGAGAGTCAAGCTGGACGAAGAAGAAAATAAACCCGACCCTGCCGGGTCTGCAAGCTCGAGAAAGCGGGCGGCGGCGCGACCACCAGGGACATACGAGGGGATGGACTTTGACGACGGCGAAGGTACCAGCAGCAAACCTGGATCACCGATGGAAAAGAAAGGCAAAGGCCAGGGACTGCCGCGAAAGTCAAATGCTGAAAAGGCCATGGACCTAAAAGGTGAGCTCGGAGAAACCGCTTCGCTGATGGCAGAACGCGATCTGCGAGTACTAATTCGGGGCATGCAGAAATGGGGCGACGTTAGGACGCGCTACGATCCTATCGTAAGCTCTTGCTGCTTCTCCGCGTTCCTAGCTGACTCTTGCAGGTCAAGGAAGCTCGTCTCGAGGCTAAGAACCGCGTCATTATCATCCAAACCTGCGGAGACGTCATCAGCCAAGCCGAGGAGTGCATCGCTGAGCACAAGGCTCATATTCGGGGCCTGCAAGATCGAGGCGAGCCGATCAGCTCGTCGCTCCGCCAAAAGGCAATCCTGTTCGAGTACAAGTCGGTTGGGGGGATCAACGCGGAGACCATTGTCGCACGACACTACGAGCTGAAGGCTTTGGTGGAGCACTTCAAGCGGGTTGATAACATTGATGCCTACTTCGTCCCGCATGACAACCTGAAGCCGACATTGAACTGGACTGTCGAGTGGGGTGCAATCGACGACGCGCATTTGCTTATCGGGATATGGCGGCATGGATTTGGTAGCTGGGAGCAGATTACGCAGGTGAGTGCATTGAGTTAGAGCCAAACATCGCTGATGACTGCAGGATCCAACGCTTGACTTGAAAGGGAAGATCTTCCTCGAGGATCCAAAAGCTGCCAAAGCAGACCCCAATGCTCCAAAGCCGGGTATACCCGGTCCTATCCATCTCGTCCGCCGTGGTGACTACCTCTGTATGTATCATAGTTCTTCTAGGCCCAGCTGGCTGATACTCTCAGGCGGTCTCGTCCGCGAGTACGAAGAGAATCGCCGAATGCTCATCGAACAACAAGCGGTCATCGCCAGCATGCCAGTGAAAGAGGGTTTCGGATACGAACATCCCCCGCTTCCAGGCTCAGCAGCAGGACCTTCGAGGTCGAAACATGACAGTCCCGCAATCAGTGTCGAAGGGAAGCCAGGCAAGGGGAAGCGGAGGAAGACACCGGAGTATACCGACTCGGAGGAGGAATCGAGCTAGTAAGTCCCTGCTTTCGGGCTTTAAATCGCGGCTGATGAGAGCAGCGAGTCAATGGATGAGGACGCAGTCAAGGAGGCTCTCAGGCCGGCTAAGAAGCACCTCGTAAGTCTGGTTTTTTAAAACGCGGATTAGCTGACACGGCGCAGAAAAAGCTCAAGGGCGGCACGGAAACTCTCAGCCGAGAGGACAAGATCGTCGCGCTCAAGGAATGCGTCGCTGGCATCGGGTTGCGTATCGACGAAGTAGTCGCGGAGAAGGAGGCCTCTGGTCAGGACGCTTCCAAGTGGAGGAAGCATTGCTGGGTGTAGGTCTCTTCTCCAGGTGTTGAGGTACTGTGAGATTGACTTGATCTTCAGGTTTGCGTCGTTCTTTTGGCCGAGACAGGGTGTGAATTATTCCAAGCTGATGGACATACACCAAAAGCTGGTACGTGCTCGACGCATGACGAGGAGACATTCTGACCCAGCGAAAGGTGCACGAATCCTCGCCAGCACCAACGAAGCCAAAGCCCAAGGCGAAACGGAAGTCCGAGGTGGACTCGGAGAGGCCGAAGAAAAAGTTGAAGCAAGAGGTCAAGGAGGAAGTGGAAGATTGAGGCTGTCGAGAACGATTGGGGTTTTTCGGACAATGGGTCATTAGCTGCACCTGGATTCGCGAAACATCGGCACCCCAGGTTTGAACGGTAGTAGAGCATGCATAATCGCATCATTAATCTCAATCTAGTAGTGACAGGGCTAGCGGTAGCCTTGTTCGCTTGACAAATTCAAGATCAGACCCTAGATATAGCTCGACCATACCGGCTGTTGTGATGGTTGTGCGGATCCGCTCTGAAGACAGCGAGTCTGATTGCTCAATCGATCTTCAGACGATCTTCTCCACCCTCGGCCTGGTTTCTCCCATCGCCAAACCTATCCCCCTTGTCGGAGGACTTAGTCGGCAGTCTCCTGGATACAGCTGCCGGGAGTGGTCAACTCGACAGCGGGTGGTGGGACTGGCGCGCTCAATGGTCTACTCGGAGGTGGAACAGGTCTCATCCCCGCGACCAACGTCACTGGCAATTCGACATACCTAACAGCGTATGACCCTCCCTCGTCATCCGACAACTCGACCATCTCCACCAAAGATGTCTCGGACAATTCAACCATGACCATCAAAGACGATCCTCGCTCCGTGACTGCATACTCGCCTGCATTCACCCTTCTGCTCGGACCCTTCGCACCATACGACGCCAAGCAAGCTCTCATCTACCGCTACCACCGACAGCAATCGGTCAATCTTGGCTCCTGGTTCGTCCAGGAACGATGGATGGACCCGACGCTCTTCACCTGCGCATCCGGGAACAAACAGGCCGAGCTCGACGTGGCGAATGGGTGGGGCAGCGTGGATGATGTGAGGCAGGTGTTGGAAAGACATTGCGAGTGGATCACGGAGAAGGACTTTGAGTAGTTGGCGAGCATCGGTGGGTACCCCTTGAGCTTAATTGGAAACCCCTGGGTATCAAAACTGTCCTGCCTGTCAATCGGATAGTAAGCTCCCTGTCGCATGCGCTTGTGTCTGCGTCTGACTCGTTGCAGCTGGAGCTTAGGCCCCGTCTACTGCCAGGGAATAGTCTTCGAGCCTGTCGCCGCCGCCTATGTCAATTGGCCGCGAGTCGTTCGCGCCATCAATTGAGTATGGTCTCGGCATATTGGTCGACCTGCACGGGGCATCGGGAAGTCAGAATGGTGAGCGTCTTGCTTCTATATGCTCTCGACTTCCGACGCCTTGCTGAACCACATCCAGGACAAGCTCACTCCGGCGTGTCTGACGGTCAACAAAACCTCTTTGACAACCCAACCAACATCCAGCTCATTATGAACGCTCTCACCTACCTCACGCAGCAGCTCGTCAAATTCAACAATGTCGTCGCATCCAGCTACTCAATGAGCCAAGTAATGTCGATAGCCTGCCTTCTTTCTGTGGGTCACTCCACCAAGCTCGATCCTGCAGCTCATGACCGAACAGACTCTTCGACGCTTGCGACTTTCAGACAAGTATCACCGGAAGCTGCGGCCTTCCCATCTAGTAAGATGATCCTCAGCAGCGGAATGTTCGCTGACTTTGCCAGCATCAACGATGCCTGTGACATGTCTCGCTTCGCCGACTACGTCTCAACCCGCAACGATTTCGTTGTCTTCGACCACCACTCCTGTGCGTCCCTAAAGCGTTAAGGTGTGCTTCGCTGACCAGAATTATTCCAGACTTTGTGTTCGGCGACGCCTCCTCCCAGCAGATCCCCGCGAACCAACTCATCTCCACCCTTCAACCGGGTCAAGGCTCTCTCCGGTGAGACGGCCTCTGCCGCTTCTGAAGAAAGACGAAACATCGTCATCGACGAGTTCTCCTGCGCCTTGTCCAGTCAGGCTCTCGCCAATTCCACTGACCCCGTCGGAGACCGCCGACGGCTCTGTACGGGTCAATTAGAAAGCTATACCAACGCAACAGCAAGCTGCAGCTTCTGAAGTGAGCACATTGCCGAGATCGCTGCTTCGTGCTGACAGCTATTTCAGGCTATAAGACCGAACAATGCGCAACAGACGTCAAATGGCGCTGTACCTCCGCGGTGGGTACATCGCTCCCATGGACATTCTTCTCATACCCAAACGCCACCATCCAATCCCTTTCCTGCACCGCGCCATCCGCCTCTGCATGGCTCTCTTCATCCCCTTGTTTCGGATCCCCGGACACCTTCTTCCTGTCATTCGGAACTTCTTCGCCCTATGACTCGGACTACTCTCCTCCGACCACCGATGACTGGCTCGCCAGCATCGGGGCAAGCATTTCGGACTACCAAGATATGAACGAAGCACTTGCGACGACCGAGTACGATTTCGAAGAGGCAGCACCGCCGATATCAATTCGTCGGCTTCGATCTCACTGCATCGCCTACCACGCTACCTTCCACGTCGTCCTCGTCCCCTTCAGCAACTCCTTCCTCCCCCTTTCCCGGCTCAGCAGTTCAAGCGGCCTACGCCGTAGACCCCATCATCGGAACAGCGACAATCCCGACTTCCCGGATGGAGCTGCAAGGTGCTCGTCAACGCTCTCTGGGCTTGTCGAGTCTCCCACAGCGGTCGTTTCTCCGGTCATCATCTCTTCAACGTCACCGCTTCGTAGCACGGCAACGACGCGCACCTACCCGTCATTTGGCCACATCCAAGCACGTCCGTCGCGAGACCCTGGCGACAGTCGGTTGTACTCCTCAGCAAAGCGTTACTGCCAAGGGCTATGCCGATGGCTGGAAAGCTGCGAAGACTTTTGCCGCTTATAACAGCTCCCGTCTTGGTAAGTACTCAAGCATCTCTTCCGTCTCGCCTCGCTCATCTCTTCGACAGGCTTCACAGGACAATTCATTACCGATGCTATGGGATGTAGTGTGGTCAGCGGTGACGAGCAGTACTACAGGACTTGGTTCGGTTAGTCCCTTGCGTTATCATCTTGGGTCTTGGCTGATCAGCATCGCGCTTAGTGAACGGCTTGGCGGATGGCGAGGTGCAGGTGATCAAATTGATAGCGACGCAGGAGCAAGGACTGCAGTGATCGTTGTGGTAGCGAGCTGCGAAGAGGCATCAGAAAACGAACGAAAATGCAACTGGTATCAACCCTTTTAGGAAGACGGATGATTGATTTCCGTTGTGGTAGGATACTGACAGTCCTCCTCGTCCAGATTCACATTATGCTCGGATGCTTGAAGACCACCTGTTGTTGTGTGCCTTGTGCCCACCGAATATCAATTTGCGAGGTCCCAATCACCAGCATGCCAACCGTCGTATCGTTGCGAGACTGTGGGATTAACGTATCGTATTTAGGTTTCATAAACCCCATAATCGTATACAAACAGCATCTGGCTGATCTCGCTGTACAGAGTGTACAAAATTTCATTCTCGATCTCTATCTCGCCACTCGTCTATCTCGCCAATCGTTTATCAACTCTATCATCCATACAGAGCGATTCGCCACCCAGAAATCGTCAGTCTTTCCTGCAGCCCCGCCAGCTCACCTACCTCGAAATTATTACCGCGTCTTTCCACCTCCGGGACTCGCGTCAAAGAGATCTCGACGCTTTGCTCAAGAATCTCTCGAGATAACCCGGAAACCTCAATTCGACCGCCCTCTTCCACCGTCCAACTTGGAGAATTGCTTGAACATGCTCGCCGAATCCTTGATGAGTTCCGATGCATCCTCGGGGTGACAGTCTGATGCGATACTGAGCGTACGAGGGAAGCCATCTGTACCCGATCCGAACTCGCAGTGAGGTACACGGGAATCGCGACCGCAATTCCAATAGTTCCGAGGTGATCGAGGTGTCCATGTCGAATGCCCTGCGAGCGAGGCATCGGGGTCATTTGCCACCGAGTCGAACACCCAGCTCCGACCGCCCCGAGGCTTGACGACGAGCTGTCCATCATGGTCCCACCAGCTCTGCATGTACTTGCCCCACGAAAAGCGAGTAACGAGATCACCTTGAAGATCGCCCACTGCAAGCCAAAGAGTACCGATAGCTCCTGTGTGCGGATCGTTCGCCATATACATCCCAGTTCGTGCCGAAGGATGTAATAGATTGATAGGATGATCGCCGAATCGAGGAGGAAGATCGCAGCTGTCATTTTGCTCGCTGAGAACGCTGGAAGAGTGGAGCAATACTTTTGTGTGGCTGACGAACATGAAGAGTGGGTCAGCGAAGCTTACATGGTGCCGCTTGTGGGATGTGGAGCCGTGATCGGTGATTGAGTTGGCGTCTTGATGGGCCAGAGCTCGTCGTCAAGCATCTGAAGCTCGGCCGATGATTCTTTGCCTCTTAATGGTTCCTCAGAGGTCTCGTTCGGGTGATTTGACAGGTGGTTGCGGAGGGTATGGCGGGGACGCAGACATAGCCCCTCTGATGAGAGACTAAATGCGGGTAGTACCTTGATGTGACCGATATCGTTTTTGATGTGGTTTGATGTGGCTGGCATCATACGTCATGACAGGGCTGGGAAGATATATCTGCTTCGCGCGACCAAATCTCCTGAGGTACATCACAGAAAGTTGAAGGAAGGTCGGGCGAAGAATGTAGCTGACATAGAAAGCGAGTCGAGAGATGTCAGGGTGCTACGCCGACCAGTGATAAGGCCCGACGTCCAACTCCTACGACTGGCGATCGTGGCCGAAGGTGGCGATTGATAGGCAAAGAGGGTCCAGCGTCAAAGGTACTGTCGGGG
>JAABUY010005187.1_pt1 | contig 13234 bp, 9 predicted proteins | sample 5560271 | NCBI WGS metagenome assembly JAABUY01 (sample SAMN10711886, study PRJNA513374) | rock metagenome | isolation source: Antarctica rocks | place: Antarctica: Victoria Land, University Valley
GGTCTTATATCCCAATCATCCAAGGAAATGACCCCGAACGGGAAGGTGAATGCCTCGGCTTCGTTGCTGCTATGTCTTTGACTAAGACAGGTGCAAAACCGAAGTGCAAGATGGATAGAGGCAGCCAAAAGATGCGAGTCAGACAGGTGGGTGGCTGCTGTTTGCTTTGTAAGGATCATGGTAAGGGTATTGGTGATAGGAAGTGCAGCATGAGATCCCATGTCTGCCTCCCAAGGTTCAGCCAAGTTAGATAGCCATCGATGTGAGTGTGCTTCCACATGTTGAGACGGGTATGTCTCATCGTGGATTGAATATCGCCTGATAATGATTCAAAAAACAAATCATGACCTCTTCCTAGTAATAATAACATATGACCATACCGGATCTGATGTACCATCCAGCCTACTACAACAAGAATATTCACAAAGCGCCTAGGTGTACTATACAGACTTATCCCCATCTTACAACCCATGCCTTGGTAGGAAATCTAAATATTCATTCTCCCATCATACAATCCATAGCAATTTTGTCCATGCGCCGACCTTCGATTCCCCAATACATTCAGTCACTAACTCCTATCCAAATCTACCATTCTGCGTTAACCGCCGAATCCCTTGAGCTGGCACCGACTGTGATATTAAATTTCCCCTCAACCGGCATGACCCAATTCTGCCTCCCAACGCTCCAGTAACTTAAATCTTTCCTCGTAAGCTCTATGCTCACTTCTTTGCGCTCCCCCTTGTCTAACTCAACCTTCTCAAAGCCTCTCAACACCTTGACCGGGAAATCTATCTTCTTCCCCGTCGACTCATCCACCACCCCCTTCGGGAAGGAGACGTACACCTGTACCACTTGTTTCCCCTTGCGGTTGCCCGTATTTATTAGTATAACATTGACGCGGAGGTGCGTTTCGAAGAGAGAAGGATTGCCTCCTTCACCACCACCAGCCTGGGATAGGGGTTGTTCTATCGAATAGCCATCAGGATAGGGATAGCGACCTGGGGTGACTTCCGATACGGAGGAGAGGTACGGGTAGATGTATTTCTTCAACTTGCGGAAGCCGTCTGGAAAGACGGCGGTGGAGGGGTTAGGGATGGATGTGTCAAAGGATGGTGGAGGGAGGGTTTCAGGTCGTGGAGATGGGAAAGGAGATTTTTCTTTGACGGTAGTGAGGAAGAGATCAGAGAAAGAGAAGTTAGTATAAGAAAGGCCAAAACCAAATTCATAGCGTGGTGTGATCGAATGCTTGTCAAAATGTCGGTAATCGATATACAGTCCTTCATCGAAGTTTTGTTGGGGTACGACGCCATTAGGATAATAGAGTATCTGGCCGCCTTGGCCGTAATCTTCGAGGGATTTGCCGACAGTGTAGGGGAGACGACCACTAGCGTCGACGTTGCCAAAAAGAACATCAACAAGAGCATTACCGCTTTCTTCACCAGGGAGGTTAGCCAGGACAACAGCTTTAACCCGAGGCAAGTCGATCCAGCGTTCAAGGACAACAGGGCCGACGGCATGAACAACGACGATCGTGTTTGCCTGGCCGTTACCGCAGTCTTTTGCGACTTGGCCCACGAGCTTGTCTCCATCCTTTTGAGGGTAGAGGTCATTTCGATCACCACGGACGTTGCTCCAAGCAACAAAACCTTCGCCGCTATCCGAATTGACGAAGGCTATACAGAGGTCCTGGTCTCCGAGGATTGAAGGTGAGGTCTTCAGCGGGAAGCTGTTCCCAAGGAAAGAAGCCAATGTTACTGACTCATTGTCAAATGTGGATTGGAGTGCCTTGAGAGGTGTGACCAAGTAAGGGAACTCGACTGCTCCACTGCCCCATCCCGAGGCCAGGGTTCCTTGATTGCAACCCCGATCAGGACAGGCATTGGGTCCTAGACCTTCACCAGCATCCTCACCAAAAATTCCAATATGGTACTTAGCCGCTCCATCGCGCTTCATCCGCTCGGAAGGGCCTTGCCGAGTCAAGGGGAGAATATTTCCCTCATTCTTTACTAGTACTATTCCCTCAGCAGCAATTTCCTTAGCTAGACGGCCGTGGGAGACTTTCCCAGTCCCTTGCACATCAACAAATTTATTCACAATCGCCGTTGTTGTGTCATCGCTACCAGGATGAATGAGGCCTTCTTTATCATCGGTGAATGACGAGAAATTCGGACCTCCATTTCCCTCTGGCGGTGGTGCCGGCCATTCTGTCTTGTTATCTTGACCTAGCTGGTACCAGGCTGCTACAGTACGCGTGACCATGTCATTTAGGCGTTCGATGGGCAACGAGCCATTCAAAACAGCCTTTGTCAATTGTGCGCCAAATAGCGAGTCTCCATCCACCCAACGAAGACCATCTCCTGGCATTGACATGTCCAAACCAGCCAGCGCACTTCCAACGCCGCTCCGTTGAGCAAGCCAGTCTGATTGCACGAAGCCTTGGAAACCTAGCTCATCTTTGAGAATCCCATTCAGCAGCTTACTATTTCCACAAGCGTATGAGTTGTTGACCATATTATAGCTGCACATCACACTAGCGACGCCAGCTCTGATGCTGTCGGCGAATGGCCAAAGGTATAATTCATGGAGAGTCCGATCATCCAGGTTCGAGGATATTGAATTGGGCAGTCCCCATTCCCATGGTTGTCGGAAGTGTTCTTGTTCGTTTGCGACAAGATGCTTCGCAGTAGCCATTACACCTTCTTCTTGGATCCCCTTGATTACTTGCGCCGCGGCCACACCTTGTAGGACTGGATCAGCTCCGAACCCTTCCCAATTTCTCCCACCGGCTGGCATTCGTCCAAGTGGTCCCATTGACGGTCCAAGTAGCACGTTCACACCCTTCAATCGCATCTCAAGACCCTGTGCTTTACCTCTTCTGTACATGAGATCCCTATTCCAAGTTGCGCCAACGGTAACGCCAGCCGGAAATGCGGTGGCATGGTCTGCGAAGCGAATGCCAAGAGGACCATCTTGCAGACATAGCATTGGAAAACCGACATTGTTCGCAGGGCCAGTATTGCCGACGCAAAGATTCTGGGACCATCCAGTTCCTGTTGTGACGTTGACTTTTTCGACTAGGCTCATCTTCCTCACCATAGCCTCTGCCTTCTTGTAGCTCTCTTCCCACGATCTCATTGTACCTCCATGAGGCGTAGGGTACCAAGGTGGTGATTGCTGGAGTGACTATTTAGCGGAGACAAGCAGAAGGTGCAAGTAAAGCTTACGCCATCAAGAGGTGCGGTCTTGTAGACCCAAAAGCCTCCACCAGCTATTAAACCCACTAGCCCTCCAAGTAGTATCACCGTAATAAGCAGACATGTCCTACGTGGCCACAGACAGTTTTGTATCCTCCTCATCCGGGACGGCCTCTGGGGTCTTGCAACCGGATTATTTACATTCAAGTAGATAGGTGCTCGATTTTGACTCCATGGCCATCTGGCACGCTTGTTCTTCTTTGTCTTCAGCTCTTCATGTAGGTCTAGTTCGTCCAACTCTTCACCAAACTCCGAGGATGACCTGTAGGCTTGCTCCAGCGAGGGCCTAAGAGGTATAGGGCTTTCGCTGCGAAGCAGCCCTTCCCGGCTGGCCTGTAGCTCTTCCTCGCTCTTCATCTTAGAAGAAGCACATCAAAAGTTTGCGGATGCAGAATAGTTGCTCTGAATGTAAAGGTGTACCCTGGCGAAATAAAAGAAAGTTGTTCGAGTGATTCGCGATACCCTGGCCCATGTCGTGACTGATTAATGACATGGCTACGAAGAGCTTAGCGCAGGATAACCTACACCTAATCCTGTAAAGTGCTCCAACGTTCATTACCACTCACGTCGAGCATTTTCGAGTCACGATCAAGCGACTCACCATAGGCTTCCTACCTCATTCCATTAATCTAACATCACAAGGCAACCGAGGTCCTTGGATTTAGTCATCATGGTCAGATCATTAAGGGCTACTACAAACCTCAGATACGCTGTAGGCGAAGAAAGCGAACCCTTGGGGGCTCAGAAGCTACCTAGATACTAAGCATATATGTGTTTTACAGATTCTATGAAGTTAAATCTATCCCATTATTTGAGGTAAAGGCCCATGAATTGTCTCGTGAAGCGACGGTCAGCGGCACCTAGGACGAGGACTTGTGCTAGAGATGGCGTGGCTTTCCTATGGCAATTCAGCATCTCAATCTCTTGTATCCGAAGTAGGATAACCTCTTGGTTGCTCATGGAGTAATTGGTGTACTCTAGCTCTTCTTTTTCTCCAAATTCTATTTGTCTATCTTTGCATTCGTTTTCCTCAAGTGACATCATCAAGCACCGTCTCTAGCTAGCGAACGTCTCGTGATTTCTGTCTGTATATTGGTGTGTTTTGCATTCCGTTTGAGTTGCATGTGCTCGTCAACCGCGAACGAGCTTGCAGAGGACTGGCAGAATATTGGACGTTGAGCGGTTGCTAGGGTAGGGGGTGAGCTCTTGTAGGGTATTCTGTTTGAAAAGTACTACGTTCGTAACTGCTTGGAAGATTGCAAGGGTGGAGAAGACTCGGGAGGCTGTAAGAATTGGATAAACCATCTTGGCAGGACGAATACTAATACACATAGAGAATTGGGGGGGGGACAGCTGTGTCTGGCACCCCTTTGAATTCGAACCACCCTCTCGAATAATGAGTAGCACCACTGTATACCACAACAGCCAGCGTGCATGATGCAGAATCAAAGTCCTAGCAAATCCTGTTGTTGCACCGCAAGCTGAGCGAAGGCTTGCGGCAAGGGGTATATTGAGGTCTATCGCGCTCTCCCTTCATGTCTCCGACCGTTCACAGAGCTCTCCCCCCAAGCCTACTTGCGGCGTCAGTCAGTCTAAAGCCGACTTGTTAGCCACCATGTCTTTCATCCTGTACTTCTGTATACTCAAATCCTCATCTCATGGACCTCCTGCTTCTTCGCGTCGGTATTAGTATATAAACCTACTTTTCCCCTTTTATCGTATGGTTCTCTCCATCTTCATCTGCTTTACCCCTCATTAGGCATCCTTGTCAGCATCTTATGGCTGATCTAAGGTAAGGTAGCAAGTTTTTGAAAGAACTATGTGATTACTAATCCTCTAATCAAAGCCGAGCGTGCCGAGGTAAAAATGACGATAGGACACAAGACAGCCTGTCATGGCTCGTTCTTCTTCAGAAGGAAAAAATCCTACCAGAGCAAGCAATGGCTCCTTGGGTAGCTGGATGCTTTCAAAGACAATTATTGAGTCAGGATAGGACACTTTGTCAGATTCTAGATCTCCAATGTCGTCGAATTCACAAGTCGTCTGATTACACGAATGTGTCTACTCGAAGACCTTAGCAAGACGAGCAATGACTCCTTACGTCGTTCCATGCTTTCAAATACTCAAGTGCGTTTTTGCTTACTGACGCCGTTGGTTCAGAGATCTTCTGAAAAGAGTACTTAAAGCCCGAAGACCGCCTTCGATCAACATTCAAAAAAGCATCAGACAAAACTTAACAGCTCGACTACGCCCATTGCATCCAACCTCTGGTCCCATCCCTCACACTTACTTTACCATTTCCGACCTGAAGACCCAATGATGGCAGCTTACCAGAAGCCACTGACGCAATATGTTTCCATCGCAAATATCACCTTCGCCTACCGCCGCTTCGGTCCACCAACCGGCGTCCCCCTCGTACTCATGCAGCACTTCCGTGGCACTATGGATCACTGGGACCCCCTACTGCTCTCCCTCCTCGCGATCTACCGCCCTCTTATAATTTTCGACAACGCAGGCATCGGTGCTTCGACCGGCATCATTCCCGCCACTTTCGCAGGCTGGGCCGCCGATGCCATCGCCTTCGTATCCGCTCTCGGTCTTACGCAAATCGACCTCTTAGGATACAGCATGAGCGGCGCGGCTGCGCAAATGTTTGCGCTAAATGCTCCTCATGGCATGGTGAGGAAGTTGATACTTGCGGGGACGAGGGCGAGTCAGAGTAATAGGACCGTTGCAGGACCACCAAGACCGTTTGCTGCGTTGTTCAAGGCTCAGACAGACGAAGAAAGTGAGGCGGCGCTGGCTTATAGTTTCTATCCGGAAACAGAAGAAGGAAGAGCCAACGCTAAAGCATACTGGACAAGGATTACTGAAGCCAACAACGGCGTCGTCCCACCATTTTTAAGCCCAGAAGGCGGCAAGGCTCAGGCTGCGGCATTCGTGGATTGGTCGACCCCTAATCCGGATAATTCAGTAGAAAGACTAGGAGAGCTGAAGATGCCGGTATTCGTGGTCAACGGCGATGACGACGTGTTGATTCCGACGGTCAATAGTTGCGAATTGAGGGAGAAAATTGCGGGTTCGCAGATGATGATTTATCCGAAGAGTGGACATGGGTTTTTGGTGCAGTATGCGGCGGATTTTGCGGAGCATGTGAGACTTTTCCTTGATGGGGACGCGGGAAGAGGTGAGAAAGCTAAGTTGTAGGGGAAGGTAAAATTGGTTTTTGGGGAGGCGGGTAATACATTGAGAGGAGTCCTCAAGTGGTTATGGCTGTGTTAAAGAATAAATCAATAATGGTTGAACATTTTCCTCGCTTGGTGCTCTTGCCTTTACTGAATAATGATGCTAGACCGTTGGTGGCGAGGCAGCTCAATGATATGTAGCAAGAGAATGGAAAAGGAAAAAGGTTGAAGAAGGCACATCAGAAGAGAGCGGGTTGGTGGGAGAGGCGACTGCGATAGCTAAGCAATAAACTCCGCGTTGAAAACAGCAGCCTTTCACATGACAACGAGAAAAGCAGGTCCCAAGAATCTGGACTAAGACAGTCGTCAGCAGAGCGCGAAGGAAGAAATTTGACAGAGTGCCAGTATCTGCCGAAAATCAGTGACCTGCGACTAAATTTTGTGGAGTGCCGACTACTATCACTGACCTTGCACCTCATCAACATAATAACAGTGCGAAAGACGGCAAAAGAAAATGTTCGAGTTTTAAAAAGAGCGAAACCCGCCACTAGGCAGCCTCCTGTATGACTTGGTCGGAATATATCCTATGCGTCGCTATCTTCGCCTTCTTGAACTGTCGTTCTCTGAATGCTGAAAGTTTCACCTTCTAAGACACTTGCCCGGATGTACTACGTAGTAAGACTCGCACCCTTCGGTTCCATCAATAGAAGGGAAAAGAGATGGCATCCTCGCTTTTGGAGAGATTGCAAGGCCTTGATAATATAACCACTGAGATATGTATGCGCTAGTTCAGGCATTCCTGGTCTTCCTGATGGAGTGCTCCTCACCGGTCAGATCTTACAAACAGGCAATTCTGGTCAAAGAGACATCGAAGCTGGCTACCTACTGCGCCTGGTACAAAGTACTACACTGGCTAGCTGACAAGTTTTCATAGCTGCTGCAGTAGGCACTTTAGTAGAAGACAGGTAAAGTACTTGGGACACCTTGGTTTTATATATCTTGCATGTTGGCTTCCACTTTCCAGACTCAGTCCTTACATAGCAAATGTCTGTTCCGGAATTCCTAAGCCATAGGATTGGCCTGCAACGATCTAATCAGCTATACTATACCAATAACAGGAGATTATTACTCGATAAAAGCAACACCCCCCCAACGCAGTATATAAAGGCTGATCAGCCGTGCAGAAGTCTCGTGCCTTACAACGACTGGGGTTATGCGTTGGCAGGCAAGATCCTAGAGAAGCTACCTTGGAAAGCTAGAACGCCTTTTTGGAGGAGGCTCTGCTGGTTCCCCTTTACGTGGATGTGGAGAGTTCCACCAAATCAATCTCCAACTATGACCGTGTTGCCAAAACTTACACTGTAATCGACACTCACTCGTTCCAACTGCTGCCCATGTCAAGGTCTAAAACGGGACTATCATGGAATTTTCTCGGGTATCCGGAATACAGCCAACAACATGCTCAAATGGTGTCGAGCCTTGAGCTAGGCGTACAACGATGAGCAGAAGACCAGCCAAGATTTAGAACGAACGTCTGGTCTCACACATTTGGCAGTGCTTTCCAATTCAAGGTCGGCTCATGGTATGAGATGTGTTTGTGCAACTCTCTACAGGCTTTGGCACTGTTGGCCGTAATCTGGAAAAGCTTGTGGGTACTGCTGGCCATGGGACATCGACGAACTAGCAATATTTTCACGAAGGCAGTACTCCCCATATCTTATTGCAAACGCAGAAAGGCTAAGGTGCTGCTCTTGAACTCTTATCAACCTGAACGAATTTTTTGACTGAATAGGCCAGCTGATCCTTGAGGCTCTCTCGGACGTCGAGGGCCGCTATGACCGTTGGGGATATGCTGGAAAAAGCGCAGTATATATCTAGTTAAGTTCTCAGCTATACGTGAAGCCTTGAAGCACCTTAGGTCCCTGTCAGGGAGCCGAAATCTCTTGAGGCTTATCTTTGAAATTATTATGACGGGATTAGATCATCCCAGACCAGCTACCCCAAGGCTCGCAGCTCACTTTTCAAGCCCTCGACTCCCAACTCTGGAGGACGGAGCCCTACCGCCACGATAGCCTCTTTTGGCTCATGGCACCTGGTGAAGCTGTCAGTCGAGCTAGATTCCCAATATCCTTTGGGAAAAGCGTTGCTCGCTTGGACCTTTTGAGAACGAGAGAGGCGAGATTGATTCACTGCTTTGGGCTCACGACGCTGGTGGACCTCCGGAAGTTCTACCGGGGCGTACGAATGAGAGAATCACAGTATCACTTCTCAAACGACCCCAGCGATGTAGATTGTCATTACGAGCAATGACCAACCCTACCTTTTGCTTAAACCCCTACCATGATCCAAAGTAATTATTCTATCCCTCTTTGTATTGATACTATTTTCCAGTTTCACTCAAACGGTACTCTCGATGTGAAGATCTAGACAAATCACCCTGGAGCTTCCAGAAAGTCCGCTCAATGAGCAATCAGAACCGAAGCATATCCACAGAGAATCCAAAGCGTGTGCACAGGGCTTCTCAATGGCCATTTCCATGCTCAGGAGCAATGCCAAACCACTGAATCACCATCAATCAGAGCAACACATGCCAATCAACACGATACAGATAGAGAATGAAAGGGCTTGCAAAGTAAAGATTTATGAATTTTGGAAAGAGCAGAACCAAACAACTACAAAAGATATTCTCCACACAAACTTTAACATCTTCTCTTCCTTTTTTTCTTCACCATGAAGTTTTGGGAACAACCCCTTTCCACAGCTGTTGATCTCATGCTTCGAAGGTCTTTTCCACGTTTCATATGCCCTAGAACGTCAATGCAAGTCGTCGCGCCGAGGTAGATTGAGATGGAGTAGCTGAGCGAATAAAGCGCCAATCGATTTTCCTGTGATGCAGCAGGCATCCGAACCTCTCTATGTAACGGCGGCTTTGAGTATGTTGCTGCAGGAGCATGGCACAACGTTCTCACATTCGTTTCGTCAATGTGTCCTCCACATTTCAATAATCTCATTTCTATAAACTCTTATTTCTAGGTTAATCATGAAGCCACTCTTATCCTGAAGTCTTTCGTGTCGCCTTACTTTGATGTTCAGTACCATCTAATTGGGGTAACTATATTGGCTTTGGTGCATACTGTTCTTTTATTGATGATTGCGCTTGTGCAATCTCCGACTTCTGAGGTTTAATGCACTTGCCTGCTGTTCTTCCTTATAATCTTTCATTGACGTCCTGACAAATAGATCGTCCTTTTGCCGAGCGCCTAAACGCCCTCCATAGCTGTGGCGATTGGCCATTGAACACCTGTGAACACCCAAACGCCCTCCATAGATGTGGTGACAAGCCAGCCAATGCCTGCGAGACCACTGGGTGTTACCACCCAGCCTGGTATACCCACTCTCTCCACAGGTGTGACGACTAGCCAGCCAATGCCTGCGACCGGTCTACCACCACCAGATGGTACCACCCAGCCTGGTATATCCACTCTCTCCATAGGCGTGACGACGAGCCAGCCAATGCCTGCGACCACTCGACCACCAGATGGTACCATTCAGCCTGGTATACACACTCGCTTTCTCGTTCCTAGCAATGTAACGGCATCGGTATTAAGCCCATCACACTGCTACAACCCCAATGGCCAAATAAACAGCATCGATGTTCCATGCGATCCGAATGCATTAGTTAGCATGTGTTGCGGCGATCAAGCCCTGTGTCTTTCAAATGGCCTTTGTCGCACTACCAATGATCCACCAACGGACAGAAACATCAGTTATGCCCGAGGAACCTGCACGGATCACCATTGGGGCTCATCTATCTGCCCACAACTCTGTCTTGCAAGTAAGATCTTCACCCTCCCATCGAGGAAAGCAGCCAGTTATTCAGCATGGGTACTAATTCTTTCCTCACTCCACAGACCCAGATAGCGCCACCCACCCCCTAGCGTTCAACTTTCAGGGGGGATCCGTTCAGGTTTGGGAGTGTGGCGGTTCCCAAGGCTACAGCTCATCTGCGGATTACTGCTGCGAATCTGAAGGAGAGGGAACACGCTGTTGCAGCACGCCGACAGCGGTTTTTGAACTTGGTCCCGCAACCATGGGCAACTTTGCGAGCTCGACGTCGAGTCCTCTCGCTCATACACTGGCTTCGCCAGCGTCATCATTTACGGCTCCGAGCGCAACAGCTACTGACACTTCGTCTCCCCAACAGAAAATTCCAGCCGATGAGGTAGCCGGTGGTGTCATTGGTGGAGTCGCATTGCTGGCTATGGCTGTCTTGATATGGCGATCTTGGTCAAAAAGGCGAAAAACAAAGAACATGCCAAGGTCTAGCTGGGTCAAACCTGAACTCTCAGCTGACCCAAGACCGAATCATTCAAATTCAGGATTTCCGTATGAGCTTAATGCAAACCCAGAGAGGCCTCCTGAACTTCCAGATCACTCCCGCTACGAACTTCAGGGAGATCTTGGCGGGAGTGAATTGATGACGCTGGGAGTTGGCTCGAAGGGCAGGTGACAGCGGCTATGGCATCTTTCCAAGAGCAATTGCTCGTCTCCCATTACACTGCTAGATTTCCATCAACCCACCATCCATCCAGCTAGCGATAATTAGTGTATATACCTTTGACAGATCCTTGTCTGAAAAACATCGCCGTCTTTCCCAAGGCGCAGATTGATTAGCACTCACCAGAGACACAATCCGACCAGCGTTGGGAACTAATGATCCAAAACTGTCAAGGGGGGTTTTGAGTGTGGTGTTAGAACAAACAAAATGGTCTGAGGCAGTAATTTGACGGAGCAATTGGAGATCGATGCACCGATACGGTAGGGAATGCGGGGGAACGGCCACAAGTGGTACCCTTGACGTAAGAAGCCATTCATCACTGATTTAGCTTCTTTCTATAATTTCTTATCGGACTGGGATTCACCAGGTAGGTGCAGCCTCGAGGTCTTCTAAGCTTCCAGATGTTTGGAGTGGACTGTAGCTGAGAGGGATGAATGATACGAACACCAGAATGAGAGAACAGGAGACTCGATGTCGATGAGTGGCTCGACCAAGAAAGAGCTTACACGTCACCCGAGGGACCGACAGGAACTTTAGCGATAGCTTTACCTATATGCGGAAGGCAGATAAACAGTTGAGGCAGTACAAGGAGAACCGATCATAAATATTCGAAAAACACCTGGAAACTTCCATTCAAAAATGCTATGCATGCTTCATAACCAGCAACAGACTAATCCAAAGCACAAGCACGGCTGCACAAATCGAGAACTCTAAACCTGAGCGGCGTAACACAAAAACCTCAATCGACGAAATAAAAATTCGCTATCAAGCTTTCCAGCCTGCATACCTTATGCACTCCAAGAAAATCATAAAGTGTACATTGAAGAGAATTGATGCATTAAAAATGGAGAAAATTTGGAGAGACTGGACGTGTTTTTCGGCTACTCGGGTGCTCGCACCGGGCGCTTCTGGCAACGCCATGTGCGTAGCAGATACGAGCGGTGGGATGCCGTGGATGTTTGCTTGGTTTTATGGTGATTCGGGGATGGATAAGGCGACTGATACAACAATGGTTTTGTTGCAGCAGCCAGATTTGCCTCAGTTCTCAGACGTGCCAGCGTCGCTAAGCCCCTCCGGGTTAGCGCCCCGAGGCAAGCCAGATAGTGAACTGCTTAGTAAGGTACATAAGGTTCCAGAAATATCATGACCAGATTTACGTGGCGCAACGTACATGCCATCATGTTCCGATGTGGATATCGAGTTCGATGACGCTTACCTACCTTATCCATATCGAATCTACCGTATTTTATGGTAATACAAAAGGAGACTTTAGAAATGTATTGATTCGGCTTTGGTTCCCATGTACATAATTGTTGCATACTGGACAAGGGGCGACGCCCTGCTTCAGATGATCTCCCACTGCGGTCCGCTGAGTCGGCCGAGCTACGAACTTGGCCAGTCAATAATGCAGATATCTCCTCCATTGCTCGGAAAGCTGGTGCATGCATCATGCGAGCGGAAGCGCAGTGGCTGCGCCCTGTCATGTCCACACAATTCCTGGGTCGATCTCGCAGGTGCTTCGAATCGGGTGCGGGTAATTATCGTGGGCCTGGTGGTGCGGCTTCAACATGATGCACCAAATTCCACCGTACTCGTACTCGTTCTCGTCAGGACCGCATGAACACCACCTTGTCAAGAAGCGTTGTCTCGCATGTTGCCAGAAGTGGTCTTCTGATTAGCGAACAAGCAAGACTCGATTGTCAATCAGGGCTTCAAAGTAATCTGCGGGTAGTTGTCGCGATTCGGATCGCGTCGGAGAAAACAAAGCTACACTAGGTTGTTGCAAGTGTGCAGAGTGAAAGGAATGCCACCGATGCCTGGTTTAAAAGCTATAGAGATCGTGTTCCCATCACCTCTTGTTCAGATGCCGGATAAGCGAACGGACGAAATCAATGCCGGAAAAATAAGTACTAAGACATCTTTCGCAGTCGGAAGACAGAAGAAATGCAGGCAGACTGGACGGAAAGGACGAGACTGGAAGGTAAGAAGTAAGATTCTTCAAGAAGCCTTGACTGAGTTTCTCGCTAAAAAATGATGACAACAGAATAGTTGAGGCCGGGCGTTCAGTCCAAACATCTGATTCTCTCCTCGGTTGGATATGATGCGATTACTACAACCAAACCAGCACGCGGCGCTTTATCACCAGAAGATGGTTATGTCGCAGCGCATGCATTGAAGAATCATTGCCAATGATTTCGGTACGATGGAATGGGTTGCAGGAATGCCGAAAAGGAGCT
>JAABUY010005188.1_pt1 | contig 13234 bp, 13 predicted proteins | sample 5560271 | NCBI WGS metagenome assembly JAABUY01 (sample SAMN10711886, study PRJNA513374) | rock metagenome | isolation source: Antarctica rocks | place: Antarctica: Victoria Land, University Valley
CCGAATCCGAATCCGAATCCGAATCCGAATCTGAAGCGACGGAGCGCAGAAACATTTCGGCAAACGCCTTCTTATCTCCCTTCTGACTGCTCCCAATGAACTGTTTGTTGGATGGCTGGCCTAAATTGATGACTGTGCCACCAAATCAGGCTCTGGATCCTTATCGGCCCCTGCTGCCTCATTTCGCTTGCCGATGGCCCCCATCAAAGTCAGTAAATTGGCCTCGATTACAGGTGAAGTCAGTGAGTCGGCGCGCACGAGGAACAAAGCATTAATCTATCATCGTGTGACCTCTTCGAGAATACCTTAATACACTCCACACTCTACAGAATTTTACATACTTTCAACCAATCATAGCAATTGTGTAGTTAGGAAGAAGTTCTTTCGCCTTTCGAGCAGTTTGAGTGATTGAGAAGCGCACGTCCAACAATTATCCTTTGGTAGACCGACCTCCGCGCTCTCCGTACTTGCGTGGCGTTCCCTGGTACCCGATAAGTACACTTTGGAGACAAACTTAGGCGCTTGTTGTCAGTTCAGCGTTGACCGTGGCTACGGATTCTAATATTCAAGTTCTGGAGAAGAACGGCTACAGGATTCGAATTTTTGGCACTTTGCCAACCATCTACCCCTCTTCTTCCCCTTGTTCCTTCCAGCGTACGGGCTCGAACCAGGATTCTCGCTCTGACCACAAACAACATCGCATATGCCATAAGTGGAAACTCCTTTACTGGTGGGAAACTTGCAAAGTTCCCGATTCCGTACAAGCTCCTTACAGCGGCCACGTCCTATATGGCACCGTTCTAGGGTAGGGCTACGCTACAGTCCTCGAGAGCACAATTCCAATCAAGCCTGGCACGATTTCCAAGGGCCACTTCCCTGTATAGAGCCAAGGTCATGCTATTCTACCACCGTTAGATTATTTCCTCATCCCGTCCTAGCTCAGGCCTTAGCAGTAACTCGGATATTTTGGCTTGGGAGTCGTTGATAGGAGTACTATGGGAGTGTGCTTACCTCTTCAACCATTTCGTCTTCGAGGCCAAGACCACTCTAAGCGTTCCCCCCTCTGGTATCGGTTTACCTTGGACTGTATTTGATGCCGAACTCTGCCATGCGACGGTTATATTTCTTGCTACCTCTCGGAAGACTGCACTTCAAGTGCCGATCCATTACGCAAAGATCGAGCCCCTGGCACTGGTCCACTGGCCCTTATTGGTGTGACCTCCCCTCCTTTTTCATTCGTGCAGGGAACTTGTTTCTATATTTCAGTACTGAACTACGATGAACTTGAATGAACCTGGGTGCTGATAAAACTAAGCGTATTGTCGTGTTCGAACTCGGGGCTCGTGGCACAGTGGCAAAGAATCGTGTAAGCATGCGTGAAGTACAGTTGCCTTCTGTCCCCTTGATGATGATATGTGTTGGATCTGAAGTAAAGCTACACAAGCTGAGCCATACGGGAGTATAATTTAGATGTTGGAGGGAACTATGTGCAGGGGATGTGACACCAGAGAAAGGGTTGGTGTCCAAACTTTAGCCTTCCCCAGACTACATAGCATGTCTTGGAGATGGCAGGGCTGGAAAAATGGTATGATATCACGTGGAGCCTTCAACTCGAACGAGATATAAGACTTGCACGCTACATCTCCACTTGTTTCAAGTAGGGGTATAACCGGACCGGCCAAATACAAGTGCTAGTATTGTGGTATGTTGCTCAGCATGTAGGGCACCAGTGAATCCAGAAAACACGTATACAATAACCGACAGCCGGGAAGGCCGAGTCAACTATCAGACTATGTGGTAGTTTCGGTAAGAGAAATCATGATCGTAGCTTCACACGCTTCGCTGTTCAATTCCTCTCACTGCGCAAGTTTTGCAGTTGAACTCAAGTTGACGCTTGTACTATCTCAAGAAAAAATGCGTATAGTTGTTCCTTAGGATATCTCGAAGGATAGCTGTTGTCGTTTATTGACTTCTCGCACCCCTTGGTGTATGTATATGCTCGGAATGTATGATATGCGTGGTGGGTCTGTCAACTTATCATATAGTCCTTGTAATAAATTTTCTCTTGTTCTATTCCAGCTACCTCCGAACTTTCCTCTCTCATCCTGAACCACATGGGATACGATTTTTCAGATATTTCCCAACGCACCTCCTTCATTTGTCGAGGCTCGGATCTTCGACGGAAAGTTCAAAAAGTTTTAACGTTCAGAGAACCGCGCCTTCCTTAAGATCTTTGCAAAGTTGCTAAGTATCTATTCGAGCTTCTTTCCTCATAACCAGCATCACCGGTATTTATGCACATGTTATCCGTAGCCTACCACTATTTATTCACATATCGCGCTCTTGAATACCTTTCACTGATCAATCGCGCTGGACACCTTATTCATCATTGGTCATGTCCCACCAGACAGTGCTCAATCCAATTTTTGGCCAAGCTGCTCCAGAAGTCAATCCAGTTCGACTTTCGGCAAAGGTCTCAAAGCCGCGCTTATCTAGTACTACTGATCACGCTCAACCGTACGGGCATAGCGCTACTAGAATCACAGTTCCGGCTCGAATAGATTCTGTGGGTCGAGAAGGACGGCCTGAGAGAGTACCGCCAAACAAGAGAGTGGGATTTAGGTCCAGTGTGGCAAAATTAAAAGTAGATACATCGATAGCCGACCAGTATCTTTCTCTCGAAGGTCTATCCTGTTGTCGCTCACGTCAATCCAGCGATATTGGAAGAATTCCTCGCCAGATTTTCAGACTATTGGGTAGTGCCTGAGGAACAGCCGCTGGCAAACCATCCGGCGATCATTCTCTGGTCAGGTGAAGGATCAGGCAACAAACGGACCCTATTTGGAGCAATGGGAAGCTAGGAGACAATTCTTATTGAGATCGAGTGGAGAGAGGTTAAGAAGCTGCTAGAGAAAGGACTATCTATGGAGCTGCTTCTCGAGATGAAGGTAAAGCGAAGGGGTTCTGTTGGTTGACGAATCGGCCAAAATATGAACACACTTTGGAACAATCCTGTTCAGGTATGTATAGCATATTTTATCAGGTTCGGTTTCCGATAATTCGATACGTATCTAGCATGTATTGGGCTACATAATGTGCGCTAGGTCGGTTAAGAAGCACGCTCAAATAACAGTCAATTCTGCTGGGACCATCATCGGAAGGGAGGCCGACCAACATCGCTCAGTTTCGTTAGACGTTCTGCTTACTCCCTCCAGCGCAGTCGAAGATTCAACCTCCATCGCGAGCAATTGCTCCTCCGTTTCTACCGAACAAGATTTACTCTGTACACTGTTGACACCGAATAGCAACTCGTGAAGAATGGTATAGCAGAAGATCTGGAACTTCAATATCCCAATAGAGTAGCGACTCATCAAAGTCCCTAGAATCTGCGGAAGAGGAACTTTGGAAGAGAAGGAGAGACTTGAAGACGGTAGCAGAGGCATGGTCGAACTAGGATTTTTTCGCCGGGACTGGCTTTTGTGTGACACGCGGAAGATGGGAAAGGGGAGTTCTGTCCCAGAGCCTCTAAACACCCCGAAATGAATCAATCCTACTGTCACTAGTATTCGTTAGAGCGAGATACCAATTACATTCAGAGAAATTGCCCATTCATTAGACATAGATTGGACCTCCTGCTTTGGACCGATAGAAAATACTGGTATGGAATCAATCCAAGACCATCATGATCAAGAACATAAAAGATCTTAAAGGTCATAACCTTAGATCCTTAGTAACTCAGGAAACCCTCGATCCAGAAATAAGCGTCACAAACCCCCTTCAAACCCTTCCCACAACCACACAACAATAGCCCTAGTACTAGGCACCCCTGTGCACGATACCAAGAAAGCAAGCTCCACAAAGCTCATGGCCGCTACAGGAAGACTGACCATGATGCACCCGAACCATGGATATACCCACCCACGGATGAAACGCGCAAATCAATCGATCAAAACGATAATCCATGGATCGGGTACACCATTGATGAAGCCTCCCCCATCCATGAATAGGGTGCAATTCAGCCCTTCCATTCATTCATCAAATGATATATTGATGAATCAAAATTTACATAAAAATCAATAGAGCAACTTCCTCAAACCCACCAACGATTTTTCAGCTGAAATGAACAATCTGCACTATCGTCTTTTGACTCTCTCACACACGCCGTCCTAATAACCGCAATTGAACAAGATCAAGTTCAAACCCTTTTCATCAATTCAGTCTGCTGCAACGAAAGAGAAAGTCGAAAGACAAAGGACTGCCAGGCAAGAGAACACAGGGCCCAGATACAACAAATCGTAAAAAGACGTCAAAGATTTAATGTATGATTCAAACATCTCACAAAAAAATGAAAGCATTCGATCTATTTTGGATGAAAGGGGCCAAAATAATTTGCAACCCTATCCGGGGATGAGAGGAGGCTCCATCAATGGTGGTGGTACCCCCGATCTCCATGGATGGGGTTGCAACAATTACGTGAAACTCTACACAAACAACGCACACACACACACAGCCTCAAAAGACGAATCTCAGAGAAGGGGAAGAAAGGATCCAACTTCATATCTCACACACCTCACACAACTTGTCATTTTTCCCCTGGGGCTTATGCGATGAATTTACGTTACCTTGAAAAGCACTCTACCCCTCAGACATCACTTCAGACATCACTCTACTTCTATCTACCACACATATGAAGCCAAGGATAAAAAAGTTATCCCCACCCAAGGGTATGTAGTTATCCGAAGTCTAAAACTAAGTAAGTACCTCAACCTCGGAAAAAAGCCCCAGAGTGAGTGATTTTTAGAAACGAAACCCGGTCGCGTTGCTGGGTTATTTGGTTTTGTGTGGGGGATGGGGGCTTGCTAAGGCTAGGGTTTTGTTGAATGGGGTTTTCTGTGAACTGATGCTTTGTTTAAGAGGTGGGTTGGGTTTGGGGGGGAGGTTTGGTATGGGATGGTGTTGAAGCAATAGGAGCTGTAGTAGGAGCAATAGCTAGGAGCAGGAGCAGTAATCGTTCAATCAAGAACATGGTTTCTAATTAGGTACCTTAGGAACATAGTAGTTTGCAGTGCCCATTGCACTGCCCGCTAGCCTAGTTGAAGCTAGCGCCAATTGCGGTACAAAACATACCTAGGTAGATAGCCTTCTGTTGTTGTAGGAAAACTCACCTTTAGACAATCATCAGATCTACACTTCATCAATGGTGGTATAGAAGATTGAGTGAGGAGCTTTGAATTAGGGAGGGCTGGTATATTTGCCGGGGGGGGGGGGGGGGGGGGGGTGGGGGGGTTACGATAGGTAAGGTAGTCATCCCCGTAGTACTGTACATAGGTTAGCGCGCTTCCATATTAACCTGCTTCCAGCTCGCCCCCTTATCCTTTTCGCAGTTACCCCCCACCACCACCTTTTGTACTAGGTATCGATAGTAGATATATATATTTTTGGGGCGCATGGGGTTCGTTCCCTTGACAAAACAGCTCAGCTCAGCTCAGCCCCAACCCCGTTGCGCGGGGGCAGAAAGGTACACGCTTACTGAGGAATATAGCTGAGGGTAAGTAAGCCACGTGTATTTTCTCTCGTTTCGCACTTTATTTTCTCCTCTTTTTTATTTTTTGTTTTTTAAAGAAATAATTCATCTACTGTACGCTTTTGGATGTTTGAATAGCTTAGAATATGGGGGGATTCGATCCAATACTTTTTCATTTCACTAAAACCAAATTTGATAACACGCAAACAACTACGACAGTTTTTGTTGCTTTATGATCATCCCCCCCCATGAACTATCTATTTTGTCTAAGATCGCTTTACCTGTTGGAAATAGAGAAGATGGTAATCTTCGCCTTCATAGGGCTGATAGGGCTGGGGCTCGCTGGTAGAGTTTTCACTTGCTAGCTCCTGGATCGACTCCTAACAGCAACAATCAATATACCGAAATGCCCTCATATGACCTCGTATTCCAACATTACCCATCTCTCATATCGAAAGCGAATCACCAGACTTTCACCTTGGCTATTTCGCTTGACCAAAAAAAGTTTAAAAAGCGCCTCTAAAAAGTGTACTCGAAAAGCACCATCGCGAAGCGCTTCAATGGCTTCTTATGCGGTTAAAGCGTAAGCTGAAGGCCCGAGCTCAACAAACAAACCATGAGCTTTTTTAAAAGTTGCAGGGAATCAATCAGCTGAACATGCGGTATCCCCTGCAGTAACTAACTGTTCGCGTGCCATGGCCCTGGTCGTACTAATGCCGCTGTCGTCGCATCCGCTCCCTGGCGAAAAAAAGGATCAGTACATAGTACGCGTCAGCAACGATGTGATTGGGGGTTTTGCAGCTGAACTGAGCCGCAATCTACTGTTGAATTGTCTTCGAGCAGGTATTTGAATTGCAAGGGATGCTTTGAAAGATCTTTTCGATCACCACACACACACCCGGCGAACCCCGCCATGGGGGAAAACAAGAACCATCTACTGTAACAACCCAGATGCCTGTTCGGACTATGACAAAGAGAGTTTTGTTTTTAAAAGCAAAAAGCCACCAACAGTTTCCACACACGCCGGCATCCGTAAGGTAGACACTGGAAGCAGCAGCGAGAGGCTAAAAATACGAGAGAACCCATCGAGTCATCTGATCCAGGCAACAAAATAATCTAGACGAGGGACCTTTTACAGTCCAACTCTGCCGACGTCGTTTTACACGCAACCCACTAGCCTAGCCTTGCATGACGTGCATTCGCGCCCGACCGTTGCCTTGTGTGTGTGTGTGTGTGTGTGTGCCTGCCTCGGTTACTTTTTCTGCATCTGTGCGACAAGGCGGCGATGGAAAACGGGAAGGTCCTACCGCTCCTGTTCTGCTGACCAGTGTGAGGAGAAAGCATAAATTGCTTTGATTACTGTAGCTATACCATGTGGTACCTACATGTGGGGATCACACCCACTCTGCATCCCCGTACTGTGCATGCCTTTGAGAACCTACCTTGCCTCAGGACCTCAGACGTGTAAATGCAACTAAGCCCCTTTGGATTAGCTGTCTTGCTTACATAGACACGTAGGCTGCGAAGTCATCCAGAGGGTCCCTAACCCAAACGGGCTTACTCGTATAAACGGGGTTCCCGCGCAAGCGGGGTTTCTGCGCACTCTAACCTAGAAAGGTTAGCAACAGATAATATCGGGTTTAGCGTGCTAAAAATGGCACTAATATAAATAGTTTTAGTTAGCGTGCGCAGAAACCCCGTTTGCGCGGGAACCCCGTTTATACGAGTAGGGGAAGTGGTTAGCCCGGAGGGGCTTAGCGACGCTGGCACGTCGAATGCGGGGATGACTAAGCTTTGAATACCCCCCGACCGAATTGGGCATGTCGATTGTGAAACACTTGTTTCGACCGTGTGCCTTCGAAACGGCTGGGGAAAACCGTTCAGCCTCGCTACCCCATGGGGCTCTATCGTGAAATGAAGATGCGGTAAGTTTAGCTTTCGGCCGTCAGTGCGTTCTTCAAAGGTGCTCGGACCATCGCGTCGACATCATTGCCGAACATGGATGCGCACGCTTTGGATGGTGTGCTGCACAGAGCGGTCCAGCTAAGAAGAGCAGATTGAGTACATTTGTATGCTGAAGAATACACCGACACCGACTTTTACACTCCATACATGTACGACTTCCGCCCTTGTATCAGAAAATCCGCCCTTGCAACAATGTGGAAAAACCCCTTTTGCAAACCGAAGCCGTCATCGTGTGCCTTGCCTTTTTTTTAGTCGTCCCCCCCGTGCACAACCGAGCTATCATACAGCTGGCGGAACGCCGATGACGGCTGTGCCAGCAACGTATGTGGGCTGCCAAATTCTCGAAGAGTACCATTGTCTAGTACAGCCACCTTGTCGAAGTCGATGATGGTGTCCAGCTTATGTGCTACTGCAATGATGGTGTGGCTCGAGAACTTTTGTCGAATGATGCGTTGGATCAATCCATCCGTCACGTCGTCCACGCTGAAGGCAGGAAGAACAGTCAGCCATTGTTTTTTACCCATGATAATGTCGGGTAGCAAGATGAAGTACACAGAACGCTTGCGGGGGCGACTAAACGCTTTGCTTACCTGCTTGTTGCCTCATCCAGTATAAGGATTGAACTAGGCCGAAGGAGCGCCTGTGCCACACACAAGAGCTGCTTTTGCCCATGCGATAGATTGATGGCTTCAATGTCGGCGTCTAGTCCGTCTTTGTTTTCTTGAATTGCTTGCCACAATCTAACGTCTTGCAAAGCGGCGATGATCGCCTTGTCAGTAGCTCTCTTGTAGGGATCAACGTTCAGCCGCACCGTTCCATTCAACAAGAACACATCTTGAGGAAGCCCGATGATTCTTGAGCGGACCTCTCGTCGCGGAATGGTCGAGATGTCGACTCCATCGATCGTGATTGAGCCACCATGGAGTTCGACCATGCGGAATATAGCCATGATCAGTGAGCTCTTGCCACTCCCTGTCCTCCCGCAGATCCCGATTTTCTCACCTGCCTGGATCGAGAGGGTCAAATCTTTTAGTACCATGCGCGATGCATCGTAGCCTGCAAAGACCGAGCGAAATTCTATGGCCCCTTGCGCTGGCCAGTCACGAGGGAGCACTGCGTTTTCTTGCGGTGAGTCTTCGGATGCAGTGCTATCCGAGAAATTTTTGACTCGGCTGACCGCTCCAATGTGAGTCTCCAACATAGTCCAGTACTGGAGGACCAGCTTGAGATGTTGGCCGAACAGGATGACATTCAGCAAAGCGATGCCGACGTACGCGGCGCTCAAGACGCCTCTCAACTCGACCACCAAAACCATCAACATCACTGCAACAGCAGCTACGAGCAAGTCCAAGACCAGCTGTAGCCATCGCTGAACTGAGAAGAGAAGATAGAACGGCCTCTGGGACTGGTCAAGCAAGAAGCGATTCTTCTCCTCCAGGTCTCTTTGCCACCCGAACGCGCGCACCGTCGTCAGGCCGGCTATGATTTCGGAGAATTGCGTGTACAAAGGTGATTTGGCCTCGAGATCGAGGAAACGTAGCTGCCGAGAGGTACGGAGATAGAACTTCTGGATGACATACACTGCCACGAACCATACGGGGAACGATACAGCGGCATAGGCCGAGGATACTCCGATAAGGATGATCTGAGCAATGCAAAGAACAAAGGCCGTGAAGAAGTTCAGAGCCGAAATGGGCAAGTCCATATCGATGAGCTGCAGATCCTGCGAAAATCGATTGAGTGTGACGCCAGTGTCTGTCGTGGAAAAGAAGGACACAGGGGCGGCAAGGACTGTTTTCAGCAGCCGAAAGTGAAAGTTCTCGCCTGACTGTGGAACCATGGTGATGATTATCTGCCAGGTACTGATGACGAGAGATATCATACCCATCACCCCAAGCATAGCGTAGATGCCAAGATAGTATCCCATCTTTTGGTTCGGTGTCCGGGCGTTTGCGGCCGCCCACCAGCCTAGCCAGACCTGCGGAAAAGATATGCAGAACACATAGGCACTAATAGCTACGACGAAAGTGGCCACGGAGAACCACCCGACAGACTTCGCGTAGTAGGCGTAGATAGAGAGGTCTCCAGTCCGCTTATTAGCTTCAAATTCCGTTGTCTCTACCGTGTCAATGGGTGGCGGCGCTGTAAAGTGGGCGGGTTTGCTCGCAGCATGAGACATAGACAAGAGCTGATCCAGATTGGTTTCCTTGGATTTGAATCTCCACTCCGCTGCCTGCAGGTCAAGGTTTGAGACGTAGCCTCCGCTTGCAGTGAGCTGTTTAAAGCTGCCCTGTTCTGCAATCTTGCCTTTCTCATTGAGAACAACGATATGATCGGCGAAGGCAAGCCGTTTGCTGGAAGAGGACGCAAGGATCACGGTGGCATCTTGACGGCGTAAAAGGCCATCTAATCCAAGAAGGTTGTGGAACACGCGATTTTCTGTATCCAAATCTAGACCGCTAAGGACATCGTCCAGGATGCATATGTCATGTCGAGCGTAGACAGCACGGGCTAGCGCGAGCCGCTGGCTCTGGCCACCGCTTAGAGCGATGCCTTTGCTTCCAATTCGTGTCTGGTCTCCTAGTGGCATCTGTCGGAGATCTTCTTCTAGAGCACACGCTTCGAGAACAGTGTGGTACCAACGATCATCGAGTCCCGAGAATGCAGTTATACTATCCCGGAGAGTCCCGTTCATGTGGAACGGAGACTGGTCGCAGTAGGAAACACCACCAGCAGAAAGCTTGACTGATCCCGACAGGGCAGGGACCTCGCCCAGGAGCGATTTGAGCAATATCGTTTTCCCACAGCCGACAGGGCCCACAATCATTGTCAGTTTTCCTCGAGGAATCTTGAGCTGTATTGAAGAGACCAAGGCTTGTTTTTCAGGGTCCCAGCCGAAGCTTCCGTTTTCTACGCACATGGCATCAACATCTGTCTTAGAAAAGGGAAAGACTGACTTCTCTGTTATGGGAGTCGTAATAGACTTTGGGGTCCAGGTGAGGCTCTCACTTGGGCTGCCGTTGGTCCCATGAGAACCCTGAACCGTGTCAGAGTCAGAGTCAGACTGGAAAGCCTTGAGCCTCTTGTCCGTATGTTCAGTCGTTTCCAAAAATGCTTGAATGCGGTCGAAACAGCCTAGGGAGCCGGCAAAAGCTGTCAAGGCCATAATCAGCGACGCCAAAGGATCAGCGAGAAGTGCGAACAGCGATAGCGACGTGAAGGCTTTGCTGGTATCCAGAGTACTCTTGCCCCCGCTCCTGAGAGCCAAAATCGAAAAGACAGCAAAGGTCAGCACCGGGGCGATGACGGGAGTGGTGTAAGCAAAGAACATGCTCCCGATGAGCAATCTCCGGAAACCTTTTGAGATTTGCAACTCTCGACGCCTCAAGTCGTGCAGGCTCTCAAAGAGAATCTCTGTCAAGCCACACATCTTGATGCGCTTCATCGAGCCCAACATCTTCGTCGTAGCGCTGATTCGTCTTTCAACCGCCTCGAGCCAAAGGGCTTGCCTTTGTACCACCAAGTTCAGGACGAAGACCGAAGCTAAGAATGAAACTGCAAACCACGAAATAATGATTAGTCAGGTTGTTGTAGATCTTCGATTTTGACGGCAGGGCGTAACTGTGCCTCGTGTTCAGATATTGAGAGATAGACTTACATATGGCGACGGCAAGGGGAATCGCACAGGCTGCGCCAAGCTGGCGCTCAAGTAGGTAAATTGCAAGGGTCACCTCGATCAGATTCGCCCAGATCTCATGCATTGTTTGCCAGCCATTTGTAATTCTTTCGATGTCGGCACTCATGAGAGTCAATGATGTGGCAGGATCGACAGCATTAGCCTTTAAGGTCGACGTTTTTGCGAACATCATCGAAATAAGCCCTCCTCTGGCCATGGTTATCGCACGATATGTCAAATGCTGGTATTGGCCGCTCGTAATGGCGATCCCACAGTATACCAGAAAGTATGCGCCGATCAATCCATACCCCACGTTGGTGGAGCCTTCGGTCACGGGCTGTTGGGAGAAACTTATGGCACGTTGAACCAAGAATGGTTGGCAGAAAGTGAAAGCGATAAGCGCTATCCGCGGAGGGACCACGGAGAGAAGATGCCATCTCAACTTGCTGAAATACAGCAGGAGGAGCGATCGAGGAGTTTTGTTGATAAGGCTCCCCCATGCCCCATGCAGCCTGTGATAGAGATAGTCGGTTGTCAGGTGCTTGTCCAGTGCTAACAAGTCTTCCACAGATAAAGATCTGGAGAAGCCGGTCCGAAAAAGGGGATTGAGCCAGCCGAAGAAAGCCTTGCCAAAAAGTCCGCTAGTAGCCTCGGGCGAAGTTGTTCTCCATTCCACGTGTAGAATACCGTGTTTCCCAACTGCCTCTACCACGAGCAGGACGAGTTTGATGGCAAGGGAAGTGGTAGAGACAGCCGCAATGGTGTCATTGTACCCTTGCAGCCAAAGCGTTCTAACTCGAGCGGCGTCGAAAATGAGGGTTATAGATAAAAAGAAATTTAGAATTAGGGAGGGCCGAATCGTCCGCTGGTGCTCTACGAGGGAAAGGGCCCCAAGTGCAAGGGCACCCACAAGGCTAATGACAGCATTCGGAAGCGATGCCCTGGTTTTGATAGCTTTTGGCTCCGACCATAGAGGGATGAGTGCGACTTGGATTGCTCCGTATATTGCGTATGTTATCTGCACGAGTTACGCGTCAGCTCCGCTCCCATGTCACTCATAATAGGATGAAGATGGAGAATTGGACATGAAGCCACATACCAGCTTAGTAGGTAACAAAAGGCTGCTGTCGACTTTAATGGTCCTTGGAACGAGATACGAGATGCGAAAAGGTATGATGATAAGAAGCAAAGCAAGCGGTAGTATTGATAGAATGCCTTCCTCGAACAACAACGTGAAATCAAAGCCGCCGCGGCAGCCTCCTGCGTAGGGACCGAAGGTATTATCAACGAGCTTACACGATGCGGACGCCATTTTCTCCTGCTCAGCTGGATTGCTTTCTTAAGAAGACGACCTGGATTGCAACGCACAGACGTCGTCTGCGCAGGAGAGTCGAAAGTTATCTGAAGATTTCTAGGCTCCAGGAAAATCCCACCAGAATGGCAGCGCGGCACATCTTCCAGCAACAAAGCATCAACAGGGTCACTAGGTGGGGCCAACCCATTGGAACAAGCGTGGTGTTTAATTTTGGACAAGATGCGCATCTTCATGGCTGTTTATGCCACGTAAGGGCCCCAGACATGACGTTGGTCCGCGCTCTAGGAGCCATTGCTGCATTACTTGGGTCACATTCTACAGCCGCTGACGCAAAGCCTTCGCTGTTTGGAACCGAGATTCAAGTCGTGGCGCCGGTGGCGTGTATAGGTTTATAGTCCATAGTTGATGCTTCGCGCTGCAAGAATTTCCAAGATTTTCGATGGAGTATTATTTAAAAACTCAGCCTTAGCCTAGGTAGGGGATGGCGTGCTCGCCCAATGCCCGACCGTTATATGCTTGCTCGATCCGAATATGCATGCAGCTGCAGCCAGTACTACTGGGTAGTATTTTGAGGTTACGTTTTGCCATAGGTGCGGCAGAGTTCCTGAAGAAGCTCAAGAACCCTGTGTTCCATGTAGAGACCAAGTGTGGGGCCGGCAAACTCTATGCGCTGTAATAGGTATTCGGGATTCACCGTTCTTTAGCAGGAAAAAGAGATTAGAGAGAGAGAGAGAGAGAGAGAGAGAGAGAGAGA
>JAABUY010005189.1_pt1 | contig 13233 bp, 13 predicted proteins | sample 5560271 | NCBI WGS metagenome assembly JAABUY01 (sample SAMN10711886, study PRJNA513374) | rock metagenome | isolation source: Antarctica rocks | place: Antarctica: Victoria Land, University Valley
TGACAGCATCAATATTTGGGCATCACGGCATCCATACTTGGGCATCATGCTCTCGGAGGCTCGCCGCAGCGTGCCCCGGCGGCCCGCGCGGGCGCCGCGGCCGCAAACATCGGCGCCAGTGCTGGGCTTGCTGCTTCGCGCTGCACGCAGCCTGCTGCGAGTATGCCTCCTCCAGGGTTCCCGAGCTCTTGGTGCCGTGTCGCGTCCCGACGCCCAAGGGCTGCCGCCATGGCACAGCCTGGCGCATGCCCTAAGGGGTCTCGGCAGCGCTGGCGAGCGCGCGCCTTGCTGCGCAGCAGCTCCAGGACCCGGACGTCGCGCTCCTCCTGCCACGCGCGCTCCCGCGCGGCGCCGGGCGCGGCAGCCGGGTCCGGGTCAGGCACGTCGTGCGCGCCGGCGCCGGCCTCGCGCTCCGTGTCTCCAGGCTGCGCGGCGGCGCCGGCCAGGTCCGCCTCTGGCTGCACGCCGCCGGGCAGCCCCAGGCCGGCGCCCAGCGTCTCGCGCAGGCCGCCCAAGGACACGGCGTCCCCCGTCAGGTTCGGCTCCCAGCCTGCGCCCGCGGGCGGCCCCGCGCCCGCCATGCGCTGTGCGGCGCCCAGCTGCCCGTGCAGCGCGCGCAGCATCTCGTCCTGCTCCCTGCGCGCGCAGCACACGGGCCCTTGATGCGCTATCAGCGTCGCATGCGCCGCCGCGAAGACCCGGGTCGCAGTGCGCGGCCATAACGCCGGCGGGGAGCGCGCACCGCATGACCGCCGCCTGCCGCTCGATCGTCTGGCGCAGGCGCCGGTGCGCGGCCGCGGCCTCCTCCGCGGCGGCGCCAGACCGTGCGTCGTCGGAGGGCGCCGGCTCCAGGCCGCCCGCACCGCCCTCCCCACGCTCAGGCTGAGGCTGTGGTACGCGCTCCGAGCTGCCTACCCACGCCTGTGCTGGCCGCCCCTTCTGGGCAGGGTCAGCGCCAGGGTCCTCCGCCCAGCACGCAGCGCGCGCCGGCCCTGCGTCAAGCGCGGGGCCCGCATCGGCTCCCTGCAGCCTGCTGGGCGCGCCGCCGCCGTCCGGCCTGCCCGCAAGGCGCTCCGCCACTGCGCGGGGCGCCCGCTCCGCCTCTTCGCTACCACCATGCGCTGCAAAGTCCCACTGCCGTGCTGCGCTGGTTTCAGGGTCGTGCGGCGGGCCGCCCGCGGCCGCAGCGCCGCGCTCGTTGCCCTCGGGGCGCTCGGCCTCGGCGGCGCCGGATCGGCGCGCGTGCGGCGCGCCGCCCCGCGCACGGCGTGGCTCGGGGGCGGCGCCAGGGTTGGGGTCCAGCGGCGGCGGCAGCAGCCCGAGTGGGCTGCGCGGCGGCGCGGCCGGCCGCTGCGCGTGCGCCGCCGGGGGCGCCGCCGCGGCGCGGCCGCCCTCGCCGCCGGCCTCCTCCGCCGCCAGGAAGAACGTGGCGTGGAACTTCTGGTCGAAGAACGTGGCCTGCCGCGGCCGCCGCACGCGTCAGAGCTGCCCCTGCCCTGCCAGTCGGTTGTCAGGTGTCCAGCGCTGCGTGCCAGCGTCAGAGCTGCCCCTGCCCTGACAGCTGGTTGCATCAGGTGACGAGCGCCGCGTGCCAGCATCACACTTGTGTCTGCCGTCCGTCGCCCTGCGCGTCACGGCTGAACGGCGCCTGGACTGTAGCCGTACGGGCGTTCAGCGCCGTGCTCGACTGGAGGCCACTGAGGGGGCAGGGTCGCGCCTTGATGTGGAAGATGTCGCGCTGCCCGACCTGCGCAGCCTTCTTGCGGGCCGCAAACTTCAGGACGCGCAGCACGACGTCGACCGCCGCGCTCTGCCCCGGCCGCAGCGTCAGCGCGGCGGGCGCGAGCGCGTAGCGCTCGGGGCTGCCCGCTCGGATGCTCGCCTCCACGGTCGCGCGCAGGTGGTTGGTCACCACTACCGTCTGCGTGTACGCCTGGGCGCACGCACGGCCGCCGCGTGCTGAGGTCTGCACATCCAACCTATACATCAAGATGGTGTCTGCCAACCTACACATCAAGATGCTGTCTGCTTGGACACAGCCGCCAGACGGCCGCGTCGAAGCTGCCTCTGAGCCTTGAGAGATTAGCACCTGCGAGCAAGCCCGAAGACGACCTGAGCTCGGCCGCACCTGGTGCAAGCGCACGCCGGTGAACACGACCTCCTGAGGCTCCAGCGTCAGCAGGCGCTGCGCGTCCGCCATCGGACCCGCCGGCGAGCCCCCGGCCTCCCGGCGGTGCGGGCAACGAGCGCCCTGCGTGCGCTCTCTTGGGGCAGCGAGCGAGGCGCTGCACCAACCCCGGAAAGGTGGCTCCCTATCCCATCTCTACCTGATGCTCTCTGGATCGGCACAGGCAGTAACTTCTGTGTGGATTGCCGCACGAGGCACATGCATGTGATGTGTTTCAAACGAGCTGTCCTCTGCAGATAGGCACTTTCACAATTTCGTGGCACTCGTTCTGGCAGCCTGTACGTGCCTAGGCCTGTCTGTTCATCCTGCTGACTGAACTTGCGCCCTGTAAGCCCAAGGAAACGCTCAATGATGGTACTGGCAAGCGTATGAGCTGTGTACATCATGCTCAGGCCATGTGAAGGAGCACGTAGCTGCCAGCCAGACTTGCCTGTGTTGTGTTACTGGCTCACTGCGCTGAGCGCACAGTCTGTATGGAGAAGTTCCTGAAGAGCGGTGTGAATGGCAGCCTGTGCCCTGCCAGCAGGAGCCTCAAGCGCGGCGCGCAGAGGAAACTCAAGGACTGTAAAAAGGTCGTCACCTTAGAGCCTGGCACAACCAGAGTTGTGTTCGGGCTGGACACAGTGCTTCAGGCAAAGGAGGTGTTGGAATGCGCAGATAGCGCGCCGGAGAAGGTGTGGGGGGGCTAGAGCGCCTGAACAGTTTTTCAGCTACAGAGCCGCTTGCTCTGTCTCTAAGAGTGTGTTGCTTGGTCAGGTCCTGGAGAAGCTTCGCTTCCTGAGCTGCCTTCAGATCGATGAAGCAACACTGCGCAACAGCGGAGTGGTGAGCCCCTGCCCCGGCCTGCGCTCCTGTATGCTGGCACCAGGCGCGAACGCTAGCAGAAGTTTGCCAAGCAGCCAAGGAGCAACTTGCACAACGCGCAGGGCTTCAGCGTGCGGAAGCAGAAGAAGAGCGCCAACGCAGACGTGGCAGCGCTCGCGGCCAGGATCATAAGCAAGTGGCAAGGCATTGTGCTGGACGAGCAGCAGGTCAGGAAAGGCCGGAGGCGCCTCGCCATGCAGCCTGGATAAGTTTTGCTTTGCAGCAAGGCTAGCATGCAGTGGCACAGTAAAGCAGGACATCATGTATGCGAGTGGCCATATCCAGTACTTTTTTTGCTTAACGTGACAGACAACATGTACAGTGTGTAAACCAGGAAGTCAGTGCCAAGTACTAAACCCACCTCCCGCCGCATGCACGCGGCAAGGCTCCCACATGAGTCAGCTCGCCTGCTCGTCTCCCTGGTGTGCACCGCATGCCAGCAGGCGCCCCAGGCCCTGGGGCCAGAAGTAACAGCCCTGCTCTCAGGCAGCGCTTGCCAGCTTACCTTGCCCTTGCCGCCTGCTGCTGGGATGCAGCAGCTGCACGGAGCAAGCAGACGCAGCAGAGGCAGCAGCGGACGCTGCTGCCGCTGCCGCTGTCGTGGCCTCTGCCACAGCGGCTGCCATGCGCATCTCAGACGCAGCCCGCGGCTGGGACACCTTGCTCTGCACCAACCACCAACAGCCGTTCAGCTGCTGCGCATGCAGATGCATGCACCGCAACATGACACACCTAAATTCAATACTGCTTTGTGCCAGAGACGCAAATGTGGCAAGCATGCAGAAAGGCACATGCATGGGGGTTGGGTGTGCACTGTGGGACGTGCCTTCATATCCCTGAGACGGTCCTCCAGATGCTTCTTCTCCACGAGCAGCACGTCCACCCGCTCCTCCAGGTTCCGGCACTTTGTCCTCTGGCCGGGCAGGGGTGGCCGGGTTAGCACACAAGCGTAACAGGCCATCAGCACGCACAAGTGCTGCTTTGCTGTCACATGCTAGCGCTTCATGCAGTGTGCTGGCGTTTCAGCGTTGCAGGTTCAAATGAGCTCAATATACCGTGATTGAAAGTACTTTGGCGCACCTCAGCCTTGAGCTTTCCCTGGTTCAGTTTGTGGACTACAAGCGCACTGCTGGCGCCCACGGCAAAGTACGGGAGGCCGACCTGCGGCGCTGAGTGTCAGCGCATCGCCGGTGACAAGCTCAGGTGAGAAGCTGACCACCACTGGCAGGAGCAGCACCTCAGAGTTGAACTGCTTGTGCGCACGTTCTGGATAGCAGACAGCGCACAGAGAGCCGCAGTGAGCGGGGCGGCGGACCTGCACTGGCAGCGGCAGCGACAGGTATGTGCCTGCGACGGCCTCGCGCACAGTGGCCGCCAGGGGCCGCAGCACGTCCACCTCCACGTTGACCGGCATGCCCCACTTGGGCAGCTTCATGTTCTTCGAGTTTGCCTGGAAATTGGTCAGCCAGGACTCGGCGCCCAGCCGCGCCTTCGCGCTCTGCTGGTTGAGCTGCTGGCTCCATGCCTGCCGCAGGCAACACAAGCACTCAGAAGTGTCCTGGTGACCCGTGCACTGCAGCACTGTGCCTGCTCATGGACAGTGCCCGCGGCTGACGCGGGACGTTGGAGGGCGGCGGGACAGCGGCGCCCGCCTTGCTGGCCTCCTTGCCCACTGCCTTGGCCGCCTCCTTGCCAGCTGCGGCATGGTTCGCGGCATTGTTGTGCATGTGGGGGCCGGGCATTGCAGCCCACTGACGTGCGGCCCTCGCGCTTCGCGCACCAGGCTTGTGCCTAACAACGCCGCGCTCCTGCCGGACAGGAGGCTCGTGCCCCCTGTCACTTACGCGCCATGCACTGCAGCAGCGCGCTGCAATGAGTGTGAACAGGAGTGCTTCAATGCCAAGGAGCAGCTCGGTGTTGCCTGCCAGCAAGGACCCACTGCCTTAGCAGGATGTCAGGTTACAGAGCCACGCTCTTATTGATATGGACTGGATTAATGAGGCGCTCAGCACAAGTAAGGTGCTCTCCACAGCTGTCCTCAGAGAGGACAAAGGGTGTAAACCCGGTGTCAGTGCTGGAAACGGAGCTGGTAACGGAGCTTGTGCAGTGGAGGAGGCGCGAGCAGGGCCATGGAGGACCCACACTTGACAGCCCGGGATGATCCGGACGCGGGCCCCCCGCGCCAGGGCCAGCGCATGTTTCTGAACCGGGTGATGGTGTTCTCAGACCTGCTGGCCCGTGGAGCGGGCAGCGCTGCAGAGCTCTTGGGCGACCGTACGCTGAGGGCGTGCGCTGCCCCCCAATCGCCCTTTCCCGAGTGCACCTTGCAGCGTCCCGCTTGGCAGTCTGTGCTGCGAGCGAGCAGCTGCCGGAGGCGTCCGGCGCACCGACTGCAGACAGGAGCACCTCCCGAGCGTGGCCTGGGCGAGGACAGGAGTCCGAGCGCGGGTCGCGGGGGCAACCTTATGATGCCCGTCCTGACCTGCATTGCCCCCCGCGCGCAGGAAGGCGACGACGCTGGTCGCGCGGCAGGCAGGGCAGCAGCTCCAGCGCTTCAAGGGCCTGCAGCAAGGTGGCGACCGCGCCTTCCCCACAGACGGCAGTGCAGCTCCCCAGCGAGGGGAGGACCTGCAGCAGCATAAGATGCTGTCCGTGTTGCACAGCAGAGCGCAGTGTACTGGGTGTCACGGGGCTGCGGTAAGGTGGCGCGCGAGCTCTGCGCGCGAGATTGGTGCTCACTTGCCCCTTGCTGACAGCACTGTCAAGCAAGCAGCAACTGGCTTTGGCCTGCACGTACCAGGAGCAGAGCGCTCACGCGCAGACTCCAGGGGTGGGCGTGCGGCCACACGGGTCGCATCTAGCACCTGCGCGCCTTTCCTTCGAGCGTGCCTGTCTCCCAAGGCGGCATCAGGATTGCCTGCAGGCACTGTGCGGTTGCGGTCACTGAGGGCAGCCGGCCGCTCGCGGGGCCAGGCGTGCAGCTCGGCGCGGGGCAGCTCGGGCGGAACCTGGCGCAGGGCCCGCGGCAGGTCGGCGCGATCCTGGCGCGCCTGCAGGCGCGCCTGGAGGAGCAGCGCCTGGCCGCGCAGCTGCAGGAGGAGCGCGACGCGCCGGTGGACGTCCAGGTGCCGGCGCGGGGGCCGGCTGCGCGCGCCCCTGGTGTTAGAGTCGCGGCCGAGGGCAGAGCCTGCTGCGCGTGCACTGCTTCGGTCAGGCCTGCTTGGGGAGGGGTTGCTGGGAGCACGTGATGTTGCACATTACTAGCTGTGCGCCAACGCTTTGCAGTGGAGCCCATAGAGGCTTTGCAACCTGGGGGCTGTATGTCGCGCGGTGTCCTGGGAGTGTGTCTCAGGCGCACCGACGTGCGCAACGGTAAGGCAGTGGAAACCGCGAGCCCTGCCAATAGCGTCTCGAGCGCCGCAGCTGGGCCCTGTGCTGTACGAGGACGCGCCGCAGGAGCTGCGCTCGCGGCTCTGGATGGCGCTGCTGGCCGACCCCAGCCTCACCGGCAGCCTGCAGCAGGAGCGGGCGCGTCCCCGCTCGCGCTCACCTGGTCGGCCAGGCCACCGCGCAACGTTTGTACAGAATTCGTGCCAAAGGAGAGCCAGCTTGCACTGATTGTAGTCTTACCCCAAAGCAGAATCAGCTTGCACTGCTTTGAATACTTATGCCAAAGCAGAGTCAGCGCGCACTGGGGTAAATCCTTATGCTAATTGCAGAGGCAGCTCGTGCTCGCACAAACCTGTGAGGCTTACCTGACCCATCCAGCCCCTGGGGCGGCGCAGGCGCTGGAGGAGGCGCTCAGCCCGCGCGGCTCCGCGCGCCGCAACAGCGGCGGCGACCTGGGCGCCGCGCCGAGCGCCGGCAGCTCCTGCGCGGCGTCACCCCCCTCGCCCGCGCCCGCGGCCGGCGCGGGCGCCGGAGGGCCCGGGCGCGGCGGGAGCGCTGGCGCAGCGGGGGCGAGCGCGGCGCCGGCTGGCGCGCCTGCGCCCGGGGCTGACGGGGCAGCCGGGCGCCTTACGGAAGGTGACGGCAGCGCCGCAGGAGCGTCGACGGACGCGGCAGCGTGGGGCGCAGCGGCAGGGCCAGCGACGGAGCGGGGCGCTCCGGCTGCAGATGGTGAGCGGTCCCGCTCGCCGGATGCCACGGCCAAGCAGGGGTCACAGCACGCGCATGCCGGCACAGCGGTCCGCGCCAGCGGCCAGCCCAATGCAGGCGTGTGCGCCGCCGCTCCGGAGTCGCGCGAAGCTGGCGCTGCTGCGGCAGGAGCAGCCGACCGCGTGGGTGCCCATCCAGAGGCGGCTCCGGGCGAGCTGCGGTCGGGTGCACGGGGCACACCAGCTCCCCCGTCGCAGGCGCCAGCCGCGCCCGAGGACTGCGCAAGCGTGCCGGCACCCCGAGCAGATTCCGCGCAGCGGTCGCCTGGTGCAGCTGTACATCCTGCCGGCGCCGCTCTGCACCGCGCGCCTCCTGCCCCAGGCCCGGCCAGCGCCGTTGGCGGCCAGCCTCACAGCGGAACAGGCGGCGGCGCGGCAACCGGCGGCGCAGAGCCTGCCGCGGAGGCAAGCGGAGGGAGGGCAGCGGGGCGCTTGGGCGCTGGCCGGGAGCCTGGCGAGGGCGGGGTGGGCGCGCCCAGCAGCCGGGCGGCCGGGGCAGGAGAGCGAGGAGCTGCGGCGGCGGAGCGGCCTGACGCGCAGCCGGACGCGGTAGGCCGCGGGGCACCTTCGAGCGCCGCGCATCGGGATCGGGAGGGAACAGCGCAGCCTGCGCCTTCTGCTAGTCTGTCTGCCGAGGCCCGGGCCGGTGCTGGGGCGGCGCCGGCGTGCGTGGACACGGCAACGCCGGCTGACGACTTTGCTGACCCACTGGGCGCGCGGGGCAGCGGGGAGGGCATGGGCGCGTGCCTGGCGCCCGAGCCTGGGTCAGGCAGTGCTGCGGGGGTGGGCGCTGGCGGCAAAGCGGGGGGCGGCGGGCAGGCGGCCGCCGTGCATGAACCTCATGCCGCAGAGAGCCTGGGCGCGCAGCGTGGCGGCGGGGCTGCCGCGGCGTCGCCGCCGTCGCCGTTCCTGGACGTGCACGCGCGTGCGGGCGACGACGGGCACCTGCCGCCCCTGCCTGCGGGCGGCGCCAGCCCCGCGCTCAGGACGGACGCAGGCCATGTGTCGCCGAGGGGCAGCCTGTGCGAGGCGCGCACTCCTCACTGGTACAGGTCATGCCTAGGTCGACATTGCTTGACCTGTTGATTGGGAAGCCTCAATAACGTCATGCACAGACGTGAGGAGTGCACTGTCATGGAGAAGCACGCCGGTGCAGCCCACTGGGCTGTCACATAATGGGTGCCTTTTGACATGGAAAGTGTGATTGCTGGCAAGGGGCAGTCCTGCGTGGTATCAGTTTGGCTTGTGAGCATCCGCCACATGACTCTCAGCTTGGCCATCTAAGGAGGTCGGGGCCTGAGTGGCTGGAGAGCAGCATCGGGGTTCGGCCGTCTGCGTGCCCGCAAGTGGCGGGCGAGGGCATCCTGGGTCCTTGCGACAGGCATAGTGTGCCACGAGCGCGGGCTGGGTGGTGCGCAGGAGGGCGGGGCCCTGGACCGCTGGGAGATGGTATCCAGCGCGAGCCGCCTGTACGACTGGCGCGCCAGCCGCTTGGGCAGCCCGCGGCTGGGCGCGCCGCGGCGCACCGACTCCAGCAGCTCTCAGCCGGACACGCTGCGTCAGCGTGCGCACCCGCGCTCTCACTGGCTTTCCTGCAATGACGTAGAGTCGTGTAAGGCCTGCGGCGGTGTTTCGTGCGCATCCCCATGGCTATGAAAAGCCTTGCCCCTCTCTATCTTCTCACCTTGTCTTTCCTAGTACACTCTCACTCGATTTCCTGAGCACAAAAGCAGGGCTACGGCAGCGTCCCGCGCTCTCCCGCCGTCCTCCCGCTCTGTAAAGCTGCAGCCGTGCGATACGCCAGTGCACCCTGTGTTCGTCCTTCACAGGCGGACAGCTTCAGGTTGCAGAGCAATCGGAGCATGTTCAGCACCCTGGTGCTGTGCGGCGCTCGCTGTCTCTGTGTCAGTGCACTGAGGCTGCGGGCAGGCCTGCTGGCGGCGGTATGGGCGGTGCCCTGGCCGATCGACACTGGCTTCGATGAGGGCTCGCGCTACAACACGCTGCTGCAGATCAGCGTTGGCCAGGAGGAGATTGATGAGGTGCGCGAGCGGCGCCAAGCTAAGCATCTGCGCTGGCTCATGCACCAGCAGCTCGTGAAGAGCTTCGTAGACGAGGGAAGCGCTCTGCATGGACGTGACGGGTGGGACATGTGTGGTGTCACAAGGGCGCACAGCCGCAGCCCCGCTGTGTAGTGGGGCGCGGCGGCCGGCGAGCAGCACAGCAGCCTGCCATGCGGTGCGCGCGCCAGCGTGGTCCACCCCTGTCCGGCGCGGGCCAGGCGCGTGTGGACTCGTCTGTGGCGCACGCAGCCCGGCATGCTGCATCTGACGTGGGCACTGACATGGGCACCCTGGGCGGCAGGTCATCAGCCGCGACATCCACCGCACGTTCCCGGAGCACCCGCAGTTCGGCTTTGAGCAGGGGCAGCAGGCGCTCTTCCGCGTGCTGAAGGCATACTCGCTGCATGACCTAGAGGTGCGGAGGCCACGCACATGTCTGCAGTTTGTCGAATATAAGGCTTGAGCAAAGGATGAAGTAGGTCTTGGACAAGGTTCCGGGGGGTACAATTGGCAGCCCTGCTCCAATGCCAAAGCCGAAGGCCTGCCAAGCTGGTGTTGGCGCTGGCTCGCTGGCTTGACTCCGTGGCGCAGGGCAGCGTGCGAGGCCGGCGGTTGCCGATGCGCGGTTGTGCACGTAGCAGCCACAGGCCTTGCCAAGAGATAAAGGCGGCGCTGTGAAGTGGCACTGAACACATGCAAAGCACAAAGCAATGCAGGGTCGGCAGGCTGCCTCAAGGCCGCGCCGCGCAGGTGGGTTACTGCCAGGGCATGGCGTTCGTGACGGGCATCGTGCTCATGTACCTGCCCGAGGAACCTGCGTTCCAGGCGCGCGCGCCCGTAGAGCAGGCGCCCTCCGCGCTCGGGCTGCACTATGGGGCAGCTCCCATACCCTACCCTATGCAGCTCCGTTCCCCTATCCGCAAGGCACCTGGCAGTGTGCTCCCTCACCGCCCGCGCCCATGGTCAAACCTCGCGAGCTGTGGCGCGCGGGCCCTGCTGCACCCCTCCGCACCGTGCTGCAAGGCACCGCATGGCAGCACCGCCGGGCGCGCCGGCTCTGACACACCGCGGCGGTGGAGCCCTGTGCGGGGGAGGAAGCCCTGGCAGCAGGGCGTTGCCTGTGATGGTGCTCCAACAGTCACGGCGCCCCACGGCCGACAGCCGGCCGGCCGGCCGCAGGTGCTGGTGCGGCTGCTGGGGCCGGGCGGCCCGGACCTGCGCGCCTTCTACCTGCCGGGCCTGGAGGGCCTGAAGGCGCAGCTGCGCATGCTGGAGTGGCTCATGGAGCGCGCGATGCGCCCCCTGAAGGAGCACTTGGAGGCGCGCGCCTGCTCGGGGTAGGGCAGGGTAGGAAAGGGCGGCGCCGGCGGACCGCGCGGCGCGGGCGCGCCCCCGGCGTCCGGCGCGGCTGCGCGTTACTTGCAGACGCGGCGGGTGTCCGGCCTCATGTTTCGTGGGGGCTGCGCGAGGGCAGGAGCATGGACATATGAGCGGCCGCGCGCAGCCGCGGCTGCCCAGGGCCTGCGGCCGGCGCGCCGCACCTCGCGCGTGGCTCGGCCGCTCGCGCGCAGCCCGCACCCGCTGACGCGCGCCCGGGGCGCCTGGCTACGGCGCAGGCCTACTCCGCGCTGCCCGTGCTGTACGCCAGCCAGTGGCTGCTGACGTGCTTCGCGTGCCCGTTCTCGTCGGCGGTCGCGTGCCGCGTGATAGACGCGCTGCTGATCGAGAACCGGCCGCACTGCCTGCTGCGCGTCGCGCTCGCGCTGCTGGCCGAGCTGGAGGCGGAGCTGCTGGCGCTGGACGACTTTGAGGAGCTCATCACCTGCATCAAGGCGCGGCCCTGTGCCTGGAAGTAGGTTAGGGTTAGGGCCTGGAAATAGGGCAGGGTGGGGTTGGGCCAGGGGAAGCTTGCCGTCTTGGCCACTCGCGCCGCTCACATGCACGCTGAGCCACAAGCGGCCGCGTCGCATGCTGCGCGTCGCGCTCGTGCGGCGGGTAGATGGGACCGGGGCCCGCTGCAATGAGCTCCGGTGTTGATCACCTGCACCAGGGCATGCACGCCGCGCGCCCGCAGTGCGCATTTTCTCCGGCGGCGCATGCAGGCTGCGCCGAGGCTTCGCCATGCTGCCTGCTGTGCGGTGCGCGCTCCGGCCGAGCCGCGGCGGAAAGGCGGCAGTTCCGGCAGCCCTGCCTTGCCGCGCAGCGGGCCTGCCTCTCGCGCGTCGCAGGGGCCGCGCCCGCGCCGCGCCTAACGGGCGCGCGCCCGGGTCCCTGGCGCCAGGTGAGCCCGCTGCAGTGGCCGCCGGCGCGCATGCGGCACGTGCTCAGCCGCGGCTTTGGCGGCTTTGTCAGCGACGAGCTGCTGGACGCGGCGGCGCGCGCGCTCGACCAGGGCTACGAGGGTAGCCTGTCGCGGTGCGGCGCCCCCGGGCCTTGCCGCCAGCCGCGCCGCGCCTGCCTCCCGTTCCCTGCCATCATCTTCCCGCCTTGTCTGCATGTGGTCAAATCATGCCCGGGCTGCTCTCCATGTGGCAGTTCCCGTAGTCCCCTGGGTGCTGCGACGTGTCGGCCAGCATGTTATGCGAGGGTCACGCAGGCCCGAGCCCCGTTTAGTAAACTGTCTGCGCAGGTTGACCGCGGTGGCCGCTCCACTTCTCGCTGCGTGCAGGCCTGGTGTGGACATGTGTGTGAGGTGGCATCACTGCGTGTCCTTGCTGCACAGGCGGACATCGATGGCGGAGCCGGCGGCGGTGTGCAGTCCCGGCGTGCTCGATGCCGCCGCCGCAAGAGCACCCGCGGCACCACCCACAGCGCCGCTGCCCCCAGGTGCGGCGGCCTCCCCTCCTGCTCCTTGCTCCCCTATTTTGGTAGGCGATTGCAGGATTTTCTACTATTTTCTGACGTGTCCAGTGTGACATTGGTCATGATGTGCTCTCAGCAAAATCGCCAGGCCTTGCTTGCAGTGGCCATTGAGTGCGTTGTCACACATAGCGAGCCTGTTAGCCTTCAACGACGCCGACACGCCTTGCTTGCACTTCGAGCAGCTCGACTCGAGCTGCTAAAGCTTACATCCCACTGTTCATTCTGCCTCGGCTTTAGACTGCACACAGCTACCAAACCAACTCGTTGCTGGTTGTTGCAGCAGCTGGCGCGTCGGCAGTGGACGACATGGACGCCGAGCTGGCGGCCCAGCATGCTTTTGCGGCAGAGCTCGAGGCGGAGCTCATAGCGCACACGCTGTGGAGCGAGCCCGCCAGTTAAGATCAAACTGTACTTGTTGGATAGCACAGGCGTTATCCTTAGTGCGCCCGCGGCGTTTTCTGGGGGTATCAGTCCATGCCAGCCGTGGCGTACGCTCTTTCTTATTCCGCATGCGCACATGATGAGGTGGTAGCAGTCATACAGCACAGCTTCATCGGGATGGAATGCACCCCTGTAGTGCTGGAGACATATGCCTCAAAGTTTTGCCACATTTGTAACACCTGGTTGGCACCCTACTTTCCAAGTAGGCGCTTCTCACCTGGTTCTTGCGAGCTCGTGTTTCTCTCTAACTCTCCTGCTCAGCTCAGCCCTGCCTTTCACAGACACCGAGACCAGCCTGTTTCCCTCAGCCTGCAGTCCCAGGACATTACGAGATGACTATGATCGATTCTCTGCGGGAGTCGGCACGCGGCCTGGCTGGGGCCGTGGCTGAGCGGGGGTGCGTGGCTCCAGCTGCGAAGCCGTGCTGCGGGCGCCGCGCAGGCTGGGGTTTGCTTTTGAATGCTGCGAGGCATTGCGGGTGCCGAGCCCCCTGCTGCCTCGGGGCGCAGGTACATGCTGTACTACCCCGTGGGTGCGGCCATTGGCGCGTGCGAGGGCGTGACAAAGGCCACTTATGAGGCGGTGACCACGCTGCCTCCCGTCCTGCTCAAGGACCCGGCCCTGCTCGTCAAGGTGGGTGGCCAAGCCCGTCTGCGGA
>JAABUY010005193.1_pt1 | contig 13227 bp, 13 predicted proteins | sample 5560271 | NCBI WGS metagenome assembly JAABUY01 (sample SAMN10711886, study PRJNA513374) | rock metagenome | isolation source: Antarctica rocks | place: Antarctica: Victoria Land, University Valley
AATGAAACAGTTGTTCTTCGATGTTTATGTTTCATGGGGTGGCAGCTTTCTCAGCTTCGGCTGAAGCATCGATGGGTAGAAGTGAAACTCTTCTATTGGCAGTGCTTCTAAGCAGGCGAGTTGTTCGAGGCTCAACTGGCTCGACGTCGCGTGTCATGATGAGAGAAGGTAGAAGTTGTTGAGGTAAGGGTAGGTGAGGGGTTGATGTTTTGAATTGATGTTTTTTGATGAGTGAAAATTCAAAGAATCCCTTGTGAATTTCAGGTAATAATTGGGTGCTTTATTCGAAGAATTCCTTGCGGATAGAATGGTGAAAATGAGTGTAGAATCGAAGAATTCCTTGCGGCCTAAAATGGTGGTGCAAATTTGAAGAATCCCTTGCAAATTTTCCTTACTGAATAGGTTGTTTCGTATCGTCTATTCGTCAATAGCAGGGTAGTAGATGGTGAGCATTTATCTAATGTTAGGGGCCTGCCTAGAGCGAGTCAGATAGGAGTGTCATTTAACTAGAAGATAAATGCTAAGAAAGAAAGATAGCTACGGGAAAGAAGCTGGCTACATATGTGTGTTCCTCAGCCGACGCTAGGCCCAATAGGGACTAGTCAAGGTGACGGAGCGAGGATAGGCCTGGTAAGGCTAAAAGGCTGAGCCTGGCAAGGCTAGGATCGTGACAAAATGCATGAGAGCAGAGTCTGATACAGCGCATGAACGTGAACGACGATTATTATCTCTTTCATCGAGTCAAGATCATCTATGCCGAGTCACGACTCATCATAGATAGAAAGACTCACAATCTAATGAGTCAATATTGAGTCAATGATCTCTGTATCATTTTCATCTTTGCAGATTAACAACACAAATTGCGTCATTGCTGCAACAATTCTTTCAAGACAGAAGATGCTCGTTTATATCTTCGCGAAACTCTGAAGCAAGACATGAATAACTTTGTTGACTACTACAATCTCTTCTATCAAAAGAAAGAATGTTCTTTGATGAAAGATTTCTCGTTGATTGACTGTCTGAAGCGTAATGTCAATTATTTCACTCAAGTTGTCGTCTTCTTCTGACAAAATCTTGATGAAACTCGATCATTCATCTTTCATCAATGAGTTTAAGCATTCTCTGACATCGACGAAGAGCTTCAGCAGCTTAAGCATCATCAATCTCGCTTCGTCTTCGTCATTGTCTCATTCATCAAAGTCAAGAGCATCTCTGCATTGACTAGTAACTTTTTGAATTCAAAGATCATCACTTCTGTGACTGTTGTTTCGACAGTATCTTCGTTTCTTTCTCTCTTGTTTCTCGATGAGTCAATGAATCTAAGCTTCGTCATTGTCATCATTTAAGATAAGATTCTGATCGTTTCTGAAATCAAGAAAATCTGCAACAAGTGAAAGCTGTGCTACTACTGCAAGTTGCAACATTCAAACAAAATCACTAAAGAATGTTCAAATAAGAAGTTCTTCACTCTGCGTATCATGAACGTTTACGACAGTGATGTCATCAGTATAGATGAAGAAGTCTCGCTGTTCGCGAGAAAAGTTTAGTTTCTGAGCTAAGTCGCGCTCAGAGATCTGTATACATATCATCTTGTCTACTAGTCTCAATCTTTTCATTCTCACTTCAATCATATAGAAAGTTTTCTGCTAAATCTGTCTTGAAACTCTTTGAATTTGATTCGACATTCAAAGATAGTCACATGATAGTATTCTGTATTCTACGTCAAGCTCAATCTAGAGTTCTCGCTCTCGCTCTGATTGATAGTGAAGTCTTTGCTTATGTCTTTATGAATAAATTCTTCGCGCAACAACATCATCTTCTCTTGCATCAATTAACTCATTCTCGCAGACTTCGAGAATTTGATGATCAAGTCGCTCTAATCGATGACATTACTCATGTCATCGAAATCACAATGATTCTCGATGAACATATCGAGAGACTATTCTTCTATGTCACTGAATTAAGTCAATACTTCATCATCATGAATCTGTCATGACTTTGTCATCACGTCATTGATGTCAATTTTGAGCACAATATTCTCATCTTGTCTTTCTTCTTCTGTCTTAATCATTGTTGCTCATTTCTCGTCAAGATCTATGATCTTAATCAACAAGAAGAAAATTTCTCGTTCGAAGTTAACAAAGTAGCTTTCTCTCAGTCTCGCTCTCAATTCACTCACAAGAAGCAACTCAGTTCACGAATCGCTCACAAGAAGCAATTCAGTCTACAGATTGCTCACAAGAAGCAATTCAGTTTACAGATCGCTCACAAGAAGCAATTCAGCATTCAGTTCGCTCGCAAGAAGCAATTTAGTTTCTCATTCGCTTGAAAGAAGCAATTCAGTTTTCAGTTCGCTCGCAAGAAGCAATCTAGTCTCTCATTCACTCGAAAGAAGCAACTCAGTTTTCAGTTCGCTCACAAAAAGCAATTCAGTTCTCAATTCGCTTGCAAGAAGCAACTCAGTTTCTCGTCTGCTCACAAGAAGCAATATAACTTTTCGTTCGCTCATGAAAAGTCAACTAATACTCAGCTCATTCACAAGAAACAAATCTCGTTCAATCTTGTCTCTCGTCTGAAACAAGAAGCTTCTAGTCGTATTCTTCAAGTTATTCAAAAAGAATACTCATCAAAAATTAAGTGTTGAAATTCTTTTCTCTCTAGAATTTCTGTTGTCTCTCAAGCAGATCAATTCGATCAATCTTCTATACAACTTGACATAGTCGAGTTGAGAGTTCGAAGCTTTGATCATGCTGCTCATGTCAAAGACATTGAAGTGTTTAGCGTCACTCTAAAGAAAATCGATGTCTTCTTGAATCTTGAGTCAATCTCGTCTTCTAGTCTAGACTCTGACGAGTCAAAATCGCGTCGCGCAACTTTGACTATTCATTCAAAGAACAGTTCAACTCTTGCTCAGTTCTTATCTCGTTCTCAAGACAGTATGTATGATAAGAATCATCGTCTGAATCTTCATCAAATGAAAAAGAAATTTCATTTGACTGCATTCACGACACAAGAAGATCTTGAAGTCTATTGACAAAGTAAGAACGTCGATTCAGTCACAATTCTATCGTTCAGATATTCTGAGTTTCTAGATGTCTTCTTCAAGAAGAACGTCGATATCTTGTCTTCACATTGAGCTCATGATCATGTCATACATCTTAAAGAAGATGCTCAATTCTCAATCTTCGCTTTGTACGACATGAGTCGTGACGAAATTCTAGAACTTCGTCGTTATCTGAATGAGAATCTGAGCAAAGATTTCATTCGAGTCAGTCGCTTTCAGATGATCATCTCTGTTCTCTTCGTCAAGAAACTCGAAGAAGAACTTTGCTTCTGCGTGAACTATCGAGATCTGAACGCTATCACAGTCAAGAATCGATATTCTCTGTCTTTGATCTCAGAAACACTGAATCGTCTAAGTCGAGCTAAAATCTTTATCAAGCTGAATATCATCTCTGCGTTCAATCGACTTTGAATCAAAGAAAAAGATGAAGCTCTCATCGCATTTTGCACTCGATTTGAATTATTCGAGTATCTAGTCATGCTCTTCGATCTATGTAATGAGTCTGTCTTGTTTCAGAAGTATATCAACAATACTCTTTGCAAACATCTAGATAAGTTCTGTACAGCTTATCTGAATGACATCTTGATTTATTTCGACAATGAACTCGAGCATGAGATTCATGTCAAGCTCATTCTGCGAAAGCTGCGAGAAGCAGATCTTCAGATGAATATAATCAAATGCGAGTTTCACGTCACTCAAGTTTCGTATCTAGAATTGATAATCATCATCGAAGAGATCAAGATGAATTCTTCTAAGATAGACATCATTGTCAACTGACTCATCTTGATCAACGTTAAAGACGTTCAAAGTTTTCTAGATTTCGCGAACTTCTATAAAAGATTCATCTATGACTATAGTAGAATAGCTATCTCGCTCACTCGTCTCATCAGAAAAGATGTACTCTTTGTCTGATTTCAGAAATGTCAGATTGCATTCAACATTCTTAAGAAAGTCTTCACTTTCAAGATTATTCTTCGTCACTATAATTCAAATCACAAGATTGTGATAGAAATCAATGCTTCGAACTATGTGTTCAAAAACATTTTCTTTCAGTACAATGAGAACGAGATTCTTCATTCAGTCACTTACTTTTCAAAGAAGCATAATTCAGTCGAGTGTAACTACGAGATCTACGATAAAGAACTCATGATCATTGTTCGCGCTTTCGAGAAATGATGATCAGAGCTCGAAGACTCTATCTATTCTGTCGAGATGATCACAGATCACAAAAATCTTGAGTATTTCATGTCAACTAAGCAGTTGAGTCGTCGTCAAGCTCGTTGAAGTGAGTTTCTATCTAGATTCAACTATCACATCGCTTATCATTTCGACAAGATCGACGATAAGTCGAATGCTCTGACACGTCGCTCAGAAGATCTTTCTAAAGAGAAGAATACATTCGATTCTCGACATCAATATCAACATTAGACAATTTTGAAAACTCATGTTTTAAATCTCAATATTGTTGAGAATCTTGTTTTCGACGTCTTCGACATCAAAGTCATGAAGCTTCAGTCACAAATCATCATTCTAAATTCAGTTCAGTTACATCTGTTCTCAGTTATCTCAGCATCTTCGCAAATTCTAGCTCTCATGAATCTAGAAATCGAAGAATTCGACGTTGAAAACATCAAGCTTCAGCTAGATCAAGACATTCTGAATCTTGATGAAGATTCTGCTGACATTCTCACTCAGACATTGTGAAAGCAAGTCGAAATCAATGACAAATTCGCAGCTCAGATAATCGAAGCGCTTCGCAATGAAGCACAACATCACAACAAGATCTCTTTAGTTGAGTATGAAGAATACGAGAATCATCTGTACTTTCAAGAAAGAAAGTACGTGCTCAACTCAGATAAACTACGTCTTCGTATCATTCAGCTCGCTCATGATAGTGTCGTCAATGATCACTCAGAAAGAGCAAAAAGCTATGAACTGATCAGTTGAGTTTACTGATGATCAAACATTTATAAGTATGTTCAACGCTTCGTACAAAACTGTCACGTGTGCACACGTTTCAAGTTCTCTAGACAACGAATTCAAGAATGATTGTGTTCTCTTTCAATTTTCGAACGTCGTTGACGTGATGTCTTCATGAACTATGTAGATTCTTTATCGTTCAGTATCTTCATGAATATCACATATAAATATGTTCTAGTCTTCGTCGATCGTCTTATCAAAATGAGACATCTAGTTCTCATCACTTCTATGAAAGTTGAAGAAGCTATCAACTGCTTCTATGCTCATGTTTGAAAACATCATGGTTTACTCGAGTTCTTCGTGTCTGATCGAGACACACAATTCATCTTCGATGTCTGAAAGCATATGTGTAAAATGCTGAAGATAGATGCTAAGTTATCAACGATGTATCATTCTGAGATCGATGATCAAATCAAGAGAGTCAATGCTGTCATAAAGCATTATCTTCGAGTCTTCGTCAACTACATGCAGAATGATTGAGTTAAGTGACTTTCTGAAGTTGAATTCGTCGTCAATAATGCATCGTCATCAATCACTCTAGCATCATTCTTCTTGATCAATTCGAGTCAAAATTCACGTCTAGACTTCAAGTCTTCTGAGTCTCTGCTTGAGAATCTTACGTTTCAAGCTCAAGACAAGTTAATCAATGTCGAAGAGTTCATCAAGAAGATGAAGAAACTAACTGAGCATCTACGTGATGAGATGTTTATAGCTCAGATCATCTACGAATTCAATGTCAATCTCTCTCGTCGTTCTTGTTCCAGATATTTCGTCGAAGATGAAGTCTGACTGAATGTTCGCAATCTCAGCATCGCTCATCTTGTTGTCAAGTTAGACGATCGTAACGTTGATTTTTTCAAGATCAAGCGTGTCTTCAAGAACAATTCTCTGATCATCGAGTTAAATCTTTCAGCATTCATAAAGATTCATTCAATCTTTCATGTCATTCTTCTGAGTCATATCGCAAGTGACTCTCTTTCGAATCAACATCAGAAATCTTGAGAACTCGTTGTCATTGAGAATGATGAAAGATTCTGATATGTAAACAGCATACTAAACTTCAAGCGTGATAGATGCTATAACTCATTTCTGCTCAAGTATTACATTGATTGAGAAGATCACTTCTCTACTTGAAAGTCTTTTCATCTTCTGAATAATTATGAGCAAGCGCTCGATGAATATCATCTCGTCAATTCTGTCGCTGAAGAATTACATGTACTGTCGTGTGTGATGTCTCAATGTCAATGTCAAGAACTCTAAGTTCAATCTTCATCATTTCAAATCAGTTTCAATCTGACTCAGACATCTTGTTTAAATCTGATTCAGATGTGACTCAGATGTATTCTAGTTTCGTCTGTGCATCATCACATTAAACTACGTTTCGTCTTTCTCTTGCTCAGATCTGACTCAGATCTTATCTAGATCTGACTCAGACATCTCGTCTAAATCTGACTCAGATGTGACTCAGATGTGTTTCAATTTCTCATGCATCATCACGTTAAAATGCGTCTCGTCTCATCTCGCTCTTCAGACATCTTGCTCAGATCTGACTCAGATGTGACTCAGATCTATTCTAGTTTCATCTGTGCTTCATCACATTAAAATGCGTTCACATCAATTCTCGTCTCGTTTCAGTCTTCATCTTCGATTCTTTCTCATCTCGTCTTGTTTCTTCTTGTCGTCTCGCAGAAGCTCAGTCTTGAAGAGAAAAGTTACTGTCATGATGTCAGATCATCAACTCAATTTAGAACATAAATTGTTGATGTCTTAGATAATTTCGATTCATTGAATCTGTTTTGCAGTTCAATGAATCAAGTCATCAATCTAGTCATCGTCATCTTAATTTAGTCTCAGCAATTCTGTTTCAATCATCTCAATCATGCGCGAACTTTTGCAATCTTAAATCAATAGAACTATTGTCTAGTCTTGATTCTGCTCGATTCATGTATATAGAAGTCGAGCTCTCGTTCTTTTCTTTCGCTCTTTGTCTTTCGTCTTATACATTATCTGATGTATTGTCTTGTATCTAAATTCTATCAAAGTAATAATAATAATATCAATCTTCTATATTGATAGTATCTTTAGTTTAGCTCAGTTTCTGACAAACATGCTGAGTATGCTTCTTTTTGCTGTTGCTATAGATCAAGATATCATTCATGTATGCGATGCAGAAAACATTCAAGAAGTCATACAGAATGTCATTAATGAAGTTCTGAAATGATGATGATTCATTTGTGAGTTTGAAGAGCAAAACGTTGTACTCATATAAGTCATAACGTGTTCGAAAAGCGATCTTTCACTCGTCTTCATAAGTCATTTGCAGTTTATTAAAGACTACAATGATATCTAACTTGATGTAATACTTGATCTTAGTCAGTCGATTTAGAATTTCTTGAATGAGAGATAATGAGTATTGATTCTTAACTGTCATGACGTTCAGACTTCAATAATTCACGCAAAATCTGAGTTCTTCGCTTGATTTTTTAACAAAGAGTATCAAAGAGATCGTGAAAAAAGAGCTGACTTGAATAAAGTCTTTGATCAAATTATTCTTCAGATATTTCTTTAGTACTCGAAGCTCATCTTGAGACATGTCATATAAAGACTCGAAGATAGAAGTTTTGCTCTTCTGCAGCTGAATTTTATGATCATAGAGATGTCGTTCAGATAAAATGTTCATCAATTCACAAGAGAAAACATCTAGAAAGTCGTAATATTCGAGAGACAATAGCGTGACAGAATCAACGAAAGACGTGATTTTCAGAGCTTTGTCGATATTTCTCATGAATATGACAAACAGATCATGATTCTTTTTTCTAGCGAGTTGCAGAAATGAAGCACTATTTATAGCGTAGATCTTCAGATGTTTTGAGAACGAAGACATTGAAAGAACTGATACTGACACAGTTGAGATCGAGATGCTCAAGAAAGTTTCAAGTACGAGTTCTGAGTTGACTTGAGATTCAAAGATGAGCTGATTATGACGCAGATCTATAATTGCTTTATGACTTTTTAATCAAAGCAGATCTAGAACAACTGAGAATTGTGAAAGTTGAGTGACATAAAAGAAAGTTTCTTCGAGCTCTTCGCTTGAAACTCAAAGTTTGACAAGAGCATAATGAGTGATTGAATTGAATACAACTGATTGATCATCAAACTTCTGAAGAATACAGATTTCAGACAAAGAAAAACAGAACAGAGAGTGTCTTTGCGCGAAAGAATCATTAATAAATGCATAATAAATGACGTCGATATCAATCAAAACAGAAAGATTGACATTGATTTTATTGCTTTCTAAATTATCTGAGAGCATGAGATGATCATTGTTCATCTTCTTTTCTAATCGATGAATCGAGCTAACTGAGAGTGCAGAGATTTTCAGACTGTTCGATTGTCTCTGCGAGCGACTGTACGCAGAGACTAGACTTTTCTCAAGACGAAAGAAGTATCGAAAGCGAGATTGTCAATAGAGATTGCGAAAGCGAATAATGAGATGACTCGTAGCTGAATCTTGAGCTTTGAATTGCAGATCGCAGTCTGATGCTCAGACTTATCGCAGTATAGACATAGATGATTGATCATGCGATGCTGATGCTTCTCGAAGATCAGTGAGTCTCGTTTCTTCATGTTGACGATCAATAAGTTCATGGAATTTCTCGAGCTCGAGATCGTAGCTTTCAAGCCTGTCGAGAGTGTCGCATATTTGACGAGATACGCGAGAACTGTAGAGATCACAGAGACAGAATGAATCACTGCTTTTGACTTGAAAAGATTCTGTACTGTGACGCGATATCGACTATTCAATTGCTGACATTTGATAATCAACTGCTCATAGTTCAGACTGCTGACATTCATCTGAATCAATAGAGCTTTGAGCTCGCTGAATAGTTTATTCTTCAGATTGAATTTTCAAGTTACGACGTCATATTTGATTGCATCAATGTGCTGCTGAAAATTGAACAGATATTCAATGAAAATGCGATTTTGCATTCTTAGAACTGAAATGAATCGCTAAGCGATTTCTTGCTTGTCTGAATCATCGAAGACTTGTCTTAACAAGACAACTAATTGCTCAATCATGACTAGCTTGTCATGCTGAGTAATCATACGTGACAACGCTTGAGCGACAGCATTCTTTGATAAGCGACTGTACTCATACAGAAGATGAAACTCGAGAGTTGAATAATGATTCATGTTCAACTTCAGCTTGCTGATCAGCTTGAAGATGAATTGATTTAGCTTGTTTTCTCGCTCTTCGATACAGAGTTCTGAATTCAAATATTTCTTTGATTTGATATTGATTCTGCTTATGCTCTTGAGTTCTTGAATCATTTCTGACAAGATTTTGTTATTGATCTGAAACTGCTTAAGTTCAATCTGAGTTTGCTCATGTTCTTGTTGACAGACTGAGACTCAGTTGATATACTGAGTGATGATGTTGTTGAATCAAGTTTGAAGTTCAATCAGAAAAGTGTATCACGCTTCAAGAGCATTATTGACGTGAGTTTGAAACTGAGCGACAGTGATGAGTTCGTTGATTAAGACTAGAGATGTCGATGACAAAGTGTTGCTGATATTCTCGAATTGACTCATGATGTAGTATGATGCAATGTAATGTCATGAACTGAGAGCTGAATGAAATCAGAATGAAATTTTAATAACTAGATTTTAAATACAAAATGTTGCACGAAGAAGAAAGAAAAGAAAGAGATCATTCAGAGATTCTTATATCTCATGAATGTTGAGTATCATTTGTATCGAGAAGTCTTCATAACATCACTGATAATCTCACATCTATCATCATCTATAATATTGTTCAACATCATCTAAGTGATCTAACATCTCTTTTTTCAACATCTTTCAAGTAACACATGCTAAAATCGTGACACTTAGATAATCTTGATTCATTGAATCTGTTTCGCAGTTCAATGAATTAAGTTATCAATCTAGTCATCATCATCTTAATTTAGTCTCAACAATTCTGTTTCAATCATCTCAGTCATATGCGCGAACTTCTGCAATCTTAAGTCAATAGAATTACTGTCTAGTCTTGATTCTGCTCGATTCATGTATATAGAAGTTGAATTTTCATTCTTTTCTTTTACTTTTTGTCTTTTATCTTATACATTATCTGATGTATTATCTTGTATTTAAATTCTATCAAAGTAATAATAATATCAATCTTTTATATTAATAGTATCTTTAATTTAACTCAATCTTTGACATTATGAAAGATTTACACTTTCTGCAACATTTTCATACATTGAAATCTCATTTAATTATTCTTTCATTTAAATAAAGTTATTTCACAATTTCTTGATCAATGATAAGCATGCTATCAAACAATTTAATAACATAATATTATTACTTTATTTTTATTCATCATTTTCAATTTTTCAATTTATATAAAGTTGAATTCTTAATCTTTTGCAATGATAACTTAAATTATTACATAAATCTTGAACAATTAATCTTTCTTCATCATTCATTTTTTTGCAAATTTTAACGTTGTTTTCATTGCTTTTAAATTCAAGAAACTTCTCAACATATTTGAATATGAGAAGAACAAAGATTGATTGAATGCATGAAAGCAGAGTCTGATACAACGCATGAACATGAATGATAAATTTTTTTTTTAAATTCTTACTCGATTCAACACTCATTATGAATCTATGCAAGATTCTATATACTGTAGTGAACGCTGCGCTAACGCAGCGTTCTTTTTGCATCAAAAATCATTTCTTTCTGCGCTTTATACTATAACTGTTTTCAATGCAAGAACTTTATGAATCTGTTTCTTCTTTATTCTTTTTTTCTTTCATCTGATTCTTCAATGATATCACAGCTTGAAATTGATTCAGTATGCTTGTTGAGAGTATCATTCAAATGATCATCATCATTGCACTCATGATTTCTAAGAGCTTTTTTAAGTTCGTGATGTTTTCTTCTCATTGCATTGCTTTTCATTCTACTTTTCATCTGAAACATGTTAATAAAATGTGTTTGATCAACATTTAATCTTTGTCACACTTGCATGTCATCATAATGATATCAAGTACTCATCTCTTATGTAGAAATTGATTGAAGTCAATTTTTCTTATGTGTAACTGCGTCAATAATGCGCTGTGAGACTTTGCATAATTCTTGTGCAATCACAGATGTTGATGTATTATCTTTAATGTCAGATATTGAAAATGAGCTGTATTGAATTTCTTTTTTCAGATTATTCTTCATGTTTATTTGATCTGTTTCTGTATGAGCATCAGTCTTGTCATTATTTCAATGCATTGATGCTCAGTCAGTGATAAAGATAAATCATGTGCATCATCAATCATTTTGTTCATCGCTTCATTTTCAAGTACTTTTGCATGTTTTGTCATTTAATGTAACTTCAGCGTAATTTCTTAAAATTAAATGCTCTCATGTGTAATCTGAACTTGTTGCAGACGTGTCTGATCTTTTGTTGATATCATAACTTTCACTGTTTTCAAAGAAGTCTGACTATCATTGTATACTTTGTATATCTTTTCATGACACTTTTGATTCTTTGTCGTTACATTTGCAAGATGTTTCATTCTTATGATCAATTCTTTCAGTTCTTCATGATGAGTGATGATTAAAGTCAATCTTTTCAATCTTTTATTTAACTTTCAGTTAATTCTCATTGCAATTGTTGTAACATTCTTTTTATTGTCACTATCATTTTAGTAAACTCTTTGACATTTGCTTCAACATGAATGTGTCAAAATAATGTTGACTTATTGACATTTTCTTGTTTGCAACTATAACTATTCTCAATGACTTTGATCAGAAGATCATCATGTAAAGATGATTTCACTTCATCTTTGTCTGTTTAAATGTTTTCTATCGAAAATATGTTGTATACGTTGCATGCAACATACATAAAGCATAATTTCTATGCTGATTTCTCTCTTAAACTTGAGAAATTACTCAAAGAGAATTTCTTGTGACAGATTTACAGTTCAAGATGAACGAGATTTTTCACTGCTCAGATTTTAACAGTTTACTTCTTAAGCATGAATTGCAAATATTTCATCTATGATACATATGCATATTGCAGTCGATTTCTTCTTTAATCACATCAACATGCATTACTGTTCTCTTAAGCTATATAGATGATGTTTTCAACTAAAGATTGATTTTATTATTAAGACATTCAAGAGTCAAAACTCAGTGAAGAAATGAGATTCTTAAAATCAACAATTGTTGTCATTGTATATCATGCTTTGCAGATGCTCACTTCACTCAAAAGTATGCAACTCATTTGTTTCATATTATTTGTAAAGATCTTTCTTATGCAGATCGATCATGTTTTGCAGAAATGTTCATATATTACACTTTTAATCAAATAATGTAGTTCAATCATTTTTTACTAATTCGCTTGTGTCTCTCTTCTCTTAATGAAGTCTTTTCATCAACATATCATTCATGTATAGAATGTCTGTATCTGAACGTCTGTTAAACAATATTAATGAGATTCTCAAGTTTGCTCATGTTGAACTTAATGAGTCTCATGAGTTGCTCATGTCGTAGTAACAGACACGCAGTCTTAACAAGATTTATATGTAGTTAGCATGTAAATTTAAAGAATGTTTGTGATTTGAATTCTTTCTGCTAATCACTCTTAACAGATCAAACACAAGAGTGTTTTATTTCAAATTTTGTCATCATGATGACAAGATACTGAATTGAATAATTTTCATAAGTGATTTTTCTCGTAATTCTGCGTTCTATTTGACTTTCTCATCTGCGTGCAGATTGCTTTTTTTTGTAGCATGCACATTGAGATTGAATGATGATTATTATTTATTTCATTAAGTCAAAATCATTTATGTTAAGTCAATATTAAATTCATGATCTTTGTATCATTTATTGACAACAAGATTCATCTGTACATGATGTCAATTATGAATCTTTTGATTCTATTCTGTGTTCAAATAGAAGTCAGAAGAATCAAGAAATCTCAATTTAACGCAGTTTAAATGATGTTAGAATGTTGCGTGATCAGAAAAGTCATCATGCAGAGTTTTCATTCATGTGATAACATTTCTCTTTAACAATCACAATCAATTTATGAAGAAGATTAATGACATGTTAATGTCAGTAAGAAATGAAAAGATACTACTAGTGAAAAAGACAACTCGAATGAAGAGTTTGCAAGT
>JAABUY010005194.1_pt1 | contig 13227 bp, 11 predicted proteins | sample 5560271 | NCBI WGS metagenome assembly JAABUY01 (sample SAMN10711886, study PRJNA513374) | rock metagenome | isolation source: Antarctica rocks | place: Antarctica: Victoria Land, University Valley
CACGGCGGCCCCGCTCACACCGTTCCCTCGACCGGGAAATAGATGCTATACGGTTCGTCGCGCACCTCATACAGCGGCGTGAAGCGGATGGCGCGCGGCTGGTTGCGCGTGCGGTAGCCCGGCTTCCACTCGTTCCACTCGCGCTCGTTATCCGGCGTGAGCAGTGTCGCCGGGTTGCCTGCGTCCCCGCGCAAGGCCTGCGCTCCGTCGCCCAAGCCCGCTAACACGACCGGCCCATCCATGAACGCCACCATGGTCTGATCATCCGGCAATCGGACGCTCGTGAGGCCCTTAGGCAGCGTGATTGTGAGCTCGTCGTCATGCCACGTCCGCCGGATACCGTACCAACTCGAGGCCGCGCCCTGACGCGCCTGGCGCGCGCCATTCACCTCAATCGCCGCATCGCTTTGCACCCACCAGGGCAGTCGCAGCGTCAGCGTAAAATCGACGGGCTGCTCACAGGTGACGGTCAGACGGACCGTCATGGACTGTGGCCGCCGTATCTGCGCGGTGTGCGGATCTACCGTCTGCGTGACGCGCACCGGGACGCCGGATCGCTCCCACGTCACGTCGCTAGCGATGAATTGGGAGACCACCAGGCCCGCGTCGTCCTCGAAATACACGCCGCGATTGTGGCTGGCGTGCGCCTCCAGGAGAGTCCCATGGCAACACCAGAAGTCCTGGGTAGGCGTGCCCCACGCCTTGACTCCACCGCCATGGAAGGGGAGGAAGTAGGCGATCATACCCGTATCCGGATGTTGCTGCGCCAGAATACCGTTGTAAAGGTTGCGCTCCCAGTAGTCGGCGTAGGCAACGTCGCCTGTCCAGCGCAGCAGCCAGTCGGCCAGGCGCATCATGTTGTAGACCACACAGTGTTCCTGGTTCTTGTCACCCAGCCGCGCCGACAACTCGTACGGCGGCGTCCATACCTCGCCATCCGTCTGACCACCCGTGCAATAATAGCCACGGTCCAGGACGGCCGACTGCCAGTACGCCTCGACAATCTCACGCCAGCGCCGGTCGCCGGTGACCTCCCAGGCGCGCGCCGCGCCGTGAACCTCTGGAATGGTCGTGTTCGCGTGCTTATTGGTCAGCACATCCTCGCCGGCCAGGAGCGGTTCGAACAGGCGCGGCCGGTCGTAGCGGAGCATCAGGTCCAGGTGCTCCTGCCGCCCGGTCACGCCGTAGAGATTGGCCCAGACCTCCAGCATGCCGCCTGTCTCCACGTCGAGGATATCGTCCATCTGGGCCCGCGAGAACCGTCCGGTCCAGCGGTGGAACCAGGCCGCCCAGGCACCCACGATCTCCAGCGCTTGCTCGTTGCCCGTGAGCGCGTGCATCTCCTGGAGGCCCATCAGTGTTTTGTGCAGCGTATAGTGCGGGGCCCAGACGGCTTTGCCGCGCGCGATCCAGGCGAGGTATCGCTCAGGGATCGAGCCAGCCCATTCTCCCCCGTTCTCGCGCTGGCAGCAGCCCAGTTCCGAAACGATGCGGTCGGCTTTCGCCCTGACCTCGGCATCACCCGTGGCGGCGTACAGTTTCGCGGCGGCGGAGAGCCAATGGCCCAGGAAGTGCCCGCGCAACTGGCAGGTCGGAGACTCCCAGCCCCCGTGGTATCCCTCCGGGAGATGGCGGGGATTCCATAGACCCGCCTCCTGGTAGTAGTTCTGCAGCAGGTTGGCGGTGCTCAGGCTCATCAGATAGGCGCGATTCAGATCAGACCGATGCTGGATCAGGCCCGGCCGCAGCGCTACCCGCTCCCAGGGCACGGCGTCGAAGGTCATCGTCATCAGTTATTCCTCTGCTTCAGCGAAAGACGGAACGACGGGCGGAGGACGGCGTGGCGCTAGACGCCGCGCGAACACAGGCTCAACCGGAAGGGGCGGCAACAGACAGTGTCTCTTAACCTTTCGAAGCGCCGGCGGTCAAGCCTTGCACGAGGCGGCGCTGGAAGATTAGCACGAGCGCGATGATGGGTAGCGTCACGAGTTCCGAGCCGGCCGAGATCTCCCCCCAAGGCACCTCGTGGACACCGTTGAAATTATAGATTGCCACAGGAATGGTCATCGTGTCGGCCCTTGACGTGAACGTGAATGCGAACAGGAACTCATTCCAGGCGCCGATGAAGACGAGCAGGGCCACGGTGACCAAACCTGGCGCCGAGAGGGGCAGGATCACCCGCGTGAGCGACTGCAAAGGGGTACAGCCGTCCACCTCCGCCTGCTCGGCCAGGTCCCCCGGTATGTCGCGGAAGAAGTTGGTCAGAACCCAGATCGTGAACGGCAGAGAGAACGCGACATAGGGAACGATTAACGCCTGATAGGTATCGATCAGCCCGAGGCTGCGTAGGACCAGGAACAGCGACGCTACGAGGGCAATGGCGGGGAAGGTCACCATGGTGACGACGAGCACAAGAATGGTTTTCTTGGCGGGGAGGGGCAGCTTCGCCAGTGCATAGGCGGCGAAGGTACCGAGCACGAGCGATAACACCGTCGTGGCCGTCGCCACGATCACGCTGTTGAAGATGTTTTGCTCGAAGTGAAAGCCGGTGAAGACAGCCTGGAAGTGGCCCCAGTAAAGGTGACTGGGGAACCACACAACCGGCTGCGCATAGAGTTCCGAGGGCGGCTTGAGCGCGGTGACGGTCTGCCAGTAGAACGGGAAGAGGAAAAAGGCGAGGAAGAAGACGTTCAGGACCCAGAGCAGGACCACGCGACCAGTTCGGCCACGGTTGAAGCGCCGCTCATTGGACGACGCTGTTTGCCTGCTCGTGGTCGTCCGTCCGGCAAGAATAGCCATATCTCTCCGTCCCCCTTACGTTTCTTCAAGATGCAACTGTCGGGCATAAAGCGCGGCAATGACAAAGCAGATGCCAGCGATGATGACCGCGAGCGTGGCGCCCTGGCCGAAGTTGACATAGGAGAAGAACACGCGGTATGCGTGCAGCGACAACAACTCGGTCCGTGTTCCTGGGCCGCCGTTGGTTAGACCGATGGCCAGGTCAAAGGTCTGGAAGGCGGTTATGGTACGGAAGAGCAGGGCGACGACCATGCTACCTCGCAGCAATGGCAGGGTGATATGCAGGAAGCGCTGCCACACCGTGGCGCCATCAACGCGGGCCGCCTCGTACAGGTCGGCGGAGATCACCTGCAAGCCGGCCAGCAGGAGCAATGCCACGAACGGCGTGTTCTTCCACACATCGGCAATGATGACCGCGGGCATGGCCCATGTCGGGTTCCCGAGCATGTCGATGGGTCCATTCACAATGTGCAGGCCGTTGAGAAGGGCGTTGAACGCGCCGACGGCAGGGCTGTACATCCATCCCCACATGCGTGCGGAGACGATCGCAGGAATAGCCCAGGGTACCAGCATAGCTGCCCGCATCAGGCCACGCCCGCGAAACGACTCGTTGACGACGAGGGCGATGCAGAGGCCCAGCAAGAGCTCCAGGGCGACGGCCCCGACGGTGAAATACACCGAGACACCGACCGCACCCCAGAAGGTCGCATCCTGAAAAACGCGGACATAGTTTTTAAGCCCGACGAACGGCTCGCCAAGCCAGGGCTCGTCGAGCCGCACTGTGTGCAAGCTTATCCAGATTGTTCGCCCAGCAGGATAACCCAGTACCGCAGCCAGGACGATGACGGCGGGCAGGAAGAGCAGCCAGGCGAGTTGGTGGCGGCTCAGTCCATAACGTCGCAGGCGCTCGATCCTGCCCAAACGAACAGTGCGCGTCCGCGTCGAGGTGGATCCGATGATGAACTGTGGTGTTTCTCTGGCCATGCGATGCGGCGCTCCTTCTGACGGATCGCGCGATGGCGTCCGGCGGCCTAGTGGCGAAGGACCGCCGGACGCCATCGCGCGAAATCGTGAGACTCCTACTGGCCGGATATGATGCCCTTCACCTGTGACGCGGCATCGGAGAGCGCTTGCTTGGATGACTTCGTGCCAGTCAGAGCATTGTCCAACTCGGCCTCGACCGCGTTAGAGATGTGCGTCCACAAGGGCGTCTTGGGCCGCGACTTGGCCGTTTTGGCCTGTTGGGCAATCAGACCATAGTAGGGGTATTTCGCCGTAATCGCCTTGTCATCGTAGGCGGGCAAGTACGCTGGAGTCCACTCGGCGTGCAACGTCCTGTATTTCTGCATCGCCGCGCCGCCCATGAAAGCGGCCAGCTTGATGGCGAGGTCGCGGTTCTTGCTGTAGTTATTGACCACGTACTGCCAGCCGCCCGCGCAACTCGCTGTGGCGTGGCCGGGATAGACCGGGATATTGGTCACGCCGACCTTACCGACGAGCTTGGGGTTAGCTTGCGAGAGGGCATAGGCGTAGTTCCAGTTGCGATGGTAGACGGCATTGCCGTTGGTGAAGATCTGACGTCCCACATCGAGATCCATGGAGACGATACCGGTCTGCACAATCTTCTTCTTGACGAAGGTTACCATTGTGTTCAGCGCCTGGACGTTCTGGGGGCTGTCGAGGACAACGGCTCCCGTCTTGGGATCGAGCAAATCGCCGCCATTGGTCCACACATATTCCATGAAGTTGCAGATCAGTTGCTGGCCCTTCTGGTAGCAGGCGACGTACGGCGTCATTTTCGGGTATTTCTTCTGCAACATCAGCGATTGAGTCAGGAGGTCCTGCCACGTCTGTGCGGGCTTGAGGCCGTTGGCGGCGAGAATATCCTTGCGATAGAAGAGGTGCCCCGTGTCCATCAGCCAGGGGATGCCGTAGATATGTCCGCCGACGGTGTCGGACACAATCATGGCCGGCACGTAGTTTTTCTGTTGTGCAGGCGGGAAGATCGCGTCTAGCGGCGCGGTCCACCCGGCGGGCGCCCACTGGGCCTGCCAGATGACGTCAGAATCGGCCACGTCGATGCTGCTGTCGTGGGCGGAGAAGATGGTCACCAGTTTGTCGTGGTAGGCGTCCGCCGCGCCGGTCGGGGATGTCACAAACTGGGTCGTGACGCCGGGGTGCAGCTGGGCGAACTGCTTGAGCATATCGATCTGCACGTGGGGTTTGGCATTGCTTTTGAGGCCAATATAGGTCAGGGTGGCGCCTGCGGCATCGACGGTATCGGCGGAGCGCCACACCAACTCTAGTCCCGCGCTTGCCAGCGCGGTGCCGGCGCCAACCTTGGCGCTTGTGGCAAGAAAGTTACGGCGCGAGGGGTGCTGTTGCGTAGAATCGGTCAACTCGTCTGTCATTGTGTCAACCCTCAACCTTTCGTTTCCACGTTGTCCTGTGGAACACTGTGTGTCAATTGTCTGCGAGATGAGTCTGAAAACCGCGTCATCGTCACACGCGATAGTCAAAACCTGTGCATGGTCCATCCGCCCCCTTTGTTGAGCCTGTGAGCGGGCAAGACCCCGCGTTGACGATAGCGCCGCCTACCTCCATCGGCGGCGATGTCTTAGCTCCCCTCCTTCCCGCCTCGACTAGCCACATCGTCGTTGGGCGCCAGATCGCAACTGAGGTCCTTCTATCATGACGGACTCGGCATTTCTTCAGCGGCTCCCGTCTTGTGCGCAAGTATAGTCCAAGTCGCATGGGCTTGTCAAATCGGTTAGATATGGGTAGAGTACAAAGATTCGGATGTCAACGAGCGCGACACCGTGAGACTAAAGGGGAGGCGATCCATGCCGCCGAAGAAACGCGCGACCCATCGCGATGTCGCGCGCCGCGCCGGCGTATCGCCGGCCGTGGTCTCGTATGTCATCAACAATGGTCCACGCGTCACCGCGCCAGAAACGCGCGAGCGAGTGCTCAAGGCGATCGCGGAGTTATCCTATCAGCCCAACGCCTCGGCGCGGGGACTGCGTGGCCGTCGAACGCATACCATCGGTTTTATTGCCCACGATTATCACGCCCTGGACGCGTTCGTGTCCCCGTACACGGCTGGTATTCTGACCGGCGTGGCGGCCGAGTTGAAGAGGCGCAACCATTACGTCCTTGTCTATCCCATGGTCATTGGCGAAGACCTCGCGGGGGTACGCGCGCTGGTGGACGGCGCGCGGGTGGATGGGGTCATTGCGCGTCTGGTCGAGGATTCTCCAGTCACGGACGCCTTGCTGGAGGTAATCGCGGCGGCGCACATCCCCTGCGTCTGCATCGAGCGGCCCGCCGCCGATCGCTTTAGGTTCAGTGCCGTGTCCTACGACGACGAAGGCGGCGCATACGACGCGACGCGTTACCTCATCGCACAAAGCAAACGTCGCATTGGATATCTGCAAGGGGACCTGCGCTACACGGCGGCACGCAAGCGGCTCAATGGATACAAACGGGCCCTGATCGAGCAAGGGTTAAGCATTGACGACGCGCTGATCCAGGGCCAGGCATGGTCCCCGTCCGACGCCGTAGACAGCGTGCGCTGCCTGCTCGATCTCCCCGACCCACCGACCGCCATCTTCGCCGCGAGCGACAGCCTTGCGTTCAGCGCGATCGAAGTCCTGCGCGAACGAGGGCTCCGTGTACCAGACGACATTGCCGTCATTGGGTTCGACGACACGCTGATCGCGCGGGACATGAGGCCGGCGCTTACGACGATGCGTATCCCGCTCACCGATATAGGCTGCCTCGCCGCCGCCCTGGTGTTGCGCCCAACCAACGCCCGTGAGGATGGGGTAACCCTGATGAACCTCCCGGTGGAGTTTGTGCGTCGCGGGACGGCCTGAGAGCACGTAGGGCACTAGTAGCAGCGTGAAAAGGAGCTAGATTATCAATGCAATCTGCGCGGATCAATGTCGCCCTGGTAGGTCTTGGATTTGGCGCCGAGTTCGTTCCCATTTATCTCGCTCATCCGTGCGTCGATCGCGTGGCCATCTGTGACACCAATGAGACACTCCTGGAGGAGGTCGGCGCGCGGTACGGCCTAGACCGTCGCTTCAATGACCTGCGGCAGGTCATCACCAGCGACGAGTATGATGCGGTCCACCTGGTGACGCCCATTCCGTTGCACGCCGCGCAAACAGTCGCCGTCCTCGAATCAGGAAAACACTGCGCCTGCACCGTGCCCATGGCCACGAGCATCGAGGATCTGCGCGCCATCGTCCGGGCCCAGCGCGCGGCAAAGGCGCGCTACATGATGATGGAAACCGCAGTGTACACGCGCGAGTTTCTCTATGTCAAAGCGTTGGTGGAGCAAGGGACGATCGGGGAGATCAATTTCCTGCGTGGGGCTCATTACCAGGATATGGAAAACTGGCCACCGTACTGGATGGGTTTGCCGCCGATGCACTACGCCACGCACGCGGTGTCGCCCCTGCTGGCCCTGATGGGCACGCGCGCGGCAAAGGTACACTGCTTTGGCTCCGGCCGCCTGGGGGAGGACATGAGGCGCGCCTATAACAATCCCTATCCGGTCGAAACGGCGATCTTCCAGCTGGAAGGCACGGACGTCGCGGCAGAAGTGACGCGCTCGCTCTTCCAGACCGCCCACGCCTATACCGAGAGTTTCAACGTCTACGGCGAACAGGCGACCTTCGAGTGGCAGCAAGTAGAAGATGAGGACCCAGTCCTGTTCAGAATGGGCGCGCGGCAGCCAGGTCGGGGGCGGCCCATCACGTCGTCGCGCGTCGTCGCTCCCGATCGTCACGATCTCTTACCTGCGGAGATCGCGCCCTTTACGCGCCGTGGCGTCTACGACGACGCCCATACCCATCGATCGTTCGTCCAGGGTGGGGGGCATGGCGGATCGCATCCTCATCTCGTACACGAGTTCGTTACGAGCATCGTCGAGGACCGTGAGTCGGCGATCGACGCCGTGACGGCGGCGCAGTGGACGGCGGTCGGTACCTGCGCGCATGAATCGGCCATGAAGGGCGGCGAAACAGTGCTAGTCCCTGCTTTCACGTAGGGCGCGGCCGATATGCCGATGACGCTGGGCGAGCTCGCGAGACACGTCTCATCCAGGGTGGAACCTGGGGAAGATCGTAAGGGTGCCGTACATTGTGCGCGTCGTGCGGCTGCACACAGCCCAAGAGAAGTTAGGGCCGCGCAGAACCCAGCGCGCGTGTCGAAAGCACGGTACAGCGACGTTAGACGAAGCTGGGGATGACGACAGCCGCGCCGTCCCTCAAGGCTGACTCGTGGGCGCAGAGGCCCGCCGCCGTCCACTGCGCCGCCGTCACGGCGTCGATCGCCGATGGCCGCTGCTCGACGATGCTCGTAACGAACTCGTGTACGAGATGCGGATGTGATCCGCCATGGCCTCCCCCTTGCAGGAACGATCGATGCGGTGTCGAGGCGTCGTAGACGCCGCTCTTGGTGAAGCGAGCGATGTCGGGCGGCAACAGGTCGGCGCGATCGAGCAGCGCTATGCGCTCCGCCGTGACCAAACTGCCCCGTCCCTGGCGCGGCTCCATTGTGAAGAGGATAGGATCTTCGTCCTCCAGTTGCTGCCACTCAAAGCTGCGGCGCTGGCCGTAGACGGCGAAGCTTTCGGTGTAGGCGCGGGCCATCTCGAACATGAAGCGGGTGACCTCGGCGGCGACATCTGTCCCCTCTAGCAGCTTGTCGGAGAGAAGGGGGCTCTCCGTCCCGTGCGTGGTGGTACAGTAGGAAGCATGAGTAGAACCTTCAAAACCGTGGACTATGAGGCGGCGCTCGACCTGACCGTCCGTTTGGGCGAGTGCCTGCCGCCCGACCATTTGGCCCGCTTCGTGGTGGATAGCGTGGCCCTGCTCGACCTCGCGGCGCTCTATGCCCACTATGGGTCCCGTAGCGGCGAGCCGTACGCGCCTGCGGTCCTCCTCACGCTGCTCCTCTATGGGTATGCGACGGGCGTCTACAGTTCGCGCAAGATCGAGCGGGCGACGTATGAGTCGGTGCCGTTCCGCTACATCGCGGGCAACCGGCACCCCGACCACGACACCATCGCGACCTTCCGCGCCACCTTCCTGCCCGAGCTCAAGGGGTTGTTGGTGCAGGTGCTGCTGCTGGCGCAGGAGGCCGGGGTGCTCACGCTGGGCACGATCAGTTTGGATGGGACGAAGATCCACGCCGACGCCTCCAAGAGCAAAGCGGTGAGCTACAAGCGGCTGGGGGAACTCGAAGCCCAGTTGCGCGCCGAGGTGGAGGAGTTGTTCGCGCTGGCGGAGCGGACGGACGAGCGCGAGCGGCCAGACGGGTTGGTGGTGCGCGACGAGATCGCGCGGCGGAAGGAGCGCTTGGCCCGGTTGGCGGCGGCCAAGGCGGTCATCGAGGAGCGCGCGTGGGAACGGGACGCCCTGGAGCGGGCGGCGTACGAGGAGAAAGTGGCGCAACGGACGGAGCAGGAGCGCGCGACGGGGCACCGGCTGCGGGGGCGGGCACCGGCACCGCCCACGCCCGGCCCGCGCGACAAGGATCAGTACAACTTTATCGACCCCGACGCGCGTATCATGAAGAACCCGACCGACCAAGGCTTCGATCAGGACTACAATGCGCAGGTCGCGGTGGAGCAGCAGAGCCTGCTCATCGTGGGGATGTCGCTCTCCAACCATCCCAACGACACGCACGAGGCCGAGCCCACGCTCGCCGCGATCCCGCCGGAGGTCGGCACGCCGGACGCGGCGGCGCTGGACCACGGCTACTGGAGCCCGGCCACGCTGGAGGCGTGCCTGCGCCGGGGGATCGACCCGTACATCGCGACGGGGCGCGCGCCCCATCACCAGAGTTGGCAGGACCGCTTCGCACCGGAGCCCGACCCGCCGCCAGAGGACACCAGCGCTCAGGTCAAGATGGCGTATAAGCTCAAGACCGCCGTGGGCAAGGCCATCTACGGCGCGCGCAAATATACGGTCGAGCCCGTGCTCGGCATCATCTAAGGAGGAGTGGCCGCGTGCATCCACTCCGCGTAGCATGCATCCGAGACCGTTTTCTACCGCCGGACGCGCGTCGAGGACACGCGGCACCGGCCGGGCACCGCACCCAGACAACCGCACTCCGCTCACGCAAACCAAAGCTTCGTTCTCTCCGACAGACTGCTAGTCGGAAAATGGCCGTCTCCAGAGGGAATGGATTGTTGTAGGGCCGCTGCAGTTCCTCACGCAACTGCCCCGACCCGATGCAGTGGACCTTGGTGGCGCGCGTGCCGGTCAGCGCGAGGAGCGGCGCCAGCGCGTGGGTGATATGCTTGTGCGGCGGAAAGCCTCGCCAATAGTCCGGCCACCCCTCCATGTCTTGAAGGTGCGCCCCACGCAGGAAGGTGAGCCGTCCGAACGCGCCCTGCTTATAGAGTTCGTTGACGTAGAGAAACTCGCGGGTATAGACTGCCGTCTCCATCATCATGTAGTTCTTGCCGACGCGTCGCTGCGTGGCTATGATCCCGCGCAGATCCTCGATCTCCAGCGCCATCGGGATGGTGCAGGTGCAGTGCTTGCCGGCCTCCAGTACGGCCAGCGTGTGCGCGGCGTGCATGGTGACCGGGGTCACCAGATGCACGGCATCCCACTCGTCGGAGCGTAGAATGGCGTCGAGATCGGTTGTGCGCGCCGCCACGTCGAAGCGATCACCCACGTGTTGTACGCGCGAGTCATCAAGGTCGCAGATGATCAGGCGCTCCACATCAGGATGGTGAAGATAGATGGGGGCGAACTCGGCCCCAAACTCCAGTCCAACGAGCGCGACCCGGATCTTCGCACTGCTCACAAGTGTATCTCCTCACATGGTGTGTCTACTGTTACGACAGCACGCGCATGCCAACATGTCTATACTAGGTGTGGGACGCCTACGCTTGGAGGCGCGTCGTGGACAGGTATGAGGTGTATGGTCGTACGAGGGGTCAGCGCTACGCATGGGCGGTATGAAGGGTCGCAGGCTCGCATCTTACGCTCCGGGCTCCTGTGGACGTTCAATGCGTTGTTCCTCATCTTCTTCCTGTTCCCGTTCTACTGGCAGACCGTCACCGCGCTCAAGCCACCAGCCGAGGTAGATGCTCTGCCTGTGAGTTGGCTCCCGAGTCATGTGTACTGGGGCAACTTCCAGACAGTCCTGACCGATCCCCAGTTCATGCGCGCTGTCCTGAACAGCGTGATCGTGGCTACAACCACCACAGCGCTGGCGATCCTGGTCGGCGGAAGCGCGGCCTACGCGCTGGCACACCTGCCCCTGCCGCGGAAACGTGGCATGCTGGTGGGCGTCGTAAGCGCGGCAACCATCCCGCCCATCGCGCTCGTGCCGTCCCTCTACCTCCTCTTTCGTCAGCTTCAGTGGCTCGACACCTATGCCGCGCTCATCGTCGGTGACCTCGCCGTCGCGCTTCCCTTCGCGATCTGGGTCCTCAGCAACGTGTTCCGCGCCATACCGGCGGACCTCATAGAACAGGCCGAAGCCGACGGCTGCACGCCGGGGCAGGCGGTGCGACACGTGGTCGTGCCGCTGGCAGCGCCCGGCCTGTCCGCGGCCGGCATCCTGATCTTCATCATCGTGTGGAACGAATTCTTGTTCGCGCTGACCTTTACCTTGCATGCTCCGATGGCGACTGTGCCGCTGGCCATCGGAGGGGCCGGGGGCTGGGGTGGCACGCTGGCCGCGGCGTCGGAGGTGGTGACGGAGCCCATCATTGTGCTGACGCTGGTCGGCCAACGCGGCATCGTCCGCGGTCTGATGAGCGGGGCCGTCAAATAGGCATGGAAAGTGCGACGATGCGCATGGACGGATCTGTCCGAGAATCAGACGCGCGGTGCTGGGCGGTGCACGTCCCGATCACAACAGTCTCCGCCTATCATTGCTCGTCACGCTCGAGCTGCGGGCTCATAGTGAGGCAAATGGACGCGGCGCGAAGGACCGATCCAGCGCAAACGGATTCTGTTCGCGGAGCACCGCACCAACGAGCAGGTCGACGACATGGTGGCTGCCCGCCGGACCGGCCATGATCCCATGCCCGCTGTACCCTGTATTAAGCCACAGACCGTCGACAGCGGTCGGACCCAGCAGGGGGCGATGGTCCGGCGTCATGGTGTATTGGCCCGCTTGCACCATCCAGTGGGCTGCATTGCGGTCCCACACGTCGCGCCAGAACGGTGCGACGCGTGCAACGGCGGTGGGGCTGTCCGGGTCAAGGAGGGAGAAGGCGAACCGATAGTCTGGACAGACATCCTCGGCTGGCGGACTGGGCGGCGTCGTTGGGTCGGTATGGAGGAGGTAGGCGCCGCGCAGGGCCGGACGCCAGTGCGTGCCGGTATCCTCGTCAATGGTCATCGGTGCGCCTACCGGCACCTGAGGTAGCTCAGGCACGATGACTTTCTGCCGGCGGACGGTCGTGATTGGCGCCACGATCCCTGCGGTGGCTGCGAGCACGCCCGAGAAGGGACCGGCCGCGATAATCGCGGTCTCCGTGCGAATCGACCCACGGACGGTCTCCACGCCCATGAGGCGTCCCCCCTGAACGAGGAAGCCGCTGACCTCGCAGTTGACGACGACGTCCGCGCTCGACGCACTCAACAGTCCCATTGTGAGCGCCTTGGGATCGAGGAATCCATCGTCAGCACGGTAGCGTGCCTGAATCACAGCCTCGCTGACGTAGGGGAAGCGATAGCGCGTCTCGTCACCGGTGAGCAACTCGATGTCAACCTGTCCCCACCCGTGCAGGCGATCCACCAACGCGCGCTGTCGCGCCGCTTCGTCCGTGTTCGTGGTCAGCCAGAGGTACCCCTGCTGCCGGAGAGCGAGGTCATAGTGCTGCTGCCGCGTCATGTCGGCGAAGTTTGAGGAACAACGAGACCGAGCGGCGCACCAACTCCAGTTCCTCGCGGTTATCGAATTGTAACCGGAAGGCGCCAGTGGCGACGGGGGTGGTGAGGGTGCAGGGCGCGGCGCGCCGTTCGACGAGCAGCGGCCGCAGTCCGGCGCGCGCCGCGTAAAACGCCGTTGCGGCGCCGATGACGCCTCCCCCGACGACGACAACGTCCGCTGTCGTTGGTGGATGTGAGAGATAACGAATCGTTTATATGTTAGCGTGAGAGGTGGAGCGGGCTGACTCGCGAATCGTTTGCGCATTGACGCTTCACTGACAAGGTGTCGCCCGCTCCACCAATCCGACACCCGGCTGGCAGGCTGAATGGGAGCGTGTCCACCACTGGATATAAACGTGTCGCCGCCGGTGTGTTGGTGTTAGGGGTCGCGCAGTGGAGGGGGACAACGACGTTATGTACATCGGAGTAGACACGCACAAGGCCGCGCACGTCTTGGTCGCGTTGGATGAGCAGGGCCGGACGCTCGGCACCCGGGACATCACGAATAGCC
>JAABUY010005195.1_pt1 | contig 13226 bp, 21 predicted proteins | sample 5560271 | NCBI WGS metagenome assembly JAABUY01 (sample SAMN10711886, study PRJNA513374) | rock metagenome | isolation source: Antarctica rocks | place: Antarctica: Victoria Land, University Valley
AGCGCTGCCAATGCAGGGCGCCCCGCGGCAGCCATTGCGACGCCTCGCAGGATGTCACACCCGCATGCTGTGCAACGCTCGAAGGAGGATGTGGACGAGCTGGGAGCCGCGGTGGACACCGAAACGTGCCGCAAACAGCTTGAACTTGACGCACAGCTTATGAGAAACAGCCAGAAACAGCAGCGAGACTGCCACCGAAGGCTGGCAAAGTGCAATGTGCGCGCAGCAATTCAGCAGAGTGTCTCAAGCTGAGACACATGTTGAATCTCTAAACGGCTATTATGTGGCAGGCCTGCCCTAGGGTGGCCTTGTGCAAATGCCCACCCCTCAGGCAGTGTGTACATGGGAGAACTTGCTGTAAGCTCTTCCTTGCTGGAGCGTCGTGTTTATTTGTTCAACCAGCGTGAGCAGGAGACCGGAGTACATCGTTCTGAACAGCGCCTCACACGCTCAGGACCACAGGGCAACTCCCACCTGAACAGCGCCTCACACGCTCAGGACCACAGGGCAACTCCCACAAGCCCGCGTGTCACACACTGAAAGTTCAGTGTGGAACACACATGCTGTGCTTCCCATATTGTGGTGATATATGCTATGGCACGCACAAGCTCAAACCAAAGCGAAAGTGAAAACAGCTGCAAAGAGCAAGCAAGCAAGGCTCAAAGCAAACCAAAAAAGCGCAAGGAAGCGCAGAGCTGCCCCGCAGTGCAGCAACGCCGCAATGAAAAAGGTGTGCGCCTCGCTCAGTGACACGGCTGGGCTGCGCCTGCAGAGCGCACGCAGATCCTAGCCTGGACGAACCTCTTGTCACAGTACCAGGCATGGCCCCATATCCAGCCCCAGGCGTCCTCTGCAAAGAACGCCGTGCCCACGTCCGCAGCACCGCGTCAGACAGCGCCGTCAGTGCGCGCAGCGCGGCTGCAGGCGCGGCAGCGGGCGTGGGCACGGGCTCACTAGCTGGCTGACCCACCCTGATCCTCCACACCAGCTGAGAGCCCTACCCGCCTGTCTGCGCGGTCTGCGGTGGCGGCGCCTTCGCTGCCAGCCCGCCGCCCGGGCGAGCCGCACGTCAGTAGGTGTCCCTCACTGCGACGCACGGCTGCGCTACTGCATGGCTCCAGCCTCAGCGTTGTCCTCTGTTTTCAACTCCTCCTCACCGAGCTCGGTCAGTGAGTCGGTCAGCGCCTTGTACATCTCTAGCACCTGCGTGCAGGCGCAGATGTGACGCATGTCGAAGTTGTGACGCATGCAGTTCACTCCTGTGCGCGGCATCACACGACACAGGCCATCAGCAGCAAGAAACAAAAAACACGGCAACAAGAGCTTCCTCCACACCTTTGCAACGTTGCTGTCGAGCTCTTGGATGAGCACCACGTTGCGCGCGAGCGCCTCTGGCGTGCGCGCCTCATGGTTGCTGTTAATCTCGTTTATCAGCACCCTGCTCGCTCACCAGTCGTCAGACCGCGTTGGTCACAGCCGTGCCAGGCAAATGGACCGCAAAGCTGCGTCGCGCACTTGTTTTGGTCCAGGATGTCCTGGACGCCAGCGATCTTTTCCAGCCCAGGCACGTTGGCCTTCTCGTCGGCCATGCTATGCCTGTCCTGGGCGCCTGCGGCTGGCGGTGACCATGGGGAGACTCTCGCGCACTTGTGCAGGCAGCAGGACTTGCAGGGCAACCGGGCAGCTGGGCAGGTATGCCAAGCGCTCTTCCTCTATGACAGGGGAACAGGCCAGCTCTCTTGTCTCGAGACAAAATCATACGGCACTGTGAAGCCGATCGGGGGATGAGGGCTAGGTCGGAACTGCTACTTAAGGAACTCGGGTCGGAGCTACTCAGCTAGCTTGAATCCAGAGTCTGCGGCACCTTGTGAGTTGAGCAGCTCAGGAGCTCCACATAGACACTAAGTGGAGCCTCACCTGCTGCCTGCAGCCGTCCAGAGCGGGAGTGTGGAGCTTGCTGAAGGGTAGCAGCATGCTGCTGGCCAGCGAGCAGTATGCTGCTGGCCTGGCAGGCCCGCTCTGGAGGGTGAAAAACTTCGCACATGCCCCACGGCCCTCCCACCTCTGCGGCAGATGCAGGCAACAGCTGGCCCGCGCAACAGCCAGCACTGACACAGGCGCGCTGATGTTGCTGTGTGCATGCCCCTTCAGTGTCTCTTGCTGCCTTGTGCTGTGCGAGCTGAGTGGTCGGCCTCCTGTGCAGGGCATCCCCGGACAGAGTGTGCCGCCGTGCCGCAGCAGCTTGACACGTCGCGTCCCTGGCGCACATACAAGTCGCCGCTGCCGCCGCGCTTTGAGCGCCCCACCGTCGTCGAGCAGCTGGGGGAGGACCTGCACATCTTCACACAGCCCTTCTTCCCGCTGCCGGGCAGCCCGACCAGCGCCGACAACCGGATGACCGTGCTGCGCATGCGCTGCGGCGACCTGTGGGTGCGCTTGGCAGCACTCCTGCCTAGCTGCCCCGCTCTGTGGCCCTTGGACGTGCTCCTGGACTGGAACGTGCCGCACCACCGCGCCGAGCGCCTGTGCGGTTGCGCTGCAGGTGCACAACCCCCTCGCGCCCACCGGCGAACTGCTGGGTCAGCTGTCGACTCTCGGTGGGCGCATCGCACACGTGGTAGGCCCCAGGCAGCAGCGTGCTGACCCGGACTGCCAGCGGAACCCGCACCTGACACTAGAAGGCAGCGTTGTTTGTGAGAGTATCGTCCAGCGGCGCACGGTATTGAGCCCGCCCCTGCACACACATACGCGTCACTGTGAGCCTTCGAGCGGCAGATCTGTCCGAACAACTCGCCCGAGCACTCTGTACATGCGATCGACTGCATGAGAGCTGCAGCCGCTGATGCCCAACTCTGGGTGCCCCCAGGTCCGTTCCCCTTCCCCGGCCACACGCAATACAGGGGAACGGAGGAAGAAATGGAGGTGGGGATTTTTGTGGTGATTCAAATGCAGCCACACAGCTCTTGCGTGAAGAGATGGCAGAGAAGGGAGCATGCATGCTGTGCCTGGTCGTCTTGTGCTGTGAGTTGCAACCTGCCGTGCTTTAGCCTTCGCCACTTGCCCCCGCAGGCTTCCTGAAGGACCGCGCGTTGCCACTGCCAATGCTCTTCGGCCTGCGGAAGCTGCGTGACGACAGGGCTGCATGGCGGGAGTTTGGTACCGCCCCCCCCCCGGGAAGACGCTCCTAGCAGCGCCTGCTCCCCGCTCGCCCCACTTTGGGCACACCATAGGCCACATGGAAGCGCGTGGGACAGGGTAGCCCTGCACAGCGCATTTGCTGGCAAGAAAGCTACCTGGAGCTTGATCTCATGCGATGGTTTAGGTCAAGTGCTGGCACCGCGAGCCGCCTGCTAGGCGCAGAGGCGCCCGCCGATCGGCGCAATGCGGTGGCGCCCGCCGAGCGGCGCGACGAGGCAGAGCCCGCGCTGGTCCGCTGCGCCGCGCTGATCGGAGCCCGCGCCCGCCTGCGCAGGCGCGGAGGCGCCGGCCGAGTGGGGCGGCGAGGTCGACATCGCGCTGTTCCGCAGCTCCACGCTGATCGAGGCGGCGTTCGCGCTGCGCGGCCCGCGCGCGCTGCTGCTCTCGGATGCGGCGTTCAAGATGGACGACACGACCGGCGCGCCGGGCTTTGACCGCGGCAACGCGCGCGCGCTGGGCGTCTGGGGCCGCCTGGGCTGCCCCTTCCGCATCGTGTTCATGGTGTACCGCAAGGCGCGCCTGGCTCCGGGCCAAGGGCTGTCATGCGCCCTTGAGCAGCATGCGCCGTTGTCCTGACTGGTGAGGGGCTGCAAAGGCAGAGGCGCAGCAGGTACCTGGTGTCAAACCAGGCTGAGGATATCAGCGTGTGACCTTGCTGCGGGATGCTGACGTTGCGTCCTTGGGTGCGGCAGAGGGCGCGAGCGTGGGTGCAGCGCATGCTGGAGATGGAGTTTGACACCGTGGTGCCCGCGCACTTTGTGGCGCCCATACCTGACGGCAAGCGAGCACTGGCAGAGTGCTTTGACTTTCTGCTTTGAGACCTGCTTGCAGCCTGTACCATATAGGAATGCATGCTAAAGTACACAACGCTTTTAGTCAGCAGGTGCATGTGCATGTTCACCCCTTTCCTTCAACCGGTATATCGGTGCGGCGCTTTTGGCGCGTCAGACTGTGGTGTTTGCGCATGAATACTTTGCAGCAGGAGAGTATGGTCGGACACTATAAGCTCTTTTCACCGCGCTCCTACTCATGGGCAATCAGCATCATACCAGGGCTCATTTTATCTTTTTGCAGCACGGTTTGCGGGTGTACTGCAGTTTATGCCAGCTGTGACACTTGCTTGAGTGGCTTCGACTGGACGAGCAGGTAGAACCTGCCTTTCAGCGGTAGAGCCTGCCGCTGAGGAGCATGCTGCGCACAGCATGCATGCTCCTCATGCGTCTGAGGAGCATGCCTGCGCAGGTAGAGCCTGCTGCTGGAAGGCACGCTCTACCTGCTCTTACAGGAAGCCACCCGAGCTAGTGTTGTAGCCGGTATGAAACGAAGTACACAAGCAAGTCGTGCTGCAAAATGGCAAGTTGAGCCAATATGCAATGCTGAGTGTGCCGCATCAACAAGAGTGCGGAGAACAATGCAAACAGTGCTTTACCATATCCGCCCAAAGCAAGGATGCGCAATGACAGCGGCTTTGCGGTGCAAACAACTGAACACACCCTACGGGCCCGGGGATTGGCCCAGGGAAGGCTGGCCCAGGTAGTCCTTACTAATCTTCTCAATTGCTAGTCTGTCTGATTCCCGCCTCGGTCAGGTCTGCTCACCAGGCTTCACGCGCGCTGGTGCGCACCCTGCTCCTTGCCGCGCCAGCGCGAGATCCCTCACAATGGTGGAGCCGCGCGCGGGCGAGGTTGGTCGGCGCGCCCTCGACGTGGAGGCGCCGGTGCGCCGCGTTCTATGCTAGCAATCCCCTTTTGTCTATTCTTTTCCTTCTCTGTTGCTGCATGTGCCAGCAAAAGGTGTAGGCGGTGCGGATGCCGTGAGACCCTCGTACCTGGCCCAGCGCCCTCTGTATTGCCGCTGTATGCACAGTGGCAGGGCCGTGTAAAGTGGAGAGCGCTGCGTATGCCGCGTGTGGCCGCGTCTTGGCCCCATTCAGCCCTTTTCCGTTACGTGCGGCGGTGGTGGTCGGGCTCGGGCCGGGCACTGCTGTGCAGGAGGGGCCGGACGCCTGACTGTGCCGGCCTTGTGGGGCAGGCGGCCGCCGGCGCCGCTGCGCCCTCCACGCCAGCCGCGCCGTCCCGGGAGGACGACGCGCCGGCGTCCACGTCCGGCGGCAGCGACAGCGGCTCGGACGCGCGCGAGGAGGTGGAGCTGCTGAAGGGCTGGCGCGCCAACGACGGCGTGCGCTCGCTGCCGGAGGTCAACGGCACGATCGCGGTGCCGGCGGCCTCGCGGCCCTGGTTCGCGCAGCTGGCCGCGTTTGCGGGCATCGGCAGCATGATCAGCGTCGGCTACATGGTGCGCCTGCTGCCTGGGTATGGAAGACCACGACACTTACAGTCAGGCCCTGTGTCGGCGGCACGCGCGCTATGTCGGCGGCACGCGCGCTAGAGCTGATAGTGAACGCATAAAGAGGGACTTGCTCGCCAGGAATCACGCCCTAGGAACCAAGCTCTAGGCGCAGCAAGGCCCTGGGGGCACGCGCGCGTGACGCGGGCAACCGGGCGAGCGACCTCAAGGGCGGCGCGCAGTGCCAAGCTCGTGCGCCGCGCGCTGCGAGCGCCCGACGCGCCCAGGAGTTCGGCGAGGGGATATTCAACCTCAAGGGCGGCGCGCAGCACCGAAGCTTGGCCGGCCTGCCGTGACCTTCGCCCTATACCGCGCGCGCCGCGCGCGCAGGACCCGGGCAACTGGGCGACGGACCTGCAGGGCGGCGCGCAGTATGTCTACGCGCTGCTGGTGGTCGTGCTGCTGTCGTCCGTGCTGGCCATGTTCCTGCAGTCGCTCGCGCTGCGCCTGGGCATCGTGTCCGAGCGTGACCTGGCGCAGGCCTGCCGCGACGCCTACCCGCGGGTGCGCCCTCGCGCACACGCGCGAGCGCGGCTTTGCGCGGCGCCCCGCCCCGGCGTGCCGCGCGGTTGCATTTGGGGCGCCCAAGGGGGTTGTCCACCCCTTGTCCGGGTGCTGGCGCCCCAGACAGCTCGCTGCGCATGCCGTGCCCCGCCCTCGATACTGCCCAAGACTCCACGCAGGGAGCCCCCGCCTCCCAAGTGCGGCCGCCCGCGCATACGCCGCCAAGCGTCGCCCCTTCACGTGAACTTGCTGGCCGCCGGGCGGGCTGCGGCGGTCAGTAGGCGAGCCGTGCACGCATCGCCGTGCTGAGCGGGGAGGGGCGGGCCGGCCGCGCGCAGTGGGTCAACCTGGGCCTCTGGTTCGTGCTGGAGGTGGCCATCGCGGCGACCGATCTGGCCGAGGTGATCGGCAGCGCGACCGCGATCTACCTGCTCTCCAACGGCGCCGTGCCGCTGTGGGCGGGCGTGCTGATCACGGCGGTGGATGTGCTGGTCGTGCTGCTGCTGGGCACACGCAACTTCCGCGTGCTCGAGCTGCTCGTCGGCAGCCTGATCCTGCTCATCGCCGGCATCTTTGCGTGCGGCCCCCGCCCGCGCGCCCGCGCGAACCGCCCATGCTCGCTGGCGTCACTCCCGTGGGCCGAACTTTCCTTCCAGTTGAGCTGAAAGGCAAGCGATGCCGTGCTTGGGGTATGATGACTGATGTTCAAGGTACAGAGGTACGTGTGTGCATGCACTGCCCAGGTTTGCTGCATCGCACCAGAGCGTGCGCGCGCGCGCTTCGGGAGGCAGCACGTGCCGCGATGCGTTGTGCAGGGCAGGGCGCAGCAGCAGACCTGAAGCGCATGTGCCGTGGACCGCTTGCGAGTCACCATGTGGGACCACTTGCGAGTCAGCTCAGGCTTCCCAGGAGGCCTCACCAAGTTGTGGCGGGGGTGGCACAGGTATGAGCTGGCCGTCGTCAAGCCGGACTGGCTGCTGGTGGCCAAGGGCCTCATCCCGGACCCCGTCATCATCAGGGACCCGGGGATGCTGTACGTGGCGATCGGCATCGTGGGTGCGCGCCCGCGCGCCTGTGTCGACCCGAGTCCAGGTTCTCGTAGCTCTCCGCCAGCAGCATTGAGAGCGCTGGCGCCTCCGCCTCCGCGTACTTCCGCGGCGGCGCATGGTGCCAGCCGCACATGCATGCTCGCACCTGGCACCAGCGGCGCACCAGCGGCCAGCCATGCGCGCCAACCCGTTGCCGGAGAGCAGAGGCTGCGTGTCGCTTTGCATGCGCCGAGTCGGCGCAGTCCTGCATTTGCCTGTGGTGGTCAGGGCCATTAGCGGGCCGCGGGCGGGCGCCTGAGCATGGCTGGGCCGCGCAGGCGCGACGGTGATGCCGCACAACATCCTGCTGCACTCCAGCCTTATCCAGACGCGCAGCTACCCGCGCACCACCGCGGGCAAGCGCCTGGCCATCCGGGTGGGCCCCCCTCTCGGGCGCTCCCTGGGCCGGGCGCGCCTGGTCAGGCTCTGCACGCAAGGCGCAAGCCGCGCCATGCTGCAGGGGCCAGTACATGCCGCGCTTGTGCAGCGAGGCAGGACCCGTGTGAGCAGCTTTCATACCGAGCGCCCGGGCGCGTGCGTCCGTCGTGTGATCATGGGACTTGCCAGCGGGGCCAGCGGGGCCAGTCATACCGTTGTGGGCCCAGGCACGTATGCATGGGTTGCGCGTTCTGCCTGGAAATGCTTGGTACCGGACTCTGCCAGTAGCTGCAGCCACCGTAGTGTGCTTGCTGTCGCTGTGGCCCCATCGCCTGCTTCATAGCGTACCTACCCTTCTACCCACCAATAGACGACGAGCCCGCCACCTGCCGTGCTGACGCCCCTGCGCGCCCGGGCCGCGCCAGTACGGCACCTGGGACAGCTGCCTGTCGCTCATCTTTGCGTTCTTCATCAACGCGGCCATCCTGATCCTGGCCGCCGCGGCCTTCCACTACGGCGCGTCCGCCAACCCCGACATCGCGGGCCTCGCCGACGCGTACGAGCTGCTCGCGCCGGCGCTCGGCAGCACCGCCGCGCGCGTGCTGTTCGGCGTCGCGCTGCTGGCGTGCGGGCAGAACTCGTCCATCACCGGCACGCTGGCCGGCCAGGTGCGCTCCATTCTGAAGTATCAATAGAGGAGAAGAGGTCAGGTAGGGCACTGCCGGCGCGCACCAGCTGAGGCGGCATGACAGAGCGCTGCCTGCACTGCTTGCTAGCCCGTGAGTCGCTCAGTGCTGGCCGAACTGGCGAGCGGCGCGCTTGGGACATGGCAGCAGGGTGCTCTGCGGGTCGTGGCGGGCGCCCGGGCTGTGCCAACGCCTGATGCTGTGTAAGCACTTGACGCGTGCTGGCCGTGGCAGGAGCATGACGATATGCGCGCGCGCGCCAGGTGGTGATGGAGGGCATGCTGAAGATCCGGCTGCGGCCTTGGGTGCGCCGCATGTTCACGCGCTCGGTGGCGATCGTGCCGGCGGCGGTCGTGGTGGGCGTGTACGGCGCGGCCGGCGCGGGCCGGCTGCTTGTACTGAGCCAGGCGGGCGCCCTGGGCCTAGAGCAACGGCTGAGGCAGACCTCAACAACCCATTATGATCCTGATCGACATCTGCGGCACGCATGGCTGCGTTCAGGCAGGCTGTGCAAAGTAGTGTGGTATTGTTTTGGGCGCTCTGTGAGCCTGTGTGGCATCCTTCTGGCGGCTGCTCACTGACTGCACTGCTCTTTGTAGCGGTCTTTGAAGCTGAACTCAGGTTAGCTGGGCTTCATGCCGCATGATGGGGGGTAGACCCCAGCGGAGGACTGTCTATTGGGTAGGACTGTTGGCGTGCACGCTCGCGCCTGCTTTCCTGCGCGCTCGCGCACGGGCGACCCTGAGGCTGCGCGCGCAGGTCATCCTGTCGCTGACGCTGAGCTTCGCGGTGGTGCCGCTCGTGCACTTCACGAGCTCGCGCGCCAAGATGGGCAGCTTCGTGATCAGCCTGCCCACGCGCGTGGTCGCTGTCGTGCTGGTCGTGCTCATCGCCGTCTTGAACGCATACCTTATTGTAAGCGGCATCAAGAACAACAGCTTCATGGCGGCGAGCAGCTAGCGCTGATCTGCAGTCATGTCGCACTGTTGCAATGCTGTGTGATTGAGAGAGGGGGAGAGGGGCTGGGATTGCATTGGCCGTCCACTAATTAATATTAGGCAGGGAGCGGCATCGCCCGCCTGAGGCGACGCGTAGCACAATGCATGAAGCGGTAGCATTGCATGGTTATTGATTGTTGTGAATGGTACTGCCTGGGCTCTGCAGGGCAGGAGGTGAGTATTATTGCGTTCCGCACTGGTTGCTGCAAGTCTTGTTTTCCCAGCGAGCCTCGGGCTGTTGGCCTCTGCTGGGCCGTGAGGGAACATCACAGTGTTCGTTGGCAGCCAACGGGCCGGCGCGCATGGCCCGCAGCAACCCTGTGCGCTTGCTTGTTACCTGTCGCTGCTAGAACTGCGAACGAGGTAGGATAGGCAAGATGGCATGCTATTCAAATGCGCAACATCTGGCTCGGACAACCCAGCATAGTCCTTCTGAGCTCTCTGAGGCGGGATGTAAACAAAGCCTGCATGTCCTGGCATCGCGCCACTGTCTCTCCTCGCTCAGCATGCGCCAGCACATCACCTCGCTCTAGCCTCCAGTGTGGTGCCGCCCGCCTCTGCGGCAGCCGCGTCGCTCGGCGCTGCCCGGCGCGCATCTCCCTGCCTTACGCCTCTGCCGGCCGCGTCGGCGCGCTGCGCTGCGCCGGTGTCCGGCTGCCGCGCGCCACCATCACGCCCAGGCTCCGGTAACTGGCGCAGCGGAGCGCCACATGGGGCAAGTCGTGAACCCATGGCAACGCGCGTACGCGAGTCTCATGCATGCATGGGGCATGTGCTTGTTATGCCCTCAGATTTTTGCACCTGCGGCAGCATGAGCGCTCGTGCGTATTAGCTACAAGGGCTGGGTAGGTAAGGTGTGATGCTTGTCAGATGATGTGTCACGAGGTTAATTTGCCGCAGGCCAGCCAGATGCACAGGGCCCCTCGCTCGCCACGCCACGCACCTGCCGCCTGCGCAGGGCCAGGGCGGCGGCCGCGAGCAGGCAGAGCGCCACAACGGCGGCCGCCACGATCACGCCGGCCAGGCCGCCCCGCGACAGGCCGCCGCCGCTCCCGCCGCCGCCCGCGCTGGAAGCCGACAGCGGCGTCTCCGCTGCCTGCCATGCAGCGTCTCAGTGTCTGAGTGCGCACCTGCTGTGAGGGCATGCCATGAGCGGGTGAACTGCGTGCATGAGGCTTCATCTGCCCTGGCCGCTGCCACACTTGCACATGACGGTGTTCCTTTGCGCTGCTGCAGCGCGCCTGGAGGGCCAAAGCTGGAGCCGCCTGTTTGCGCGCCTGTAGACGATGCTGCATTAGCGAGCGTGCTGGCCAAGCTAGGCATGAGAGAAGATGTTTGGCCGAGAGTGAAAGGTTGAGAGCAGGGGCCGTGATGCGCGCCTGGGTCTGCAGCTGATCAACCTGTATCGGGGTGATGGCGGGCGCCATGGCGTTGCCCGCCGCGTCCTTCACTGCTGCGCGCACCCCCCATGCGGCCTTGAGAGCAGTGCGTGATGGCGGTCATTCCCGTGCAGGCGGTTCTTGCATGCACATGCTTGCCTCGTGCGCTCACAGACAGCAACATCACGCTGCTCCGCCTGCGGTTTGCGTCGACGTAGAGGCGCAGCACCAAGTAGCCACACACGTATGCGCGCACAGGACGCAGCCATGCAGATACTCGTGCCTCAATCTCAAAGGATCCTTGTGCCCCTAGCCGGCGTGCGATCGCAATGGCCTGGGGAGGAGCACAGACCTGTGTCAATGCCAATGCCGAGGCCGTTTGCGCCAGCGTCTACCTCCGCCCAGACCAGGTAGCGTGTGGACGAGGTGTTGGTGATACTGCACACCTGCGTGATGCAGCACAAGGTAGGGTGGAGTAGGGCAGGGTCCCTGCACCTGATCCTCACATCCCCAATACGCATTGCCTCAGGGCTAGGCAGGACTCAAAGCACTATGCATGGCTGCGATGAGCAACAATCTGTCATCAACGGCTGACATGCATGCGGGCGTGGAGCCATGCTGTGTTCACAACATGTGCCGTACCGTTGCACGGCTTGGAGCGAGCGTGGGGGTGTGCACGGACGCACCGTGCCGTTGTCAATGTGCACGCTGCCCGCGTCCATGCCGCTCACTGCAGCCGCGCGGTGAGCAGTGAGGCGCGCCCGTTTGCATTGCACCCTCCCCAGGACCTCCCAGTGCCCGAGCAGCGCGCATACAAAATGCACGCCAGGCAGCACGCTGGGCGCATCAGCCAGGACACACACCCGCTCGTGCTCGCACCACGGCTGCAGCTCTGCGCCAGTGACCAAGCTGCATGCGCGTGTCATGCGCCGGGCGCCACAGCTGGACCCACGCTGCAGCCTGGGTGCAAGCACGGGGTCAAGCAGGCGGCAGGGGGGCCGCACCGGGCTTGCTGAACTGGAGGGCGAGGAGCACGTACGTGTGCAGGCCCGCCGGGGCCGGCGCGGCCGCCTGCAGCCGCCGCCTGCGAGCCGGCCCACCTGCGCCCCGCCCGCCTCCTCCGCCTCATGCGCCGTGAGAGCTGGCGCGAGCATGGCTTGTCCCAGCTAAGCACAGCAGTCCCAGCAGGGCGTGGGCGTTTGTTCAGGCATTCCAGGAGCCCTCCGCCCCCTATTCTGCAAGCTTGCACAGGCGCGGCGAGCGGGAGAAGCTGTCTGTGGGGACCGTGGGCGCCCTGCGCATTGTCCATCCTAGGCGCACAGCCTGCAGGGCACGTCTGCGGGCGCCCTGAGGTGTAACGGCGCGGCGCCCCAGACCCGCACAGCGGCGCTCACTGGCCAGGCCCGACGCGCTAGCGTCGGGCGCAGGCCCACTTTTGGACGGAGGAGGGCCGCCCCGTGCGTATTTAGCAGTCTCAAGTGGCAGGGGCACGGGACCTGCAGGCGGCCCCGGCAGCGGCGGCGCGTCGCCCTGGACCTGCGCGACGATGCTGACGTCCAGGCTGGGCGGGGCGGCGTCCAGCGTGAGCGTGCCCAGGTACTGCCAGGTGGGCCCGGGGGCGCCCGCGCGCGGCCACAGCGTGCCCGCCGCGCCGCAGCCCAGGTCCTCGTACAGGTCCACCGGCCCCGGCGGCGCGCCGAACTGCCGCCGCGCCGCGCCGGTTCAGAGGTAGGGTAAGGCCTACCGTAACCCGAACGCATGCATTGGTGGGCGAATCCCGCAGGCCCCCGCGCAGGTCCGCCGGGCCCTGGCGGCGCGCCAGGCTGCCGCCGCGTACACGTGCATGTGAGCGCTGGCCTGGCATGCAACTTGGGGGGCTCGCATGTGCGGGCGCCTGCGTCCGGCCAAGCGCCGGGCCGCAGCCGCGCGCGGCGCGCGCCTGCAGCGTGAAGGTGTACGCGTCGCCGGCGGCGGCCGCCCACGTGCCCGGCACCAGCGCGCCCGGGCCGACCGCCGCCAGCAGGCACCCGGGCGCGCACGCGTCAGCCGCGTACGGCGCCGGGAAGCGCAGCGTCACCGTCGGCGCCGCGTTGTTGGTCACCGACGCGGACGCGAGCGCCGCGAGCGGCCGCGGCGGCGCGCCGCACGCGCCCGCGGCGCCCCAGCCCGGCGGCGCGTCCCACCAGGGCGGCGCGTTGTAGGCGAGCCCGACGCCCTCGGGCGCGCCGGCCGCCGCGGCCGCAGGCGCGCCGGCGGGCGCGCCGAGGCCTGCGCGGGGCCGTGGGCTGGGCGCGCGCCGGCGCTGGGTGGGGTCTGCCGCTCGCTCACGCAGGCCCTGACCTCGACATACGACTGCGCAGCACCCTCCGTGCAACGCAGGTGCCATACACTCCGGCCTTCAATGGCCTACCCCAGCCATGTAGAATGCGATGCACTGCGAGATAATAGGGCACTGCCTGTGCCAGTGAGGCCCAGCGGCATGTGAGGACCAGACCTAGGGCCGAGGCAGGGCCGGCATCGGGCGGGTTGGCAAGCATGATTGGCGCCTCCGCGGGCGGCCCGCTCGCGCCCGAGCCGTCCACGCTCACGACGCCTGCACGGCCGGCGTCAGGCTGTGCCCTGCATGTTACGTGCACTGACATGCGCACC
>JAABUY010005196.1_pt1 | contig 13225 bp, 10 predicted proteins | sample 5560271 | NCBI WGS metagenome assembly JAABUY01 (sample SAMN10711886, study PRJNA513374) | rock metagenome | isolation source: Antarctica rocks | place: Antarctica: Victoria Land, University Valley
ACGCTTCGCCGACGCCCTCGCGGACGCCCACGCACGGCTCGGGGCCGATGCGGTTCGCTACTCCTTCATCGTGACGGACTTTCACCATCTGTTCCTTGCCAGTCTCCCGGCGCACTGAGCAATTACCAGCCATCAGCATTTTTGGACGATCGCGCGCGGCGATTACGGCTGGATGGGTCCGCATGTGGCGCCCCTCCTACGGGACTTCATGCCGGGGGACCTGGCGCCCCTGATGGCGCGGACCGGCATCACTCGCACCATCGCGGTTCAGGCGGCCGAGACCGAGGCCGAAACGGCGTTCCTCCTGCAACTGGCCGAGCAGACCGATTTCATCGCGGGCGTGGTGGGCTGGCTCGACATGGACAGCGACGTCTTTCCGGAACGGCTCGACCATCTTTGCCGCTCGCCCAGATTCGTCGGGCTGAGGCCCATGCTCCAGGATCTGCCGGACGACCGCTACATCCTGCGCCCCCGCGTGCTGCGACACCTCGGTCTCGTGGCGGATCGCGGGCTGGCCCTCGACGTCCTGATCTTTCCACGCCACCTGCCCCACGTGCGCGAGGCGCTCGCGCTCACGCCCGGCCTGCGGGCCGTCATCGACCATATGGCCAAGCCGGAGATCGCGGCCGGCACGCTCGACCCCTGGCGCGAGGGCATCGCGGCCGTCGCGGCCTTGCCCGACGTGTCCTGCAAATTATCCGGCCTGGTCACCGAAGCGCCCGCCGGCTCATGGACGCCCGACCACCTGCGGCCCTACGTCGACCATGTGGTGGACTGTTTCGGCCCCGACCGGCTGATGTTCGGCAGCGACTGGCCCGTCTGTACCCTGGCGGCCTCCTATGCGGAGGTGAACAACGCGGCACGCCTCCTGACGGCCCGGCACTTCGGGCCGGCCGATATGGAGAAACTGTTCTCCACCAACGCGGCCCGGTTCTATCTCGGGGCCGCAGGGCGTTCATAGCCGATCGGCGTCAATCCGGTGCCGTCGCGCCCCCGCCGACATCCGCGCCTGGGATCATGCGGCCGAGCAGGCCGTCCCGCCAAAGATACTGATGAACCAGGGCAGCCGCGGCATGGATGCCCGCCAGGGCCAGCATGACGTTGGCCGCGAGACCGTGCCAGTCGGTGATGGGGTGACGCCACTCGCGATCGCCCCATTGCGGTAGCCGGAACAAACCGTAGATCGAATAGCCGCGCACGAAGGCGTTGATCACCCCCAAGGTCACCACCGTGACGAGCAGCAGGTAGAGCCCGTAATGGGTCGCCTTCGCCACGACATGCAGCAGGCCGGTGTCGGCTGCCGGCAGGCCACGCCCGTTGCTGGACCGCCACATTAGGCGCCAAGCCAGAACGGCCGCCAGGGCGAAGCCCAGCACCATATGGGTGGACCAGTAGGCTGAATTGAAGGGACCGTCCGGGATCCAGTCGGCGGTCTGGCCGATGATCCAGAGGATGGCGACCAGCAGGGCCGTCGCCCAGTGCAGCGCCATCGTGGTCGGATCGTAGCGTCGCGTGGTGATGCGGCCCATTGGGCTTCCTCATGCCATGTGCGGGTCCGAGGCCGCACGCCGTGGAGATCAGGACGAATTCGGCGTTCGGCCGCCTTCTTCAAGCCCGCCATACGGATCGAATAGCCGCCGATCTCGGCAAAATTGCCGCGCCCGGCCGTCGGCCATGCCCGCTCGTTGATCTCCGCCCCGCCCCGTCCTACGCTCTCCCCAGGGTGATGCCCCGACCCGCCGCGGATCTCGCGGCGGGCCGCCGGCCCACCAGGGGAGGCGCGAGATGACGGACGTGAGCCGGCCCCTGACGCTCCGCGTCCCGGAGCCCGCGGTCCGACCCGGCGGCACGCCGAATTTCAGCGATGTCGCCACGGCCGAGGCCGGCGCGGTGCGGCGACCACCCACCGATGTCGCGGCCGACGACATCCGCGACCTCGCCTATACGATCATCAGGGTGCTGGACGACGACGGGATTGCCGCCGGCCCCTGGGCCGGCACCCTCACGGACGACGAGGTGCTGCTCGGGCTGCGCCACATGATGAAGCTGCGCGCCTTCGATGCCCGCATGCTGATGGCCCAGCGCCAGGGCAAGACCTCGTTCTACATGCAGCACCTCGGCGAGGAGGCGGTCAGCACGGCCTTCCAGCGGGCGCTCGCACCGGGCGACATGAACTTCCCCACCTACCGCCAGGCTGGGCTCTTGATCGCGGCCGATTATCCCATGACCACCATGATGAGCCAGATCTTCTCGAACGAGCGCGACCCGCTGCTCGGCCGGCAGTTGCCCATCATGTATTCGTCGAAGCAGTTCGGCTTCTTCTCCATCTCGGGCAACCTCGCGACCCAATACATCCAGGCGGTCGGCTGGGCCATGGCGTCGGCCATCAAGGGCGACACCCGCATCGCGGCGGGTTGGATCGGCGATGGTTCCACGGCGGAATCGGACTTCCACGCCGCCCTCGTCTTCGCGTCCACCTATCGGGCGCCCGTGGTGCTCAACATCGTCAACAATCAATGGGCGATCTCGACCTTCCAAGGCATCGCTCGCGGCTCGTCGTCGACCTTTGCGGCGCGCGGCCACGGCTTCGGCATTCCGGCGCTCAGGGTCGACGGCAACGACTACCTCGCGGTTCACGCGGTGGCGAAATGGGCCGTGGAGCGCGCCCGCGCCAATCTGGGGCCGACACTCATCGAATACGTCACCTACCGGGCCGGGGCCCATTCGACATCGGACGACCCCTCGGCCTATCGCCCCAAGACCGAGTTCGACGCCTGGCCGCTCGGCGACCCCGTCGAGAGGCTGAAGCGACACCTCGTGGCGCGCGGCGCCTGGTCGCACGAGCGCCACCGGCAGGGCGAGGCCGAGATCCTCGACGAGGTGCTGGCGGCACAGCGCGAGGCGGAGACCCACGGGACGCTCCATTCGGGCCCGAAGCCCTCCGCGCGCGACATGTTCGAAGGCGTGTTCGCCGAGATGCCGCCGCACCTGCGCCGCCAGCGGCAGGAGGCCGGGTACTAGTGCCGCGCCGCACCATGATCGAGGCCATCCGCGACGCCATGGCGGTCGCGATGGAGCGCGACGACAATGTCGTCGTGTTCGGCGAGGACGTGGGCTATTTCGGCGGGGTGTTCCGCTGCACCCAGGGACTTCAGGCGCGGTTCGGCCCGAGCCGATGCTTCGACGCCCCGATCAGCGAACTCGGCATCGTCGGGGCCGCGGTCGGCATGGCGGCCTACGGCTTGCGCCCCTGCGTGGAGGTGCAGTTCGCCGATTACGTGTACCCGGCCTATGATCAGATCGTCTCCGAGGCGGCGCGCCTGCGCTACCGCTCCAATGGAGACTTCACGGCCCCGCTCGTGATCCGCATGCCGACGGGGGGCGGCATCTTCGGCGGACAGACCCACAGCCAGAGCCCCGAAGCGCTGTTCACCCACGTGGCGGGGCTGAAAACCGTGGTGCCGTCGAACCCCCACGACGCCAAAGGGCTGCTCATCTCGGCCATCGAGGACGACGACCCCGTCATCTTCCTCGAGCCGAAGCGCATCTACAACGGCCCTTTCGACGGCCACCACGACCGGCCCGTCACCCCCTGGTCGAAGCATGCGCTCGGCGAGGTGCCGGACGGGCACTACCGGGTGCCGCTCGGCCGGGCCGCCGTGCGGCGCGAGGGCTCGGCCGTGACGGTGCTGGCCTACGGCACCATGGTGCACGTGGCCGAGGCCGCGGCCGCCGATTGCGGGGTCGACGCCGAGATCGTCGACCTGCGCACGCTGCTGCCGCTCGACCTCGACACGGTCGAGACCTCGGTCCGCAAGACGGGGCGCTGCGTGGTGCTCCACGAGGCGACGCTGACGTCGGGCTTCGGCGCCGAACTCGCGGCGCTGGTGCAGGGCGCCTGCTTCTACCACCTCGAAGCCCCGATCCTGCGTGTCACCGGCTGGGACACCCCCTATCCGCATGCGCAGGAATGGGACTACTTCCCGGGTCCCGCGCGCGTGGCGCGGGCGCTCGTCCAGATCATGGAGGCCTGAGATGGCGGTCCGCATCGTCAAGCTCCCCGACATCGGCGAGGGCGTGGCCGAGGCGGAAGTCGTCGAATGGCACGTCAAGGTCGGCGATGCGGTCCGCCAGGACCAGGTGCTGGCCGACGTGATGACCGACAAGGCCACGGTCGAGATCCCGTCGCCGGCCGACGGCACCGTCACGGCGCTCGGCGGCGACGCCGGGATGATCCTGGCGGTCGGCTCCGAACTGGTCCGGCTCGATGTCGGCGCGGTGGCCTCGGGCGCGGGGGACGGTGCCGCGCCCGAGCCTGTCGCCGATGGCTTGGCGCCGCAGGAGGCACCGCCACCACCCCGGCCGCACGAGGCCGCCTCGCCGAAGCGGCTTCTCGTCCCGGAGCCTCCGCCCCCGCGCCCGCCGTCCGCCGCCGCCGAAGTGACACCCGTCGCGGCGCGGGGTCCCGCCGGACCACCGCGGGCCCCAGGCGAGAGACCGCTCGCCTCCCCGGCCGTGCGGCGGCGCGCGGTCGAGGCGGGCGTCGATCTTCGGCAGCTCCGCGGCACCGGCCCCGCCGGGCGCATCGGCCACGACGACCTCGACGCCTATCTGCGCGGCACGCCGGCGACATCCGCACCGACTGGGCGGTCGGAGAACACGTCGGTCGAGGACGTCAAGGTCATCGGCTTGCGCCGCCGCATCGCCAGGTCCATGGCGGAGTCGAAGCGACGGGTCGCCCATTTCTCCTATGTCGAGGAGGTCGACGTGACGGCGCTGGAGGAGCTGCGCGTTTCGCTCAACAGGCGGTTCGCCGCGACCCGGCCGAAGCTGACGCTGATCCCCTTCCTGGTGCAGGCGCTGGTGCGGGCGGTGCCGGCCTTCCCGGGCCTCAACGCCCTCTACGACGAGGAGGCCGAGGTGATCCACCGCCACGGCGGCGTCCATGTCGGGATCGCCACCCAGACGCCGTCGGGCCTCATGGTGCCGGTGCTGCGCCATGCCGAGGCCCGCGACCTGTGGGGCTGCGCCGCGGAGGTGCAGCGCCTGGCGGAGGCCGCGCGCGGCGGGCTCGCGTCCCGCGACGAACTGTCGGGCTCGACCATCACGATCACGTCGCTCGGCGCGCTCGGCGGCATCGCGTCGACGCCCGTGGTCAACCGTCCCGAAGTCGCCATCGTCGGGGTCAACCGGCAGGTGATGCGGCCGATGTGGCGGGACGGCGGGGTCGTGCCGCGCCTGATGATGAACCTTTCATCGTCGTTCGACCATCGCGTGGTCGACGGCTACGACGCGGCCTCCTTCATCCAGGCCCTGAAGGGCCTGCTCGAGACTCCCGCCCTGCTCTTCTTGGAGGGCTGAGCCATGGCCGAGATCGCCACCAGGGTCCTGGTGCTGGGCGGCGGCCCGGGCGGCTACGTGGCGGCCATCCGGGCAGGCCATCACGGCCTCGACACCGTGCTGGTCGAGGACACCAAGGTCGGTGGCACCTGCCTCAACGTCGGCTGCATTCCGTCCAAGCCCTGATCCACGCGGCCGAGGAATATGCGAGGGCGGTCCGCCAGGCATCGGGGTCGGCCTTCGGGCTCACCACGGCGGCGCCGACACTCGACTTCGCCCGCACGGTCGCCTGGAAGGACGGGATCGTGGCGCGGCTCAACGCCGGCGTCGCATCGCTGCTGAAGAAGCAGGGGGTCAAGATCCTGCGCGGCCACGGCACCATGCTGGACGGCAAGACCTGCCGGGTCGAGACCGACACGGGCTCCGAGACCATACGGGCCGAGCACGTCATCCTGGCGACCGGCTCCTCGCCCCTGGCGCTGCCGGCCGTGCCGTTCGGCGGCCGTGTGATGTCGTCGACCGAGGCCTTGTCGCTGCCGGAGGTGCCCGGCCGGCTCGCGGTGGTGGGGGCCGGCTATATCGGCCTCGAACTCGGGCTTGCTTTCGCGAAACTGGGCGCAGCCGTCACGGTGGTGGAAGCGGCCGGCCGCATCCTGCCGCTCTACGACGCCGAATTGGCTCGGCCCGTGATGCGCAGCCTGGAGACCCACGGCGTCACCGTGATCCTGGGCGCCCGCGCCGCTGGCCTCTCCGAGGCCCGCGATGCACTGCTGATCGAGGCCGCCGAGGGCGCCCGGGAGATCGCGGCCGACCGCATCCTGGTGGCGATCGGGCGGCGGCCCGCCACGGCGGGCTGGGGCCTGGAGCGGCTCGACCTCACGATGAAGGGCGCCTGCATCCGCATCGACGAGCGCTGCCACACGTCGATGCGCAACGTATGGGCGGTGGGCGACGTGACGGGCGAGCCCATGCTGGCTCATCGGGCCATGGCGCAAGGCGAGACCGTGGCCGATATCGTGGCGGGCCGGCGCCGCAGCTTCGACCGCCGCGTCATCCCTTCCGTGGTGTTCACCGACCCCGAGATCGTCGCGGCCGGGCTGTCGCCGGGCGAGGCACGGTCTGCCGGTCACGAAGTCCGCACCGGGCTGTTCCCCTTCGCGGCCAACGGCCGGGCCATGACGCTGGAGGGCGAGGAGGGTTTTGTCCGCGTGACGGCGCGGGCCGACGACCATGTGGTGCTGGGCATCCAGGCGGTCGGTCGCGGCGTCTCGGAACTGGCGGCCGCGTTCGGCCTCGCCATCGAGATGGGGGCGCGGCTCGAAGACATCGCCGGCACGGTCCACACCCACCCGACCCTGGGTGAGGCCTTCCAGGAGGCAAGCCTGAAGGCGATGGGCGAGGCGCTCCACATCTAGGGAAACTGGAGGTAAGCGACCCCTGACCAGCACCGGGACGGCCACCCGTAGGCGCTGGAGCGCCGGATCGGCATCCGGTCGCATGACCGTCGTCGGCACAGGACCGCGATGCGATCCCGGTACGACACGGCCGGCTCGCGGTGTCGAACCGCCCCAAGCGGTCGCTATCGGGTCGGCCGCCCTGTCCCGACCGCAGCCGTCATCCTGGGAAGCTTGCGCGAAGCTGGATCGATTAACGGACCGGGGTTGCCAATGGGCTCCGCTCGCGCCATAACCCGCTCGTGCCCTTCGGGGCACATGCCCTTCTTGGGCGTTTCCTCCCTAGACTTGGGCCACCCTTCGGGGTGGCCTTTTTTTGTCCAGCACGCCCTTAAAGCACGCACAAGGCGTGCAAGCAAGGCAGAACTGCGTCTCCAGCATAGCTTGGGCGTGGCTTTAAGGGCCTGGCGATCCGCTTCAAGGGGAAGGGCGGGTCCCGCCACCGAGCCGCCGGCAAACCCGCAGGGTCGCGGCGAGAGGCTCACTGGGCTTTCGGCGCACAGTCCGTCGCGCTGGCGGAGGGTTGGTCCCGGCCGGGACAGGTCGTCATCCGAATCGGCACCAGAGTGGCGGCAGGAAATCTGAACGGCAGCGGATCGAACGATGCCGAGCACCCGGCAAGCTGGGCCGCGAGAGCGGCCAGGAGGATGATGCGGAGGCGGACCATGGCCCGGTTATGCGGCGGGACGCGCCGACCGTCCAGATCCTCGCTCGCGGCCGCCATCCCGAAGATTCCGGCGATGTCCCGAGGCGCCGCGCCACCGATCCTGAACGATATGGCCACACAAGGCCCCGACGCGGTCGCTCTCCGGCTGACGCGGGCTCCGGCACGCGTCGGTTCTGCTCGGGAGACGCGAGGGTCGAGGTAGCCCGCGCTTAACGAAGCCCATCTAAGCTCCGAGGTCAGCTTGGAATGGCGCCGGAGTGACGCGTCCATGTCGGATCTCACGCGTCCCCTGCATGCCCCGACGAGGCGGAGCTTGTCCGCAATTGCGGCGTCGCTCCTGCCGAGAACCGGTCGGCCACCTCTGGTGCACCTTCTCGGTGCCGCAATGGCCTTGGCCGCATGCTGGCGCATCTGGCACTCGTTCGGGCACATGTTGTGGTTGGACGAGCTCTACACCACGACGCTGATCGAGACACCGAGCCTCACTCATATGTGGGATGGGGCTTTGCGCGGCGTGGACGGGAATCCGCCGCTCTACCTCTCGCTCTGCTGGTTCGTGACCCAGGGGTTCGCGCTCGAGCCGGAGCGGATCCTCCGGCCGCTCAACCTGCTGATCCTGGCCGCCACCGCGGTGCTGCAGTATCGCATCGGGAGGCGGCTGGCCGATCCGGTGAGCGTCGCGGTCGGGCTGTCCATCCTCTGTGCCGTCGATGGCATGTTGGCCTACGCTCTCCTGGAAGTGCGGACCTACGCGCTTTACCTGCTTCTCACCACCGCGACACTCTGGGGCACGCTCCGCGTGGTCGACCGGCCGTCGCCGGCCCGCATCGCCGGCTTGGCCGGTCTCGGGATCCTGACCGCCCTGGCGCACAGCTTCGGCGGCCTCTACGTACTCGCCACGCTTGGCGCGGCCGGCCTCGTGTGCCTGTTCAACCGCGACCGCCAACGGATGGTGGCCCTGGCGGTCTCGGCCTTGCCGGCCGCCACCACCACGGTCGGCTGGTTCCTCCTGCTCCTGCCGGTCCAGCGCGCCAGCGCGACGCCCTACGGCTGGATCCCGGTGCCGGACCTCCCGGTGCTGGTGGCGGCACTCACGGGCTCGCTGCTGCTGACGCCGATCCTGGCGGTCGGGCTCTGCGGGGTCGCGGTCTCGAACCGCCCGGGGCTCGGCAGGGCTGCGGCGCGAAGCGTCTCGCGGCCCGACATCGCCGCCCTCTATGCGGCTCTGGCGGCCTATGCGGCGCTGACGCTGGCGGGATGGATCGGCTCGCAGATGATCACGCCGTTCTTCGTTGCACGCTATTTCATTCCGAACGTCACCATTGCGGCCATGCTGATCATTCCCGCGATCGGATCCGCGCGTCGCCAGGTCCGGGCAGGTTTGTCCGCCATGGTGATCGTGATCGGCAGCTTGGCGGGTCTGGGCTCCATCGCTCACGATGACGGCGTGGGAAACGGCTTCATCCCCTGCCTCGACTCCGATGGGCGCTTTCTCGAACATGGTATCGCTGGCGATGCCCTGCCGGTCGTCGCCGAGTCGCCCCTGGCCTGGCTGCCCCGCAACCGCTATGCGCCGCGGCAGCTCACGCTCTACCCTCTCGATTGGGAGGTCGTCCTGCGCTATCCCCACAAGGCGCGCAACAACGCCATGGACTTCCACATCATGGAGATGCTGCAGAACTGGGGTGAGCCGGGGAGCGCCCTGTCGGCCCGTCTGCTTTCCACTGCGGACATCCTGGCGCAGCATCCACGGTTTCTCGTCCTGGACGAGTCCTCCCGCGCCTGGCTCGACAACCTGCTCGCCTCGGTACCCCTCTCGGCCAAGCTCCTTAAGCAGAACGAAGGCTGCAGGTTGTGGGAGGTCGGCGCTGTGACCACCCCTGCGGGCGATTGATCGCCGAACGGGAGTAGCCGTCCATTCGGGTCAGCCCACCGCCGAACTCGGCGAGATCATGCTTGACGGGCGAAATCGCGTGACGGCTGCCAGCACGCTGGACAGCGTGCGCGGACGGCCGTCCGCTCGAGACGACGGGCAGCATCCACGGGCCGCGACCGGGATCGCCTGGTACGTCGTTCAGACGCGAACGCCTGCCGCGGGGGGATCCTCTGCCGACCGGCCCCGAGGCTCCGCCGAGATGGCCATGCAACGCCGCGCGATTCCAGGCTGGCTCGCGGCGGACCGTCACGACCCGGCATGGGGCGGGATGCCAGCCCTGGAAGGTCCGCCACGCTCGGTCGATCAACCCGTCGCGGAAGTGCGCTCCATCCATTCCCTGTGTCGCCGCTCGTCGGCTGCGAAGATCTCGAAGTATTTGCGAGACTCCGGCACTGCATCAGGGTGGATGCTCGCCCGTTCATAGGCCGTCACCGTGTCTTCCTCGTTCGTTCTCATCGCTTTCAGGATGGCACTGTCGCCCATGATGCTGGCCAGGGCGATCTTGCCCGTCGTCAGAAGCTGCTTCGCGTCGCCTGTCGTGGGCGCATCCACGTCGAGCATGGAGGTCATCTTCTTCAACTCGGCGACGTGCCGGAGATGGTCTTCGCGGAAGGCGGCGATCTGCTGCTTGTAGGACGGGTTCTCCAGCCGCTCTATCGTCGAGTCGTAGGCCGCTATGGCGTCGTGCTCCAGCAGGAGGAGTTTCTGCACGAGGCCCCGGATCGAGGATTCTGTTCCGACTGTCGTAACCATGACGTTCCCTTTCACATCGAGCAAGGAAACGTGCGGCTTCGAACGCGTGTTCCGGGCCGTAGTCTGACCGGGTTTTGGACAATACCGGCGCGGAAGCGGCTGCTTGCGCCTAGTCCAGTTGCCCCCTGCTGGAGCGCCTCGTCGAGCGACAGGCCAAGCAGGCCCAGTATAATGGCGCGCCCCGCAGGATTCGAACCTGCGACCCTCGGGTTCGAAGCCCGATACTCTATCCAGCTGAGCTAGGGGCGCTCGGAGCGTCCTATGGCACGGATCGCACAGCCGCGCCCGCAGTTTTTGACCGTAGACGCGAGAATGTCGGCAGCGCCAAGCCGGCGAGCCTCGGTCGCGAAGTCCGCCGAGGTGCTGCCGCAGGCAGCCTCGGGCGTTGCGGGGCACCCCGCCCGGGCGCAGCGGCGTGGTCGGGATGGACCGAGACATCATGGGCCACGAACAGGAAGCACCGGGCCACCTCGGCATAGCCGTCGTAGAGGAGGTCGCGGTTGCGATCGACGAGGCGCTCGCGGTTGGCGCGATACCAGCGCGGAAGCTCGTACCAGGGAATCAGCGGCCGCTCGTGATGGGCCGCGTGAAGGTTGTTGTAGAGGAAGAGAAACCCGAGGATCGGCGCATTTTCGACGATTGCCGTACGCTCGAATACACCCTGCGCGGCCCGGTGTTCGGCAAAGGAGCGCAGCAGGAGGATCGACGTGCTCGGATAGACGACCGCGAAGACGTAGAAGAGCGGGTCGATGCCGCAGACCCCGACGACCCAGGCCAGGACCGCCACCACCATGAGGGCGTGCCAGGCCCAGATCCGGCGCGTCCCAGCATGGCCGGCCCGGAGCTCGCCAGCTTGTCCCAGGAGATAGCGCCCGACGGTCCAGGCCGGGCCGAACAGCAATCGTCCCGCCAGGGTGGTGTGGAAGCGCACGAAAACCCGGCCGAATGGGCCCAGATGGGCCCAGGCTTCGGGCGACCAATAATAGGATTCGGGATCGTCGAAGGGGTCGGTCAGCGCCTCGTCGCAATGATGCACGAGGTGGCTCATCCGATAGGACTCGAACGGCAGCCAGAGCGAGAGCGGCACCGCTCCGAGCGCCCGGTTGAGCCTGCGCCAGGGTGTCGGATGCCCATGGATGAACTCGTGCTGCATCGACGCCTGCAGGGCCAGCAGCGGCGCCGCGAGAGCGGCGAAGAGCAGCGGCGGCAGCAGGTCGTGATGGAAGGTCAGCAGGAAGAAGCCGCCGTAGACCGCGGCACAGAGCAGCACGGAAGGCCACTCCATCCGGCGCTGCCGGCGTCGAGCCTCCGTCCCCGGATGTCGCGTGCGCTCCAAAACCGATCCCCCATCGAGAAAATGAATGTGGAGCCAGTCTACGCAGGATTGCGTCCATAACAACGGTAGACTTATCGACTTCGGACAGCGATGTTGATTTTTTCCTCGTTTCGTTTACTAGACAATCCTGTGCAGCCTTTGATCACGCCAGGTTTGTCGTCGTCACGAAGCGATACGGTCGGATTGTTCCGTCGACGACTGGAGTCCGTGATGGACCGCGCCGGCCTGAGCCCGGCGGCTTTCGCCCGGCAAGCGGGGATCGACCGCTCGACATTGTCGCAACTGATGACGGACGAGAGCCCGCGCCTTCCCCGCGCCGAAACCCTCATGGCTCTGGCCAAGGCGGCGCATGTTTCGGTCGACTGGCTGCTCGGTTTGAGCCAGCGCGAGGAAGTCGGGGCCGAGATCATCGAAGCCATGCTGCAGATCGAGACCTCGGACCACCTTCCCGTGGACGACCAGTTCATGCAGTGGCTGAACGAGGCCGAGGGCTACCGCATCCGGACGGTGCCGGTCGCCCTGCCGGATTTCCTGAAGACCGAAGCCCTGTTGCGCTTCGAATATGCGGGCGCTTTCGCGGCCGCCGCCCCGGCGCGCCTCGATGCCGTGCGGGCGCGCCTCGATTTCATGCGCAAGCCCGACAACGACGTCGAAGTCTGCGTGGCGCTGCAATCCCTCTGGGCGCTGGCGGCCGGCCAGGATCTGTGGCAGGGGGCCGACCGCTCGGAGCGCGAGGCGCAGTTGCTCTACATGGCCGAGATCTACGCGGGGGCTTATCCGGGCCTGCGGCTCTATCTCTACGATCTGCGCGACGTGTATTCCTCGCCCTTCACTGTCTTCGGGCCGAAACGCGCCGTGCTGTTTCTCGGGCAGGCCTATCTGGTGCTCAACGGATCCGACCACATCCGCATGTTCGCACGCCGCTTCGACGACCTCATCCGCCGGGCCGTGGTGCAGCCCCACGCCGTGCACGAGACCCTTCGCGAACTCGCCGGCGTCGTGGTGGGAGGGCCACCATGATCAGCACGAGCGCGGTCTGCAGCATGTCGGCTGGTTTCAGCCCCCGAGCATCGCGTCACCGGTCCCCATGGAATATGGCCACCACGAGGGGACTGCCCCGCACCGTCGGCCAAAGCCAATGCCCCTGCCGGGCCGCGCCTCGACGCTCGGCATTCGGCCGTCCACCGTCCCGCACCGTGAAGCTTTCGTCGGAGCCGGCCGCGATTCCGACCAACGCCGGATCCCGCCGCAGCCCCGTCCCCAGCGCCTTGAGGTAAGCCTCCTTGGCGGTCCAATATCTCAGAACCATGACGGGCCGGGCGTCCTCGGGCGCTCCCGCGACCGCGGCGCGCTCGGCCGAGGTCAGCGCTGCGGCAAGCGGACCGGGATCGACCAGCGGCTCGAGGTCGATGCCGACGGGCTCCTGCGCCAGCGCGAAGGCCGCCAGTCTTCCCCGAGCCGACAACGAGATGAAGAGACGCGGTTCCGAGCGGCCGCGCGTCTGTGCCGTGCGCGGCTGCCGCAGAACCGGCGCGCCGCGCGCGTCGTAGCCAACCACGATCGACTCGACCGCGAGACCGAGCCGTCGCGCCACGAGAGCCCGCAGGAGCGCGCGTCGCCGCAGGAACAGGCGCAGCTCTTCGCCACCGCGCCGACCCGCATCGGCCAGATCGACGGGATTGGGGTCCGGCAGGGGACCCGCCACCTCGTCGACGTCGCCGACCGTCACCGCGGCACCC
>JAABUY010005197.1_pt1 | contig 13225 bp, 15 predicted proteins | sample 5560271 | NCBI WGS metagenome assembly JAABUY01 (sample SAMN10711886, study PRJNA513374) | rock metagenome | isolation source: Antarctica rocks | place: Antarctica: Victoria Land, University Valley
CGCTGACCTGTTCGCGGGCGTGCGCTCCGTCATCGGAACCGCCGCACGCCGTGGTGTCAGCGCTTACCAGGCCATCCAGCAAACCCTACGTGGGCAGGCCACTCCCTACCCGGGTTGAGCAGATACGATTGTGGAGCGGCAATCCGGCGAATACGTGCTGGGCCGCATCCGCGCCGGCGTGCTGGAGCAGGGCAAAGTGGACCTGCTGGAGGCGGCAAGCCCCGGGACCTGGATTTGGGCGGAAGGCATTTCGAAACGCCTATTCCGCCGAGGCGCTGGCGCGGGTGTGGAAAGCCGAGCGCTTCATGTGGAGGACGGCGACGATGCTGCATTGTTTCCTGGACAGCAGCCCGTAGCGTGCCGCCATGGCTGCCCGGGATCATGATCGCGCGTTACCATCAGCGGCATGGCAGCGATCATCTGCCCGAGCTGTCAGGGCAAGGCTGGCGCTCGTGCCTTAGCCTTCAGCAGTGCAATCAAGGTCGCGTCGCGCTGCGCCACCGTTTCCGCCATCGACAGGGTTGCAACCTCCTCGGCAACGGCGCTGGTGACGGTTTCGATCAGGGCCGGATTCAGCGCGACGGCACCGAGGTCGCGCCACATCGCTTCCGTGGGCGGGCCGAGATGCGCCAGCATGTGCGCCATGCCGCCAGGGCCGCCGGACAGATGGAGGTTCAGGAACGGCCCCAGCAGCGCCCAGCGCAGGCCGGGGCCGTGCGAGATCGCGGCGTCGATGTCGGCGGCGCTCGCCACGCCCTCTTGCAAAAGGTAAAACGCCTCCTGCCATAATGCCGCCTGCAAGCGGTTGGCGACATGGCCGGTCATCTCGCGGTTGAGGCGGATTGGATGCTTGCCGATTTGGCGATAGAACGCCATCGCGGTTCCGATCGCGGCCTCCGACGTCGCCTTGCCGCCGACCACCTCCACCAGCGGAATCAAGTGGGGCGGATTGAACGGATGGCCGAGCACCACGCGTTCGGGGAAGCGGCAGCCGGGCTGCACGTCGCTGACCATCAGGGTGGAGGAAGAGCTGGCCAACACCACGTCCGGCGAGGTGGCCGCGGCCATGGCGGCGAACAGCGCCTGCTTGGCGTCCAGCCGCTCCGGCCCGTTTTCCTGCACGAACTCGGCGCCGTCGAGCGCTGCCTCCAGGCTGGCGTGGAACTGCAGCCGGGCCGGGTCGGCGCCTGGGGCGAGGCCCATGGCCTGCATGGCGGGCCACTGCGCGGCGACGGTGGCGTGCAGCCGCGCCTCGGCGCCCGGTGCCGGGTCATGCGCCGTCACCTCCACGCCGTGCGCCAGGAAGTTGCTGGCCCAGCTCGCGCCGATGACCCCGGTGCCGATGACGGCGACGCGCTGTATCATCAGGCAGCCAGGCGCGCCGGATGCTTCAGGCCCAGCATGTCGCGCGCTTCGCCCGGCGACGCCGGCTCCATGTTCAGCTCCTTGATGATCCGCACGGTGCGGGCCACGAGCTGCTCGTTGGTCGCGAGCTGGCCCTTGCTGTAGTAATTGTTGTCCTCGAGCCCGACCCGGACATGGCCGCCCAGCAGGATGGCCTGCGTCGTCGCTGGGAGCTGCGCCGGGCCGATGGCGCTGACACAGAAGATGCTCTGCGGCGGCAGCATGCCGATCATGGCCGTGAGGACGTCATGGCTGTAGGGCATGGCGCCCTGGAAGCCCTTGTCGGCGCCGAGCACCATGTTGATGTAGTAGGGCGGCTTGTCGTAGCCCTTCTTGATCAGCGTCGTGACGTCTTGCAGGATGTGCTGCGGACCGAACACCTCCCACTCCGGCTTGATCCCGCGTTCCTGAAAGCGCTTGGCGAGCGTTTCGCAGCGGCCCGGCGTCGTGATCACCAGAATCTCGCGCCCGCCGTGTACGTCGGCGAAGGTCATGCCATCGAAGGTGCCCATCTCGGCCCCGGCGTCGAGGCCCTTCAGCCGCTCCTCGAAGTTGCTCTCGAACAGCCCGTCTGGGCGGGGCACCAGCATATCGCCGTTCGAGCCGCCGCCGGTCGAGTTGTTGATGATGATGTCGCAGCGCTCGCGGATGCGGGCGTTGATGTCGGCGTAGATGGCGGCGTTGCAGGTCGCCTCGTCATCCGGGCGCCGGGCATGCAGGGCGGCGATGGCGGCGCCCGCCTGGCAGGACTTGTGGACGCTCTCGGCGATCTCCGCCGGTTGGGTCGGCAGGTTCGGGTTCTGCGCCTTGGACGCCATGCCGCCGGTGGGGGCGACCGTCACGATAACCTTGCTCATGCTTGCTCCTTTTCAGCTTTTGACCAGCGGGCATCCGCCGTCGCCAAGCGGACGAAAGGCCTGTTCGGCCGGGATGGTGGACAGGATCTTGTAGTAGTCCCAATCGCCGCGGCTTTCGGCCGGGGCCTTGGTCTGGAACAGGTGGACGGGGTGCAGCTTGCGGCCGTCCGCCCGGATCGTGCCGCGGCCGTATATCGCGTCGTCCGTGGGGATCGCCTTCATGGCGGCGACCACCGCGCGCCCGTCGGCGACGTCGACACCGCCCGCGGCCGCTTTCATCAAATGCTGGGTCGCGGAGTACATGCCGGCTTGCATGTCGTTCGGCATGGCACGCCGGCTGTCGCGTGCGATGAAGCGGCGTGAAAACGCGCGGGTGCCGTCGTCGTAGTCCCAATAGAACGGGGTGACGCCCAGCACGCCTTGTGCCGCCTCCAGTCCGAGGCCCTTGGTGACGTTGATGTTGTAGATGGGGCCGCACACCTGCATCGTGCGGGTCAGGCCGAATTCGGCCGCTTGCTTCAACGACGTCGTCGTGTCGCCGCCCGCGTTGTTCAGCGCCAGCACCTGGGCGCCCGAGGCCTGCGCTTGCAGCAGGTAGGAGCTGAAATCGCTCGTCGGGAACGGGGCCTTCACGCCACCGACCACCTTGCCGCCGGCGGCGCGGACCGCCTCCGTGACGTTCTTGTCGAGGTCGGCACCGAACGCGTAGTCCGCGGCCAGCGTGAACCAAGTCTTGCCGCCACGTTCGGTGATCGCGCGGCCCAGGGCCTGGCTGGTTTCCCAGGTGTCGTAGTCCCAGTGCACCGTGTTGGGCGAGCAGCGGGGACCCATAAGGTCGGCGCTCCCAGCGCCCAGCCCGATGAACACGCTGTTGCGCTCGGTCACGAACTGGGCCACGGCGAGCGCTATGGCGGAATTCGGCACGTCCATCACGACGTGCGCGCCCTCCTGGTCGAGCCAGCGCCGCACAATTCCCATGCCGACATCCGGCTTGTTCTGGTGATCGGCGGACACGATCTCGACCGCGCGTGACCCGGCACGGCCGTTGCCGTCCTCGACCGCCATCTGTGCCGCCAGCACCGAGCCGGGGCCTTGGTAGTCCGCGAACACGCCGTTCCTGTCGTTCAGCACGCCGATCTTGAGCGGTCCGTCGGCGGCGTAGCCGGTCCGTGCCGCAAGCACGGCGGCCGTCGCGCCAAGGAGAAGATGCCTGCGGTCCATTGTCATTCCCCGTGCTGCTTATTCGTGCGTCGGCCCGTCGGTCAGCCGCGCCGCCAAATCGGCCGGCAGCGGGACGGATTTGATGCGGTCTGGGTCATGGGGGTGCAGCCCCGCCCAGACGCGCGTCTCGAAGCCCTCGGCGGCCAGCGTGTCGCCTCGCATGATCCGGTGGGCGATGTCGAAGCTCGACCGACGCAGCGCGCCCACCGTGGTCTCGATCCGGATCACATCGCCGAAGCGGCTGGGGACGTGGAAGCTGGCGCGGGTGTCAACCATGGGAAAGCCGACCACGCCGTAGTGGCGCAGCATCTCGCGCTTCGTCATGCCTGTCACGGCGGCGAACAAGGCCGCCGTGCTGGCGTCGAACATGGCGAAATAGCGGGGATAGAATACGATGCCGGCGGGATCGCAATCGCCCCACTCGACCGTGACCTCGCGGCTGTTGGTGAACATCAGGCCACGAGCTCCTCGGGTTGCAGGCACAGCACGTTCGGCGGCGGCGGGTCCGCATACAGCGCGGCCACCTCGTCGGCCCGGCGCCGCAGGACGGCCGCCTGGTTCAGCGAGCCCTTGTCCGTAACCTCGCCCGCATCGATGGACAGCGGACCATGCGTGAACGCCAGGCGCATGACCCGAGTGGAGCTGCCAGTCGCCTCAGCCCGCAACGCGGCAAGTGCTGCAAGCAGCGCCTCGCCGACCGCCCGGTCGGCCGCAGCGGGGTTGGCTGGGATCGCGAGCACGGCGATGTAATCCCGGTCGTGGCCAGCGATCACGACGTCCCGCACGTGCGGCGATAGGGCGGCGATAAGCCGCGCACGAAGCGGCCCAACGCTGACCCAGGTGCCGGACAGCAGCTTGAAATCCTCCGCCAGCCGCCCGTCGAACCGCAAGCCGCGGCCCGGCTGTCCCGGATCGACCCAGGCCAGCGCGTCGCCCATTCGGTAATAGCCCTCATTGTCGAACGCCGCCGCGGTGCGCACCGGATCGCGCCAATAGCCCGGCGTGACGCTGGGGCCGCGGATGCGCGCTTCCAGCTTGCCATCGACCGGGGTGAGCTTCACCTCGACGCCGGCAACCGGCAGGCCGACGTGGCCGGCGACGGTTGCGCCGGGTCCATTGCAGAAGGCCATGGGCGCGGTCTCGGTCGAGCCAAGGCCGGTGACCATCGGCAGCTCTCGCCCCGTCGCGGCCCGGGAGAGCCGCGCCAACTCGTCCCACAGCGGCTGCGGCAGACTGGCGGCGGCGTAGAACGGCACGCGCAGGCGGCTCCAGAACTGCTGGTTCAGCGCTGGGTCCGCGCGGAGGTGCTGGGCCAGCGCCTCCCAACCCTTGGGAACGGTAAGATGCAGGGTTGGGGCGACCTCCCGCAGTGCCTGCACAGTCGGCTCGAACTGGCCCGGCACCGGGCGGCCCCCGTCGATATACAGGCTGCCGCCGTGATACAGCACCATGTTGAAGTTGTTGTTGCCGCCGAAGGTGTGGCTCCAGGGCAGCCAGTCCACCAGGACCGGCGGCTCGCGTTCCAGAAACGGGAAATGGTCGGCGATCATCGCCTGGTTGGCGCACAGCATGCCGTGCGTGTTGATCACCGCCTTGGGCGCGCCGGTCGAGCCAGAGGTGAATAGCAGCTTCGCCAACGTATCGGCCCCGACGCGGTCCGCCGCGGCTATCACCGCCGGCGTCGCGGGGCTTGCCATGAGATGGTCGAGGGCGGTGTCGCCTGCCCGGCCGTTGCGGGCAGCGACGACCTCGATCCCATCGGGAACCGCGGCCTGCAACGCACGCTGGAAGCGGGCAGCGTCGGACACGAAGACCAGCCCAGGCGTGGTCAGTGCCACGATCTGCCGCAGATTCACGTGGTCGGCGCTGAGCAGCGAGTAGGCCTCCGAGACCGGCGTGTAAGGGATGCCGACGTGCAGGCAGGCGAGGCCCAGCAACGCGTGGTCGATGTCGTTGCCCGACAGGATCAGGACCGGGCGGCCGGGCGACACGTCGCGGCCGAGCAGCGCCTGCGCGAGCGCGCCGACGGTTTCCATTGCCTGGGCGTAGGTGACGGACCGCCATTCCATGCCGTCGCGCTCGGCCAGGAATATGCGGTTGGGAGCCGCCGCCACCCAATGCTGCAGCCGCGCCGTCAGCCGAGCCGGATAGGAGGGCAAGGGCTGGGGCGCTTTCAGCAGCGTGCAGCCGTCCGCCCGATGCTGGACCAGCACCTCGGGCGAGCGGATGTCGGCTGCTGCGTCCATGGGTGGTTTCCTATCCGTGAGCGACTTTGGCCGCGCGCTTCTCGAGGAAGTCCGCCAAGCGCCGCTTCGCCTCGTCGTCGGAGGCGGCGATGGCGGACATCAGGCTTTCGGTGAGGTATCCGGTCGCCGGATCGGCGTCGGCGATGCGCGGCAGGGCGTGCATCACGGCAAAGTTGGTGAGCCGCGTGTTCCCTGCGATGCGCTTGGCCAGGTCCATCGCCAAAGCCAGGCCCTCGTTAGCGCCAGGCTGGTATTGCGACAGGCCGATTGCGGCGCCGTCGGCGGCGCCATAGGTCCGTCCGGTCAGCATCATGTCGGCCATCCGGGCCACGCCGATCAGCCGCGGTATGCGCACCGAGCCGCCGCCGCCGACGAAGATGCCGCGCTGGCCCTCGGGCAGCGCGTAGAACGTTGAGGGTTCGGCGACGCGGATGTGCGCGGCGGCGGCCAGCTCGAGCCCGCCACCGATTACCGCCCCGCGCAGCACGGCGACCACCGGGAGCTCGCCGGCCTCCATCGCGGTGAAAGCGCGATGCCACCGCCGGCTGTGGAACACGCCGTCGGACGCGCCGTGCTCGCGTATGTCGGACAGGTCCAGCCCGGCGGAGAAGTGCTCGCCCTCGCCATGCAGCACGACGGCGCGGGCGGCGGCCGGTGGATCGTCGAAGAACCGGCGGATGCCGTCGATCAACTCGATGTTCAGAGCATTGCGCTTGGCGGGACGGCATAGGCGGAGGACGGCGACCTGGTCCACCAGAGTGCAGGACAGGGAGTCTGGAAGCCATCCGGGCGCACCCGCTCCGTTGCCATCGCTCATTCTCGTTTCCTCAGTTGATATGAAAAGTAACCGGACGCCGTTCTCGGGGGAACCCGCAAATCGGCGGCCGCATCAACCCCGATAGCAGCCGCGTTCCGGAGGTGCGAAGTTGTCGGGTTCTCACGTGATACTTCTCGAAGCGTGCATGCCGCATCGGATGCGCCAGTTCAAGCTGTCCAACGATCCGCGGTTCATCGCCGAAGTGCGCGACGGGAGTGTCAAAAACCTGGGGCGTTACGCCGCGATCTGGCTTGCCGGGCGGCCGAAGCGTCCGTCCAGCACGCGGCCCTGACCTGAAGTACGCCATGGGCGCCACGAGCAGGCCCAGCTCAACGCCATGGCGACAATCTATCACACCGCCAACCTCGAGATCGCGCTGTCGAGCATCCTCGGCGTCGGCGCCTTCGACCTCGTGCAGAAGCTGGAGGTGGACCCGGAGTTCCTGGATGGCCATGAGCACGAGCACGACCCGGCGATCGGCTCCTTCGTATTGACGGAGCAGCGCCCGGTCGACGTGAACCGGCTGATGACTTGGATGGGCGGGATGGCGGAGCGCCGGGGCGACAGGGCAATTGCATATGACCCTCTCTGCTCCCTTTCCCGGAAGGAAAGGGCTTCAGAGCGACAATTTTCTGCCAAATGCGATAGCCCTGGCCAGGGCGACGACCTGTATCGCACCAAGGGTCTGTTCTATGCGAATGGCTTCCAGGAGCCGCCTCGGTATGGTGCTGGGCGTGGGGCGCATCCGCATCAACCATGCCGGCTGCATGAACGTGTGCGAGCACGGGCCGACCATGGTGATCTATCCAGATGGCGTCTGGTATGAGATCCAGGCGGACGTCGAGGAAATCCTCCGCCGGCATGTCATCGGCGGCAAGCGGGTGGCGCGATTGCTGCGCGACATCGATCCAGGCACGCTGCACGGATAAGCGCCGTAGGCTCCTGGGGCACGGCCGCGCGACCATCGACAACTATCCACTCCCGGTATGAGGGGCCTGCATGACCCGCTTGCTTGATCTCATGTTCCGCTCCGGCTCGTCCGGGATGCGCAGGCGCACGATCGGTATCTACGCCTTGTTGGTCGTGGCGAACGCCGCCGCCTGGATTTGGGCGTTCGTGCTGTTCCAGGAACAGCCGATCCTGCTCGGCACCGCGCTGATCGCCTACGGCTTCGGCCTGCGCCACGCGGTCGATCCGGACCACATCGCGGCCATCGACAACGTGACTCGCAAGCTGATGCAAGACGGCCAGCGCCCGGTGACGGTCGGCTTCTGGTTCGCGACCGGGCACTCGGTCGTGGTCGCCCTGGGCGCCGGGGTCATCGCGCTGGCCTCGGCGGCGATGCAGGGCGGCTTCGAGGAGTTCAGGCACGTCGGCGGCATGATTTCGACCAGCATATCTGCGCTGTTCCTGTTCGTGATCGCCGGCATCAACCTGGTGGTGCTGCGCTCCGTTTATCGCTCGTTCCGCAGCGTCCGGCACGGCGGCGCCTATGTCGAGGAGGATTTCAACCAGCTGCTGAACTCGCGCGGGCTGCTGGCGCGGCTGTTCCGGCCGATGTTCCGCCTGGTGACGCAAAGCTGGCATATGCTGCCGCTCGGCTTCCTGTTCGGCCTGGGGTTCGACACCGCAACCGAGATCAGCCTGCTCGGCATCGCTGCGACGGAGGCGGCGAAGGGCGTTTCGCTCTCGGCCATCATGGTGTTCCCCGCGCTGTTCGCCGCCGGGATGGCGCTGATCGACACGACGGACGGCGTGTTGATGCTGCATGCCTACGACTGGGCGTTCGTGAAGCCGGTCCGCAAGCTGTACTACAACCTCACGATCACGCTGGTGTCCGTCGTGGTCGCGTTCGTCATCGGCGGGATCGAAGCGCTCGGCCTGATCGGCGGCAAGCTGCAATTGGCGGGATGGTTCTGGGACGGTGTCGAGGCCCTGAACGGCAACTTCAACACATTGGGCTTCGTCATCATCGGGGTGTTCGTGGCGAGCTGGGCCGCCTCCGTCGTGGTCTATTACGCCCGGGGCTATAACCGGATCGAGGCGGAAGGAGCGCACACGACGTAGCAGCCGCAGAAACTAAGGACCTAACAAGGACCTAGATTGCTGGTGCACGTTCAGCGCGATGGCGGAACTGCAGGCCGGGCGGTTCACCATCATCGAGGTCAACGGCGCGGGCACGCAGGCGATCGGCGCGTGGGACCCGGCGCTCGACCTATGGTCGGCATTCGCCCGGGTGTTCGCCAATCACCGCGCATTGCTCGCCGTCGGCGGCGCGATGCGGGACCGCGGGCATCGCCCGGTAGGGCCAGTGCGGCTATCGCTGGCATGGCTGCGGCAGATGCGGCTTGCGCGGGGCTAACCCCCCATCCAACTGAGCGGCAGGCGGGGCCGCACAGCGGGGCGCCAGTTTTTTAGAACTTGAAGTAGCGCAGCCGCAGCGATGCCCGGCTAACGTCCGGCCCGACTGCGAATGCGGTCTTGGCGAACGCGGGCGGCCCAAGCAGGAGCGCCGGGTCGTTCGAGAAGCCGACGCCCCTGCGGGGAATGCCAAGAAAATCGCGGTCCAGACGGCCGTTGTTGTTCTCGTCATGCCAGGCCTGGGCTGCGTAGGCGCCGGGCGGGATGTCGGCGAGCTGGACCAGGACCGTCCCTCGGTGTGCAGGAACGGTGGCGTTGTAGGTGCAATGCGCGCTCAGGAACTCGGCTGCGGTGCAGAGTGCCACGCGCACCACACCCTGGTCGTCGCGCACGCCCAGGACGGTCACTTCAACCAAGCTGTTCGCCACGGCGGGACTGGCCGCAAGCATCGCGAGCACGGCCAAAACATAGCCGCTGACGCGCCGGCCCATGATGCGCCTTGGCATCCTAGCCGCGGGGCAGCATGCGGGCGAGCACGCCGTCATGCCACAAATAGCGGTGCACCAAGGCAGCCGCGGCGTGCAGCCCGGCGAGGCCCAGGATCAGCCACCCGATCGTGGCGTGGACCTCCTGCACCTGGTGCGGAAGCGCCTTGTCGGCGGGGTCGTAGGCGGGAATGCTGAACAGGTTGAAGATGCTGTCCCCGCGGGTCCAGGTGAGGAACATGCCAGCCAGCAGCATCGCCGCGAGCAGGGCGTAGAGGCCCCAATGCGTGCCCTTGGCGACCACGTTGAGCGCGCCCGCATCAGCCAACGGCAGACGCCGCCCCCGGGTCAGGCGCCAGATGACGCGCGCAGCCACCAGCGCTGCCAGCAGCAGGCCAAACGTGATGTGCACGGAGCGCGCGTCCACCCGCAGCGGCCCGCGCGGGAACCAATCGATGATCTGAGCGCCGAGCCATTGCGTGACGACCAGGAGGGCCGTGGCCCAGTGGAAGAACATTGTCGTAGCATCATAGCGTCGTGCATCGTCGCTGACAGGCTGCATGCAATGGGTTCCTAAGCGTTGCCGATGAGCCGCCCACGCGCGGGAACGGCCGTCCTGCTCTGCGCTGGCGATGATTGAGGCGGATACGCAAGGTTCAGCTGGGTTAGTCAAGCCGCATATTTGATAGCGAGGCCGCTTCCTTCCATGCCCTGCAGTTCCGGCGCCCTTGGTTGAACGGGCATGAGCTCAATCTCCAGCGGCAGGCCCGCGATCGGGGTGTAACGCCAGCCGGCGTCGGTGCCCGCCACGAACTTCACCCCTGCCGCATGGATCGCACGGAACCGCGCCAGGTTCTGGTCGTGGAACGGCATGCTACGATGAGGCTGCCATTGGCAGCGGCATATCGCCCATCATTGTGGGAACGGCTCGGCGGCAGCGTCGGGCCGGAACCTAGGACAACACGATTTGTTGGCCGATTTTCGCGGGTTCAGGCGCAGATACCGCTTTGAGATGATCCTTCCTGCCCTGCTTTGAACGCTCCAGTCTGTTAAACGCCGCAATCTGTCATCTGCAGCCTGGCCCGGCAGCTATCGCATTGGAACCTGGATAAACCGCCATGAGACAACCATCATTCGCAACCTTCTGGGCAGGTGAGACGATCTCGGCATTCGAAGCCGCATGCATCACGTCGTTTCTGGCGCACGGCTATGAATACACTGTGTTCAGCTACGACACGCTGAAGAATTTGCCCGCGGGTGCGACCCTGCGCGACGCGCGTGAGATCACCGAAGAGGCGAACGTCCGGCGCTTCATCATCCGGGGCCGTCCAAACCTCAGCCACTTCTCGGACCTGTTCCGATACGAGCTGTTCAAGAAAACCGCTCATATCTGGGTGGATGCTGACATGCTGATGCTGCGTCCGCTCGCCCTGCCGTCCTACGACGAACTCATCGCCAAGGAAGACCCATCCACGCTTTGCGGCGCGATCATGCGAGTGGACGGCCGGCACCCCAATCTAGACACCCTCATCGAAAAGACCGAAGCGCTGCGGGATCATGAGCTGGTATGGGGAGCCACCGGTCCTCGGCTGCTTACGGCTGTATTCGACCGGCGGACCATCATGCAGAAGGCCTACGACGCCAAGTTCTTCTTCCCCATGCATTATGACCAGTCGTGGAAGATGTTCCTGCCGGCATTCCGGGATGAATGCGTCGAGCTGTGCCGTTCGGCATACACCGCCCATCTCTGGAATGACCGGGTCATGAAAATCGGGGTGTGGAAACGGTTCTGCCCCCCGGCCGGCTCGTTCTTGGAAACGCAGTTCCGGGCCGATGGCAGCCTGCGTTTCTTCGATGACGTTTATCCGGAGGACGTCATGCAGAACATGATCGAAAATTGGCGTTTCCGCTGCGAGGGTGGCGACATCGGGCTAGGTCAGTGGATGCGCCAGGCGATCCCGAGCGCGCAGCTCACCTTCCGCCGGCGCTTCAACCTGCCGACCTAGGGTTCTCCCGATTTGATCGAGAGTGCTCTAGGAACGCGCGGTCGATGCATCAGCTGCCGCGACCGGGCTCATTCATCGAAGTGGAATCCAGAATTCGATGGTATGAGGCGCTGGCGCGGGTTGGGAGCCAGGCATGATCCGCACGCTCCATGTCACGTCGGGAGACTGCAGCATCTGCGCGAGCGTCTCAGCCACACCCTCATCTTCTTGAGCGAAGTATCTCAGCTCGAACATCGCGGGGACATTGGTGACGGAACGTGTCCGCGCGAGCGCCACCGATGGGCGGAGCGTCGCCGTGAACCGGCGCGCCATTGCCGCTCCGCTCGCTGATCCCGCGAGGAAGTGCACCGTCACGCGTGCACGCGAAAGCAGCGGCACAGCAAGAATTTGGGGTGACAGTTCCAGGCCGGCCCCCGCAGCGCCGTAGTTCCACAGCAAAAATTCATTGAATAAGCGCGAGCGTTCACTTTCGCTTTGCCGCCCAGAGCCCCAGTTTGTTTGAACAAGAAAATGATCGAACTCTCCGCGGAGGCGTGCCAATTGCTCGTTTGTAAGCTTGCCTTGCCGCATGGCGGGTTGGCCGGCGGCCGCAGAGTCTGGTTGCTCGACACTGGATTGCGGAGGTGTCGACAGGCTCGGCGGTTCCGGTGCGGCGGTTTGCGGAAGCGGAGCAGGTGATGGCGGCGGAGCTTGCGCTATCGGGCCGGTCGCCGGCGGATTAGCCTGCGCTAGGTCGGACGTAGCGGCAGCATTACTACCCTCGTTAACCACTCCGTATCTACTTTGCTGCAGTATAGCGAAAGCCCCTCCGATCAGAGTGAGCAGGCCAATGAGCAATACCAGAATCTTTTTACGATGACCTGAGATGAAGTTCGGGGACGCTTTGTTGCGTGCAGTTCCGTTGTTCTTGGGGTGCGCCGCTATGCTCGAAACCATACCGGGCGGTGCGCTGGCGACCTGGATTACCGTGTCCAGGCGGTCACGGAGTCCAGTCAGCTCGTTCCGCTCGATCAAGTGCTTGAACTTCGGGTGACCGGCAAAAAGAATCTGAACCTTTGGTGTAACCGCACCAAATACTGTCGAAATAATTTGCAGGAACACCAGAGTGCGCAACGGCAGAAGCTCTGCCTGTTCGATAATGAGAAGAGTTCTGCCCTGCTTACTCCTGGGCTTCGTGAGCACGCGGACAATCAGCTCGTCATCATCCGCCGGCGGTCCGCCCCGTTCAGCAGCGCCAAGCTCACGGACGATACGGGGCAGCGTTAACGGCGAGCCCTGTGATCCACTAAGCCGAACGACGCGGATCGGTTGATCAACCAGCAATTCAACGCAGTCGCCGACGACGGCCAGCACGGCGTTCTGATCCGTGCCAAGCACCGCCATCACGGCCTCGTCATGCGTAATCGCATTCCTAAGCCGGTCCACTAACCCGGCTGCAGAGGCATCCCTAATGCCGTTATGCAATCTCTCATACATTGGCGAGGCAGCCATCTCTTACGATCTATTCACTCGTCGCAAAACGTCATCACAGGCGTGAACGTCCGAGAACGGAGCTATGCTGCAACCAGAATGAGGCCGTGATCAGGCGGCGCTCTGGGCTGGCGTGTTGGTGACCTCGACGTCGCAGCGGTATGTGGCACCCTGGATGGCTTTGGGCAACTGGTTCTCGCCCTTGGACCGGCACCGAGCCATCAAAGGCCCCAGGGCCATTCAGTTCTGCTGTAGCGGCCTGGGCGTGAGCGGCGGCGGGCTGACGTAACGGCTGTATGGAGGCGACCTTCAGCTTTGTGAGGTCGCCCTGTGCCTTTCGCCTTCCTGCTTGCCGCAC
>JAABUY010005199.1_pt1 | contig 13220 bp, 12 predicted proteins | sample 5560271 | NCBI WGS metagenome assembly JAABUY01 (sample SAMN10711886, study PRJNA513374) | rock metagenome | isolation source: Antarctica rocks | place: Antarctica: Victoria Land, University Valley
ACGGCTTCGATTTTGAACTCTGGCGGATAAACGGGGATCGTGCGTGCCATCGGGACACCTCCTTGGGTTCTCCCCAATCTTCAGGTGTCCACCAAAGCGGGTCAACTCCAGATGTTCCCTTGTAGCGTGACATTGTCGCCTCCTTCCGTGAATAGCCCATCGGACTCGCTATGTGCGATAGTGGAGTCCGTGATCCTAATCGGCCCCTCGTTCGCTTCAATGAACATCCCGACATAATTCTGGGAGCACGAGGCTTGGTCTATCTCGATGTTGGCGCAGTCTGTATCGAACCAACAACCGGGCGCCCGGTTGCCCACCGCGCGATGGCGGCGGTACACGCCATTATGAATGAAGAGATGTTTGATCCCCCCATTTGACCATAGGTAGAGTTCGCCGAGGGCGCTGCGCCAGTTGTTATACGAGGTCTCATTGTCCTCATAGAGTAGGCCCCTGACTCGGGAGGCTTCCAGGCCGATCGCACCGTTATCGTTGGCAAGATTGCGGCGGGCAGTCATCGTAGTGGAGGAATGAGGCGCGGCGGACATAAACGTCATCCCACTCCAGTTGTTCCACGAGAACTCGCAATCCTCCACAACGACGTTGTTGCAATTGCTGAAGATCACTGCGGTATCGCCGACAGGCGTGTTGCCGTGGATAAACATCAGACCCTGAACGGTCAAGTTTCGTGCGCCTTCGACAACGAAGAGTTGGGGGCGGACCGCGACCTCGACGTTGCCGCTCTTGATCACCGATCCCGAGGGAGGCATCAGGGATACCGTGGCGGTCTGTTCGGAGACGTAGAATGTCCCTTCCTGCAACTCCCGATCCGACAATACCTGCACGAGCGACTTGCCATCAATGAAGATCATCTCGCGCCGTCGGACAATTGGCTGGAGGGTGACGTTGCCTTGCCATCCCTGCGGATACGATTGCAGGCCCCATTTGTATGGCCACGGATGCGTGTACGTATTCTTCGTCGCCTGCTTTGTCCACCCGGTCCATAGATCGGAACCGGCAATCGTCACGGTGCCATGCTGCCTGGCCTCGAAATGCATTGGCGTGTCCGTGAGTCCCATCTTCGGCTGGACGAAGATGGACTCGCGATACACTCCGGGAGAGACGACGACACGCGTGCTGATCTTCTGTAGATTGTTCTTCACGGCGATGTCCGCCGCCTTCGCGATCGTCTTCAGCGGGCGGTCCGCTGTCCCAGGGTTGGCGTCATCAGCATTTGGATGAGACGCGTCTACGGAAAGCATCTGGTCGAAACCCGAATTGGGCGGAGGGGATGGCGTGATGACGGGCGTCGACTTCACCGCCAACGTCGGGGGCGGGACTACCGTAGTGGAGTCCCGGGCCGGTCGATTCCCCGCGCATGCTGTGGTGATGAGCGTGCCGAGCACTATCGCAACCCGCTGGGCGAACGCGCGTCGCGTCACTGCCCGCGATCTATCGTTGTTCATCGCTTGCGATTCTCTATCACTTGACCCACCCTCTACCGCCTCCACCTCTCGTCTCGATCAGGAGGAAACGATCGCTTCACGTCCCCATCCGATTCCGCATGACCGTCCTGTTCGGTTCTCGCTATCCCATCGTACACCGCGCCGATGCCGAACACGCTCTCCTTTTGTTTCTCCCGAATTATGGCAGAGAACGGCGATCAATCGCAATGCCTTTGAAAGAACCATTCGTATCAACCATCTCTTTGTGTATAAATGGAGCCCGCATCTTCCGCACCTCGGACATCATGGCGTCCTCAGCCCCGTCGTGCCTTTCGATGCTCCACCAGATCGTGTACCCCCGGGACATGAAAAAGCCCCATGCGGACGCCTGCGGCGACTTTTTCTCGCTGCGAAAGAAAACCGGACTGCGCGCGCCGCGCGAACGTATCGAGTGATGTGCGACCATCAATGAGGATGCGATGGAACTGGAAAGGATCATCATGGAAGGTAGCTGGCCCGGTATGCGCCGCGTACGCGCTCTCGTACCCCGCGCCGCGTACTTCCGTGCGCACCATGCGTGTATACCCTCCGAAAGGATAGGCAAAGTGATTGATCGCTCGCCCTAATTTATCCTCGATGATCGCCTTGCAGACACGAACCTCCCGCCGAACACCGTCCCGATCGAGCAGCGAGAGACGCGGATGACTCATCGTATGGGCTTCGACGCGCAGACGGCCCAGGGCGCGGATCTGCTCCCACGTTAATACCCCTTCGTCCCGCGCGTCCATCGGATCGCGCCGACCGATAACATCAATCGTCAGAAAGAGGGTAGCCGGGTAGTTGTACTGATCGAGCACGCGCTCCACGTTCGCGCAGGTCGCCGCGTACCCGTCGTCGAATGTCAGAATCACACTCTTACGGTCGAGCGGCCGGTGAGAGCGATAGGACTCCCAGAAGGCATCGAGCGTGCATACCGCGATGTCATTGCGAGCGAGATACGCCATCTGCGCGCGGAAGTCTTCCAGCGGGAGCGCCCACGGACTGCGCTGGGATGCGTCTCGCGGCACGCGATGGTAGACGAAAATCGGTACGTTCAATCTTGTGCGCTTCTTTCCCCGACCAACGCATCACTGTACACTTCGGGGAGGCGCCATCGCCGAAGACGAAACGCTTGCATAAGGACGAGTGCGACGAACCTCGGGTTGTTGAGTAGATACCTGCGCCACAATCGTTTTGGCTCTTGCAAGAGCCGAAAGAGCCATTCCAGACCGTGACGCTGCATCCAGAGTGGCGCTTGCCTCTTACGCCCGGCATGGAAATCAAAGGCCGCACCCACACCGACGATAACCGAGGCGGTAATGCGCCCGTGATGCTCGGCCATCCATCGCTCTTGCTTCGGCGTACTCAGGCCGACCCAGACGATGTCAGGGCGCGCATCGTTGATGAGCCGCACGATTTCCGCATCCTCATCCATGGTGAGGGAGCGGAACGGCGGGGCGTATGTGCCGACGATCCGCAGCCCAGGGTACCGCTGGCGGAGGCACGCGGCAAGCGTCCCCACCAGCTCCTCATCACCCCCGTACAGGAAATGGCGATACCCCTTCTCCACTGAGGGCGCGCACACCGCGAGCATGAGATCCGGGCCGTAGACGCGCTCTACATGCCGGAAACCCTGCCGCTTGCTCAACCAGACGAGCGGCATGCCATCTGGCGTCGTAAGCCCGCTGCGACAGAGCGTGGCGCGTAGCGCGGGGTCGCGCTGACTCTCCATCACCCCATGCACCCCCGTGACGCAGACGGTACTGGCGCTCGCGGCGGGTGATCCATTCGTCGAACATGGCAACGGCCATGCCCATGTTGACCGCGCTGACGCCCACCCCGAGGACGTTAGCGCGTGCCGGCCTTGTCACCATATTGCTAGCGCTCCGTCAATGCGAGATTCAGGGACGCCGAAACTTCCGTCCGGTTCTTGGTCGCGTAGTACCAGTCAATCGTCTGGTGCAAGCCGTCCATGAACATCATCTGCGGCTCCCAGTCAAGCAACGTGCGGGCGAGGCTGTTATCCGCCACCCGGTTCAACGGACCAGTCGGCATGTCGGGGCGCAGCAGGATGTCCGGGTTGTGTCCGGTGTAGCGCAAGATCTCATGCACCGCGTCGATGACGCGTGTTCGCTCCATCGTGCCGAGATTCACGGCCGTCCCGTCTTCAATCTTCTCCCCCGCCAGGATCGTGCCGTCCACGATGTCACCGACGTAGGTCCAGTTGCGGATCTGTTCCCCGGTTCCCCAGACCTCGAAAGGGTTCTGCTTGGTAAAGGCGCGAGCGATCATCGCGATCACCGCGTGATCCTCCTTGCCCCACTCGCCGTAGACGGTGAAGTAGCGGCAGGAGGCGGCCTTCATCCCCCACTCGCGCACGTATGCCTGGAGCGTCATCTCTGCCATCAGTTTCGCCCAGCCGTACATGTGGTCGGCGTCATAGGGTGGGCCGATCTTGTCCTCGGTGAGGTAGAGATTCTGCGATACGTCCATCTGGATGTAGGACGGGTACGCGCAGCCCGATGAGGCGAAGATCACCTTCTCGACGCCCGCGTTGCGGCACTCCAGGAAGAGCAACCCGTCGAGCGCAAGGTTCGCCGCGCAGGCTGCCTGGTGAAGATCGACATACCCGCGGCCGCCGTGGTCTGCCGCGAGGTGGAAGACATACTCCATCCCTCGAACGGCGCGGCGTGCCACCTGCTGATCGAGCAGGTCCCCCTCGATGAACTCGATCTCACCCGACGTAATGAGCGGGTCAATGTACGTGCGCTTGCCGCTCGAGAGATTGTCCACAACGCGGACGTTGGCGCCGAGCGCCGCCAGTTTGCGGGTCAACGGCGCCCCGATAAATGACGCCCCACCGGTGACGAGTACATCTTTTCCAGTCCAGAACATGCTTTCCTCCCTGACACTTTCGAATTGGCTACGGATCAGACGCTTGTATACTCAGTATTCGTCCCATGTATTGGTTCGCTGTAGCTCGTGCTCCGGTTGTGCTCCTTCCGTGTGACGCCACGGTAAATCTCCATCAGGTGGTGATAGTTCTCCTCGGCGGTGTAGTGCGCGTCGAACTCCGCGCGCGCCTGCCCGCGCATCCGCGCGAGAGCGTCGGGCCGAGAGAATGCGTCCGCGACCACTCGGGCGAGATCATCGGGGTCCCCGGCGCGAAAATGTAGGCCGGTTTCCCCCTCATGAATAAGATCACGCATCGTTCCCAAGCGCGGCGTCACGACTGGTGTGCCGGCCGCGAATGACTCGAGGATCGTACGTGCAAGCCCCGCCTCGTACCATTCCGACGGAAAGATAAGCAAAGCGGCGTCCTGCATCGCGGCTGTGGTCGCTGCGGGCGCCAGGCGACCAAGCCATTCGATGCCTGGCACCTGCCGCTGCGCATCGGCAACATCGGCCGCAAGCGGGCCGTCGCCGACAATCTTGAGGGGAATTGTCTCCCCAAGCCGCTGCCAGGCCTGGAGGAGCGTGCCGATCCCTTTTTCTGGCGAAAGGCGACCCACGAAGAGGGCGTACTGCCCGCGCCCGTTGCCGCAGGAAGGATCGGGGACAAAGTTCGGCTTGACGACGATTTTTGTCGCTGGCAGACCACCCTCGATAAACTTCTGCCGTGCGAATTCTCCGAGGACGATGTAGCAGTCCACCAGGCGCGTCCAGGTGCGAAGCGCCCGATGCGCGGTCAGCATCGCTACTGTTGCGCCTGTTGCCGTGCGGCTCCTGCGGTAGCAGGCATGCACAATTCCCGGTGTTGGCACGACCTTGCCCAGGCAATCTTCGCAGATATGACCGTCACGATAAAAGAGGCCATTGGCGCAGAGCAGGCGGAAGTTATGCAGCGTCTGGACCACTGGTACCCGCTCGGCCCTTGCCGCATAGTAGCCGGCCGGTGAGACGAGCGGGAAGGTGTTGTGGAAATGGACGACATCGGGACGAAATGCGCGGATGGTTTTCCGTACCGCTTCGTAGCCTTGGTGAGACCACACCACCGCTCCCGCGAGGCGAACGGAATCGAGCGCCGACCGCTGCGGGACGATGGCGTCGTTATCAAAGATCAAATGCTCCACGGCATGTCCGTGTTTCGCGAGCAAGGCAGCCTCCGCGTCGAATACCATATCCTCACCACCGGGCTGCTGGTAGCGATTGTGCACAAGGAGCATTCTCATCTTCCTACCTCTCGCCATGGTCGCGCGATCATAGGAATCATTCTGGCAGGTGATCCCGTCGCTAACCCGCGTGGTATCCTGCCTGAATTCTGTAAAAGTATTCATTTTAGCTCCCGACGGGCACGATTCGATCGGAGCAGGTAGTTGGCGAAGCGCAGCATGTCCCATGTGTACACCCCGATGCGTGTGCGCCAGCGCCGCGAGAACTGATCGAACGAGAGTACCGCGTCGGCGCTCTTGCCGAGCATCCTGCCTCGATACACCGCATACCGATTGCTCGGCGCGTTCGCCACCCACCGCTTGAAGAGCGGCTTCCTCTCCGCGTTATAACGATAGAGATAGAGAAACTCGGGCAAGACGCGGAAATTACAGCTCTCCCGGATGCGGAGGCACCATTCGAGATCTTCCGCGCTCCGCAAATCTTCACAAAAGGGACCGAACCGATCGAAACACCAGGAGCGGATCATCGCGGTGCCGAAGGTTATCGCCATTCTTCCCCGCGCGAAGCGCCGATCAATTGCTGCGGGATCCTCCGGATAGAGGACTCGTGGCTGCGGTGGTTCGTCACCCTGAAACTCCATCATCTGCGTACACACGACGTGGATCTCCCGGTGCTTCTCCAGGTACGCAACCTCCGTCGCAAACCGCTCCGGCAGGGAGATATCATCGGCATCGCAAGGGGCGATGTATTTTCCGCAGGCAAAACTCAACGCCACGTTCCGGGCTTTCCCCCGGCCGTGATTCTCCTCCAGCTCGAATACCCTGATGCGCGGGTCCTCGTACTGAGCGAGTAACGCTTGCGTGTCGTCCGTTGAGCCGTCGTCCACGATGATCAATTCCCAGTCCGTGAACGTCTGCGCGAGGACGCTGTCAATCGCTTCTTTCAGATACGGCATCGCGTTGTAGGTTGGCATGATGGCGGAAACGGTTACTTGAGATCCCATTACACTTCCCTCCTGCGGGGCGCTTCTTTCCTTCTTCACAGCAGCCCGAACGGAACGGGCAGCCGAGGTATCGTGATTGGGTATAGTCGGTGCACCCAGTGCTGCATACGCGCGCGGACGACGCTCCTCCTGCCACCACAGATGAAGCTGGATCGTCAACGCAACGAAGAGGACCCAGGAAAGCGTGTTATATGCAACGAGGTACGACTCGGTAATATAGGACTTACGCAGTTGAGCGTGTACGGACGCAGCGAGGCACCAGATGATGTATGATCGTCCGATCAGCAGACACAACATCTGGCGCATTCATCCCCAACTGCGTAAGTCCTATAATATTTGAGATAAGAAGAAAGAAGAGGAAGATCAGTGGGAATGCAGTGTCAAGTGTTCTGCCGCGCCGGGCAAGCGTGAACGCGTGGCGCAGCGCGGTGAGAATAACGGGCACGAAAAGGAGCAGCCCAATGATACCGAGGTCGAGCAAAAGATCGAGAAAACCGTTATGTGCATTCGGCGGCTGCCACCCTACCGCGCGCCACACCGGTGCGGAGGGTCCCTGGAGTCCGAGCCAGAACCCGCCGTATCCGTACCCAAACCAGGGGTGTGATCGAATCAGTTTCCAGACAAGGCTCCAGAGTTGCGTTCGCCCGGTCAAGGTCGAATCTTTGCCGAGCAAACGTGTGATACCCCCGGGGTTACTCGCGACACCCATCGCGATATACCCGCCGACAATCACGACGAGCATGAGGAGCGGCAGTGCGACGCCGGAATGCAAACGCCATAATCGGATCAGTACAAGCACGGCGACCAGGGTGACAAGGAGCACGACAGCCGTCGCTGACCGACAGAGCGCCAAAGCACATAAGGAAACGATGCCCTTTGAAACTCACAGTGTAGATCAGCCACAGGACGGCGGAGAGCGCCATAAAGTGTCCCATTTGGTTTTTCTGACCGAAGACGCCCTGCCAATCGCCTGCCCTGTCAATCGCATATGCGGGTAACACGATGCCGAGGACCAGACTCAATAATATTGCGATGACGGAGACCGCGAGAAGTAATCGGAGCAACACCGTGCGCGGATAGCGCGTCGCAAGGTATAGTCCGAAGACTGAACTGCCAACGAGCGCCACCGCGCGGCGGAACGAGATTGCCGACGCGTCGGACCAGAGGACAGAAATCATCGCAAGCAACGGTATGAGCCAGAGGAGCATTGGCTTGAACGCGCGCGCCAATTGGCGTGGTGGATGAATCGCTATGAGCACGACACTGACGAGATAGACGGCGAAGAGCAGTATCTGTGTGAGCGCGTTGCCCTCGGAGTAATTCGCCCGCCCTGAGACATTCTGGATCGGACTCTCGGCGCCGCTGAGTATCCGCAGCGTACGTACCCCCGCATCGAGGCAGAGGAAGAGTCCAACAACAGCGAATCCCATTTCCCACAGCGGGATCGCGGCGGATCGCGTTGCGCTCCTGCCTCTCAGTACGTTCAGTGGCTGCGTGTACTCAGCCATTGCGCGCACGTTTCCTCGCCATATCGAGCGCATACGCTTTATGGTCCCTGCCCTGAGAGGTGTGGCGCTCTGTGGTGCGTGCGCTGTATCGGCCCCTGGTACTCACTGGATTCCCTCCGCCGCCGTCGTTGCCACCATACGATGATACCGCTGCCAAAGAATCGCGTTCGCGACGAGGAGTCCGAGGATCATACCAAGCACCGCGCCCAGTAGGCCAAAGAAATAGATCGCGGCGACACCGAGCGTCAGTCCAACGACGCCCGACCACAGGCTGGCCTGAAAGATCGGGGCGCTCACCTGTCGCCCTTCGATTGCAATCTGAACCGGGGACAGCAGATAGGTCAGGGCATTCGTGACTGCAAGGAGGGCAAGGAGCCAGCCATATGGGCGATAGGCATCACCAAAAAGCGTCACGAGGATTGGCTCGGCGAAGATACTCATCAGTAGGCAGTAGGTCACGATCACTGGCGCTGTAAGCAGGACGATCCGCACGATAAAAACATGCAACGCGGTTTGGCCTTGCTGGTTATAGATCCGCGCCGCCGCTGGCGTTACGGCGGTCTCCATCGCCATCAGAAGGATGCGAACGGGACCAAAGATGGCGACGATAGCGCGAAATATACCCGCCTCCGCAATGCTGATGAATCCATCGATCAGTACGGGGTAGAGTTGGCCGAAGACCGAGGCAATGACGATAGCGCCGAAGATCCACTTCCCAAACCGCCAGTTCTCGGCGAGCCATTTCTCTTGCATCGAATCCCACATCTCCTGGCACACGACGCTTTTCTTGATCTCCCAGCCGCCCCAGGCCGCCGCAATGGCTGAGGTAAGCGCGATGATAGAGAGCGCGCGTGCACCGGTCAGTTGACCCAGGCCTCCAAGCACAATGATGCCGATCGCCTGAGCGCCATAACTCAAGGCGTCATTTGCGAACGCGACCTTCAGCCGCCCCTCCGTATAGAGGACACGACGGCAGAACTCTTGCAGTTGCCACGCGACAAGCGCCAACACGAGAGGAAACAGCAGCGGAGCGATTTTCCAAGTAGTACTATGCGCGACGACCGCACACAGGAACGCGATGAGAGCCAAAATTCCGGTGAGCCCGATCTGGCTCACTGCGGTAGCGGTCGTATACCGACGATACTCCGCGCCATGATAGGTCGCGCCAACGATATTATGGGGGCGGGTCACAAGTGCGGACTGCAACGCGTTTGCGAAGAAGATCGCAGCGTAAACGAGCGTGAAGGCACCAAAGTTTGTAGGGCCAAGACTGCGCGCGAGCACCACCGTCGTGATGAAGTTGCTCGCGGAGATCACCCCTTGATCGCACAGACCCCAGGATCCTTTTTGCAGCAGGCTGCCAATGCGAGAAGCCTTGAACTGCCGCCTTTTGCTGTGCTGATACGTCTCGATCACCATCCGCTCAATCGCTTCCCGTCGCACACGGCGCGATTGTGCACGCCAAAGACCCGCCACCCATAGCGAGGTGAAAGGGTTCCTTCCCAGGAGCCGATCGCCTTCACGCTGAAGAACCGTCCCGATCAACGTCGGACAAGACGAGTCCGAGTAGGCGGACTCGCATGGCCTGGATACTCGCGAGCATCATCCGAAGCGAATTTACACGCGTGCGGTTGGTACGCGCAACCACAACGGCATAATCCGCAGTTGCCACAAAGAGCACGGTATCGGAGTCCGTGAGCAGGGGAGGAGCGTTAATGATTACCACATCCGCATGCTTCTGGAGATCAGCAACAATGCCGTCGAGCCGCTCGGCGGTCAGCCGCTCCGTAGGAATTGGCGAGACCACCCCCGCGAGCAGGAGTTGCAGGCCGGCGTGCGGCCCTCCTGTCAGCACATCCCGGGGCGTCAACGCCGGGACGGCAACGAGCTCAGCGAACCCGGGGTGTTTCCGGTCCTTGCCAAATACCTTCCAGAATGAAGGCTGACGCACGTTGCCATCAACGAGCACGACGCGCTGGCCCGCCTGAGCGAACGCAACAGCGAGATTTGCGGCAACGAGCGATGCGTCATCATCAGACTCGGGATGGGTAACCGTGATTGTGCTCGTTCCATTCGCTCTCGCCTCAAGCCATATCTGGGCACGTAGTGAATGGATCGCTTCGCTCGCGGGCGATCGCGGTCGGCGAATCACTTCGATCCCGTCCTTGCCCCGGATGTGGGGGACAGCAGCCAGCACGGGAACGGCCGCGACACGCTGTGCATCTTTGCGTGATCGTACCCGTGGGCTTGCCTGTTCAGCCAATACGGTGCCAACAATGGCGGCGCCGATTCCCGCAAGCAATGCACCGATGGTGGAAATCAACCGGAGCGAGCGAACAGGGCGCTGGGGCGGGAGCGCACGCACGGCCAAACTCACAGCATTCTGCGTGGTGAACTGCGCGACATCCACGCGTTGCTGCAAATCGAGCAAACTGCTGTAGGTGCTCTGATACTGCTCGCGGAGCGATTGGAGGGTGGTGATCCGCGCGGCTACTTCGGGTGGTGGTGTGCCGGGCGTGGCTTGGAGTGCCGTGAGTTCTGCGGAGACGTTATCCCGGTCATTGCGCGCTTTATTAACATTGTCGCGGAGCGCCTGGCTGCTCTGGTTCGCTCCTGTCTTCTGAACATCTGCCAGAAACGCGATGAAATGGTCGCCGACCGCATTCGAAATATCGGCGGCGAACTGTGGGGAAGGATACTTCGTGGAAATCCGGATGACCGCCGATGACGGTTCTGCCGTCACGGTCACGAGAGATGCGAGCTGTGTCGGTGTCTCCTTCAGGTGAAGATCGGTAACGACTCCCTGAAGAATGGGAGGAGAGGCCACGAGCGCACTATAGGTTTGCGTCAGTAGCGTCGCTGCCGTTATGTCATTGGAAGAATTGCCGCCTGGCCCGCCGATAGGACTGACGAGCAGTGTTGCGGTAGCGTCATAGTTTGGTTTGGACAGCGATGTAAGCGAATAGGCGCTCGTCGCAAGGAAGAGTGGAAGGAGAATAAGCAGCCACCAGCGTCGCTTCAGTATCGTGAAGGAGCCCGTCAGATCGCTCGTACTGACGTCATCCGATTCACTTTCCATGCGTGCCGCATTTTGAAGAGAAGTACGGTTCACTGTTACCATTGGTGTAGGGCCTCTCTGTACAAAACCATGCCTTGTTCGTCGTATGCATCAGGTTCGAAGGACGGTATTGCCGCGTTGAATCCGTGGAGTGCGGGCTCTCTCTCACAGATGGCTCTACGATCACTGACTAAAATGCACCGGTTCGCGATGCGAGCGTACGCAGCGTTCCAAGCAAAATCCGAACATCCATTGTGAAAGAAATATGGTGAATGTAATAGATATCGAGATCGGTATGCGTATGCATCATCTGATCGCTGCGTCCATGCGTCTGCCACCAGCCGGTGATACCTGGCGAGACCAGGTGTCGCTGATCCTGCCACGGCTTATACGTGCTGACGATTTCCGGCAACTCCGGGCGTGGGCCGACGAGGCTCATCTCGCCGCGCAGCACGTTGAATAGTTGTGGCAATTCATCAATGCTCGTCCGTCGCATGAACTTCCCTACGCGGGTCACACGCGGATCGGATGCCGTCTTGTGCGCCTCGCGCCGCTCGGGACCGCGATGGGACTGGCGAGTGCGCCGCCGGTCGGGAATCATCGTGCGGAATTTATACATCACGAACGGTTGGCCATACCGCCCAATCCGACGTTGCCGGTAGATGACCGGTCCCTGCTCGTCCAGCCAGATGATGAGTGAGACGAGCAGCAGCACGGGTACGAGGATGACAATCAAGAGACTCGCGATCAGCACATCAAGCCAGCGCTTGAAGAGGAGGCAATAGAGTAGCCGCGCGGGACGTTCATGCCGCATCGCTTCCAGCACCGAGAACCACACGCTGTCCTGCGATGCGGACGAGACAGTATCGGTGGCGTCATTGATGGCATTCACGGCTGGTAACGAACGCTGCATACTCGGTGCCGACCCCATCGCGCCCCGATGCGGAAGGGCTTGCATTGGATAATCAACTCGCTCGGTTTCCATGTCCAATCCTTATCTTTCTTCCCAAGGGCCGGTACGCGAGAGCCTCGATGACCGCTGTGTATCACCAATCACATGATTCAATCTGACACGCCTACCGTAACCGTGTGACCTTACGGTGGTGCTACTATCTCAGCAGCGTTGCATGACAACCTCGCCATCTACGAGGGGTACCCAACCTCTTTGTCGCCGCAGCGCACACGGCTCCTGCCACTGGCAGCATGTAACCGTGCAAGGTTCCCCCTGCACTGCAACGGCGCCAACGTAGCCGGGTGCGGGCGTAAGATGGTGAAGAAACCAGCGCGGGAGAGCCTCCCCATCTTCACGGCTCGCCAAAATCACCGCAGGTTCATTCGTCGCTAGCGAAACATCGAATCGGTCCAGACCGACGCTGATACCCTCACCCCGGGCTTTCTTGTACGCCTCCTTGCGCGTCCAGCACGCGAAGAACGCTTCGCGCTGGAGCGCCGGATCGAGTGCATGGAGCATTGCCACCTCACGCGGCGAGAAAAAGCGCTCCGCGATTCCCTCGGTTACCATGTCCGCGCGGATGTACTCGATGTCCACACCGATTGCTCGACCGCGAGTCAGCGCATAGAGGGCGATACTGTCCGCATGAGACACGTTGAAGTGGATGCGCTCCCCATCGAGTTCATCTGGCAGTGAAGGCTTCCCATACCGGTTGTACTGAAACGTGAGCGCGCCCGGCTCCCGATCCAGATAGCGCGCGATGATTGCCCGGAGCAATCCACGAGCGACAATGGAGCGCGTGCGATCACGATCGAAGCGAAATCGCTCTGCGCGCGCGCGCTCATCCGGGGCAAGGGTCTGCGCCAGGGACTCCACTCTGGCGGGTGTGACGCTGAGAGAGGCCTGCCAGAGTGGACTTCATCATCAGCGAGGGCGATAGGAGTTTGCGTGCAGCGCCACTCGTTTCCGTTATGCTCGCGCATTGCCTGAGCCATCCTGTTCACTGACTGCGTGTTCATGGGTGTCCAGCCACGCCCGTATCTGCTCCGCCAGCGCTTCAACGTGGGTGGTAATTGAAGAGAAAAGAGTGCCAGGCGTGATAAAC
>JAABUY010005200.1_pt1 | contig 13219 bp, 16 predicted proteins | sample 5560271 | NCBI WGS metagenome assembly JAABUY01 (sample SAMN10711886, study PRJNA513374) | rock metagenome | isolation source: Antarctica rocks | place: Antarctica: Victoria Land, University Valley
CCCAAACGGCGACCCCACTCGTTCCAACCACCGGTCGATCCCGCTCCAGAAAAGAGGCGGAAACCTTGAATCACACACAGCTTCAAGTCGTCAACCGATCACGGCAAAACTGATGGATGGTGAGCCTCGTAGCCGATAAATGCTCCGGCTTCGATGAGGCCGGCGATATTGACGGATAGATCGAACCGGGGATCGCGGGCAGCGGTCGACTCCGTCGCTTCCAGGACAGAACGGCCGTCCCTGAGGGCATCGACAAAATCTATTGCCCCGGGCGGCAGAGATCGCACCTCCACATTTACTGTCGATCGAATTACCAGGACATCCTCGCCTCCACCGTCAAATGTCACCGGGCCGGGCACGCCGTCCGCAACGTTCATGCGCCATATCGTAAGCGCCGGCATGGAAGAGCAGACAACACGAAGCGAGGGATGGAACTGAAGATGGATGCCAGGGAGAGCCTCCATTGGAATCTCACCGAACGCGCTCGCGCTCAGCGAGCTGGCGTCTTCGGCGTGATAGGCCTCCTTCCAAGCCCATTCGATGCGCGCGACGTCGGCCAGATAGGGCACACTTGCCGCAGGGCTAAACGTCTCGATGAAGGCCGGAAAGCCTCCGCCATATCCGAGCAAAATGGGGGAGTGCGGAGGATCAGCGCGAACATACACGCCTGCCATCGCATCGAAAAATTCCGATCCGACAAGGCGACGAACCGCAGGGAACGCATCTTTCAGGATTTCCGTAAGCCCGACGACAACATTGTTGCGATAGACGGAGAAACGTCTCGGGCTTAGCTCTCCGTCGGGACCGACGATCCCATTTGGTGTAGAACGTTCCGGGTCAAGAAGAGCAATCGCGAATTCGCGTTGCCGCTCAGCCGACAGCGTCATAGCGAAGTTCCTCCGCTGGCAATGCGCTCATCAAAATATCGGCCATTACCGCCTCGGCGTGAAGCGTCGGCCAAGCCGGGACCTTTATGTCCCATTCAATCAGAGTGGGAACAGGACCGAGCCGCTTGATCACGCGACGGAAAAGATCCCACACAACTTCGTCGACCGACTTGTCATGGGTATTGATAAGTAATGGCCGACCTTTCTCGTCGGTCTCACGCTCATGTCCTGCCAGGTGGATTTCCTGCACATGGGAAAGAGGAAAGTCGTCTATGTAGTGTTCCAGATTCCATTGCTGGTTCGTGCAGGAGACGTGGATATTGTTGACATCCAACAACAGTCCGCAGCCGGTCCTTCGGACGATCTCGGCTATGAAGGAGGTTTCCGACCACGTACTTTCGGCCAACCACACATACGAGGATGGGTTCTCAAGCAACATCTGCGTTCCAAGTGCGGTTTGCACCTGATCGAGGTGCCGTCGCGATGAGTGTGGAAATGGTCTGATCGGCGCGTCTCTGACGGGATGGGATGTGTTGCGGTCAAGCCGCCAAGTCAAGCGGAATGGTGGCGCTTGGTGCTTCGGCTAGGGTCTGCCACCCGTCGACTTTGCGCATGGTGATCTGGCCTGATGCCAACAAACCCTCCGCTGCCATTCCACGCGCTATGCGCGCGGAACCTTTGGCAGCTCCGCCCAGAACAGCATGGCCGCGGTTTCTGCCGAGGGCAGCACAGTCTGGGTCTTGATCCGGCGCTTGAACTCCTCGTGCAGCCGCTCGATGGCGTTGGTGGTCCGAGCCGACTTCCACTGCGACGGGGGCAGCCGGAGAAAGCTGAACAGGCGTTCGCCTGCCTCTTCCAGGCTGGTCGCCACTGCGGGGCAGCGTAGCCGCCACTTGCGCAGAAACGCTCGGCGCCGCTGCTGCACTTCCGCAGCTGTCGCGGCGTAGATCATGTCCGCGTAGTCGGCGCTGATCTCGTCGTGCAGCGCCTCCGGCGCGTGCGCCAGCAGGTTGCGGTGCTTATGCACGGTGCAGCGCTGCACTGGCACGTTTGGCCACAGCCCGGCCAGCGCCCGGTCCAGGCCAGCTCCACCGTCCACCATCAGGAACTCAGGCGTGCGCAAGCCCCGCGCGAGCAGGTCGTCCAACACGCCTCGCCAGGCCGCTTCGCTCTCGCCTCCCATATTCTTGATGGAGAGTAAAACTTTCTGCCCGTCCCGGCGCACGCCGAGCACGACCAGCAGCGAAATGTTCGTCGCGCGGCGGTCAAGCCGGACACGCACGACGGTGCCGTCCAGGATCAGACGCACGACGTCCTCGCTGGCGACGTCCCGCTTTGTCCAGGCATCCCAATCCGTGGACGCCTTCCGCCATGCCCGGCTGACGACGTCCTTGCCCACCGCGCCCTTGAACAACGGCGCCAGCGCGCGCTTGACCCGGCGCGTGTTCGTCCCCGCCAGGTAAGCGCCCGCGATCAGCGCCTCCACCTGTCGGGTCCGACGGGCGAGGCTTGCCAAAGGTTCCGGCTGGCGAAGCCAGTTGGAATGGCAAGACAAGGGGTAGCGGGGCAGCGCCTCACTGCGCCATTCCCGCGTACTGCCGTCCGCATCGGCCAGACGCGCCCGCGGAATGCTGAGCGGCACCGCGCCGAAGCTGCCGGTCAGCTCGCGCTCGCGCGTCCCGTTCCGGTAGCCCTTTGGCGGCTCGGCCGCCCGCTCGTGTTTCAACCGGCCGCCCAGCGCCGCCGTCAACTCCTGCTCCAGCAACTCCTCGATGAACCCGCGCACCCGTTCCCGGATGCCCGCCTCGATCGGGTCAAACCAGGCCTCACCCGCGAACAGCCCCGTCGTGCCGTCCGTTGTCGTCGTGCTATGCTCTTCCATGGCGTGGTCTCCGCCCGCGCTCGAACGCCGGAAATGGCTCGTTGAACAAGCCAGAGACTACGCCGCCAACCTATTTCCACCACTTCCGCGACGGCACCAAGTCGTTTTTTGAAACCGACAACGCGACCTCGGCACAGGAGAAGAAGTGGAAGGTGGCGGTTATCCACCTGTGGGTCCGCCTAAGCTGCAGCGGTTTCGCCAAACCGCTCGGCCTCCAGTTCGGTGCGACGTCCCTCGCCGCAGATCATTGCAACCGCCCGATCCCCCATCGCGAGTGCCGGCGCGTTGGTGTTGCCTGACGGGATGAAGGGCATAGCCGAGCAATCGATCACGCGCAGGCTTGCGATGCCGTGGACCCGTAGCTGCGGGTCCAGCACACCCATTGGGTCGCCATCCGGTCCCATGCGGGCAGTGCCGACAGGATGATAGTTGGTTTTGACGAACTTTTTGCAGAAGGCGTGCAGCGAGGCGTCGTCTTGCGCCTCGGTGCCTGGCAGCATCTCATGATTGATGAGGGCGGCCGATGGCATCGTGCTGAGCAGCCTACGGGCGAACCGCATCGAAGTAACCGTAAGCCGCAGATCGTCAGGATGGCCGAAGAAGTTGGAGTCGACCAGCGGCAGGTCCGCCGGATCGCTCGACCGCAGCCGCACCGAGCCTCGCGCCTTCGGGCGCAGCAGGCACGACGTGAGCGTCACGCCGTGGGTGGGCTTCACGTCGGTGACATCGCGGTCGAGGTACACGATCGGCGCGCAGTAGAGCTGGATCGTGGGACGCTCGCCGCCGTCGGGATCGTAGAAGCAGCAGCAATCGACGCCGATCGTCGTCACTGGTCCTGAGCCAAGAGCCAGATACTGCAAACCGTTGCGGATCATCCGCCAGCCGCGGTCCTCGCCGAAGTAACCGGCCGATCGCTTGTTCGTTGCCGCGATGACCGGCACCTCGTGGTGATCCTGGAGGTTGGCGCCTACCCCCGGCAGGTCCGCCGCGACGGCGATTCCGTGCTGCCGCAAATGATCCGCCGGTCCGAGGCCGGACAGCATCATCAGCTTGGCCGTATTGTAGGTTCCAGCCGCGACCAGGACTTCCGCGTCCGCCCTGGCCTGGACGGCGGCACCGTCCCGCACGTATTCCACCCCGACCGCGCGGCCACGCTCGATGACGATGCGCGTTACCGTGGCGCCTGTCACGACCGTAAGCCGAGGATCGGCGACAACCTGCGACAGGAACGCCCGCACGGCGTCACAGCGTTCCACCCGACCGGAGCGGCCGCGCCCGAAAGTGTTCTGCATCGGGCCGACGCCGGCCTGCCGCGCGCCGTTGAAGTCGGCGTTGTACGGGATGTCACATGCCTGCGCCGATCGCATGAAGGCGCGGGACATCTCGGCCATGTGGCCGGGGTCTGACACCTGCAGCGGGCCGCCGGTGCCGTGATAGGCGTCGCTGAGGCGGGTGTTGCCCTCCATGCCGCGAAACGACGCCAGCATGTCGGCATAAGACCACCCGGAGTTGCCGCCGAGGAAGGCGTCCCAGTTATCGTAGTCCTCGCGCTGGCCGCGCATGTAGACCATCGCGTTCACGGAACTGCCGCCGCCGAGCACCTTGGCCTGCGGCATGATCGGCGCGCGGCCATCGAGCTGCGGCTGCGGCACCGCCTTGTGCATCTCAAGGAACTTGTCACGCGCGAGGTATTTGATGTAGCCGGCCGGCATCCGCATCAGCCAGTCGTACTTGGCCGGCCCGCGCTCCAGCAGCAGCACGCGTGCGCCATGGTCGCGCACCAGGCGTGTCGCCGCGACGCAAGCCGACGAGCCGCCGCCGGCGATGATGTAATCGAAGCCGTCCTTGTCCGATGCCATGATGTCCCTGCCTCAGTAGGTCGCGCGGCCGCCGGAGATGTCGAACACGGCGCCTGTGGTGAACGAGTTCTCGTCGGAGGCCAGCCACGTCACCATGGCGGCGATCTCGGCAACGGTGACGAAGCGGCCCCTCGGGATCTTCGACAGCATGTAGTCGATGTGCGTCTGCGAGACCTGCTCCAGGATGCGCGTCTTGGCGGCGGCGGGTGTGATGACGTTGACGGCGATGTCGTGCATCGCGGTTTCCTTGCCGAGGCTCTTGGTCAGCGCGATCAGGCCCGCCTTGGCGGCGCTGTAGGCGGCAGCGTTCGGGTTGCCCTCCTTTCCCGCGATGGAGGCGATGTTGACGATGCGTCCGCGCTGCTGCTTGACCATGCGTCGCACCACGGCTTGGTTGACGTTGAACGCGCCGTTTAGGTCGACGTCGACGACGCGACGCCACTCCGCGGCCGGATAATCCACGACGGGCGCCGCAGGACCGGCGATCCCGGCCGAATGGACCAGAATGTCGATCGTGCCATGGTCGGCTTCGAGCCGCGCCGCCGCGGCCTCCACCGCCTTGTCGTCGGTGATGTCGAGGACAACTGTCGCGACGGCTCCCCGGCCAGCCAGCTCTGCGGCCATCACCTCCAGCGCCGCGGCATCGCTGTCCCAGGCGATGACACGAGCGCCCTCGGCGAGCAATCGCTCCGCCACCGCCCGACCGATCCCCTGTGCGCCGCCGGTGACGACAGCGTTGCGGTTCTCGAATCGTGCCGTCTGCTGAACGGTCATTGCTGTTCTCCGATACCACGGTTGCGGATGGATGTCGGGAAGGCGGACAAGCCGGCAAAGCGGCCCGGCGCCTTTTCCTCGATGCGCAGCACCTCGTTCCACTTGGCCATGCGTTCCGAACGGGCGAAGGAGCCGACCTTGAGCTGGCCTGCGTTCCATCCCACGGCGAGATGGGCGATGGTGACGTCCTCGGTCTCGCCCGAGCGGGCCGAGACGATCGTGCCGAAGCCCGCCGCCTTTCCCGCGTCGAGCGCGGCCTTGGCTTCGGTGATGGTCCCAGCCTGGTTGACCTTGATCAGCACGGCGTTGACCGCGCCCACGCGCGACGCGTCCCGCACCCGCTCGGCGCTGGTCACCAGGTAGTCGTCGCCGATCACCTGGATGCGCGATCCCACTGCCGCGGTGAAGCGGGCCAGCCCGTCAGGATCGTCCTCGCCAAGCGGGTCCTCCATCGACAGGATCGGGAACCGGTCGCACCAGCCGAGCAGCAGCTCGCACAAGCCGTCGCTGTCCAGCTCGGCCGCGTCAAGGCCGAGGCGGTAGCGTCCGGCCTTGCCGAGTTCCGATGCGGCGATGTCGAGGGAAATGGCTATCTCGGACCCGGGCACGTAGCCCGCCGCCTCGATGGCCTCGACGAGCGTCTCCAGCGCCTCCTCGTTGCTGTCGAACGCCGGCCACCAGCCGCCTTCGTCGGCGACGCCCTGCAGCCTGCCGCGACGTTCCATCAACCGACCTGCGGCACCGTACACTTCCGCCGTCATCTCCAACGCCGCGCCGAAGCTCGTGGCGGCCGGCGCCACCACCATCAGGTCCTGGATGTCGATCCTGCGGCCGGCATGGGCGCCGCCACCGAAGATCTGGATTTCGGGGAGCGGGATCGAGGCCGCGCCCGCGCCCGCGAGGTATCGCCAGAGCGGCAGGCCAGCGTGGGCCGCGGCGGCGTGCAGGACCGCCATGGACACGGCCACGGTCGCGTTCCCGCCAAGCCGCGCCTTGGTGGGCGTGCCGTCGAGCGCGATCAGGGCCGCGTCGACCCCGGCTTGGTCGGCGGCGTCGCGTCCGATCAGCGCCGGCGCGATCTGTTCGCGGATGCCCGCGAGCGCGTCCGCCACGTCGAAGCCGCCCAGCCGGGCGCCGCCGTCGCGCCGGTCGACCGCCTCCCGCGAACCGCGCGACGCCCCCGCGGGCGCGATGCCGCGCCCCACGGCGCCGCCGTCGAGTTCCACTTCGGCCTCGACGGTCGGACGCCCGCGCGAGTCCCAAATCCGGCGCGCCGCGAGCGTGCGGATGCGAGGCTCAGGCATCGGACCGCCTCCAGGCCTGCATGACCGCATCGAGCGTCTCCGGGCGGGACCGAAGCAGGCCTCGCGCGGTGCCGCGCGACGATGCGCGCTGTTTTTCGTCGAGGTAGTCGACCGGCGACTTGCCATCGATGCGCGCGAGCAGCAACCCAGGGAGCAAGGTGGCGCACCGCGCCTCCAGCGTGGCAGGTGCCTCCCAATCGACCTGCGCCAGATAGGCGGACGCGAGCGCCTCGAAGGCGGTCAAATAGGCTGCTCGGCGATCGGACCGGCGCGCGCCCTTGAGCAGCAGGTGGTTGAGGCAGAAGGCGAGATCGAAGGCGGGGTCGCCATAGCAGGCGCATTCGGCGTCGAGGAACACCGGGCCGTGCGGGCCATGCAGGATGTTCTTGGGGCTTACGTCGCCATGCACCAAGGCGAGCTTGGTGGCGGCTGTGCGTGCCGCAAGACCATCAAGGATAGATCCCAGATCCGGATGCGCCCTGCCCGTCGCCCGCAGGTAAGGCTCGAGCCGGATAGCCTCGAACGTCGCGTCATTGGAGAACTGGCGAGCAAGGCCGAGATCGCCGGCGCTGCGGCGGTGGATCGCGCCGAGTTGCGTGCCCACCGCCGCCGCGAAGTCCCGATCCGCCGCCCCGTCGAGGAGTTCATTCTTCCACAACGGATGGGTCGCAGGCGGCAGATAGTCCATGACGAACAGGCCCTGCTTCCGGTCTTCCGCAAGCAGCGCCGGCACGGCACCGGGGAACCAGCCGCCGACGACCCGCATCCATGCCGCTTCGGCGGCATTGCGCTCGACCGGCGCCTCCCAGACCGCGGCGACCTTCAGCCGAGGCAGCGCGCGCTTGACGCAGAAGTTCCTCGTGGAGGTAACGATCTCAAAGATGTCCGACGACACGCCTCCGGTCAAAGGCTGGCACTCAACAGCCTCATCGAGGTGGATCAGGTGCAACGCCCGCAGTGCCGCGACAATGCCGCCTTGCTGTGAGCCATTCTCGCCCATGCGACTACCCCGTGCCTACTTGATGTAGCCCGCATCCTTCATAGCCGCCTCGGTGGCTCTCTGTGCGGACTGCAACGCTTGGTCGACGGTCACAGAGCCCGCAAGCGCCGCCGCGATGTCTTGGCCCACGTTTGTTCCAATAGACTGGAACTCCGGGATCGAGACGAACTGCACACCAGTGTAGGGCACCGGATCTTTGGTCGGATGAGCCGGGTCAGCCGACATGATGGCTTTCAGCACCATCGGAGCGAACGGGGCTGCTTTCTGGTAGGCAGCACTGTCATAGGTGGATTTGCGCGTGCCGGGAGGGGCGGCGACCCAGCCTTGGGTCTCACCCACCAGCTTTACGTAATCTGCCGAGGTGGCCCACTTTAGGAAGTCTTTGGCTGCCGCCGCCTTGGTCGACGAGGTTGGAATAGCCAGTGCCCATGACCAAGCCCAGCCGCCGCCCTTGGGGGTCACTGCGATCGGAGCCTTGGCGAAACTGGTCTTGTCGGCGACCTGACTCTGGCTGGGATCGAACACCCGGCCAGCCGCCGAGGTGGCATCAATCCACATAGCGCAGTGGCCAGACGAGAAAAGCGCCTGGTTTTCGTTGAATCCGTTTGATGTCGCTCCCGGGGGGCCATCCGCTTTCATAATCCCGACGTAGTAATTAACCGCTTCCTTCCAAGGCGCCGAAGTCAGTTGCGGCTGCCACTGCATATTGAACCAGGCGCCGCCAAAGGTGTTAGCCAGCGTTCCGATGAACGCCATGTTCTCGCCCCAACCCGGCTTGCCACGTAGGCAGATGCCGTATTGCTCCTTGGACTTGTCGGTCAACTTGTCCGCGAACTGGCGGATCTGTTTGTAGGTCGGCTGTTCCGGCATGACCAGCCCGGCTTTGGCGAACAGGTCCTTACGGTAGAGCGTGAAGGAACTCTCCGCGTAGAACGGCAGTGCGTAAAGCTTGCCGTCATATGAAAGCCCGTTCTTCACGGGTTTAAGAATATCGGCGTAATCGTAGCCAGGAAGGCCGCTTAGGTCGTCCAGCCAACCAGCCTTTCCCCAGATTGGCGCCTCGTAGGCACCGATCGTAATGATATCGAAGCTTCCACTTTTGGTTGCGATATCTATTGTGACGCGCTGCCGAAGCACGTTTTCCTCGAGCACCACCCAATTCAGCTTGTTGCCGCTTTGCTGCTCCCACCTCGCCGACAACTTCTGCATGATGATCATATCGCCGTTGTTGACAGTGGCTATGGTCAAAGTCTCGGCGCGTAGCGCGGTCGTCCCGCCAAGCAGCACGGCCACGCCAGCCAGCAAACGTCCTATTGTCTTCATGTCGTCTCTCCCATATTATTGCTGTGCTGTGTTTTAGCGGTATTTCGTAGCGCTGCGGCAATCGGCCACTGTGCTCATCGGTGACCGGACGCCGCCTCCATCATTTTTGTAGAGTTTTGGCCGAGGTTGGTCTCGGCATCGCGGCCGAATGCCGCCCGCAGATCGCGTTCGGCGTCCTTAAGGTGAACCTGCATGGCTCGAGCCGCAGCACGGCTGTTCCCCTGGCCGATATGTGCAAAGATTGTTTGATGGGCGTCCAGTGTTGCCGCGTGGGTCTGACCGCGCAGTGCGCGCCCGCGCGTCGACATCCTGAACGACTCGGCCAAAGGCGCTGCCATGGCGTCGAGCAGGAAGGTCAGCATGCGGTTGTCGGCGGCCAGGGCGAGCGCTTGGTGAAAAGCGATGTCGAACCGGTTAAACTGCTGTTCGGCCGCGGCGCGGTTGCCGCCTCGTTCAATGTCCGTGACCGCTGCGCCCATTCCGCTGAGGGCGCCTTCGATAGCCGCGAGACCGGCAAGATTGGCACGCGCTGCCGCTAGTGTTGCCGATTGAATTTCCAAAGCCTGCCGCACTTCGATTAGGTCGAAAAAGAACTTCGCGTCGTGGCGGGTGGCGATATCGAGCAGGTCACTGAACGCCCCGCCGCTCGGCTGGCGTACAGAGGCACGCCTTCCTTGTCCCAAATCGAGCAGGCCGCGGCCCATCAACACCCGCACCGCCTCGCGGACCGTCAGCCGGCTGACGGCGTAGCTAGATGCCATCTCGGCCTCACTCGGTAGGCTTGCGCCTGGCGAAAGGTGGGTCTGGATGTATGCCGTCAAGCCCGCCACAACGCGGTCAACCGCGGAAATCTCAGCATCGGACAGGCTAGTGGCTACAACGGTCACATCCCCAACTTGTCAGATAAGTTGCCGAAGTCAAGAGTGCTCCAGTGGGGGGTCACGCCATAAAACGGGCGTCGACTTTGCCCAATTCCTGCTTGGCCGAACTCGTGGTGATCGGTCGTCACGGTGCGTAGCAGACAGCCTCGGCGCTGTGTATGGGCCCATTCCCAACAGCTCTGTCATCAGCCGCCATTTCGCATCATGCTGCGGAAGTGAGTGAAAATGCTCAGTCTGGCTCGGCTCGGGTCGTGCAGGGCTGCCCGAAATATCCGTTCTGGGCAGTTCTACCGTCTGGCACTCACGCGGGAGCTGGCGAACCGGGCGCCGGGCAGCCTTGGCTTTCGATCGTAATGGGCAGTTCAGACAAAATGGCGATCAGTTCATGCTCCAACCACGCCTCACCAGCCAAATGGCGGCTGGTGACACGACTGTTGGGCATGGGCCGTATGAAAGGGGTGGGTTCCTATCCGCCGCCGCGCTCACGGCTGGATGCCTGGCCGGTGCGCTCGCGCTCGCGTTACTTGCGCGAGTCGGTCAAGCACCGGATCTGGTCGAAACCGCCTTCCGTCCGTCCCGAATGGCCCGAGTCGGTGTTTGGGTGTAGCGCAGGCGGCACCAATGCCACGGCGATGGCCGCCTCACAGGCGGCCTCAGCGTGGACTCTGCCCTGCCGCAGTTTAGTATTGATAACAGATTTTGCCGAGAGTGCCGGCGGCCCCCCTGCCCGATCAGCCCGAGTCAGATCACCCATGATAATGTCCTTTATCATGCGTGATGTCGGACCGACGTCGCTTGTGGATAAAATCTTATCAGCTTATGTGGATAAGCACCTAAACGTCGATCAGGAGCCGTCATGCCGAACGACACCACCCGTTGGACCGTGTCGGTCTCCAAGGACACCGACATCGCCGTGCGCAGCTTCCTCGCCCAGCGCGGCATGAAGAAAGGCGATCTATCGAAATTCATCGAGGACGCGGTGAAGTGGCGCGTGCTCGAACAGACCATGGCCGAAGCCCGCGGCAAATTCTCCGACCTGGCGCCCGAAGCGCTCGACGAGCTGATCGACGAGGCTGTCACGGCGACCCGCCAAATCCACGCCGGCGAGACTGGCTGAGACGTGCGGCTGGTCATCGACACCAATATCCTGATCAGCGCCTTGCTCGCCGGCACCTCACTGCCAGCGCATCTCATCGTGCTGTGGCGCGAGGGCCGATTCGGCCTGCTGACCTCGGCCGAGCAGCTCGACGAGCTGATGCGGGTGACCCGCTATCCGAAAATCCGCGAGCGTCTGGCCCCTGCGTTTGCCGGCCGCCTGATCAATGAAATCCGCGATCTCGCTGTCCTACTCACCGAGTTGCCGGTCGTCACCGCCTCGCCGGACCCGCACGACAACTACCTGTTGGCGATGGCAGCCTCGGGTTCAGCCGATTTTCTGGTGACCGGCGACAAGCGAGACCTGCTGGCGCTCAGGCTTTTCGAGAGCACCAAGATCGTCACCGTCCGCGACTTTCTGGTCCTGCACCGGAGGATGCCATGAACGACCAGCTTTCTGCTGTCGTCCATCAAAATGTTTCTGCCCCGCTGGGCAACCGCCACCTGATCCCTGCGCTGATTGCCGATCTGGGCGAGCAGGCAAGCTGGCGCTACGTCGAGTTCTTCACCGCCTGTAGCGCGACAATCAGGATGAACTGTCATATTGCCTCACCCAGGAATGCTCCCGAGCCGTAGCCCGATTGCCTCACCAGAATGCTCCCGTAGCACCATCGCGGCATCCAGCGCCAACTCGCTCCGACGCTCGCCGTCGACGCGCTCTCTTTCTCCGTTACGTAACGCTGCTCAGTGGGGCCGGCACGGGCCCAACCCCGGCCGGCGTGGTCCCGAACACGAGCTCATGCGCCTTGTCCCGCCGCCAGTCCTTGCCGACGCTGCAGGGTCCGCAGCAGTCCAACCAGGTAACTCTCAACGGCTTGGGTCGCGTCAGAAGCTATGATCGAAAGTAGGTCAAGGCTTAGCCTCTGTGCCCCTGCGCGCGCCGTGCCCGTCCCATTGTCACCGGGGGCTCAGCCGGCAGGCCCGGCTCCTTGCCCGTTCCCGCCAGGCTCGTCTGTTCCGGGCTTGCTGGCTTTCGGCCAAGGCCGCTCCGCTTCGCCAGGTTCGAACGGTAACTGCGGTAGTTCGGCGCTATCATGGGGTAGTCGGCCGGCAGCCCCCACCGCTGCCGATACTGCTCAGGTGTGATGCCATACCTGACCCGCAGGTACCGCTTGAGCATCGTCAGCTTCTTGCCGTCCTCCAGACAGACGATGTAGTTTGGGAATACCGATTTGCGGGCCGGGACGGCCGGTGTCGGCGGCGCCGGCGCCGGCGCTGGTTCGGCCGTGGCGGCCGTCGCCAGCGAGCGATAAACCGACTGGATCAGCTCGGGCAGGGCCGCGACCGTGACTTCGTTCATGCCGATGTGAGCGGAGACGATCCTTGCTGTCAGCTCCAGAACGTCTGCGTTCGACTCGTCCGCCATGGTGGCCTCTCCCATCGCGCCATCCTGTCACACGCTCCCGCGTCGCTTCAACAGAGCCTTCCGCACCAAGTCCACCGAGGCAGGACGTGGCGGTAGACCGCCTCGGCCCAGCGCAGCGGGTTCAGCAGCCCGCGCCCACCAGGGCGGACGAAGCCGGCGGCGACCGCAAGCCCAGCCTCGTCGAGTGGCGTCACCCCGCCTGCGAACACGTAGCGGCCATCACCCACCGGGGCGAGACGTCCGACCAGCGGCATTCCAACAGCCTCGGCGCCGATGCCGTCGTCGCACACCGGCAACACCTCATCGGTGGCCAGGTCGCGCATCCGGGCGATCCCGCCGTCTGCCGCCTCCACCCGCAGCAGCCGGAACTGCCCCTTGTAAGTCTGCGGTGATGTCTGCGATGGCAGTTGCAGGCACCGTGGCGGTGAGCCTGTAATACCAAGTCTCTGAGCGGTTGACTCAATCGTGTTTTGCCCGACGCGGCGTCGATTTGATTCAAGGTGGCGAACGGATGGGGTTTGCCATGACGACGCCGCTGCGGAGTGACTTCGACGCGTCTGGTTTGCGAGTGCTGGCGCGCAACAGCAAGGATGCCGGGCAGGCTCGGCGCCTGCTTGCGTTGGCGATCATCTATGAAGGTGGGGCGCGGACAGAGGGGGCAACAGGGCTGTTCAACGCTGTCGTTTTGCCGTTACTGAGTCCGCCTTGCAACACCTGATGGTCGAAATGTGGCGGCTGATCGCGAGGGGGATTCCCGAGCCGGCCGTTGTCTGACCCTCGAGGCGGCA
>JAABUY010005201.1_pt1 | contig 13219 bp, 11 predicted proteins | sample 5560271 | NCBI WGS metagenome assembly JAABUY01 (sample SAMN10711886, study PRJNA513374) | rock metagenome | isolation source: Antarctica rocks | place: Antarctica: Victoria Land, University Valley
TCGCGCGTAAGCGCCTGGGGGCGCAGGACGTGTATCTCCCGCGCGCGTCCGAGGACGTGGCGACCCGCCAGGCCACGCATGTCGCCCTGGCCCCCGGCGACATCGTGATCGCGCGCATGAACGCCGGGCAGGGCGAGGCGCGCCTCGGCGTCATCGTGACGGCCGTGGAGCAGGGAACCGTGGACGCAACGATCGTGGGGTGGAAAGGGGAGCGTTTCCCGCTGGCGGTGATCCAGCTCCCGACGGGGGTGCGCCGGCCGGCGTACGTGGCGCTCGCGCGCGAGGACCGCAAGGCCGCGCTGGGCGCCGATCAGGAACGGATCGACGCCGCCGCGCGCTCCGGGGCGCTCGCGCACGACCTGATGGCCCTGTGGGCGCGCGGCGGCCAGACGACGGACGACATCCTGGGGACACAGGACACGGACGACGGGCGTCTCGCGCTGGCGCGCGATCTCGTCATGCGTGGCGGCGTCCTGTTCGCGCGCCACGGGGCTGTGTGGGAGCCGAAAGTGGAGCGGGACCTCCCGGTTCCTGAGGCGGTCGCGCGCCACCTGGCGCTCCTCGCGCTGGGGACGGGGGTCGGGGTCGCGTATCGAGACGGCCGCCACGGCGTTCTGTCCGGCCGGGGCCGGTGGGGGCAGGTCGGGGTCACGCTCGACGACGGGAGCCGAGTGTGGTGGCAGGATAAGGACGTACGGATCGCCGACGAGGTGTCCGCGTCCGCGCACGCCGCCAGGGATGGGTCCGACGCCACGATCGCGGGCGTCGATGACGACGAGGTGGCGGGGTGAGGCCCGTTTCTCCACGCCCCGCGCGCCTGTGTGCGCTGTCCACCGCGCAGCGCGCGCCACGGGCCACGGGCCACACAGGGCCGGCCTGGGGGCCGGGAGACACAGCGATGAGGCGTCTCGCGCGACGGCGGGCGAGGGCGTAGACTCAAGGGGACGGGGGCGAGAGGGCCGGCCGCCGTCGCGGGGCGGGGCGGGGACGCGGACGCCGACCCGCACGCGACAGGTGGCCCCCGCCAGGCGACCAGGAAGGAGCAGCGATGGCCCCATCCATCGACGACCAGGACGACCGACAGGCGCGGGATGAGCCCGCGCGAGGGGAGGGCTCCGACGCCCTCCTGCGCGACGCGGGTCTGCCGCTCTACCTGAACGAGATCGGGGCGGTCGCGCTGCTGACCGCAGCCGAGGAACAGGTGCTGGCCGCGGCCGTGGACCGGGGCCGGGAGGCGCGCCGGCAGCTCGCCGCGCATCGGATGACGACGGCGGGGCGGAGTGCGGCAGCGCGGGAGGTCGCGTGCGGTGAGGACGCGCGCCGGCGCCTCATCGAGGCCAACCTGCGGCTGGTAGTCAACGTGGCGCGGCGCTACCAGAGGCGCGGCCTGCCGCTGCCCGACCTGATCCAGGAGGGGAATCTTGGCCTGTTCCACGCGGTCGAGAAGTTCGACTACCGCCGGGGCTTCCGGTTCTCGACCTACGCCCACTGGTGGATACGGCAGGCCATCAGGCGGGCGCTCGCCGACTATGGACGCACCGTGCGCGTGCCCGTGCACACGGTTGATTTCGCGGGGCGGGCGCACCAGGTCGCGGGCGAGCTGGAGCAGCGGCTGGGCCGGGAGCCGGGGGCGGCGGAGGTCGCCGCGGCGCTGGGCGTGCCCGTGGAGAAAGTCGTCCACAGCGCCCTGGCCATGCTGCCACCGACCTCGCTGGAGGCGGCGGTGACGGAGGACGGCAGCCCGCTCGGCGACGCGCTGCCCGACGCGCGGCTGCTCCCGCTCGACGAGGAAGCGGCGCGGGGCGTGCTGCGCGCGCGGGTGGCGGAGGCGCTGGCCGGACTGCCTGACGAGCGGGCGCGCCTGGTGGTGGCGTTGCACTTTGGGTTGCACGGCGAGGGCGTGCACACGCTGCACGAGATTGGGGGGCGGCTAGGGCTCTCGCGCGAGCGAGTGCGGCAGATCGAGGAGGAGGCGCTAGCCGCGCTGCGCGCGGGCACGCTGCGGGCGGAGCGCGACCACGACGACGGCGATGACAGCGACGTGGCCTAGCGCGCCCGTGACAGGCGGGGGCAGCACGTCGAGGTGTGTGGCCTGCTGTCCCGGCGCGACGTGTCGCCCTGTGTGGGGCGTGTCGCAGGCCCGCGACGACGCTCGCCCGGTAGGTCGTGCGGAAGGGGTGCGCCGATGAGCGAGGACACCTGGGACCGGGTGCTCGGCGACATTTTCGCGGCGCTGGACCGAGACGCCGCGGCCGAGAGACAGCTCATCGCCATCGCGCCCCGGCTCTCCGACGAGCAGATCCTGCGGGCGTGGGCGTATCTCGCCCACGATGAGGCGAGCCGCTGGCGTGCGCGCGGCGCCCTGGCTCACGAGGCGCTCCAGCGCGTGGTGGGCCGGGCGGAGCGCGACGGCCGGGGGACCGCGGCGGTGCGGCAGCTCGCGGCCGAGCTGGGGATCGAAGCGGGGCGGGTCTCCCGCCTGGCGCAGATCCACGGAGTGATCGAGGGCGGCGCGCTGGACGCCGGCATCGTCGAGGTGCTGCCGGAGATCCCGCAGGTGCTCGGGGGAGAAGTCTGCGTCCAAGAGACGGGCGATCTCACTCAAGGGGAAGCCTAGATCCTTGAGCGCCAAGATCCGATTCAGGCGTGGGAGCTGATCGAGCGCGTAGTAGCGATAGCCGGTGTCCAGGGCGATGGCCACCGGTCTGAGCAGCACCTCGCCGGCGGCCTACTCTACTCATGTGCGCCAGTTATACGGCAGACGCCCTACAGAGGCATCAGTTCGACAGGTATTTTTGCACGGATGAACTAATCGGCCAGTACAAGCTTGCGTCTGCCGGATGACCTCGCCATGCGCGCCGCAGCATCCCTATCCCGCGCTCTCCAACAAGCTGCTAGAGCATGTCATCGAGCGACCAATGGTTGCCCCAGCGCGCGTCGATCTCGTCACGCACGCGCTGATAGCGGATGTCGGTCGAGAGGCGGATGCGCCGCTCGGGGTCGACATTCATGGTGGACGCATGCACCACGTAGGGGCTATGGACCATCATGTCGCCCGCTTCATAATCCGCTACGAGCCACCGCGTGTCCAGGTCGTCGGCCATCGCCGCCAGGTCGTTGGAGAGCCAACCGCCCTCCATGTTCTTGTTATAGGCGCTGATGCGCTCTTCGTGATGCAGGTCGCGGTTATAGGCAGCGAACTCCGCCTCTTTCGTGCGGCCCCACTCATCGGAGCCTTCGAGGTACACCAAGCCCCCCCGCTCCACGGGCACGTCACCGATTGGGATCCAACTCGTGCAGATGCGGTCGGTTCCCCCGCGCAGGTAGATGAGGTCGTAGTGGGCACCCGTGCTCTGGCGAGCTCCGGGCTTGCCGTGCCGAATAAGTTTGCGCTTGTGCAGATAAGGGATGCCCTCCAGGAAAGTCTCGTAGAAGCGCCGGATCGGCGTGGCCAGGCAGAACGCCTCGTACTCGGCCCACCGTACGATTTCCATGATCACCTTGTTGTATAAGCCTGGGTCGGCCGATGTCGCCCCGTCATCGAAGATCCCCTCGACCGGGTCGGTCCCCGGCGCGATCAACGGGAGACCGGCGTCGACGAAGGCCGCGAAGTAACGGCGGCGGAAATCCAGCACTTCCCGTTGGTCGAGGATGCCTTTGAGCCAGAGATACCCTTGGACGCGGTACTGCTCCCCCAGTTCGTCGCGCGGCCGCGCGGGATCGGTAGGGGTGAGGCGGCCTAACCGGCTGGGGTCCATGGACAAGGGGAACCCATTGCTGGTCAACGAAATGTTGGGAATTGCTGTTGTCATACGTCTTCCTCCATATTGCTCTCGCTCTCGCCACTCCGTGGATAATTCGCTCTCGCGGGCGAGTGCGGCTCGACGGTCGATACGACTATGGTAGCACTGCCCGCGTGGCAAAGCCATGCACCAATCGCTCTCGGCCTGGATTTTATGCTTACCGACGTGGCAGCGTATGACAATATGGAGGGCCAATCGATGCTGGATGTCGTACGCTACGAGACACCGGCCGCGACACACCGCTTGCTGGGCTTGAGTTGTACGGGCTATGGCTCGACAGGGCACAAGACATGGGTATGCGAGCCGTGGACATTGGACGGCTACGCCGTGGTCTACGTGAGCGCCGGATCGGGGTGGATCGAAACGGCCGCGACCACCGGGCGTCTGCCGATCGAGGGCCATACCCTCGTCTGGATCTTCCCCGGCGTCATGCACACCTACGCTCCCAACGCGAGGGGGTGGATTGAGTGATGGATCATGTTCGAGGGGACTCTCCCCGAAACGTTCGCGTGCCTCGGTTTTCTGTCCCCCGCGCGACCCGTGACGCCCGTGGACGCCGTCCCGGAGATCGCGACGCTCTTCGCGCAAATACAGACCGACTTCCTGGCCGGAGGACCGCTCGCCGGTCTTCTCGCCGCGACACTGGTGCAGCGATTGATCATCGTGGCGCATGGGAGTGACCAAGCGCCGATGTCCGGCGATGCTCTGTCATCGAGGGGTGTGCGCCGCGCGCTGGTACGCCTCGACGAGCAGGCCCTGCGGCCCCTGGATTTCGCGAGGATCGCCCGCGAGAGCGACATGGGCTACTCGACGTTGCGGCGTCGCTTCAAGGAGGTGACCGGATACTCGCCGAAGGAGTACGCGCTTCGCATACGCCTGAGCCGGGCTAAGGAGTTGCTGACGCTGACGGCACGGAGCGTGGAGGACATCGCCGCCGCCGTTGGCTTCGACGACCCCTATTATTTCTCACGCTTATTTCGCCGCAAGGAAGGGCTGGCGCCGACGCGATTCCGCGCGCAGCAGCAAGCGGATAGAGTTATCCGACCTCCGTCGTGAGCGTACAGAGACAGGGACCGGCCACGGCGCATTGCTGCTATCGTGTGGTGCCCCTACCGTGCCCTGCTGTCGAGCCGAGACCTGTTTCCTCCCGTGCTTCACGGATGTCCGCTTCGCTGAGCGATCCCCCGCTTCAACAGGGCCGCCGGGGAACCTCCAAACCTTGAAATCCTTGCGCTTGATGAGCAGGATGTGACCCGCATCGACGACAGCCGTTGTAATTCCCATTGATGGCATAAAGGATTAAGAATGCTATCCTTTCACGCCGCCCAAGGTAATACCCTGGATGAACGTCCGCTGCGTCAAGAAGAACAGGATGATGATCGGCAGCGTCGCCAGGGTGGAGGCCGCCATCAGCAAGCCCCACTGCGTACCGTACGAGCTCACATAGGATTGTAAGCCCAAGGAAATCGTGTACAGGGACTGGTCATTGAGATAAATGAGCGGCCCCAAGAAGTCGTTCCAGGCGAAGATAAACTGGAACAGGGCCACCGTCGCCAGGGCCGGTTTGGCCAGCGGCAGCATGATGCGCAAAAATATGACAAACTCGTTGGCGCCATCGATCCGCCCCGCCTCGGACAATTCCTGCGGGAGGGTCATGAAAAACTGGCGCAGCAAGAAGATGTTGAAGGCGCTCCCGAAGAAGGAGGGAACGAGCAGAGGAAGCAACGTCCCGACCCAGCCGAGCGCTTTGAAGAGGATGAACGACGGGATCATGATGACCTGGAACGGCAGCATCAGCGTGGCCAGCATCAGCACGAACAGCACGTTCTTTTCTGGCCAGTTGATCCGCGCGAATCCGTAGGCCACCAGGCTACTGGAGATCACCGTGCCGATCAGGGTGACAACGCAGTAGATCAACGTATTTCCCACGTACGTAAAAAAAGGCTCGAAGCGCACAGCGTCTGGGTAACTGCTCCAGTTGATCGGGTGCGGAATCCAGACCGGCGGCCAGCGCAGGATCTGGTCACTCGGCTTGAGCGACGTGGAGACCAGCCAGTATAGGGGGAACACGAAGAGGACACTGAGGGCGATGAGGATCGCCTGTTTGAGCACGGATTGCGTGAGCCCTTTCGGCCGTGCTCGGGGTGGCATCGCCACGCGCTCCAGCTTTTCTACATTTGCCGCTGCCATGTAGAGATCTCCCTTCCGTTGCTCTGTTGCAGATACGCCGCTCTTGCGCCGTTCGACAGCACCCGCCGTTAGCTCCGCATGCGCGCCGTTCGACAGCACCCGCCGTTAGCTCCGCATGCGCGCCGTAGCCGGGGTGGGCCGGGGTCGCAGCCCCGGCCCCGGCCCTATGCCCATGCCCATCCGGGCATCGTGCATCTAGAAGCCCGCTGTCTGCTGGATCTCCTGATTGCTCACCTGCTCCACGTGCTGTAACGCCTGCAGCGGCGTCTTTTTCCCTTCCAGCACGGCCGTTATGTCATTGGTCATCGTCGTGCCATAGATGATCTCCGCGGTCGTCACCGGCGAGACATCATCGCGTGGGTTCAGCATGATGTTCACGAAGCCTAGGCGCAGCAGGTTGGCCCGCTCGAACTGCCGAAATGGTCCCTCCTCCGCGATCTTGGGCGAATTGGGGATCCACCCGCCGGTCGGATAAGCCTTCGCCGCCCACGCCGCATTGTTATAGCCCGAGAGCCACGAGATGAACTGGAAAGCCTCCTGGGGGTGCTTGCTCCCCGCCAGGATCTCGTTGTAATTGCCGTTGACCCAGGTCACGCCTTTGTTGCCTCCGGGCGGGACGGGCAGAGGCACGACCCCGTATTGCAGCTTCGGGTTGTACTGCTCGATCGTAGGAATTTCCCACATGCCACTGATGAGGAACGCTTGCTTGCCGAGCTCGAACGGGTCTGTCGACCCGCCGCCGGCCCCGCTGACCCCCGACACAAAAGAGTTGACTTGCGCGTAGGGATAGTGCTTGTACGACGCGATCCAGCTCATCAGTTTGACGGCCCGCGGATTCGTCAGGTCGTACTTGCCGTTTTTGAGCAAGGGCACGTTCCAGGTGGGCGTCCAGACGTCCCACGAGTTGGGGTAAAAGCCGATCTGCGTGACCTGACCCTTCGAGCCGAACTTCCACAGCTTGGCCTGCTGCGCGTCAAGCTGTGCGATCGTCGTGGGCGGTTTGTTCGGATTCAGGCCCGCCTGCTTCATCATCGTCTTGTTGTAATACAACATGAGCGAATTCATCGTCCATGGCATGGCGTACAGCTTGCCTTGATAGGTGCCCCACTTCGCCGCGACCGGATAAAACCAGTTTTTCAAGCCGGCGTATTTCCCCGTCATGAACTGGCCGAGATCCAGCACCGCGTGCTTCTGGGCGAACGTGGCGACGTACGGATTCCACTCCGTGAAAACATCAGGCGGGTTGCCCGCCGCGACCGCCGTTAAGAGTTTCTGCTCGGCGTCTGAAGACGGTACCGACAGCATCTTGACCTGGATGGTCGGATGAGTCCGGTTGAAGTCGTTGACCATTTTTTGGACGACGTTCGTCCAGATCCCCGACCACATGTTCCAGTACGTTAAATGCACGACAGCCTGGTTGCTTGTGGGCCGCGCTGCCCTCGTGCTGCTTCCGGGTACCGACGCGAACAGCGCGATGGCTACCAACGCGACGCTCGTCGTCCTGATCCACTTGTTCATCTTCCCGCCTTTCTTCACACATGAGCATCAGCTCTTTGCGCATGAGCGTCAGCGCCCATGCCGGACATCCGTTGTGTCGGGGTTGGCGCAACCCTCGTACCGTACCCTGCCTGGCAATCACCCCCTTCTTGATCCTTACCGTGATCGGCATGACCGTGATCGGCATGGCATCACGCGGTCTCGCCTCCGTAGTACACCCACTTCGCCGAGGTCTTGAAGACCGCCAGGGTGACCAGCAAAATCAGCACGAACAACAACCACGCCATGGCCGATCCATACCCGAGGTGCAAATACCGGAACGCCTGTTGGTACAGGTACAGGGCATAGAACAGCGAGGCGTTATTTGGCCCCCCTTGTGTCATGACGTAGGCCTGCGTGAAGTATTGGAACGACCCGATCAAGCCCAACGTGACATTGAACAAGATGACCGGGCTGATCAACGGGACTGTTATCTTGATCGTCTTCTGCCACGGATTCGCCCCCTCCAGGTCGGCGGCCTCGTACAACTCCACGGGCACGCCCTGCAACCCGGCCAGGTAAATGACGATGGCCCCACCTATACCCCACAGACTCATCAGGATAAGCGCTGGTTTGACCGTGCTCTCGTCATAGAGCCATCCCGGCGCAGGAAGGTTCAGCGTGCGCAGGAACGAATCCAGCAGGCCAAAGGACGGATTGAACAGCCAAATCCACAAGATGGAGGACGCGACCAGCGGGACCACGCTGGGCAGATAGAAGATGGTCCGGTAAAAGGCTAGGCCACGCACTTTCATGTTGAGCAACAGGGCTACTAAAATCGCGAGGATCGTCGAGAGGGGCACGGAGAAAACGGTGAAATACAGCGTGTTGTACAGGGACTGCCAGAACAGGGAGTCGCCCATCATGTGACTGTAATTCTGTAACCCGATCCACCGCGGCGGCGAGAGAATATCGTATGAGGTGAAGCTGTAGTACAGCGACGCCAGGAACGGATAGAGGGCGAAGGCCAGGAAGCCGATCAGCCACGGCGAGATGAACAGGTACCCCACGATCTGGTTGTGCCGGACGCGTTTGCGGCCCCGGCGGCGCGCCTCCGCTTGTAAGGTCCGCTGGTCGACGGTTGAACTGAGGCTCATAATACTACCTCCCGCATAGATACCTTCCACGAGTGCCACAAAAGGACACGCCAAGGAGGTGGGGCTAGGATCGGTGTTTGAACTGAGGCAACCACTCCCTGTTCGCGCTGAACATATCGTCGACCATGCCCTTGATTTCGCGCAGACTCAGCACCGCCGAGGTTAAAGGGTCGAGACACACGGCGTGGAATATCTTCCTCGGGTCCCCGCTGAGTGATCCTTCGACGGCCAGATCTTCGCACCGCGCATTTATGTCGTTCAATAGGGCCAATTGATGCGGCAAAGGACCGACATGAATAGGGTCCAACCCACGTTTAGAGGCTAAGACCGGCACTTCTACGCAGGAGCCTTCCGGCAGGTTGTCGATCAGGCCGCTATTCGGGACGTTGCCGTTGAACTCACACAACGCCCCATCGCCGATCGTGGCGTTAAATATGTCGGCAGCGTACTCGCTCCCCCTTTTCAAATCGATAGGCGCGCCATGCTGCCTCTCCATATTTCTTTGCTCGTAGCCCTTGATCGAGTAGGCGTACTCGCCCGGATTCCACCCGGTCCCGTGCATGCAGTACTTTTCGATCAGGTCCGGTCGCTTCCTGAACCAAGCGTTGTATTCCGAATTGTGACCGCTCGACTCCGTCACGTAATAGTCCAGGTGCAGAAACATCTCGTTACGCACTTGTTCTTCGTTATAAATGGCTTCAGTCTCGATGGCTTTCCGAATCAAAGGATAGGCGTCCCGCCCTTTCCACTTGTACTCGAGATACCAGGCCTGGTGATTGATGCCGGCACAGAGGTAGGTAACGTCCTGCATGGGCGCGCCAATCCACCGCGCCAACATAGTGGCCGTCCCCTGGACGCTATGGCACAGCCCAACCACCTTGACTGAGGTGTCGCTTCGCATGGCTCGACACAGCATCGCCATTGGGTTCGTGTAGTTGAGAAAGACCGCAGCGGGACAATAGCGTTCGATATCACGACAGATATCCAACATGACGGGAATCGTGCGCAGCGCCCTAAAGATACCGGACGGACCTCGCGTGTCGCCGATATTGATGTCGACCCCGTACTTTTTGGGGATCTCGATATCGGCGCGCCAGACATCCAGTCCTCCGGCCAATATGGTGCTGACGACACCGTTGGCGCCTGGTAATGCCTCCGCCCGATCCATATAGGCTTCCACTTTGGCGGGATAGCTACCGGCTTTTATAATCTTGTCCACCGTCACCGTGGCGGACGCAAGACGTTCCGCATCGATGTCGACAAGAGCGATGGTGCTAGCTTCGAGCGCGGGGAAGGTCAGCAGGTCGCGGACCAGATTTTTCGTGAAAACAAGGCTCCCGGCACCGATAAAGACTATCTTGCTCATTCTTCTCTTCACCCAGACACGCAGACCCCGAACCGATGGAAAACGTTTGTATCTCCCAATTGACGCCATCATACTCTTTTACTTGTACAAGCGTCAAGACCCCACCGCGCCTCCGCGCCTCAGTGCCGGGCCTCATCCCCGCACGCCCCCTGCGCCTACCGTCACCACGCGGCGCAACGCCGGTTACAGGTGCGACCAGGTGCCGTGGCGCGGATAATTGGGCGGTGTTTGACGCCTATATGGCAGAAAGATTATGATTAGCTCATTGCCAAACGCTTTCCGCATCTATGGGGACATTGGATGATATCGACTTTGCGCGACGTAGCCAAGAAGGCGGGCGTATCAGTTTCCACGGCTTCGCGCGCTATGAGCGGTGACCGTTCACACCCTGTGGCGTCGGGAACGCAGGAACGGGTGTGGGAGGCCGTCCGTGAGTTGAACTATCAACCTAACGATGCCGCACAAAGGCTCGTTCGCAGGGTCGCCAAGGAGGTCCAGCGCACCTACAATATCGGGTTGATCCTAGGCAACGTGTCCTATAAATTCTCCGACCCGTTTTGGTCGCCGGTCCTCTCCGGGGTCGATGACGAGATTATTCGGCAGGAATATCATCTCCGTTTCGCCTTCACGGTCGACGATTTGAAGCGTCGCATGCAGCGATCTCTGCTTAGCCGCACCCATATCGACGGGCTTATTCTGCTAGGCGGTGTTCGCCCCTTCGGCGAAACTATCGGGCGCGAACGCACCGTGGTGATCGAGGGGGGTGACCGGATGCGTTGGGATGCACAATTGCGTGTGGACGTTATCGCCGCGGAGAAGCGCCGGTCCATGTATATGCTTGTTGACCACCTCGTCGCGTTGGGGCGCCGGCGTTTCGCGTTTCTGGGTCCGGCCGCCGACCACGACGAGCGCGCCGAGGCGTTCGTCCACGCGTTGGCCCGGCACGGCCTGCCGCTTGATCCCGCGCTTCTTGTTGAGGCGCCATGGTCGGTTGAAGGGGCGTACCCGGTCGCGCAAGCCCTATTGCGGCAAGAGTTGGAGATGGACGCGCTTGTGTGCGGTTGTGACACCATCGCTATCGGGGCGATGCGCGCCGCCAAAGAGCAAGGATTTCGCTTGCCGGACGACCTGGCGATCACGGGTTTCGACGATATCCCCTTCGCGCGCGATCTCGATCCGCCCTTGACCACCGTTCACGTCCCGACCGAGACCATGGGCGAGGTGGCTGTGCGCAAATTAATCGAGCGCATCAATCGACCGGAGATCACGCCGATCATCCACCTTGTGCCGACGTCGCTCGTCGTCCGCGCCTCGTGTGGGGCTCAGCGCGGAGTTGGTACGCCGGCGGCCGGCGATTGATAAGTGAGAAGGAGCATAGTCGCGTCATGCCTAAAGTAACCCTAATTGGCGCGGGCAGCGCCGTCTTCGCGCGGCAGATCATCACGGACATCCTCAACGTCGACGGGCTCGACGAGGGCCAGTTCGCCCTCGTCGATATCGACGCCGCGCGCCTCGAACTGGCCCAGCAAATCGCTGAGCGCATTGTGGAGTTGACGGGCAAGCGCTGGAGCGTGGTCGCCTCGACCGAGCGCCACGCGCTGCTGCCCGACAGCGACTTTATCGTCAATTCGATCGAGGTGGCCGGCCTCGCCAATGTGCGCCACGACTACGACATCCCGCTCAGGTACGGCATCGATCAGTGCATCGGCGACACCATCGGCCCCGGCGGCGTCTTCAAGGCGCTGCGCACTGGACCCGCCTGGCTCGAGATCCTGCGCGACGCCGAGCGGCTCTGCCCCAACGCCTGGGTGCTCAACTACACCAACCCGATGTCGATCCTGACCATGGCCGCGCTGCAGGGCACGCGCATGCGCACCGTCGGCCTCTGCCACAGCGTGCAGCACACCTCGCGCCTCATCGCGGGCTACCTCGAGGTCCCCTACGACGAGCTGGAGTGGCGTTGCGCCGGCATCAACCACAACGCCTGGTTCACGCTGCTGCGCCACCACGGCGACGATCAGTACCCGCGCCTCCGTGAGCGCGCCGCCGTGCTGGAGGTGTACGAGCAAGACCCCGTGCGCTTCGACATGATGCTCCATTTCGGCGCCTTTGTGACCGAGAGCAGCGGCCACTTCTCGGAGTACGTCCCATACTACCGCAAGCGGCCCGACCTGATCGAGCGCTACACGCGCAAAGGCTACCTGGGCGAGAGCGGCTTCTACGCCAACAACTGGCCGCGCTGGCGCGAGGAGAATGATCGGCGTATCCACGAGATGCTGGAGGGCGCGCGGGAGGTGCCACTGGGGCGCAGCCACGAGTACGGCGCCGACATCGTCGAGGCCGTGACGCTGGGCCATCCGCGCGTGATCTACGGCAACGTGCGCAACACTGGACTGATCGACAACCTGCCCGACGGCTGCATCGAGGTGGCCTGCCTGGCTGATCGTAACGGCGTGCAGCCGTGCCACTTCGGCGCGCTGCCGGAGCAGCTCGCGGCGCTCAACCGCGCCCACATGGCTGTCAATACGCTCATGGTCGACGCGCTGTTACAGCGCGACAAGGAGGCGGCGCGCTACGCCTTGCAACTCGACCCGCTCAGCGCGGCGGTCTGCTCGCCGGCCGAACTGAGCGCCCTATTCGACGAGATGTGGGAGGCCGAGCGCCAGTATTTGCAGCCCTTCGAGTAGAGGTGTAAACCGTTTGGGAAATTGATGGCGTCGGAGTCTGGCCCGGCAAGAACCATGGCATGGTACGGACCCATTTTCAAACGCCGGACACAGGTTAGAACAGAATCGTCGAAGATAGTCTTCAAGACAAAGGGAATCACATGAATAAGATCAAAATTGCACGCTGCGACCTTGATGCGTCCGAAATATCGCTTGGATGTATGCGGATTTCTAGTATGTCCAATCAGGACATTGCGACGCTGATCCATACGGCGCTAGACGAAGGGATCAACTTTTTCGACCATGCCGATGTCTATGGCGGGGGCACGTCGGAGGAAAAGTTTGCCGAAGCGCTAGATATGACACCGCGCCTACGTGACACCATGATCCTCCAGACCAAGGTCGGGATTCGCACAGGATCCTTCGATTTTTCGAAAGAACACATTCTGGAAGCGGTCGAGGGCAGCCTCAAACGGCTGCGAACGGATCATCTCGATGTTGTGCTCCTGCATCGCCCCGATGCGCTGGTTGAGCCCGAAGAAGTGGCCGAAGCCTTCACGA
>JAABUY010005204.1_pt1 | contig 13218 bp, 9 predicted proteins | sample 5560271 | NCBI WGS metagenome assembly JAABUY01 (sample SAMN10711886, study PRJNA513374) | rock metagenome | isolation source: Antarctica rocks | place: Antarctica: Victoria Land, University Valley
CAATCCTTACCACAGCAGTCAGCGTCCAATACTGGATCCAGTGCTAAAGAGCAGGCTCAGGAGGGCGGCAACAAGCCTCCGGTTGCCATTGCCGAGGACCATAGCGCTGGCAGGAAAACACAGGACAGCCAGGACTTGTCTAATGCGCTCAGCAGGGAAGGGATGATGGACTATGAGGATGGGGACTCTGTGGATGTGGATGTGGGTTACAGCAGCAGTGTTGTGAGTGCCAGTCATGCTGCAACAGATGGCAGCCGTAGCGTGCAAAGCGCACGTACCGTGCTGGACCGCATGCCAGAGTTCAACATGGATGATGCAGTCAGCTTCAGGTCATTGCTGCTTTACTTGCCTCCTGTCCTTTGCGGATTTTGCCTGTGCTGCATCTGTGCTGGAGCATGTAGGAAATGCTTTCAAAGCAATTGCCATGTTGTTAGTTATACCACCTGATTGGGACAATGCTTATTGATGCCTGTGGCAGTGCCTGAGGTTCTGCAGATCAGCTCAGTCATGCTCTCTGCCCAAGCTGCTGAGTCAATATCATACGCCTGTCTTTGTATCACCAGGCGCTGCCTGAGCAGTCTCTTCTGTAGCCAGAACTCATGAGGTGCCCTGGCCTACAGGTCTGTGAGCAGCTCCCGATCTCAGCCAGTGAATGCTGACACACGCAGCATCCGCACAATGTCCACCATCCTAGATGATGGCAACCAACCTGATGAAGCAGACGATGCAAGCAGTCTCAGATCCATGAGCAGCACCACATCCACCAACTACGGCGGCCCCCGGCCCCGGCCCACAGTCAAACCCTTGTATCCCATACCCGATGAAGCAGCTGCCAGCGAGGACGGAGATGAAGGCGAGACAAGTTCACAGTCAGAGACTGAGGCTGCGCAGGATCTGCCAGCTTCTGCGGCAGCTCAAGCTTTGCATCAAGAAGCTGATGAGCTGATGGTGTCCAGTCAGCATGCCAGCTCATCAGCAGACTCACTGCCAGATGTGTCTCTGGATCCTGAGACCGATCCAAAGAGCCGAGGTTTAGGCAGCAACGAGAGCTCCTCAGGCAACTCAGGCTTGAGTCCTGTTTCTGAGGGTGAAAGCTCTGGGAAAGCCACCAACACAGGGGGGTATGATGAGGAGGGTCTTTCCATGGGTCAGCCGCAGGCCACGGTTGCTCTTCATGATCACCTGCCAGCTTTGCTTACACATGAGACACTGAATGACAGAGATCAAGAAGATATGCAGCCTTCAGTGTCACATGCGGCAGCAACTCAAGCTCTGCAGAATTCATCTGCTCAGCCAGGCACCTCAGACTCACAAGCGAACATTGCAGAACCTGAGTCCCTGCATACACCACGCGCCATGTCACCCCCATCCACGCCAGGGGCCCCCCTTGTACCAAAGATAGATGCTGGCCCAGCAGCAGATCCACCAGCAGAGCTGGCACAAGTGCACCAGTCCACGTCTGATGTTGAACAACCTCATGCGGTTGTGGCAGATGACACCATGTTTGCAGGACTTGATATGATGTGATGCCTCATATAAAACCGTACTCAGATTTCATATTTGATGTTACATCAAACGCAATATTCAATAGACAATTCCTGACGCCCATGAGCCATCATAAAGCAATTGCTGCAGTGCATTCAACACAATGAGGTAAATCTGTACGACATGTGTAGTATAGACTGTCACAACTTCAAACCTCCTTCCCAATGTGCATGCAGCAGGCGCAGTTGCTGCACCACCAACAGTGGTACAAAAGTACAGACGACATCAGTGAGCAGCCACAGCGACCAAACGATTGCACTGCACTGACAAAGCTCGAAAAAGCCATGGCCTTGTAAATCCTGTCAAGCACTTGGTCATACAATGCACTGGCAAGGATGAAATGTAGACAGAACTAATCTATGTCTGTAGCAAAGCACAAAGACTCCTGCTTGACTAACACAATAAACAGACTCACAAACAGCATGTATGACTGTCTGCTGGTATAGATGTGGCTCTAAACAGGCTCTGCGACTGTTTGTGTTGCTACACAGCTATGCCAAGCACCAGCTGCCTGTACTGTTTGATGCTCCTTCCTCTGCTGCTGGACACAGAGAAATCACTGCCAGATAGGGTGCTGAATGTGTGTAAAAACTTCTTTAGAATATCACTCTTGGCCTGATTGCTCTTCATTTGGCCTGGAGTTGTTGGGAGTCCACATCTCACAGAGCGCTGTCCTCATGCGCCGTGTGATGCCAGTCCAGCGCTTCCTGCTCCTATTGTTGCTGTTAGAGCTGCTTGATCTGGGCATGCCATTTGAGGCCTGCTGAGCAGAAGACGAGGACTGGCCAGAGGAGCCAGCAGGGGTGGTGGAGGTTCCGGGAGGCGGGACTTGAACAGGGATGGGCTGAGTTGCATCATAGTGCCTCTGGCCCTGAATGCTGTGCATGCTTTGTGGAAGAGTGCCATCTGGGTTCTGCTGCTGTTGGAGGATTCTGCGTGCTGCTGACACTGATGCGCAGTGCACTGCAGCATCATATGCGCCAGCCCCTTGCAGGGTCAGAAGTGAGCCTGCATGAATCAGGCCTGCAGACAGCAGGAGGCTGCTCTGGGGCGAAGCGTTGGCAATTTGTCCAGGCACTGAGGCAGTATGGATGGTTATAAATGTGCTGCAAGACAGAGCAAAACCGGGGACAGTGCAGCACTGGGGACAGAAGGTGATGATGAGTGCTTTGATATCCTTCCAGGCAAAAAATCAAGGGGATAGTATTGCTGTACCTTGCAGCACAGGAAGGGCATCATGTGCACATACCTTGGCTAGGTTCATCACATGTAAAGGTGATGTTGAGCTCGCTGTCTTCAGGCAGACTGAAAGCTTCCCGTATTGCCTGGGTGAACTGCTTGTAGCCTGCTGACCCAGGCTTCACTTCAAAGGAATATGTCTGACCGTCAAAATTGACGTTCATGACGGCAGGGGCATTGGCACCACACACAGGTGTCAATGTAGACTTCCACTCAGGAAGGGTACAGTCACAAAACTCACAATGCGTTTCTCGCCTGCAGAACAGATAGCGTCAGTAATTGCCTGTCCAGGTGCTCATGCGCAGCTTTCGCAGCAGCAAGTTCAGGGCTATGCCATACGCCGTTGGCGGATTGCCAACGTAGAGCGCTACCTGGAGCCTGCAGACTGTAGCTGCCACCTCGCCAGACAGCCTGCGTGTGCATAGCGGGGGCAGTTGCAGGGCCGCATCAGAGTGGTGTCTGCCCTAGCAACGTCCAAACAGATCCAGCAAATTGGTGCATCCTGCGGAAACAGTCGCTGGTAGATCAGATCTGACGCTGTTAGCCGGAGACAACCTGGTCTGCACTAGCAAGGAAGTACCTCCTCGGGCGCGACCTCTGCTACTAATGGAGTCGCGGTGCCAGAGAAGACTCTGATATCGCTGTGCCTCCTGGCTTTTTGGCTGTCCAGACGTTGCTCTTCAGCTAGGTTGCTATTTTCGGTGTCTGCCATTCTGCGTCTCTTGGTACCGGAAACACCGTGAAGTGTAATTTATGCAATTCGATACGAAACAGACTTCCGACACTAAGCTGTCGGGGTACAGGACGTCAGACCCCCGAGCAGCGCACCGCCTGATCTGCTTTCGATAAAAGCTAAGAACCTTGTTGTGCCAACGCTTTACGCATGTACGCAAGCACGCAGCCCGCGGCACCGTCGTGCACACGGCCCCAGCGGGTCCGCTGCCGGCAACTTTACTGTCCTGCTTGACCGCCGCTGCCCAACACTTGCTCACCGTACTTACGGATTGTACCTATTGGTCTTACGCGTCAAAACCAATAGGCATCGACCCAGTACATGTCCCGCTTGTAGTTACCTGAAGTGACCTTGCTTGCAGCTGTCATCTAAATGACTTCCGATAAGGTGCCAAGTGTATCCATTCAGACACGAGAGCGTTGGTACGCAAGTGTTGCGTTTGCTGCAATCAACGACTCTGCTGCTGCAGCCGGGCTGCTTACTGTGGTCTGCTGGCCTCGGGGACGAGTGCCTTTTCGGCATCGTTTACTGCAAATGTTTGTGACTCCGCAGGTGGTCCAGTATTCCTGATGTTGGCTGGACAGTTGTAGGACTTGCCTTTGTGGCTGGTGCTAGTGGTGCTGCCTTCAACCATTTCTACACCGGTGACATAGACAAGGAGACCAAGCAGAAGTATACAGCACTTGTGACATTTGGGTGAGCTAGCTGTTCGACCCCACTGCTAGCTTCTCAGTTTCTCCACTGACTCTACCTTGCAGATGTGCTGACGCAGGTGTGTGCTGATAGTGCGGACTGGACATACACTGTGGACATCGTTTTGCAGCAATACCGAAACAAAGGATCTGCCCAACAACAACGCTATAGCGGTAGGAGTCGTCCAGTTTGGCCTGATCGCACTGCCAGCCCAGCTGTTGCTCAAGAAGTTGTCAGGCTGAACTGCTTCTTCTGATGCAGGCGGACACAAGGGGTGAGGAAGGCAGTGCAGCAGTTACCAGAAGAAGAAGGCCTCGCAGAGATACCTAGACATACTGTACGAGCCTGCTTGAAAGGGTGTGTGCTAATGGAGCTGGAGGCTGCTGTGACAATCTTTGCTGAAATTTGTTCTGCCATGTTGTAATGCACTGCTGTTGACATTTGCCATGTCTCTGCTGGTGCACCTTGGCGCCCAAGTGCACACAGCAGCCGTTGCAGGCAGTGTTGCTGTGAACAAGCAGCAGTCGCTTGTGAGCTGCTGTGGTGTTGTGTGCTGCACATACCCCGGTCATTTATTCGACATACTTTTTCCTATCCAAATGCAGCCTGTTAATGTCACCGTGGAATTACCTTCATGCTTGAACAGTTCCCCTGCTATTACCTGTTTGTGTCAAATCCTGCTCATAAATTTTGCTGCAGGCTTTCTTGGTACTGGCTCAATTGATCAGCAGACCTGTGATTGTTGATGTGCTGGGCCAACCATGCAACCACAGCTGCATCACTTAGCAGATGCATGCAAGGTACTTGGAAACAAACAGCCGAAATATCGCCATGCAGATCTTGTAGCTACAGATTGGCCAGTCTACCCAAGCGTGTTGCTTCCAACAAGCAGGAGTATCATTATCTGCTAAGTAGGCAGCCGTTCAGCAAAAGATATGTCTAGACGTCTCATGAGATGCAATCATAAATATGTACCAGTAAGTACTCCATTGCAGCAAAATCATCCCTGGCAGCGCAAATGATACAGCCACCGTTGTTTTGGCCAGTGCTGAACATCATCAAATGTGACCCCTTGCGCCTTTCTTGGAGGTGTGCCATGAAATCAAGCAATTGGAAGGCCAAACTAAATACCCTATAGGGTTTGCTCGAGTCCGATTCAGAGGCCTGCGCAAGTTTCACGTCTTTGACTGCAGCATCGCCGGTGGTGCGCGTTACAGCAGCTACAGTCTTTGAGTCCCTACTATGACTTGTGAGGAGCCGACGATCAATTGCTGAGCTGGCTACATCTCAACACAGGTCGATCCTTGAGCTATTATGTGGCTGACTTAGGCAGGGCTGTTTGGCACCTACCACCGTGTGACGCACTATCCGACTTCAGCAAGTTGAAGTTTCGAGGATGATTGCATTGAAACAGTCGGGACTCCAGTAGGGTAATTTGTTAGGGAGTCCTGTGGAGGCATATGGAAGCATGGTCTCTCCCAGTACAGACACGCTCTGTCACCAGCAGCAGGAGCAACAGAATGAGCAGCAGTGTGCAGAAGACAGCTGTACGTCTGGCTCGAAGGTCTCAGGCAGGAATGATGAGGTATGCTTCTGCTTGCTGTTCAATAGGAAGTGATAAAAGAATATGTGATATATGCGCTCAACAGTCATTGGGCAGCATATTGTAGCTGATGGTCTTTTCACACTTGGAAACCTGTTTTCCAGCTACACAGTAGACACATCGCTGCAAGCAGGAGTCATGCTTTGTCTGCAGCAACACTCCTGTGACAATGCATAGGCATGCATGCAGTTGGCTGAATGATGCCAGCATTTGTGTCAAGTGAGCATCAAAACACGCATCAGGCATTTTCAGCAAGCACTGCATCACATTCAGACGCTTTCAGAGGCCAGATCTTAAATGAGTTTGAAGTCTCTATCAGTGTACCTAGTTGCAACAGCACCAGTGCTGTGACACTACAGGATATGCCATATCACCATGCATGCATTCACACAGGTCGCGCCACAACAGCAGCTGCAGCAGAATGATGAGTCAACGAGCTCTGAAGCAGCAGCCGAGTTGGCACACTACAGCAACAGCAAGTTCAACTTGCTTATGGACCAAATGCTAATGCATGAAAGGGAACAAGGGAGTGGCACAAGGTTGCTGGCATCTCCCTCTGCAGATCAGCGAGCAGCTGCGATGGCAGCTCACAGAGCAGATCAGGTGATACACTCAGTGAATTGTATCAGAATGAGTTGGGGACATGCACAAGCACAAAACATGACAATTCTCCTGACAAATAAGCATGCTTGTGGACAGCACTCATCTCTTGACTCCGTGGTGCAGTTTGATTGGCTATTTTGATGCAGTGGAGTATCAGCATATGCAGGACACAGGTGCTGCTGTGGTTCAGCTGCAAATGCCCAACATCATTCCAGTGAGGATTTGACATAAGGCATTCAGTGCCTGAGGCTTGCATCTGCATGCTCTTGCGTTCAAAGGCTGTCTGATCACAAGTATGGTCACATCACAGAACCCTGAAGCTGTTGTGACTACATACAGGTGCCAAGAGCAGCTGGCATGCAGCTGGAGCCCAGCTTTGTTGCGCTGCTGGAAGACGACATCCTTGATCCTGCCACAGATTTGAGCACCATTGCTGTGAGGGAGCAGCATGCAGACGGCAGACCACATGCATTTGCACTTGGCAGCTGGAATTATGATGGGTTGGAGGATGGCGACTGTGACGTCGGGAATGGTGGTCTTGTGGATGGTGACATTGGGGGTGTTGGTGATGGTGACATTTGGAATGCGGATGGGGATGTTTGGGACAGGGATGGTGTGGACGATGTTGAGATGGAGGAAGTTGAGGACCACAAGCTTATGGAAGATGGCAATGCAATGGACAATGCAAGCAGGCCTGAGGCAGGGATTGGGGTTGGGGTCAGGGCTGCGGCCAGTGTTGGGGGTGCAAGCAGGCTGCCTGGAGGCCTTGGTGTCAAATGGCAAGCTGCTGGTACCCAGGTCAGAATACTTCTGACCCACTGCAGCTTGCAGTGTACAGCCTTGGAAAGTTTCAGGCTCAGAGTTGCATATATGTATGACGTCACCCAACACTTGCTGTGTCTATTGCAGCTTGGTGCTGTGAAAAATACATATCCCCGCATTTGCATCTGTGCTCGTTGGCTTGTTCTTGTCATTGTGCACTGCGCCAGATCCAGATTCTAGCTGCTTCGCTGTGCTTGCTGACATTGCATGACGTATTTGGGCTTGTGCTGCTGCGGCTGCTTCACCGGCCAGCAGTGGTCATCTCTGCAGCAAACTTGCAAGGGGTCTTAGGTGTCATACACCTGCATAGCATCTCTTGCATAGCAGGGTTGGCCACTCCTTGGGTGTCAACAATACATGCAGGGGGTTCAGCCATGGCCCTGATCATCAGGCCTGGACATACATGCTGTGTTGCTCTCTCCTGCAGTGTGGCTTCACCAGTGACTAAGCCTTAGTCATCTGTTGTGCGCAGGGTTTTACTTTCAGCAAGCCCTTTGCAGCATGGCAGACAGACACCTCAGGGTGTGAAGACCTGCATGCTCAGGCCTCTGCTTCAATCTTTGCCTACAGAGGAGACAGTGACAATGGACAGACAAACATGTCTCAAGCTGAAGTAAGCCAGCTTCTTATGTTGTTTGTCATGTGTGGGTCGTGCAGGAAGCTGACATGCAATAATATCGCGGCCGGGATTTGAGTCCCAGAGACTGGTTCCAACATGCAAATGACAGTTCATGCTTTCAGCAATTATGCTTGTTCAGTGATGTGAGGGTCATTGGACAGGCATGCACCTACATCACTGCTTCTGTTGCAACCCTTGCAAGGAATCTAGGACAAGACACACCTCCTTGACGCATCCCAGAAAGCAGTTACAGCACTGTTCAATGCCGCCTCTACACCATTGTATGCAGGCAGCTAATAATTGCGTTCAGGTTCTTTCAGAGTTTCTTTGGAGGGCAACAATGCTGTGTTGCTTGAACACAGATATCTCTTGTGCAGGCGTTGGCAGATTTCTGGAAGCAAGGCTTGGATGAAGCCCTTCAGAGAGGCACTGCAACATCAAAGGCTTTCAGAATGCGCATGCAGCAGCAAGAGGCTGAGTTCAGAGCTTGCATGCAGCGGCGTGAAGCTGAGTTCAGAGCCCAGAAGCAGCAGCGCGAGGCTGAATTCAAAGCCCTAGAGGAGGCCTGCTTTGCCAACATGGAGGCGACTGCTAAGCTGCATGTAGAGGCAGATGAGAGGGCCGGCCGTCTGCAAAAGACGCTTGATATCAGCAGGAGTCGGGCGGCAGACCTGGCTGATGACGTTGATTGCATCAAGGACAAGAAGAAGGGCTTGAAGAGGCAGAACAAGGATCTGACTCAGGAGGTCAAGGACCAGCAGCTCAGCATAGCTGATCTGCAAAGCTGCCTGGATGCCTGCAAGGGCAACACACGTGCATTGGAGGGTCAGAATGCCAGCTTGCTGCAGTGCAGCCTGGATTTGGAACATGAGCAGAAAGCTTTGAAGGAGCAGGTCCAGTCCCTGCAGCGTGATTTGACACCTGCACATGCACAGCAAGCTGCAAGCTCACAGACTGAGCTTGCACAGGCTGCAGCAGCAGTGGCTTTGCTCAAGAAGCAACTACGTAAAAAGAGCGGCAGAGAGGCAGTCCTAAAGAGGATGCTTCTGGTGATGGGAGAGCAGCAGATTGCGCTGACAGGCGAGAAATCAAAGCTTGAGATTGATTTGGCAGCTGCGCTGCAAGCCAACACGGCGCATGCAGCTTCCATTGAAGCTGCTGACACCATCATTGCGCAGCATGCAGCCTCTCTTGCAGCTGCCAAAGCAGAGGCCAAACAGACCTTTGATCAGCATGCTAAGGTGCTGGCAGCTGCTGATGCAGCAGACTTGCAAGCTGCCAACCACTTGGCTGCAATGCACACTATCACTAAGGCTGAAACAGAAGCCATGGTACAAGCTGCACAGTCACATGCTGCTGACAGGGCTAGCTGGGCTGCTGAGAAGGCTGACCTGCTTGGGAAGCTTCAGGCTGCAAGTGCTAGGCATCAAGTTGTGCCAGATGCCCATACCTCACAGTTATATGCTGAGCTTGCCTCTGCACAGCAGAGTGTCAGACATATTGGACAGCAACTTGCTGACACACATGGGGGGTTCACCGCTGTCGCCAATGCACAGATCAACAGGCAGCAGGTGGCTGCAGACAGTACCTCCCCACACGCTCACGTAACAGCTACGCTTGCCAGAGCAGATGCCCTCAGCATTCAGCATGGGCAAAACACTGTGCTTGGTGCAGCGCAGCAGCAGCCAGGCATGCATCTGCAAGGTTTGCCTCATGAGGGAGTCTGCTGGACGGCTCCTGTTGGTCACTCTTCTCATGACCAACAGTCAGACAGCTGTCGCACTGTTGAGCAGGTGATGCAGCAGCTACAACAGCTACAGAAATCCAACCCTCACATGCTTGAAAAACCAGCTGGGGCTCAATGTGACGCTCATGGTCAGGTTGCCTATGACCAAGATTCAGGCAGTTCTGCCAGCATTGGGCGAGTGGCAAAGCAGGTGCAACAGCTGCATGATACAGTCCCTCATGCTCTTGGTGTACCTCATGCAGCAGGGCCTTGTGGCGCAGTCAGTCAGCATTCAGCTCATGACCAACAGTTGCAGGGTCCAGTCACTGTTGCAGACCTGATGGAACAGCTGCGGCAGCCACAACAAAAGCAGCAACAGACTCCTCCTTCGTCTCTGCAGCCACAAGAGTTGTCTGTTTGCTCAGATGCAGCACAGTCTTGCCAGCAGGGCAGACTTGTGATGCCATCTGAGGCAGGGCACCTGGGTGATGCCCTGCCTTTGAGTTCCGCTCCTGGACAGGACAGCCGTGAGCAGAGCGGTGTTCCGCTGCAGCCAGGGCCCGTCCAAAATGGCCAATTCAGGAGCGATTTCGTCCAAGGCAATGCTGATGGCCTGGCCGCTGAGCTGCGGGTCCAACAAGGCCAGCAAGGCACTTGTGCAGGTATACTGGCTCTGCTGAATTAAGTTGGCGTTTTGCCCTGCCATGCGCAGACTCACTGGGAGGTCTTGAACAGACACCAACCAACTTTAAAGACCCTAAAATTGCATTCTTTTCGGGCTTTTTGCACAGCCAGCACTTGTTTTCATTTTCAATGATAGATTGATGCTTTCTCATTCCTCGCATGATGGCAGTGCATGATTGTGTTTTTGTATGCTCCACATCATGGAGCCATCACATGTGCTATCACAAGTGCAGCTTCATTTGTTTCATGTAAGCTTTTCTTATTCTCCTTGACTTCTGTACTGACAGGTCTGCCAGGCAGCACTGTTGGAACAGGCAGCACCAGCAGCAACAGGCTGTCAAAGACCAGAGGCAAAAGAATAAGGGAAAGCCCTGATCTCGTTGACCAAGACCCTGATGTCACTGATGAGCCTGCCGGCAGCAGCCACAAGAGGGCCAGAACTGAGCTTGCAGCAAAGGTCGCATCATCAACCACAGTGTTACAAACCCAGGTAGAGTCAGCAGCGCTTGGACAAGTGCAAGCCTCAGAAGGGCGCACAGCAGCGCCCCAGGGACTCTAGGCTAGGGTTGCCAAAGCAGCTCTTCAGCATGCCAGGTGTTGTTCTCACCATAACCACAGTGATGTTGCTGACTTTGTGGGAAAGCAAGCAGCATTCTGTTGACCGTGCAGCGCATGACTCGCCAATTAGCACCTCGCCCCAGCATGAATGCTGCCAGTACATGTCTTGAAAGATTGGCATGCATCTGTGTTAGCAGCAGCTTGCTGCTGACAAAAGTATGAGGTTGCTGCACCGGAAAAGAGAGAGAGAGATGCAGTGCATGCAACATATTGTTGTATCAGTCTAGATGAATCCAGACATACATTAGTGTACCTGAATGGTTCACTCTGCTCAAGCACAACTCGATTTTCTGCAGGATGACTAAGGCTTGCCGTCAGAGCTGCAAGAGCTGAGCATAGCAGCTGGCCCATCTGCTGCAGGGTTTTTCTAGAAGAACTCACTATGAAAACCCAGCTTTCGTTAATGGGTCTTTATCAGGTCTTTAAAGTCTAACGTCTTCGCTAAACCGTCGTCATCCGATCGTTGACCTTCCAACGATTGCTTTACGACCCGGTCAACATGTTATTCTAGCGTAAGCTCGTAGCAAATGTGCCTGAAGGTATATATATATCTGTGTGACTGACCACTGACCACATTCAGATTCCTAAGATTCCCTATGATTTGTCAGAGTTTGTCATCAAGCATAGGGTTGGGTGTGTGACTAAATGCATTCAAAATAGGGCCCTTTAGTAAGCAATGTTTTAAAGATATGAAATCAGACCCTATCTGTCAGCCTAAATCACAGGTGGTAACCAGGGTTTGGGCTCTTTTAGAGTCCCCAGTACATAGTGCTGTACCTAATCTCCTAATTACTTAATTACAAAGTTATTATAGAAGGTGTGAGATAACCGTTAATTTTATAAATCGAGGAGGACTTGCAAGGAACTGTAAGTATGACTAAGGCCCTTGCTGACGGCCCCCACACTCAACCTACCTGTTTGCCCTTATTTTCAGGGTTGTGTTGGGGTTTCCCCAACTTAACCCTGAAAATCTATAGAAGATTAGTCAACTCTATCATAATCCAGAAGATTCCAGAAGTTTCTTCTACAGCCCTAGACCTGCAGAACTCTGCACACAGAATTTTCCTCTTCTGCATGCAGACCCTGCAGTACTCTGGAGCAGACCCTACAGTGCTCTGGCGCTGACGCATAGAAGGTCTGGGGCAGATCCTACAGTGGTCTAGGGCAGATGTGCAGAGATCTACGCCAGATGCTACAGAAATTACGTAAGACATTATCTGCATTATGATAGAGTTGACTAATCGTGACATAACTCTGCTTTTTTCTGTACACAGAGTACTGTAGCTCTGTAGGACCTTGACATAACTCTGTATTTTCTGCAATTTCATGGCTCCTCGTGACGATAACCGGATAAAGCACCTAAAATTAGCGTTGGAGTACCTTCTTGTAGACTGGATCGTCATGCATGTACCTTTCGACGGCTCAAGCAAGAGTGCAACAATGGTTTTGCATGTGTGATAGCCTACCGCTGAAGAGTCGTTGACCCTGATCAATTGGAACTTACAAATGATAACTTTTCCAAATATTTAAAAAGCTCCAAAAAGCTCTGAAGGTTTAAACTTTTGAAAAAGTTTGTGGGCCGAATTTTTGGCATTTCAGCTGTTATCATTTGGCATATAAAAATGATAACAAGCACATTTCAGCTCTCAAAGCTCCCGTCTGAGGTGTCGTTTTCACACCCAAATTGACATGGAGAGCAAGTGCTGTCTTTAGCTGATCTTGAGCCGTCAGAAAGGGGTCGCAATGCTGTTCGAAGCTAAGACTCATCCAAGCAGCTTCTGCCAGCTTCCAAGCTATTTAGAGCCAATGTAGCTTGCACGTATAAATGATGCTTGGTTTGAATTACAACACTCATCAAACTCTTTAGTGGATGAGTGTCGGAGCAGCTGACAGCTTTTGAACACACGGGCAAGGAAGCAAATGTTCACACGTTTGCCTTCATTTAACTCGTGCACAATCATGTCTTCCAACGAGTCTAGTCTGGACCATGGGAGGAACATACAAGCAGAAAAATTGACAGTGTCTGCTGGTGCCGGAATGACTTCAAAATTTTGCAAAACCAACAGTTGTGACTCCCCAGGACATGACTACATACAGGTGTGACAGGGACTTCAGTAGTAACTAGGGCAATCCAGTTCTACTAGATGTGACACTGTAACCTGTGCACATTCTTTGTCAATATTAGAGCTTTGGATGTGCAAGGTAGACTGCACTGCAGCACAATTGTATGCCATTTGTGAATCAAAGTTTATACCAGCTGAGGTGAATCTCCATAGATCTCACTCTCACTGACTACAATATCACCGACAGGGATGTGCGTTGTGATCTCATAG
>JAABUY010005205.1_pt1 | contig 13215 bp, 12 predicted proteins | sample 5560271 | NCBI WGS metagenome assembly JAABUY01 (sample SAMN10711886, study PRJNA513374) | rock metagenome | isolation source: Antarctica rocks | place: Antarctica: Victoria Land, University Valley
ATGGTGCGACGAATGGTACACCTCATATTATTTCCCAAGTCTATATAATCCCGGGTGCTATCTCCTATATGTCCGCCACATCTACTCTTCAGGGTATCACGCCTCGCTCACTGCTCTGTGTCCTTCCATCGCTGGGCGCCCTTTTTGCAATACCTCGAGGAGTGATTGATCCTAGAAGACCCGTCAATCGGGACCCTACACCGGCAGAACTCGAAGAAGGGCTGTTTAAGCATAGTCCGGTGCTAGACTTCGAGCCCAAGTGGATCCTGAACCATAAGAGAGATATCTTGACTATCTCGAATGTCATCACGAGTCCGTCTCTCTTAGAGAGTACGAGCCTGATATTTGCGTTTGGCGATGTAGATATCTTCGGGACTAGGTTGTCGCCAATCGGGACATTCGACATGCTTGGGAAAGGGTTCAGCAAGTTCCAGCTCATGGCAACAGTGGCTGCACTCGCTGTTGGGACCGGCATCTTGGCGCCTCTGGTAAGTTTCCTGAGAAGGTCCCATTACACGTCCGGCACTGCTAACGGCTATCACAGGTGCGCAAAAAGCAGGTTGATGCATTGTGGAAGGCCTGATGCAACTATGTCCATTTTCCATAGATTTTTCTAGATACCAATGTACCAATACTGCCGAATGTTTTTTCAACCAGCTTGGGAACATGACTGTGGCTGTCCCGCTGAAGTCAGAGCCACTGACGGTCGGAGCAGATATTTCTATTTTCCGTTGTTGGGTACTAATTTTAGGAGGTATGTACTCGTATCCCAGCCCGTGCTAATTTATCAGTCGTTGAATCTATCATCAATTGCAACCACATCCTTCTTCTGATGAGTAACTTGCCAAAAGATGGAGCGCCTGATGAACAAACGCAGCAAGCTTAGTACTCTCGAGAGTAGAATCCCATTTGAGGGAAAGCCTCGCATCGGCCGAAGGTTAGCTCTGAACTGCGGCCAACATTTGTTGAGTATGATCGGAACAGATCGCTTTCGTGCAGGCAACGCTCTCCAGTCATCATGCTATATGATTAGACTGTTCTTCTGTTTCTTTCCCTCTGTTCAAGCGAGTTATATCCGGGGAGAGGAAGCCTAACCCCGTAGAATTATTATCTCCGGATCCCCAACCATTGAACGCCATGTTCAGCCTATTGAGCACTATATAGAGTATCAGAAGCCTTCCAGTATTCTTAAATCATATATAACCTAGTAATTTCCTCAACATCAAACGCGAAGCCCAATTTTACACACCAAGGACATTTGCTTGATTCGTCTACTATGTCCGACGCCAAAAAGTACACATCCAAGCTCTCCGGCGCCCGCATTCTCATCATCGGCGGCAGCAGTGGCATAGGCTACAGCGTTGCAGAAGCCTCTCTAGAATATGGTGCCTCCGTCATCATCTCCTCGTCCCAAGAATCCCGCGTAAATTCCAGCATCGACAAGCTCCTCCAGACCTACCCGTCCGCCAAAGACCGCGTCTCAGGCCACGCCTGCAACCTCTCTGGGCCAACAATAGAGGGAAATATCAAACATCTCTTCGAACAGACCGGCAAGCTGGACCACATTGTCTTTACAGCCGGGGATGCGCTGGCTACAATCCCAATCTACGAGGCTACGCTCGAAGGTATCCAAAAGGCGGGCATGGTCCGGTTTTTTGCGCCGCTGCTCGTCGCCAAGTATGCCCCCAAGTATCTCTCGGCAGGCCCCGCCTCATCCTTGACCTTGACGACCGGTGCCGTGTCCCAGAAACCTATAGCTGGTTGGTCCGTCCCGGCCGCCTACGGGGGCGGCCTCCACAGCATGACAAGGAACTTGGCTGTTGACCTCGCCCCGATCCGTGTCAATCTGGTCTCGCCAGGAGCGATAGAGACACCATTGTGGGACCATTTGACGAAAGAACAATTAGAGGGTTTCAAGGCGCTCTATGCAAGCAAACATACAACGGGTCAGATGGGACAGCCAGAGGATGTGGCAGAAGCGTACTTGTTTGCGATGAAGGATAAGAATTGTTCCGGGAGTGTTATCGATTCGAATGGGGGTTTTTTGCTACTGTAACGGGGTTGGCAGGAAGATGGCCAAGAGAATGTACATTTGGGAAGAACAATCCTGCGCAGTAATTGAGCGTAGCAAAGATCTAAGGCAGATGTCTTTGGTGGCAAGATTCCATTTGTGACTTGATATGCACTCTGTTTTGTGTTTTAATATTCAGAATATCATCCTAAGCAAGTAAATATTGCAAGACCAATGTGCCTCTGGATGAGATGTGGCCAGGGAAACAGTTTGAACATCGATGACATGGAGCTCCGTACAATCTGGTAAGCTACAGTCACATATTCAATCAGTACTCATTCAGATGTTCAACGCAGGTTTATAGAACGGCAATCACCCAAATTTATAAATTCCGAGTACGCCCCTTCCTTCTTGTTTTTAGAGGGTGTAATTGTATAATGGTGACAATACTAGAGAAGAGAACATCAACCCACATCTGGAAGCGGTCCAAAATAAAGAGTGCACAGTCTGTAGAGGTAATTGGCGGTTGCTGGTGGAATTATCCTTTTCAGGTGTTTGAGAAGCAATACGTACTATCATCATGAACAATAATAAGAAACTATTTGTCTCATAGCATTGAGTAGTGAAGCGGATTTGATATATGCAATCAAGTGTAGATTGAAGAATGCCTACCTGAGTAGGATAGAGTGCACGTCTAACCGTATCGTTCGTGACCACGACATCCTCGACATTGCACGGTGTCGCGGTGCGTATCAACAGCGTATCAGTAAACTCATGTCGATGCAATATAGCACTCTTTGCTTGATGGAAAGTGTCGTGATGGAAGTCTGAAACCACGAGGGTTCCAGTTGTCGGAAAGAATGTAGACCGCTAATGTTGCGTCTTCTGGGTCGACAAGAAGTGGAGGGTCTCAGTACTTTTACGAAATATTCTATCTTTCACGTTCGTGTCATACTACTTTCATCTCTTCTCCTATGTCCAAAAGCTGCACCTCGTGAGACAGAAAGAGCACATGTCCTGCACTCGCCTGTTCATAGATGACTAGATGGATGAGTCATATTTCTACAATGAGAGTACAGAAGAGAAAGAGATCAAATATCCCATGGTGCCAAGTTCGGCCTTTGCAACATCGCTCTTCGTCATCCTCCTGGGAAAGTTTGTACATGTATATTGAAGGAAACCCCGTTAAGTCTTGCATGAGCCTAACATCTGTTTCTACTACTACTCTCTCAAGTCCAACGTCCAGCATTTCCTTCCCCACAGCCATGTCTCCTCAAAAATCCTCCTCCCCACCTGCCATCCATCTCGACGGCACCACCCTCGAAGGGGGCGGCCAGCTCCTCCGCCTCGCCCTCTCGCTCTCCTCCTTAACCCACATCCCCATCCACGTCACAAACATTCGCGGCAACCGAGCCTCCCATCATTCTCGAGGCCAAGGCGGGGGTATGAAGGCAGCGCATCTCGCAGCTGTAGAATGGCTCGCCAAGGCCACGGGAGCTGAGACGGAAGGCATGGAGCTGAAAAGCAGGAATCTGGTTTTTCGACCGTCGGCGACGGTCTTCTATGGAAGCAGTGCAGTGGAAGACGACGATACCGGACGCCCCTCAACCGAGAACCACCGGAATCCTTCCTCAAGCGCCTGGAAAGAAATCCGTAAAGATGGCAAACTCATCCGCCTGGAATCGCACATCCGCCTCTCCACCCCAGGCTCAATCTTCCTAATCCTCCAAGCCCTCCTCCCATACCTCCTCTTCTCAACCACCATCACCAACCGCTCTTCTCCCTCTAATCCCTCCCCCATCCCCCTCCGCCTCACCCTCGCTGGCGGCACTAACGTCTCTAAATCCCCCTCCTACGAATACACATCCCAAGTCCTCCTCCCCCTCCTCTCCCACCACTTGCACCTCCCCCCCATAACCAGCACCCTACACACCCGCGGCTGGACAAACGGCCCCACCGCCATCGGCAGCGTGACTTTCGACATCACACCCCTAGCCCCCAGTACCGCCCTCCCCCCCTTCGACCTCCAAGCCAAGAACCGAGGACCCGTCGTCAGCATCGCGGCATCCATCCTCGCCCCCTCGACCACATCCATCGCAACCCTGAAATCCAAACTCGCCACCAAGCTCCACGCCACCTACCCACCCACCCTCCCCGTCTCCTTCCCCGTAGCGGAAGAAAGCGGCCACCCAAAACGCCTCTACCTCCTCCTCGTCGCCGAAACCGCCGGCGGATACCGGCTCGGGCGCGACTGGCTCTACGACCGTAAAGCGAAGTCCTACACCTCAGACGACGTGCTCGAGAAGCTCGTGGAGAGGGTGGTGCGAGAGTTGGAGAGCGAGGTGGCGAACGGGGGGTGCGTGGATGAGTATATGCAGGATCAGGTGGTGGTGTTTCAGGCGTTGGGGGAGGGGAGGAGCGGGGTTGGTGGGGGCGGTGGTGGGGAGGGGACGGTCGAGGGGGAGGAGGGGGTGCCGAGCTTGCATACGAGGACGGCGAGGTGGGTGGTTGAGAGGGTGTTGGGGAGGGGGTTTGATGGGAAGGGGGAGTGCGAGGGGGTGGGGTTGAGGGTTGGGGAGAGGTTTTTGGAGAGAGGCCCGGGAGGAGAGGAGGAGAATAGAAGAGGAGGGACGGTTGAGGAAGGCATAGAAAAATTAGAGATTCGATGAACAGCTTGAAATTAGAAATTTTATCTATTTATAATTCCTCCCTTCTTCGTCTAAACGCAAAGTCTTGGTGGGTAATTGTGACGCTCTTTAAACACACCTTCTCTTCTCGCCGACCCTCTGCTTCAGGTCCCCGAGAAGCCCCATGTGCCTCCTGATTTATGTACAGAAAATTTTCATCATGTAAGCAAGGACATTCACAGTCATAACGCTAAGATGCCTTCCTCGCACCAGAAGCCTTGTCATCAATCCTCGTAAATCCAGGACTGTTCCCCGTTGCTACCGTGGGCCTGGCAGGCCCTACACTGATACCACCCTGCCCAAATCTTTTTAAATTCTCATGACTACCCAAGGTTGGCACACTGCCGCTTCGCTGCTTCTTGGTGTTGCTGCCACCAGGATATCCAAAGCGGTTGGAGTTCGAGGGCGTGGAACGGCCATCACCAGCCCCGTCCGTAGAATGAAATATTGGAGCCGGAATCGCTGTGGGTACTGGAGAAAATCGGCCTCTCTGGTGGGAAGCATGAGAAGGAGTTGCATGAGCTTTTTCTTCCGGAGAGCCGTAGCCTCCACTGGTGGTGTCGTTAGTCTCGTGTTCCGCGTCGCTCGTTGTCAATGAGAGTGTTTCTTCTTCCGAGGAGCTCGGCGGCTGCTCAATCCTGAGACGTTTTTTTCTGAGGGGACTGTACGTCACTGTCCTCTGCTTTAGGTGATCTCGACCAGCATAAGCTTCCAACGCTTCAAAGACGTGAGGAAACACCAAAGTCTCTACTTCCTGCGCCCAGAGGAAATCAAGATGCTCAAAGTGAGGAACTTCGCGCGCAACGGTGTGGCTTGGGAGCTCTTTAAGCATGACCTCGATGTCCACCAGACTGTCGCTGCCACCCCATAGGAGGAAGATCGGGGTTTTGATATTCTTAGTCGGGAATTTGGGAACTTTATAATAGCGGTCGACCGCGCCGAGGCTCAAAGGTCCCTGAACGTCATCGTCGTACATTTGAAAGGATTTGTTGCGGATAATTTGGAACCAATGAACTACACTCTTGGTGCTGGTGAAAGAGTAAAGGTGGGGATAGGCTGCAAGTTTTTGGTCGGGACTAATGTTCTTGGCCGTCCAGTTGAAAAGGGAAGATAGCGAAATGTCGATGATTTTAACGAATATTGGCGGGTAGAGTATTGACTGCCACATCGTAGCGGAGCTCAGTAAGCTTCTACGTCCAAAGGCGAGAAAGACGACCTCTGGCGACGCTTTCATCAAGGCATTCACGACTCCGTTATAAAGACCTGCAGGCGACATTGCTGGTGCAAGAGCAATAAAAACATCGACTTTATCGTTTAAAGTTGGATGGATTGACAGTGTAGCGAAGGCCTGAGCTGTCCCTTGCGAGAAGCCTATGTAAGACAGAGACGGTTGAGCTGTGGTGTTGAGGATATAATCAATGCTGTCAGGAATATCATGGAATGCAAATTGGTCCATTGAGAAATTCCAGAATTCGGTTGAAGTTGGCGAATGGAGTGTCGACTTTTTCGAATACTTGTTCCCACGGTTGTTGCCCAACTACATCATATTAGGATCTGCGATGGAAGCGTTCTCTCAACCGGGACAATATGCTTACCCAAACGTCAAAGCCTCTCTCCACAAGCATGAATGGCAGACACCGCTCTTTCTCTGTCATGCATACCCATACTTCACTATTCATGAGCAATCCGTGGTGGAGGTATACCACTCTTCTTGACACACTTCCCTCCCCAGCATTGACTCTGACGCCTTCTTCACCTTTCCTCCAACCCAAACGGTGTAAACCCAAGAGGTAGCCATCTCCCGTCTGGACAACGTGTTCCTCAGCATAGTAACCGAAAAGGCTGCAAAGGTCGACGAAGTCAGAAGCATTGGCTATTGATGAGCTAACGGAATTCTTCTTTGGCCGTGATTGCCTTCCCTGCTTCGAAGACAGGGCGTTGAAGAGGTGCTTGGATCTCCTATAGCAAAAGCGAATGATGGGCTGGGCTAGGTATTGTTAGGGAGATAATCAGGGAAGGAATGCTTGAAGACTGACGAAGGCCAAGCGTAATGATTGTGATCAAGCCTTCGAGGAAGATCAGGATCAATGATCCAACGAGAGCCACATATTCTCGCCTAGATATCGCAGCACATCAGCTGCTGTTCGTACAATCGAAGAGAGACTCCCAAATACTTGCTGTGCAAAGTCTACCTACCAGAATAGTCTCCCAAGGAATGGTACACGGACCATGGCTTCTGTCCTTCACATGAATGACGAACGTGATAAATCTCTCCAGATACAAGAGCCATTTCAGGACAACATCTCTGTAGGAGAACAAGAAAAAGAAAACTCCACCGTAGAAGGATGATATACCGTCCTTGTAGCGCTTTCTCGATCCCGCAACGATAACCGACGTCATCTCACATGTGAAAGCTTAAGTGAACTTCTTCGCCTCCGGTCGATTCCTCAGGGCTACCTAGAATACCTCCGAAGCGGAAGACACTCCAGCAGAAGCTCAGAGTGTTTGATGTGACTGTTGACGCAGCCGATTCCAAACGGATGGATGAGTTTATTGCCGCAGACGCCGCCGCAGTTGGATTTCGGGATCTGGCTCCGACGGCGCAGGATTGTCAAGACGACTATTTGCGTCGTTACCAAAGCTTCATCAAGGCATGTTACCTACAAGGCGTTGACACGGTGGAAAGCAAAGTTCTCCACGCAGTTTGTTTCCCGAACGACTTTGGTGCATTTTACAATCGACCGAGGAGGTTTGTTTATTTTGTCATGACACGATACTCCCCCAGATTGCACTCCTCCATTTCGTATGGTACCTTTACGCGCTACCGGAATTTATTGATCTAGTGGGCGAATACAAGGTAATAACGAGCCCAATGCTGCACCACCTCTTACAGCTAGGCTTTCAATTAGCTCACGGAGATGGCCCGATACACCCTCTGTCAAGCAGGCATCAGATTCAGACGATCAAGCAACGCGACACCAGTCACATCTGGCCTCGCAGAATTGCATCAGCTGGCTCCGTTCCCGAATATGATACCTTGAGAGTCTCTTTTTCTACACATAGAGTCCTCTGACACGACGAAACTCACACAGCGATCAGGAATCGCTGAAGTTGAGTCGATGTTCGAGAAGACGAATGTCATCGCTCATGATAATTCGAAGGCTGAGGCTGAATGGTATAGATGTGATTGGAAAGATGATCTTAATGTGACTAATTGTCACGGTTTTAGCATGTGTTACTCGAAAGATGTTGGGAAAAGAGGTGTTAGGTCACTTAGATGATGTTGAACAATATTATAGATGATGATAGATGTGAGATTATCAGTGATGTTATGAAGGCCCCTCGGTACGAATGATATTCAGCGTTCATGAGATATAAGAATCTCTGAATGATCTCTTTCTTTTCTTTCTTCTTCGTGCAACGTCTTGTATCTAAAATCTAGTTATTAGAATTTCATTCTGATTTCATTCAGCTCTCAGTTCGTGACATTACGTTGCATCACACTACATCATGAGTCAATTCGAGAATATCAGCAACACTCTGTCGTCGACATCTCTAGCTTCGATCAACGAATTCATCACTGTCGCTCAGTTTCGAATTCACGTCAACAATGCTTTCGAAGCGTGATACACTTTTCTGATTGAACTTCAAACTTGATTCAACGACATCATCACTCAGTATATCAACTGAGTCTCAGTCTGTCAACAAGAACATGAGCAAACTCAGATCAAACTTAAGCAGTTTCAGATCAATAATGAAATCTTGTCAGAAATGATTCAAGAACTCAAGAGCATGAGCAGAATCAATATCAAATCAGAGAAATATTCGAATTCAGAACTTTATATCGAAGAGTGAGAAAACAAGCTAAATCAGTTCATCTTCGAGCTGATCAGCAAGCTGAAGTTGAACGCGAATCATTATTCAACTTTCGAGTCTCGTCTTCTGTATGAGTACAGTCGCTTATCGAAGAACGCTGTCGCTCAAGCGTTGTCACGTATGACTGCTCAGCATGACAAGCTAGTCATGATTGAGCAATTAGTTGTTTTGTTAAGACAAGTCTTCGATGATTCAGACAAGCAAGAAATCGCTCAGCGATTCATTTCAGCTCTAAGAATGCAAAATCGCATCTTCATTGAATATCTGTTCAATTTTCAGCAGCACATTGATGCAATCGAATATGACGTCGTAACTCGAAAATTCAATCTGAAGAATGAACTATTCAGCGAGCTCAAAGCTCTATTGATTCAGATGAATGTCAGCAGTCTGAACTATGAGCAGTTGATTATCAAATGTCAGCAATTGAATAGTCGATATCGCGTCACAGTACAGAATCTTCTCAAGTCAAAAGCAGTGATTCATTCTGTCTCTGTGATCTCTACAGTTCTCGCATATTTCGTCAAATATGCGACATTCTTGACAGGCTCGAAAGCTACGATCTCGAGCTCAAGAGATCTCATGAACTTATCGATCGTCAACATGAAGAAACGAGACTCACTGATTCTCGAGAAGCATCAGCATCGCATGATCAATCATCTGTGTTTATACTGTGATAAGTCTGAGCATCAGACTGCGATCTGCAATTCAAAGTTCAAGATTCAGCTACAAATCATCTCATTATTCACTTTTGCAATCTCTATCAACAATCTCGCTTTCAATACTTCTTTCGTCTTGAGAAAAGTCTAGTCTCTGCGTACAGTCGCTCGCAGAGACAATCGAACAGTCTGAAAATCTCTGCACTCTCAGTTAGCTCAATTCATCGATTAAAAAAGAAGATGAACAATGATCATCTCGTGCTTTCAGATAATCTAGAAAGCAATAAAATCAATGTCAATCTTTCTGTTTTGATTGATATCGACGTCATCAATTATGCATTTATTAATGACTCTTTCGCGCAAAAACACTCTCTGCTCTGTTTTTCTTTGTCTGAAATCTGTACTCTTCAGAGATTTGATGATCAATCAGTTGTATTCAATTCAATCACTCATTACACTCTTGTCAAACTTCGAGTCTCAAACGAGAAGCTCGAAGAAATTCTCTTCTATGTCACTCAACTTTTGCAATTCTCAGTTGTTCTAGATCTGCTCTGATTAAAAAGTCATAAAGCAATTATAGATCTGCATCATAATCAGCTCATCTTTGAATCTCAAGTCAACTCAGAACTTGTACTCGAAACTCTCTCGAGCATCTCGATCTCGATTGTGTCAGTATCAGTCTTTTTGATGTTTTCGTTCTCGAAACATCTGAAGATCTATGCTATAGATAGTGCTTCGTTTCTGCGACTCGCTAGAAAAAAGAATCATGATCTGTTTGTCATATTCATGAGAAATATTGACAAAGCTCTGAAAATCACGTCTTTCGTTGACTCTGTCACGCTATTGTCTCTCGAATATCACGACTTTCTAGATGTTTTCTCTCGTGAATTGATAAACACTCTATCTGAACGACGTCTCTATGATCATAAAATTCAGCTGCAGAAAAGCAAAACTTCTATCTTCGAGTCTTTATATGACATGTTTCAAGATGAGCTTCGAGTACTAAAGAAATATCTGAAGAATAATTTGATCAAAGACTTTATTCAAGTCAGCTCTTCTCTCGCGATCTCTTCGATACTCTTTGTTAAAAAATCAAGCGAAGAACTCAGATTTTGCGTGAATTATCGAGATCTGAACGTCATGACAGTTAAGAATCGATACTCGTTATTTCTCATTCGAGAAATTCTAGATCGACTGACTAAGATCAAGTATTACATCAAGTTAGATATCATTGCAGTCTTTAATAAACTGCGAATGACTTATGAAGACGAGTGAAAGATCGCTTTTCGAACACGTTATGACTTATACGAGTACAACGTTTTGCTCTTCGAACTCACAAATGAATCATCATCATTTCAGAACTTCATTAATGACACTCTGCATGACTTCTTGAACGTTTTCTGCATCGCGTACATGAATGATATCTTGATCTATAGCAACAGCAAAAAGAAGCATACTCAGCATGTTCATCAGATACTGAAGCGACTTAAAGTCGTTGAACTACAGATAGATATCGAGAAATGCGAATTTTCAGTTATCGAGATCAAGTATTTGAATCTAATAATCATCATTCACGAAATCAAAATGAACTCTGAGAAGATCAATGTTGTCATGAATTGAGCTGCATCTTGAGACATCAAAGATGTTCAGAGCTTTCTGAGCTTCGTCAACTTCTATAGATGATTTATTAAGAAGTTTTTCAAGCTGATTGACTCGTTGATTGTCTTAATCAGAAAAGATCAGTCATTTAATTGAACTCAGAAGTGTCAATTCATCTTTGATTGATTCAAGCAGATGTTCATCACTGCTTCTATCTTAATGCACTATAACTCGAATCTACTCGTGACTGTGAAAATCGATGTCTTCGACTATGTTGTGATCGAAGTCATGTCTCAACGAGATGATAATGAGCAGTTAAGATCTGTGATCTATTTCTCTTTCAAAATGCTATTCGCAGAATGCAACTACGAGATTTATGACAAGAAACTTCTAGCTATAATCAGAGCTTTTGAGAAATGAAGACTTGAACTGAAAGACACGTTAAATCTCGTTGAGATCATTTTCGATCACAAGAATCTAGAATATTTCATGTCAATTAAGCTGCTTAGTTGAAGACAAGTCAGATGATCAGAATTTCTCTCTCGATTTAACTTCAAAATCGTGTATCATTCGAGTGAATTGAACACTTGAATCGATGCACTCACACGTCGATCAGAAGATCTTTTCTTGAACGAGAGAAATAGTCGTCGAGAACATCAATGACAGATCGTGCTAAAATCAAAAAATCTGAAAATTCAAGTCTTAATCAATGTTCTCGATGATAGTGACTCTGAAGCATTCAAATCAAATGACTCGAAGAGCGAATCAATGATCTTTGAGCAGTCTGAATCATCAGAGAAAATGTCTATGAATGAGCTAGAAGAACAACTCTTCGCAGTCTATTTCAATGATGAATGAATACAGATCGTGATAACTGCGTTAAAAGATGATCAACGAAAGCTTAAAGAATTTTCGTTAGCGAAATGTACACTGCAAAGTGATTGAGTCTACTATAGAGATAGACTATTGATATTCAAAGATGAGAAACTGCGACTACGTCTGCTTCAGTTAAGTCATGACACGTCTATTGCAAGTCATTCAGAAAGAGTCAAGATCTACGAAATACTCAGTCGTCATTATTACTGACTTGAAATGATCAAGACAGTAGCTCGCTTCGTACGCAATTGTCACCTATGCTCTCGAGTGAAGATCTCTAGAGAAAAATATCAGAAAGCTTTGAAGTCTCTTGATGTACTCAATCGTCGCTGAAAAGACATAGTCATGAATTTCATCGTGACAGTATCTGAAAGTAAGAATCTGAATGAAAATTCGACAATCAATATTCTGATAGTCGTGAACAGATTATCTAAACAAGTGCATTACGAGTCTATGAGTGAAATTACAGCTCTAGATACAGCTTGAGTTTTTTATCATGCAATATGAAAACATCATGAATTATCTGATTCAATCATCTCGAATCGTGAAACTTAGTTTGTCAATCACTTTTGAGACGAACTTTGTACTCGATTAAAGATTCAAGCTCAATTGTCAACTGCGTTTCACTCAGAAATGAATGATCAAATCAAGAACATCAACGACGTTTTGAAACAATATCTTCAAGTCTTCGTGTTCTTTATGCAGAACGACTGAGCTGCATGACTGTCATCAGCTGAATTTGTCATCAACAATCACTTCTTCGAAAGCACTCAATGCACGTCGTTTCTAGCTAACTTTGAACAGCATTCTCGAATGAGATTGAAATCAAAGAAGACTCAGAAGAACGTTATTGAACATTCAAAATGAATACATGTCGATCTGTTTATTCAGAAAATGAATTGAATCAATGAAATTCTGCAAGAACAAATGATCTTAGCTCAAGCATATCAGAAACAATTCGCTAATGTTCATCAACAACATGCTCTCAAGTATGCAATTAATGATATGATTTGATTAAATGCTCGCAATCTGATGATTCATCAACTCAGCAAGAAGTTATCTAATAAATTCAAGAGATCTTTCAGAATCATTAAAATTGTTAGTTCTCATTCTTATCAGCTAAAGTTGCTTAATGACTGATTCTGTTTCGACGTCTTTCATACTTATCTGCTTCATTCTGCGATCAACGATCTTTTATCTGAACAAATATCTCTCGCGTCGTTTTCAACAGTCTTTGTTGAAGAAGTGCTTAGCTGAGAGATGAACGAAATATTGAACTCTCGAGTAAAGAACTCTCAGCTAGAGTATTTAATTAAGTGAACTGAAATAGAAGAAAACAGTTGAATAAAGTTTGCGAATGTGATGAATGTCATCGAAGTCATAAACGTCTATCACGCTCGAAATCTCGATCGTTCGAGTAAGAATTCATGAATCGCTTACGTGCAAGAAAGCAGCGACTCTGAATATGAGTCAGAGAATTAAAAGTCTCGCAGAAGCTTCAACTTCAAAA
>JAABUY010005207.1_pt1 | contig 13214 bp, 10 predicted proteins | sample 5560271 | NCBI WGS metagenome assembly JAABUY01 (sample SAMN10711886, study PRJNA513374) | rock metagenome | isolation source: Antarctica rocks | place: Antarctica: Victoria Land, University Valley
TTATTTTTATGCCCCCCCCCCCCCCCCCAAAAAAAGCGCCGACATCTATTTTCAGCGCACTGTACACCCCGTGTCAAGAAACTGTTTAAAACTCGACATGATGATACCGACAAAGTGAAATACAGTCTATTCTGGGGGGCCTTACTCCCAAGAAGTGCCCGAGACATTCAATCAGAGATGCTCGTTCCCGTTACCTGGAAGCAACATCTCACTCTATTTCGGGACCTAAGGACAAGCTGCTTATTGCGATGGTTCTTCATTCCTTCAACAATATATGGTGGCGTTGAGAGTAAGTAAAGTAACTTTCTGACCAAGAAATATCGATCGAGGATAATTTAGTTAATTTTTTTATTGGCCTAAATAACGTGAAATTACATCGTTACAACTAGAGTAAGTATTGTAGAAGAAACATCAGTCATCAGTTGGGGGGGATAAAAGTAGGTAGTGTGATTGTTGGTTTTGGGGTGCGTTTGTATTTAAAAGTCGAAACTGTAATTACAAATGATTTTTTAATCTCAGTTTTAAAGACTTTTTTTAAGAAAGAAGACTTATTTGATAGGATGAAAGACAAGAGTTAAGACATGATATGAAAAACCGAAAAGGGGGTGGCCAAGTCTTGAAGTTACAACTGGGGCGGTGAAAAACATTCAGGGACATGCTAGTCTTTTCCGTCGTCTGGCTTCATTTAAAAGGTGAAAGACGACAATTGATTGCCTTGTACCGGAAGCCGCCCTGAGGCGCCAAGAACTTCCTCTATCTAAGCGACTAAATCTATTGAAGTGAGTTTAATGAGGCAAAGACGCTGTTCTGACCCAGAAGGCTCACAAAACTACCGAAGGTAGCTCTAGTTCTCAGCAGTGGCAAAGGAATAATATCTTGATTCGGAGCCAGGTCATGAGCCCCCTCATCTGTGGTGCAGCCTCTTTAGCCAGCAACACTAGTTTCGAAGACAGGAAATTCATCATTTCGAGAATTCGGTGATTTATGATTATGGCGAGATCGAATGTCCGTCTCGAAATCTGCTCTCAAGATTTGAGTAGTGCCATTGAATTCAAGTCAATGGTCTTTCAACTGGGCTCGAAACTGAAGATGTTATTATTCTCAAAAAGCCGAATATTGTCGTAGAGACTCGGGTCAAGGTCAGTAGTGAAAATGCTTGAGCTGGTCTCCACGCACTCTATGGTGACGTACGGCGAAAGAATGTCGTTAGCTAGCTGTGTGTGTGAGTAGAGTGCAGAAATATCTCTAGCACGTAAGGAATTGATAAGATATTTAAGGATGGTGAATATTTACCAAGGAAATTACCATTCGGCTCAACCTCGGCTAGTCTCCCGTCAGGCTGAAATGTTACGAAATTGCTGACTCCCTTATCCTCTGCTAATCTTTCCATAAAGCTCGGAGTGTTTGGTCCTGATAAAGCCCAGTTTCGAAGCGCCTGCGGTATTGGCAAATCTTTCCTAGCTTTGTGGAAAGGTGGGCCACTGGGAGATATGATTGTGAGGAGTCGATTAACGATCGAAATACCCCGTTCGAGACGCAGGTTATCGTAAACCTTTTCAACTCTTTCCCAGTCCTTGAGATAATACTGGCAGTGTCCAACCCTGTCTGGCTGGTTGCAGTCCGTGAATCCGGACCTATTCCAGTACCAGTATGACCGAGAAGTGCAGTGGGTTATGGTAATACAAGAAGTATCTTATTCTGATCACGTTTCCATCTATCGCCTACAAAACCTCATGAGCCTTCTTCGAAACAAAAAAGAGATCAGCAATATCCCCATCACCATCAGGCTTAGCGTCATGCCCCAGCCATCTGTGTCAGTCTCTTGATTAATGTACCCGGGCATCTGCGGCCGAGATCCCGATTGGAGATCAGGCATTGCTAAAATCCTCACGATCAGTGAAGTCCAACCTGTAAAATGCTGAGTTCTTTGGCCTTTGCCGGTGTTTGGGCTATACTGCTCCCATGCAAAGCCTGTCTCCTTCGAGGATTTGAAAACTGTGTTTCCCAGGTTTCGCCGAAGCTCCGTGTATATCTCGAGCACTTTTTGCTGATGTGGGCCTGGCTGTTGAGCGAATTCCTGATCACTGAATGAGCTATGATACTCTTTGGCCGAAAGAAGAAGGAGGTAGACGGAGTATAATTACCAATAATCCTTGTATCACCATGTAATTGATATTGATCCAGACTGGACTTCTCCAATAGTTTTCATCCGTGCCATAGTACTTGTCCTTGGGGCTAAGACTGCGGACGCCATGAGGACTCCAAAGTTCCTCAGGATCCCGTATTAGATTCAGCACGGCTTCAAGATGAACGTGGTCTGGGCTCATAAGACCGGTGAGGAACGGGAACAGGGAAATGTAGCCCTTGTGGCAGACCTTTTCTACCTGGTTTCCATCTATTACAGTTGTATCGCAATATGCTTGGTCGGGCTCAGACCAGTGAATTCCATCAATACTTCGAACCACGTCGGTCTCATCCTTCGAGAATATTTTCTCTTCTTCTTTCTCGCCAAGAAAAGCTGAGATCTTCCGCAAGGCCACAGCCATAGAGCCAACCCAGCAGAGAGCATCCACATGCAATTCCTCTGGATGTGGTGGCTGCGCACGAGGGTAATCATCAAGGCCACTGGTAAGGATATGTTGTGGTGTGCGACCTCGCCATCGGTATCCTTGATTGAAGCCAGAACCGGGAAGTTGATGATTCTTTAAATTGCCAGCCTGTGTTCGACAAAACCATTCATAGTGTTTCTTCATTTTTGGATAGATAGCCTGCAGAAAGGCTTTTCCTGCCGCAGGGTCACTCAAATACCGACTTGGAGCTCCTGAGAAGGGTAACACCCCACTGAGTCTTGCGATAAATGCCTGGACAACCAAAAACAAAGTTGGTGGATTCGCATAGTGCGGGTATTGTGTCTGGAACTCCGATGGAACCTTGCTTCTCGCCTCAGGGCCAAGAATCTGTTCCCTAGCGATCCAGCCATTTTCGTCCATCAAATCGAACCAACTTGAGACGATTTCCAGAGCGAGGTCCATGTCCCAGTCCAGGATAATTTGGAGATGGAAGCCTTCATCCCAGAGAAAGCCCCGAGGGAAGAATGGCCTGGAGGGTACTGCGCTGAAAAGCTGGTAAGGGCCCTGTTCTTCAACAACAGCACGCAATCGGGCCGAAGCAGCCTTTGCCCAGAAGTTTTGGTCGGTCTCAGCATATTCTGGCGCAGAAGAAACGTCGACTTTGCTTGTTCCGTAAAAGTATCCGATTCCTCCCATGGCGTTGGAAAGAAGAGATTGGGAGAATCTGATATGCTGCTCGTCCTGGAATGGCGCTTGGGGTGAGTAAACTGACTGAAAGCGCTTACTAAAAGTAGATAACGCATCTTCGATACCTTCAGTTAGAAAAATGGATGTCATGGCTCCAGAGATTGAGTCTGAGGAGAATAGAACGTCAAATTCAAAACGTCCCTCGAAACTTTTTTGCACAAAATGAAGGTTTCCTTCTCCAGGATTATCTGCAATCATTCCTTCGTAAGAGTCACTGCCCTTGAGTTGGTTGATAAATATCGATTTCGCCTGCCAGATAGTGTCTGCGGGAAATGTCAAACTCTTGACAGACGTCCTTTGAAGAGACTCGCTGTCACCTCGGTGGTCTGGGAAATGTACCTTGAAGTTGCGCAAGCCGACCATCGTGCCGTCACAGACTATATCACTGTGGGAAGGGTCGATCTTGTGCCCTTCCGTGCATTCTATCCTTGAACTTGAATCCTCACTTCCAAGGTAGAATATCACAGTGGTCTTCTGGTGGTCGTGTGCATTCGCCCTTGGGATACCTTTGACTCTCAAGCCCCATTTCCCACTACGTTCATCAGAGACCTTGGCGAACTGGGTAATTAAGTCCAGTCCGTTTCCGGTATCGTTGATAATTTGCATGCCTCCTTTCCGGACATCGTAAGCCGTCCAACCGTAGCCTGCCATACCCTCATCTTGCTCGCATGTGTGCCGAAGATCTTAAGGTTTAGCCAGAATTAGTGGACAGAACAGTGCAGTTGGAGTCTTTTCGATGCATACTTTTCGAGATATCTCGAGGATTATCGGCGTTGGACCACATCAAGCCCATAAGCAACGAATTTGGTATCCGTGGCCGTATGCCAAGGTACAGGTTGGGCCGATATGGGCCCCATAGCAATGATGCGTTGCTCGAAGTCCACAGTCCTTCAGATGTCGGTGGGAATGCTTCGATCAAAGCACAGAACATGAGTAGGTTGGATGATAGCATAGCGAGATACAGCCAGCCTTGCATTTTCAAGTCGAGTACTGCCAGAGCCGCAAGAGACAGCGACTACACCTCGTTTCCGCATTACTATTGTACGCAATGCACCGTGGTGAAATCTGATAATGTCTGATGTTTAGCAACATGCAATGTGTTAGATTGACTAAGCCTCATGGCTTCTGAGTACCTACCCGTACCATAGTACGGAGGTACATGTTTTAAATTGGGTCTATTAGGCCGTCACGCCGTCCACTGCGCCTCAGCTCTCAACCGCTTCAACCTATGATATATCTTCAGCCAAGCTGCGGAAGACCGTAATAATGTCAGACGTGTTTCATCAACCTGTTGGAACACTATACTTTTATTTATTAGTGTCTACCATGACTCTCCAGTCCTTTCCTCTCCGTTCCCTTCTCTCCGCGTCGCAAGTCCGTCATCCCTCCGCTAAACCACCATGACTATCACCACCTCGCGTCGGACTGTTTCGCTCCTCCTTGCGTCCCTCCTTTTTTCTTCAGCGGTATCAGCGTCTTGCTACTTCCCCAACGGAACAGACCAGAACGTAGGCGCTCAAGCCGATCAAGGCATAGCCTATCAGCCATGCAACGCCAGCGCGAAACACAGTATGTGCTGCGCGCCGTGGGATACCTGCACACCGGATGGATTGTGCCAGAGCGGTTATGATGGGAATACTTGGCGTGATAGTTGCACCGATCCTACGTGGAAGAGCCCAAGCTGTGTCAAATTATGCGTTTCTGGGTTCGGTCAGTTGGCACCCTCCTCCTGCCCCAATCCTTTCTAGCTAACATCTCAACCTACGCAGACCAAGGTGTCATCGAAGCCCAAACGGATCTAAACATGGCCAACAACGACGTAACCGTCACCCAATGCTCCGACCAAAGCTACTGCTGCGGCAATGGCACCGCCGCTGCGCAATGCTGTGACAACCATCTGGGCGTCTGGATCGACCCCCTGACGGGGCAGGGCACGAATCAGAACCCTGGCGGATCGCTGTCGTCGACATCTATGCCCTCCACGTCTACGATATCCCATATTACTCACGCGAGCTACGTGACGCCCGTGGGCAGCCCTACTACTCCGTTCCCTACATGGACGTCATTGAGCAGCAACGCCATAACTTCTGCGCTACCGTTCCCAACTACTGGCTTATCCTCGTACGCATGGACGAGGCCCTCATTGGGCAGTTCGGTCTTGAACTCTTCGACATCGTCACCCATGACAACGTCATCAGCCAGCGCCAATATCCTCACCCCAACTGGGAATTTCTCAGCCACAGCGTCGTCTACGAGTATCGCGACTTTCAAAGCCAACTCGAGTGCGCCGATAACACGCGCTTCGTTGGGCTACATGAAGCCCATCATCGGCTCCGTCTTGGTCGCCAGTCTCTTTTCCTTGGCTACTTAGCCTCGGTCCCATCAGTGGCATTTCCAGAAAAAGGGTTTTTATATATTGAGTGCGATTGTCCTTGGTATGTGCATGTACAGATAAATACCCGAACTGGTTTTACGTATTATATATCAACACTTTAACCATTCTCAATCACTCACATCCTCACCCTCCTCCCTCCAACCCACTCCTCCACTCCCCACAAATCCCCACCCTCCCCCCCTATCCGCCCCCCCTATCGAACCACTCACTCACTCACTCACTCACTCACCAACCAATCTCACCTTCTAAACCCCGCATCCTCCCCACCTGAAAAAACCCCCCTACAACCCAAAAAACCCCCCCCACATCTCTCCACCATCCCACCACCCACCTTCCCCCGTCCCCTCTCCACCTCTTTCGTCCCCAGCCCCAAAATCCCAACTCTCCTGCCAACGCCAACCCCGCATACCGTTAAAAATCGCTATTCAGTAGTAGCCAAGCATTTGACATGCGAAGCGCCCTTGAGCGGTTACTGGGAAGTGAGTTTTGCTATGGAGGAGGAGAAGGGATTCGAGGAGGGATTTGAGGAGGTTGAGGAGGTTGAGGAGGGGGGGGGTTTGGGTGGATGAATGAATGAATGTAATCCTCATTTCGACAATCGAGAAAGATGCACAAAAGAGAAGTTTCCGAGGTCCAACACACTTTCTAGTCTATTCGATTATTTTACCGCTCTGCCTCCCCAAACAGGGCCCTTCCTTCCATTATATCAATTGCATGGTTTGTAATACCTTATCACACAACACGTACGACAAATCTGGAACGGTTCTTTCTTGTTGTCCCACAGTTCAGAGAGCAAATCTTTTTACTGTCGGTCGTTTAGAGGTGGCGGCAGTCGCACTACTGGAACTCCCCAGCAATACACCTATTTACAAGCAGGGTGTCTGTGGTTCCGTCGGGCACCTCACTGAGGACGCTGTTGGGATCGAGAGCCCCTGGACACAGGTTGTTAGCTTCAATTGGTTCCGTGAATAAGGGCGCCAAGGCCAAGGAAAGGGGAACGAACCAGCAGCCCAACCAACCCATCCCAAATACACATCCGCATTATTGTTGAGATACGCCAGCTGCGAGCACATGTATTGAACGCAGCTATCGGTATTTCCACCCCCAGTCTCGGTCAGGAAAGCCTGGCGGCCAACCGACCGTAGATAGTCCGCCTGGTAGCCGAGATTGGCGGTTTGGTCGGTGACGCACTCGGGGTTCCCGCCTGACGTGTCATAGTCTAGATACTGATGCATGTCGAAAATTAGTTTATCTTTCGAGCCGTCGGTGTCCTGCACCGCGGACAGCGCGGGCGCCGAGCTCGAGTCGAAGCCGCCAACGGCGCCGTAGTTGATGCCTGGAAGTAAGATCAGCTGGGATGTGGCGCCGGCGGTGCGGATTCCGTTCACGGCGGCCTGAAGTGTGTCGGCCCACATGTTGATGTCGAGATCGTGGGGCTCGTTCATGAGGCCAAAGATGACGTTTGATTGTCCGGCGTACGCCTGCGCGAGCTGGGACCAGACTGAGGCGAATTCGTCATTGGTAGGGCCTCCCTGGCCAATGACGTTGCCGTCCCAACGAGCATAATTATGAATGTCTATGATGCAGTACGCGCCGGTGCCGAGGCAGGCTTGCATAATGCCGTCGTAGTCGGCGAAGTATGTGGGATCGAGAGGACCGCCGGGAACCCTGTCGACGAGATATTGCTATATTGGTAGATTCGGAGTCAGTATTGCCTTGTTGAGTTGGAAAATCGACTTCCGTGATGTATCAAGAGAGAGAGAAGGAAAAAAAAGCTTAGTGTGCTCCCGCGACATGTTTACAGACTCATTATGAGTGCACAAAAGAAGGATGAACGGATTCGAAAACACATACCCAGCCTACGGGGAGGCGAAAGACGTTTAGGTGGTCGTCGTACGCAAAGTGTTGCATCTGTCCCGGTCCTTGACCCGACGGGCAATCAGTGCCGCCGCAATAACCCTGCGTTTGACACTGTTAGAATAGGAGTAGGGCAAACAGAAATCAGGCTGTTGGGTCACTAACGTCGTTGGTGCAACCGAAATCACATCCTGCAATATTGACGCCTGCGAATCGCACCTTCGCAAGAGAGGTGGAGATGAAGAGAGCTGATGCCAAGAGGGGAGCAAGGGTGGTATAAGTCTTCATACTCGGGAGTGTGAATGAAGTCTTAGCTGGCCACAGAAATGAAGCTGCTGTATAGGATTGGGAGATTCAGAACGGTTGATCAAAGAAAAGCGAACTCCTGTGGATGAATCTCATTATATAGGATTCTAGCAACTTGCTAGCCAGAATCCTCTCGAGCATACACCCTCGCCAAAGACGTAGCGATTAAAGTCATAATATTCAACAATCGCTTAGGGATTGCTAATATTTTCACATAAACCTTGTATATTGCAAACATTCTCGGCCCCCTTCGCGACGGGGATGGGTTAATTCTCAGCTCGAAAGATTTATTAGCTTTTGTTATCCTCGAGGTTTGAAGTCAGGTTATATGTAGGAAAACGACGCATCCTCCCATGCTTGAACAAGACATGGGGCTAGATCTTCCTAGCATCGACATGTAGGCCACCAGGACGTGGATCTAGGATGAGATCGTCTGAATACTGTTACCTTACCGCAGGAGCATAGCAGTGTTGGATGAAGGGGTGTGAAGGGGTAAAAAAGGGACAATTCCATCAGCCTAACGCTCAAGGGTTCTAAGGTCGTCAAGATGCCCGATAAGAAGCTCCAACCTTATCTGCAGATGGACGATGCGTCAACGGGCCGGTAACCGCCAAGATCGTTTACTTTGGGGGCCTTTAAGGAAAGGGCTCCGATGCCAGCCATAAGGTGCGTTTTCTGTATACTTCGCTAAGTCCTCTGTTCCCCCGCCACAGGCTGTTCCGTACTCTTGAGCAATGTGGTTCCTGGATCTGGCTGTGGGGGTTGTTCGGCTGCTCCGGCCTTTTCCACCAGCCCTCGTCTCAGGTCAATTGGATGGACCCAGTATATCGTGAAGATAAGTGTTCGTGATTGTAAAATATAGCTGTAGGTGTCCCGATACAAGGTACCCTAATTTCTATGTGGCTTAGTTCCGAGTTTTCATGCGAATGTCATGTAGATGAAAGCCTAGATCCCAGGTACAGGCTGGGTGAGTAAGATCCGGGGGGCTGCAGTAAGTTGCATCGCCTGACCTCTTTCATCCCGGTTATCCAGCGGCTTCCGCGGCCGCAGCTTGAGTGCAAGTCTACCACAGCCTTTGACCAGCCCTGTTCCTCGCTTGGAAGCTGCAGGCGTGGTCTTGTGTCCCTTGGACTGTCTGACCGGTTCAACGCATCCCACAGACAATGCTCTCTACCTCTGCGTAGTTGTGAGTGAGTTCAGAGCCGAGTGTGAGTATCTTGGATGCTAGATGATGACATGATTGCCTGGTGGCACAGAGCGCCCCCACTCATAGTAACAGCTAATGCGATCGTCCTTGCAGGGCTTGCTCTGATAATGTGGTATGCTCCCATGAAGTAATCAGTCCCAGAAAACAGATGTACCAGTATCCATCAGAAGAATAGCTTGAGCACAGAATAATTGACAATTGATAAGCCTTTGTAGCCCCCTGTAGCTCGCTAAGGTGCGCGTACGCGAAGAGGAGTACCTCAACGCTAACCTCGGCTCCTCGGCAAACGCGTCATGGGCGCGTCTCCCAAGGTTATGACATCTATGATTACCACCGCCACCAAAAAAACTTCTATCAATCACCCACTCATTGCGCCACCACCACAGAGGCTCCTCCCTCAAAAATCTCACTCAACGAGCTTCCACTAGCACTTGATCATTTGCCTCCATAATAACTATTATAATCGAGACTGTCGACCCTGTCTTCTTCGCAGCCTCTGACTCGATCCTCATCCGTTTGCTCTTGATCCTTTCTGACCCTCCTGGAAGCCCTCTAGACCTCTCCCAGCTGGATAGCTGCAATGTCAAAAGCGCCTGAGGCTGTGACGTTGTCTTTGAGTCCAGGAAGTGAGGATGCATCGCCTTTTCTCCAATCCTGCAAGGCAATCTACGGCAGCCAGAGCTGACGGAACCCAAGTATCCCTAAGGTGAAGTTTGTGATAGCCGCCATCATCACCAGCCTTCAACCCGCTTACTCTATGAAGCAATCCCTTCCCTTAATAAGCGCAGGCCAGTCCCGACCAAGCTGGTGCAGCCCACCGCCCAAAGAACGAGAGTCGGAGCATCTGTTTCAATGCACCCGTAATCAAGGACGTCGTCAGCGGAGCCTCGGTCATCCGAGGATACAGAACCCGAATCCAAGAGTTTTGACTGGAGAAACATGATAGCAAGCCTTTTTGAGAAGAGATGCAAGCACGAACAGGGCAACATGCCTACGAGGTCAGAGAGGCGATAACGACAAGCGCAAGCAATGAGGTTTGCACGATAGAATGGAGATCTAACACCACCCTTATTCTTTCGAGCTTCTCCAACTTCCTCCTTCCAGTCTTCCTCAACGCTCTCAATCCCTACTTCTTGCCACCCTCTCCCTTCCCCTGGATTCTTCCCTCGTTCCAGCGCCTGAAAAGTCTCATACACTAGACAGATAGCCATATGCGGTAGCTAAACAGAGCTCGAAATGGAAAAGAAACCGCACGACATGCTGGCGAAAGGTGAGAGCGGTGCAGGATCTGAGGTTCCTCAAAGAAGGGCTTCCTTTAGCAAAGATGCTGCAAAAGGTAATGCTTCTTTACGCCCAGTAATAGAGAGAAGCTGAGAGGTGGACTTGTCGTCCGTGACTCTGATTCTGCAATCGGTTCTTGTGGAGATTTCGTTCAATTTGGCTTCCTCCTCGGCAGAGTCTAGCTTTATGTTAATGCTTGGCAGCACGATCTGCTTCGTACGGAATGGACTGTCCTCGATAGGTAAGGGAGGCCTCTTCCATTTATATTCTGTTTTCAAGAAGCTTTTGATGCCATCCTTGATGCTTTTGACTAGTCTGCTCGTATCGTCAACATCTAAATCGGCAGCAGCGTCTTTCAGCCTTATATCTTTGAGAAGAATGATCTTGGATAGACTGGCGTAGGATGGCATATCGCCATATCTTTTCTTGCAGCATTTTGCAAGTACTGTCAATGTTTCATAAACCGACTTATCAAAGCATAGCATATATTCATACTTTCGAAAGTGCCAGTTGTCGATTCCCCGACTCCGATGCTGTGCAATACGTGCTAGGATGTCATTCTTTTCCTCAGACCGGAAGAAGGAATTTTTCCCAGAGATTGCTTTGAGAGCAGCCCTCTCTGGGGGGTTGCCGCCCTTTAAAAGGGGCTTCGATTGAGGTTTCAAAGATCGTTTAGAGAACTTAGTCTCAACCTGAACGCCTGCTGACTCAACTCGATTGAAGAGCCATTCACCACTGTGATTGACCGTCCAAACCCGGACGAGCTCGAGATAAGTCTGGGCAATAATAGACCGTACTGCAGCGATGTCAATAGAGGCTTGGGAGCTAGGTTGGGGTCTTCGATATTACCTTCATTGTAACTGTCGACTACCATGATCCATCCCTTGGGAACTTCCAAACGACGCCTTCCCCCGGTGGTTGATATCGGATCGATGTCTTCTGGATGGGCAAGCTGCTTTCGCTGTGTGTTGATTACCTCGATAAGAGCCTTGACAACTGATGCTCCGATGCCCGCCTGTCCTAGCTGTATTTCAAGTTGTCTCTCAACAGATATATCTTCTTGATCAGGCAGCAAGGTAGGATCGCTTGGCCGCTCGGTCTGCAAAACATGATCTAAGACGGCTTGCACCTGATCTACTTGATCGGAGACGGTAGTCTGAATGTTGGCACCCTTATGTGGGCCAGGACGACGTGCAACATTGTCGTCTTTCACGGGGCTTTGGTCTTTTGCACGCTCCTGTTCTTGACGGGTGCGTGCAAGAACTTGGTCGATCAGCGGCCGAATCTGGTTGGTTAATCGCCAAGTCTGTATAGTCAGAAAGGTGGTCAAGTCATCAGTCCGCTCCCCTAGCTTGACCCCCAAGTCCCCAGCTCCACGCTTGTCCCATACACCATACATCACCCGGTTGAAAGGCTTGACGCGGCCTTGGTTGTCCCGGTACTTGATCACGATGTCATGCATCTTGACCAACACTTCCTTGACTCTTTCTTTCAGCCTCGCCAAATTTCGCATGTTTCGCGTGTTCCGCATGTTCTCCGCTGCTTGATCGTGTGCTAGCTCGTCGATCGATTCGAGAGTTGCTTCAACTGACTCTACTCGGTCGACAAGTTCCTGGAGCTCTTTGGGAGCGTCATGAATATCCCCAATCGTATCGACGATCATTTTGGTCAGCGTGAGGATATCACCCACTCCGAAGCCGAATGCCATCCTGGCGGTTATGTTTCGCGATAGGACTTACAGTGCCGGCCTTTCCATTCTAGTAATGTCGGCGTTGGTTGTCGTAATTGACCACGAAATAGATTGTCCAAGTGCGGCTGAGCTGTGGGGCTGAAGCCTGCGCAACATGCTTGGGTTCGCTGACCACTCCGGGTGCTGCATGCACGCTAGTCACCTATGCATCGACGCCTACTATATAATACAAGCAAAATCCTGCTATGTAGAACGCATAAACCCAATCGTATAAATAGCTAAAGTATTCGCGAGTAGACAAAAACCACCCTATCATAACGAGACAGATACATCCCCCCACACTTCTTCGTTAGAACAAAGGTTAGAGCTATCGCTTCTGAACACATAATCCCCATATCTACGGAAATTGACACCAAAAGTTCTCGGAATCCGCTAATGAACCCTCATACAATTTTGTATGTATTGAAATAAATAGCGCCGGAGAAGATTACAGTCCCAGCCACAACAGCAAATTTACCAGTCCTCCTCATCGGCTTCCACCTCATCGACGACGGGTGCAGGTCTTATCAATATACTTCATCGGATGTTCTCCACATTTTAATTTTGCCTCGTCGACTACTCAAAATAACGCTTGTTTCATCAATCCAGATGATCTTCTTCCAGTCCTTCAAAGTTCAGTCCTTATGCCGCATGCAGAAGTGATAGCGAGCCTTCATCATAGCTTCGATTAAGCCGGATTTTGAGTGGGTTTGCATGCTCGAAGACCGTTTCGCCTCATGATTCGAAGTATAGTGATGAAGGATAAACCTGTTCCATATCCTAAATAAGCTAAAGATTTTTCTCTACCGTTTCTATCCTTTCGCACTGTAATTTGTTAGTGAAAGAAAAATGCAGAGATAAATTTGCACCTGCATCAAGAACCTCGACTTTCTTTTCAGCATTTGCCTTTTGGGGTCTGCCAGAGCGAGATTCATCGACGACGTACTCCATCTTTATAATAGAAGACTCGTCCTTATTATATCCACGGTCTTTAGCCTTTTGAATGACTCGATAAACGGACGATACAGTCATTCCAGCAGATGCAGCTGCTATTTTCTTTTCAATTCCGGCCTCAGCCAAGGCCATGGCTTGAATTCTCTGAGCCGGCGTCGTATTTCCTCC
>JAABUY010005208.1_pt1 | contig 13212 bp, 13 predicted proteins | sample 5560271 | NCBI WGS metagenome assembly JAABUY01 (sample SAMN10711886, study PRJNA513374) | rock metagenome | isolation source: Antarctica rocks | place: Antarctica: Victoria Land, University Valley
GTCTTGTTGTCCAGCGCCGGCGCGGTCCAGGCGGCGCGCCGCGCGGCCAGTTCGCCGTCGGGCAGCAGCACGTCGACCTTGCGCGTGTTGAGGTCGATGCGGATGCGGTCGCCGGTCTTGAGCAGGGCCAGCCCGCCGCCGATCGCCGCCTCGGGCGACACGTTCAGGATGCTGGGCGAGCCGGAGGTGCCGCTCTGGCGGCCGTCCCCCATGGTCGGCAGCGCCAGGATGCCGCGCTTCAGCATCGAAGCCGGCGGCTGCATGTTGACCACCTCGGCGCTGCCCGGATAGCCGACCGGGCCGGTGTTGCGGATGATCAGCACCGACTGGTCCTCGACCCCGAGGTCGGCGTCCTCGATGCGGTTGTGATAGTCCTCGGGACCCTCGAACACGATGGCCTTGCCCTCGAACACGTTGGGGTGCGCGGGGTCGGACAGGAAGCGGTCGCGGAACGCCTCGTCGATGACGCTGGTCTGTCCCGGCAACACATCGACGCCCCTTCGTGGGAGGAGCTGCTGTCGCACTTGGCTGACAGGCGCCCGCTCATCGACAAAGCGCTGCCTACTACCGGCAATCACTGGGGAAGGCCCCAATCGCTGGGGAAGGCCCTGGCCATCGGCAGGCGTTCGCGAAGAGCTACCAGGAATGGGCATGGTCCACCGGCAGAGGCGAGTTCCCGGACGAACTGTTTGAGGACGGAGTATCCCTGACCGCGTATACCAAGCACGCTATTACACTGCACTTGGCGGGACTGACCCCTCATCCCTGAATGACATTACGGATTCAAGCATCCGCCAAGAAATAGAGCTTATCCAAATCATCCGCCCGCATGCCATCATCGCATGGACAAGGGAGTCAACCTCAAAACCAGCGACAACAAGTATTGCTTCGCGCTGAAGTACGAGACCCAAGCCACCCACAAATACTCTGATGGAATATTTACGTTGCTCAAGTCTGTGCAGATTGGCATGGCTTACGAGTGCTAGGCCTTCATCGGCAGTCGCAGTTTGCTGATCTGGACTCCTGCACCAACGATGTCTGCTTCTGAACCTTGGCTACATACCCGTCACCGTCCGAGATAAGCGCGAAGCAGTCGCCAACTGCACGAACCTACCAAACCGCTTTTCATCACAAGCCGATTTACACCACCGGCGCCAGGCGTCAGGTTTCATCCATGATCGGACGAGGCTAAACTCTTTCCGCCTCACGCTTCTTCGTCGATCGCCTCCGCCTCCTCCTGCTCGAACGCGGCCCGGTGATCGGCGTTCAGGCCGAAGCGGGCGGCGACGTCGGGGGCGTAGCGCAGCAGGTCGGGACGCAGGCGGATCAGCGCCAGGTCCTTGGCCTTGCTCTCCAGCATCACGTCGAACTCCAAGCCCTCCACGATGCGCATGAAACCGACGAACTCGAACGGGCTGCAGAAATCGGCGTGGCCGGTCCATACCGGGGCGACCGCGACCTTCTTCAGCTTGCCGGTCTTGCGGTCGCGGCGCTTCAGCTCGCGCATGCCGTTGTTGGGCGTGGAGAAGTGCAGCTTCGGCCGCACCCCCTCCGGCCAGGTCGCCAGCATCGCCGCCACGGTGGGGCGCAGCTCCAACCCTTCCGGGTTCAGGCACCAGAAATGCTGGTGGTCGAAGATCAGCCGCACGCCGGTCTGCCCGTGCAGCCACAGCACGTCGGCGGCGCTGAACCGGATGTCGTCGTGCTCCAGCACCAGGCGGCGGCGCACCGGCTCCGACAGCCCGGGCCAAACCCTGGCCCAGCGCTCGCGGCTGCTAATGCGGTCGCCGTAATGGCCGCCGACATGGATTACCATGACCGCCTCGGGACCCAGCTCCATGCGGTCGAGCATCTCGGCCTGGCTGTCGAGGTCCCAGGCGCTCTTGCGGACCAGCTCCGGGTCGGGGCTGTTCAACACCACGAACTGCGAGGGATGGAACGACAGCCGGATGCCGAGCCGCCGCGCCTTGGCCCCGATGGCGGCCAGCTCGGCGGCGCTCTCCGCCACCATGTCGTGGAACTGCGGCATGTCGGGATGGGTGGCGTACGGCGCCAGGTCGGAGGACATCCGGTACATGCGGATGTCGTGCCGGTCCAGGTGGTCGAGGATGGCGTCGACGTGCTCCAGGCTGGTGCGAAGATGCGGGTTGCCCTGCCAGCGCCGGGTGTCGTTGCTCTTGAGGTCGGGGCGGGCCACCACCTTGACCGGGAATCCTAGCCGCAGCGGCGTCACGGTGTCACCTGCATCTCCGGGCCGAAACCCAATTTCGTGACGAAGGCGTTCCACACCGGCAGGCGCAGCGCCCCGCCGGTCGCCTGGCGGTGGCCGTTGCCGTAGTTCTCGTCGGCGCCGTCCGGGGCATGGTCGCGCAGGAAGGCGATCAGGTCCTGCCCGGTGGCGCTGCGTAGCGCGAAATGCACCCAGCCAGGGCGGTAGCCGGTGTTGGCGGCCATGACGATGTTGCCTTTCAATCGCGCCTTCCAGGATTGCGCCACCAAAGGATGGATCTGGCAGGGCGAGTGCAGCCGGATCAACGCTACCGGGTCGCGCACCTTCGGCGGCACCCGTCGCCCGACCTCCAGCGCCTGCTTCACCTCCTCGCGCGCCGCCACCAGCAGCGCCGTCTCGGCGTGCTCGCCGGAGATCACCGCGCGCGGGCCGTTCGCCTTCAGCAGCAGCGCCAGCGCCGGGCCGGCGTCGCCCTGTCCGGCCCGTCGCGGCGCGTTCAACAGCGACACCGCCTCGCGCAGCGCCGTCGCGCCGTAGCGCTTGCGGGCGTCGGCCAAAGCCGGAAACGGCGCTTTGTCGCCGAGGTCGCCGATGATGCCGATGGCGGCCAGCCATAGCAGGTCGTCGGCCGCTCCCAGCCCGGCGGCGCACCACCAACTGAGTAGGCTGCTGGTCGGCGTGGGGTCGGTGCCGTCGCCGCTGATGAGCGTGGCCCTGCCCGCGTCGCCGGTGGCGACATGATGGTCGATCACCACGGTCGGCGTACCCGGCAGCACCGCTCCGGCACGCAGGCCGAGGTCCGCCACCAGCAGCCCGGACGGCGAGCGCCTGGCCAGTTCCGCCGCCATCTCGGCTGACCACGGGTTCTCGCCACGCCCGAGCACGCGAATGTCGGGCTGGCGTCCGGCGCGTTCCAGGGCGCGATGCAGCAACGCTCCCGAGGATAGGCCGTCGGCGTCGTTATGGGCCAGGATGAGCGGCGCTCCGGCGCCGAACCCGGCGACCGCCCGCGCGAAACGCTGCCCGACATCTTGCGTGTCCATGTCCGGAGACGCGCCGCTACTCGTGCCCGGCCACTTTCCGCACCACGTACGGCGCTTCCAGCTCGGCCACGTCGGCCTCGCTCAGCGTCAGGTCGAGCGCCTTGGCCGCCGCGTCGAACTGCTCGACGCGCGAGATGCCGACGATCGGCGCGGTGACGCCGGGCCGGCTCGCCACCCAGGCATAGGCCACCTCCGGCATCGAGCGGCCGAGCCTGGCCGCCACGCCCCGCACCGCCTCGATCACCGCGGAATCGGCTTCGGTGTTGTACATCCGGTGCGCGTAGTCGTCGCTGCGGCCGCGCGTGGTGACGGCGTTGTCGCCCTCGGCGTCCGGCTTGCGCTTGTTGCCGGCGAGGTAGCCGCGCGCCAGCGGGCTCCACGGGATGACGCCGACGCCCTCGCTGCGGCACAGCGGCAGCATCTCGCGCTTCTCCTCGCGGTAGAGCAGGTTGTAATGGTCCTGCATCGCCACGAACGGCGACCAGCCGTAGCGCTTCTGCAATCCGAGCGCCTTCATGAACTGCCAGGCGTGCATCGAGGACGCGCCGAGATACAGCGCCTTGCCGGCCTTCACCACGTCGTGCAGCGCCTCCAGCGTCTCCTCCAGCGGCGTCGCGTAGTCGAAGCGGTGGATTTGGTAGAGGTCGACGTAGTCGGTCTTCAGGCGGCGCAGGCTGGCGTCGATCGACTCCATGATGTGCTTGCGCGACAGGCCGCGGTTGTTGGGGCCGTCGCCCATCGGGTTGTAGACCTTGGTCGCCAGCACGTATTCGTGGCGCGGCGCGAACTCCGGCAGCAGCTTGCCGGTGACCTCCTCGCTGGCGCCCAGCGAGTACATGTCGGCGGTGTCGAAGAAGTTGATGCCGAATTCGAACGCCCGCGCCACGATCGGCCGGCTCGCCGCCTCGTCCAGCACCCATTCGCGCCAGGCCGGCGAGCCGAACGTCATGCAGCCGAGGCAGAGCTGCGACACCTTCAGGCCGGTGTGGCCGAGGTTGACGGTTTCCATGGCGGTGTTCCTTAAGGCTCCGGCGGGCGCGTGTTGCGGTCGCCGCTGACGACGTCCTGCTCGACCGTCGGCTCCTTCGAGGCCGGCGCCGCCTTGTCCGGGTTGCCGGGCTTTGTGCTGCGGGTGCCGCCCGGGTCGACGCCCGAGACCGGATCGCCGCCGGTGGTCTTGCTGGAGCTGCCGGTCATGTCATTGCTTTCCTGATCCCAACCCGCAAGCAACGGGCGGCGCCTGGGACGGTTGCGCGTCGCTGCCGCTGCGACGAGATTGCCCGCGATGTCATCCCGCCGCATCCTCCCGGATTTCGCGTTCGCTGCCACCGCGGGCGTCGGCATGGCGATGGGGGTGGCCGCCTACGCGCTGTTCTCGGTGCAGGACAGCGCGATCAAGTGGCTGGCCTCCGGCCTGGGCGGCGTCACCATCCCGGTCTGGCAAATCCTGTTCGCGCGCAGCCTGTTCATCGTGACCTGCACGGTGACGATTGGCCGCACCGCGATGCTGGAGCGGGCGGTGCGGACGCCGTTCAAAGGCAAGCTTGTGCTGCGCGCGGCGATCACCCTGGTCGCCTGGCTGTGCTACTACTCGGCGTCGCGGGCGCTGCCGCTGGCGCAGCTGCTGACGCTGTACTTCGCGGCCCCGGTCATCACCACCCTGCTGGCGGCGCCGCTGCTGGACGAGCGGGTGCCGCCGGCGCGCTGGGCTTCGGTGGCCATCGGCTTCGCCGGCGTGGTGGTCGCCTGCGACCCGGGCGGCCTGGCGTTCTCCACCGCCACGGCGCTGGTGCTGGTGGCGGCCGCCTTCTGGGGCTTCGCCATCATCCTGATGCGCCAGATCGCCCGGCGCGAAAGCTCCATCCTGCAGATGTTCTACACCAACGGGCTGTTCCTGCTCGCCACCGGCGTCGCCTGCGCCGTGCAGTGGACGCCGCCGCGGCTGCCGCAGCTAGGTTTGCTGGCGACGATCTGCGCGGCGGGCGGCGTCGGCCAGTACCTGCTGTTCGAGGCCGCCCGCCGCGCCCCCGCCTCGGTCATGGCGACGGTCGAGTACAGCGCGCTGGTCTGGGCGTTCGTGCTCGGCTTCCTGGTGTTCGGCGACGTCCCGCGCGCGCCGGTGTTCGCCGGCGCCGGCCTCATCCTGCTGGCCGGCGTTACTTTGCTGGCCACCGAGCGTCGGCGTTCGTTACAGTTGGCGCGCAACACCGTGGCCGAGCCATGACCGCCTTCCCTCCCCATCAAGGACGCAACAATGCCGCTTGAGATTTCCATCGGCGCGCCGCAGCTCGTCATCCACCAGGGCGAGACGGTGTGGGACGCCGACCCGGACGGCCAGCTTTCGGGCGAGACCACCCGCGGCCTGCTGTTCCGCGACACCAGGCTGATCGCGCTGTGGATGCTGTACGCCAACGGCACCCCTTGGAAGCTGCTGAACGGCGGCGCCTTCAACCACTACGCGGCTCGCGCCTTCATGACCAACGCGCAGTTCGACACGCTGGACGGCACGGTGCCGGAGCACACGCTGAGCCTGGTGCTGGGCCGCTGGATGGACGGCGGCGTCCACGAGGACCTCGACATCAGCAACTACGGCCCGGTCCCCGTGCGCTTCAACCTGGAGCTGTCGATCCGCGCCGACTTCAGCGACGTGTTCGAGGTGAAGTCGAACCGCATGGTGCGCCGCGGCCGCATCGCCACGACCTGGGACGAGGCGGCGCAGCGGCTCAGCAACAGCTACACCAACGAGGACTTCCACCGCGCGGTGACGCTGCGGGTGCGCGCCGATTCGCCGGCCGCCTACGCCAACGGCCGCCTCAGCTTCGCGGTCGCCCTGCAGCCTGGGGCCACCTGGCACGCCTGCATGCTGTCGGACCTGGAGGACGGGGCCTACGTGCTGCCGGCGCCCGAGGCCTGCACCGGCGCCAACGCCGAGAGCGGCGTCGGGCGGGCGCTGGCCGCCTGGCGGCGCGAGGCGACCAAGCTGCGGACCTCGAACGAGGAATTCTACCGGCTGTACCGGCAGGCGATCGACGACATGGCGGCGCTGCGGCTGCCGATCTCCGGGCCGGACGGCGTGCACGTCATCCCGGCCGCCGGGCTGCCCTGGTTCGTGGCGTTGTTCGGCCGCGACAGCCTGATCGCCTCGCTGCAGATGGCGCCGATCAGCACCGAGTTCGCGCATGGCGCGCTGGCCATCCTGGGCGCGCAGCAGGCCACCGAGCGCGACGACTACCGCGACGCCGAGCCGGGCAAGATCCTGCACGAGATGCGGCTCGGCGAGCTGGCGCACTTCAAGCTGATCCCGCACACGCCGTACTACGGCACCGCCGACGCCACGCCGCTCTACCTGATGGTGCTGCACGAGGCCTGGAAGTGGTCCGGCGACCGCGCCATGCTGGAGCGCTACCTGCCGGTGGCGGAGGGTTGCCTGGAGTGGATCGACGGCTGGGGCGACCGCGACGGCGACGGCTTCCAGGAGTACCAGACCCGCTCGCCGGCAGGCTACGAGAACGTCGGCTGGAAGGATTCCGGCGACGGCGTGCTGAACGGCGACGGCTCCATGGTCAAGGGGCCGAAGGCGTTGTGCGAGCTCCAGGGCTACGTCTACGCCGCCTGGACCGGCATGGCCGACATCTACGACGCGCTGGGACGGCCGGACCGCGCCGCGACGCTGCGCCAGAAGGCCGCCGTGCTGCAGGAGCGGTTCGAGGCGGCGTTCTGGAACGAGGCCTGGGGCGGCTTCGCCTACGCGCTCGACGGCGACAAGAAGCAGGTGCTGAGTTCGGCGTCCAACATCGGCCACTGCCTGTACTGCGGGCTGATCCGCCCGGAGCGGGCGCGCGCGGTGGCCGACCGGCTGCTGTCGCCCGAGATGTTCAGCGGCTGGGGCGTCCGCACGCTGGCCAGCGACCACCCGGCGTACAACCCGTTCTCGTACCATAACGGCTCGATCTGGCCGCACGACAACGGCCTGATCGCGGTAGGATTGGCGCGCTACGGCCTGCACGAGCAGGCGGCGCGGGTGGCGCGGGCGGTCAGCGGCGCCGGCAGCTACTTCTCGCTGCACCAAGTGCCGGAGCTGTTCGCCGGGACCATGCGCGACGAGACCAACTTCCCGGTGCAGTTCCTCGGCTCCAACGTCCCGCAGGCCTGGGCGGCGGGATCGGCGTTCAGCTTCCTGCACGCGCTGATCGGCTTCCAGCCCGACGCCGCCGCCGGGGTGCTGTACCTGGACCCGCATCTGCCGGACTGGCTGCCCGACCTGGTGCTGTCCGACATCGCCGTGGGCGACATGCAGTTCGACCTGCGGGTGTCCGGGCAAGACGGCGAGGCCAAGGTCGAGGTGTTGCGCGGCCCCGCCGACCGGGTGCTGCGACGGGCGCGTGGCTGAACGCCGCCGCCTGCCCTAAACCCTTCGGAGTACCCATATCCGAGTCATGGACCTCGATTTCACCGAAGACGACATCCAGCGCTACTCGCGCCACATCCTGCTGGCCGAGCTGGGCGCCGTGGGGCAGGCGCGGCTGGCGCAGGCGCGGGTGCTGGTGGTGGGCGCGGGCGGGCTGGGCAGCCCGCTGCTGCTGTACCTGGCCGCTGCCGGCGTCGGCACGCTCGGGGTGGTCGACCATGACCGCGTGGAGCTTTCCAACCTGCAGCGGCAGGTGGCGTTCACCATGGCCGACCTCGGCCACTCCAAGGCGCGGGCCGCCGCCGATGCGGCGAGTGCCCGCAACCCCGGACCGCGGGTGGTGGCGCATCCCTGCCGGCTGTCGGCGGACAACGCCATGGAGATCATCGGCGGCTACGACATCGTCTGCGACGGCACCGACAACTTCGCGACCAGGTTCCTGGTGGCCGATGCCTGCGTGCTGGCGCGCCGCACGCTGGTGAGCGCCGCCGTGCTGCGTTTCGAGGGCCAGCTCTCGACATTCAAGCCGCATGCGCGCCAGGCGCACGAACCGGGCGGGCACCCCTGCTACCGCTGCCTGTATCCGGCGGCCCCACCCCCCGGCCTGGTGCCGGCGTGCAGCGAGGCCGGGGTGCTGGGACCGGTGACCGGCGTCATGGGCACGCTGCAGGCGACCGAGGTGTTGAAAGAGATCCTCGGCATCGGCGAGAGCCTGTCCGGCCGCCTGCTGGCCTGGGATGCGCTGGCGATGCGGTTCCGCAGCATCCGCCTGCGCCCCGACCCGGCCTGCATGGCCTGCGGACCGGAAGCCAGCCTGCGCGACCTGTCCGCCCATCATCCCGAACTGGAGGAGGCAGCCAATGGCTACTGATCCGACGCCGCTCGGCATCATGCTGATCTCCGGCACCCACGAGCGTGCCCACTACGCTTTCATCGTCGCCACCGCGGCGGCGGCCATGGACCGCCGCGTGCTGCTGTTCGCCACCAACGAAGGCTGTCGGGCGCTGCTCGATGATTGGTCGGGGCTGGCCGATAGCGGGCGCGACGCCGCGGTCCGGGCGCGCGGGGTCGCCGGCCTGGGCGAATTGCGCGACGCCGCGACGGCGCTCGGCGTGCGCCACCTGGCCTGCGAGGCCGGGCTGCGGCTGGCGGCGATCGATCCGGCGGAGCTGGCGGCGGGGGTCGAGGTGATCGGCGTCACGACATTTTTGGAGGCGGTGGCCGGCGGCCAAGTCATCACGCTTTAATTTCACCGGACATGGTCAGCGGGCTTGACCGGGAGCGGCATCGCCGGGCAGGCAGACACCATGAAACGGTCCTCCATCGCGCTCGCGACCTGCGCCCTGCTTGCCGCGGCCTGCCCGGCAATCTCCTCGACGGCGCAGGCGCAAGCGAGCCCCGAGTCGATCCTGCCGAAGCCGCCGCCGCCCTTGCGCTCGGTGCTGGGGACTTCGGTGGTGCCGGTGGTGCATCCTCCGGCGACTCCGCGCCGACACCGGGTTCGCCACCATGCCAGCGCTGCCGCGGCGGTAAAGCCGCCTGTCCCGCCGGAGCCGCCCGCCTTGCCGAAACCGGCGGCCAAAGCCGGCGTGGCAGCCGGCACGGTAGTTGCCGTCCCGCCCGTGGTCGAGAAGCCGGTCGCCGAGTTGCCGAAGCTCGACCCGAACAAAGGTACCGTCACCGGCCTGCCGTTGCCGCGCTGGGTGGCGTTCCGCTCCGACGAGGTCAACCTGCGTAGCGGTCCCGGCACCCAGTACCCGATCGACTGGCAGTACCACCGCCGCAACCTCCCGGTGCAGATCACCCGCGAGTTCGAAGCGTGGCGGCTGGTAACCGATCCCGACGGCGCCAGGGGCTGGGTGCATCAGGCCACGCTGACCGGACGCCGCGGCTTCATGGTCAAGGATGGCGAGCGCACGCTGCGCCAGTCCGCCGACGATGGCGCAAAGCCGGTGGCGCTGCTGAAGCCCGGCGTGATCGGCTACGTCCGAAGCTGCCCGGCGCAGGCGGCGTGGTGCGAGGTGCAGGCGGGCGATTACCGCGGCTGGCTCAAGCGCGTCGAGTTCTACGGCGTCGAGCCCGACGAGGCGATCAATTGAGGCGTCTGCTTCCGGTATGCGTGGCAGGTTTGTTACTCGCAGGCGCCGCCCAGGCCGCCTCGCCGCCGGCGGTCGAGGCGGCGCACGCGATGGTGGTCTCGGCGCAGCGCCTGGCGTCGCAGGTCGGGCTCGACATCCTGCAAGCCGGCGGCAACGCGGTCGATGCCGCCGTGGCGGTGGGCTACGCCGAGGCGGTGGTGAACCCCTGCTGCGGCAACATCGGCGGCGGCGGCTTCATGGTGGCGCACCTCGCGGCGGCGGCGGGAAAGCCGGCGCGCGACGTGTTCCTCGATTTCCGGGAAACCGCGCCGGCCGCCGCCGGTGCCGGCATGTTCCTCGACGCGCGACGCCGCCCGGTGCCCGGCGCCAGCCTGTTCGGCTGGCGGGCGGTCGGGGTGCCCGGCACGGTCGCCGGGCTGGACGCGGCGCTGCTCCGGTGGGGCACGATGAGCCGGGCGCAGGTGATGGCGCCGGCGATACGGCTGGCTCGCGACGGGTTCGAGTTGACGCAGGCGGATACCGACATACTGCGAATCCGCACCGAGCGGTTTTCGCATGACCCGGAACTGGCGCGGACCTTCCTGCACCCCGACCACACGCCGTTGCGACCGGGAGAAACGTTGCGGCAAGCCGATCTCGCCGGCACCTTGGCAGCCATCGCCGTTGCCGGCCCCGACGCCTTCTACCACGGCCGGCTGCCGCAAGCCGTGGCGCAGGCCAGCGTCGCGGCGGGCGGGCTGCTCACCGCCGACGACTTCGCCTCGTACCACGCGACCGAGGCCGCGCCGCTGGCGTGCAGCTACCGCGGCTACGCGGTGCTCTCGGCGCCACCGCCGTCGTCCGGCGGGACCACCCTGTGCGAAATCCTCGATGTCCTGTCGGGCTACGACCTTCGCGCGATGGGCTGGCACGGCGCGGCTGCGGTCCACGTGATGGCCGAGGCGATGCGCCACGCCTTCCTCGACCGCAACACCACCTTGGGCGACCCGGCGTTCGTGGCGAACCCGGTCGCGCGCCTGCTGTCGCCCGGGTACGCCGGCGCGATAAGGAAAGTGATCGGCCCGCGCGCGACGCCTTCGGCGACGCTGCGGCCGGGAGTGGCCCCGCACGAACGCGCCGAGACCACCTCCTACGCCGTGCTCGACGCGGCGGGGAACGCGGTCAGCGTCACCTACACGCTGAACGGCGCGTTCGGCGCGGCGGTGATGGCGCCCGGGACCGGCGTGCTGATGAACGACGAGATGGACGACTTCACCATCGCGCCGGACACTCCCAACCTGTTCGGGCTGGTGCAGGGCGAGGCGAACGCCATCGCGCCCGGCAAGCGCCCGCTATCCTCGATGGCGCCGACCATCCTGCTGCGCGACGGCCGCGTGGCGATGGCGCTCGGCTCGCCGGGCGGCTCGCGCATCATCACGGTCGTGCTGGAGGTCGTGCTCGACCTGATCGACTACGACATGACGCCGCAGGAGGCGGTCGCCGCGCCGCGCGTGCACCAGCAATGGCTGCCCGACACGATCTACATGGAGCCGTTCGCCCTATCGCCGGACACGGAGGCGGCGCTGCGTGCGATGGGCTACCGGCTGACCGAGCAGACGCCCTGGGGCTCGGCCGAGTTGATCGCCGTCGGTCCCGGCCGCAGCGCTGCGGGGTCGGCAAGCTCAGGCAACGACGCGATGCTGTCAGGCTCGATGCAGCCCGGCATGGTGTATGGCGCGCATGATCCGCGCCGCCCGGCTGGCAGCGCGGACGGCTACTGATGGTGGTTAATTCTCGGTCCGCTTTCGAATAGCGAACCCGGCGAAGTGGACGTCCACGCCAAAGCCTTGAGGGGAGGCTTAGCGCGAACCTTGGTTGCCGATGGTTTACGCGGCGGCGGCGCGCTCAATCTCGGGTTCGACGCTGGCGATGAAACCATCCATCGTCTGTTCGCCCATGTCGACCACCTTCGCTCCGCCGCCAGCGACAACCGTCACGTCGGTGATACCGATGACGTTGAGGATAAGGCGGAGATACTGGGTAGCAATGTCGCGGTCGCGGATTGGCGACCCCTCAGTATAGACGCCACCCGAGGCAAGCAGCACGGTCGCCTTCTTGCCGGTGACAAGGCCGCTGCCATCGAAGCCGAGCGTCAGCCCCTTGCGGACGACATGATCGATCCACGCCTTCAGCGCGGCGGGTACGTTATAGTTATAGACCGGCGTTGCGATAACGATGTGGTCGGCAGCGAGGATCTCGCCCACCAGCTCGTCGGACAGGCGCAGCGCCTCCTTCATTTCCGGCGAGTGCTGCTGGGGGGCCGTGAAATAGGCCTGGAGCCACGGCGCGGTCACGAACGGCAGGTCGGCTTTCATGAGGTCGCGATCGACCACCTCGCCGTCCGGGTGTGCGGCTCGCCAATCCGCCACGAACCGACGGGTCATGTTGCGTGAGATGGAGTAGTCACCGCGCGGGCTGGTCTCGACGACGAGAAGCTTGGTCATTAAAGGTCTCCTTGGAAGGGTTATCCGAAGCGGAAGCCGGAGATCGGCTTGCCGAGCGCGTGCCCGTGAAAGGCGGTCTGGCCCGGCTCGCCGGACGCAGCGCCGGCAGCCACCATCAGCGGCAGAAGGTGATCCTCGTGCGGCTGCGCCTGACGGGCTCCGGGTGCCTGCTCCCACTCGATCAGCGAACGGTCTCGCGTCGTGCCGTTTGTCATCGCCTCGCGCAGCCATGCGTCGAAAGCCTCGGCGGCGGGATCGACGCTACCGCTCCCGCCCATGAAGCCGCGCATGTTGTGATAGGTCTGGCCGCTGCCGACGATCAGCACGCCCTCTTTGCGTAGCGGCCTGAGCGCGCGGCCGATGGCGAGATGCGTCGCGGGATCGAGCCCGTGCTGGAGCGACAACTGGACGGTGGGATATCGGCGCGAGGGAACATGACTTTCAGCGGCACGAACACGCCGTGGTCCAAACCGCGTGACGTGTTCGAGCCGCTTTTGATCCCTGCCGCGCCGAGCAGGTCGCGGACCCGTGTTGCCAGGTTCGGTGCGCCGGGTGCAGGCCACGTCAGCCGATAGGTGTGCGCGGGAAAGCCGCTGTAGTCGAACAGCAATGTTGGCGCGGCGCCGGCGTTGACCGTTGGGCGCGCCTCTTCCCAGTGTCCGGAAACGACGAGGATTGCACGCGGTCGTTCGCCGAGCGCCTCGGCGAAGCCTTGGAGATAGGCTTCCAGTTCGCTCCACGTGTCTCGCATCGGACCTGGATCAAGGAAGAAGCAAGGGCCGCCCCCGTGATTGATAAAGTAGGTTGGTTGCATGTGACCGATCTAGCAGCCTGTCGGACTTAACGCGACGCGGAAGCGGGTGGTAGCAGTGGGTCACAAGCGGCCTGGACATCCCGTATGAGCAATTTCCGCCTAATCGATCGTGCAACGGGTTTTCTGATGCCGCCC
>JAABUY010005213.1_pt1 | contig 13206 bp, 16 predicted proteins | sample 5560271 | NCBI WGS metagenome assembly JAABUY01 (sample SAMN10711886, study PRJNA513374) | rock metagenome | isolation source: Antarctica rocks | place: Antarctica: Victoria Land, University Valley
TGCAGAAGACGCGCATGCCGCGCCGCGTGCGCATGGTCGTCCTCTGCAGCCGCCCGAACTACGAGCTGCGCGCCTTCCAGGCGCGCGCCCCCGGCCCGCCTGCTGCCAGGCAGTGGGCAGCCCTGGCACAGGTCGTTGGGTGCGTTCGCGCACGGCGCGTTTGGTAGGCTGTAGGGCGAACTAGATGCCCGCGGGGCGGGCGTGCCTGCCTCGCAGCCGACATGCCCCTGCTCCATGTGGCAGGTGCCGGGGCCCCTTTGTGCACATGCCTCCACGCATACACCGCACTCGCTGTGCCCAAGGCGACACGAAGACGAACAGCCGTGCGCGCACCCTGCAGAGGCGCACCCGGCCGCCCGGCCGCCGCGCGCGACGCCCGCGCCCGGCCGCGCAGGAGCTGAACGACCGGCGGCTGACGCTGTGCGAGGGCTCCGCGCTGTCCGAGCGCGACCTGGTGCGCACGCGCGCGGAGGCCGCCAGCGCGGTGCTGCTGCTCGCCGACCGCTTCTCGCCCTCCGTGCACCACGAGGACCTGAGCATCCAGTTCCAGGCGCGGCCGCCGCCCTGCCCCCAGCCCGTGCGTCCTGTGCTGGCCGCCCGCGTGTGCAGGCGGGGCGATGCAGAACGCGCGCGCCGCGCCCGGGCCGCGGCCGCGGCGCCGCGCGCGGCAGCCGGCGCATGCGCCTGTGCGTCGCTGGCGCAGCGGCCCTGTCGCCAGCGCGCATGCACGCTTACTCTCGTCCGCTCTGTCGGAGCCCTGACCGAGCATCACTCCAGCACAGGCTGTCTCTGCTCACACCTAGTAACATCCCAGAATGCACAGCCGGCGCAAGTGCGCTGCCCGCCGAGGGCTGCCGCGCGCACAGGTGTGGGCGATCAAGTCGTACACGAAGAGCGCGCCGCTGTACGTGCAGGTGCTACAGCGCAGCAGCCTGGGCCTCATCTCGCCGTTCCTGGACCCCGAGCGCGATGTGATCGTGAGCGTGGAGCAGACGCGCCACCGGCTGCTCGCTCTGTCATGCCTCTGTCCGGGCGCCTCCACGCTTATCGGCACGCCCCTTTGGTGGCACAAATGCAGCATGCAGCAGCATGGTGCAGCATGCAGCCGCGCACGCGTACTCCAATGCTCCGTCTGCACGCGCGGCGGCCAGCATCAGACGAAGGCTCTGCTGATGGGCGCCATGAACGATCAGAGCGCAAAAATATGTTTGTTTTTATTTTTGGTAGGTATCTCGCCGCTGGAGTGAATGTCTGCTCAGTTCGAGCGAGCGTGCAGGCAGAAGGGGTGACAGAGCTGGTGGCCGGTTGGCCGCCGCTGTGCAGACACGGGCCTGACACCGCCCGCGCCGCGCGCGCAGCCAACCTGCTGAGGCGTGCCGCCATCTCGGCCAGCGAGCGGCGGCACACGGCGGCCGGCCGGCGCTGGCTGCGCAGCTACCTGAACGGCTGCGCGTTCAAGATCTTCGACGCGCCGCTGCCGGGCCACCTGGCGGGCCTGCCCTTCACGAGCGCCTGCGAGTGGCTGTACCGCACCACGGGCTGCGTGCTCATTGGTGCGCGCCCGACGCGGCGCCAGCGGGGCTCCGCCTCGCTTGCGCGCCGCTCGCCGCGCTTGGCGGCCTTCGTGGCGGTCCATGCTGGTTGACGAGCACATGTGTTGCCCAGGCCCGTGCTGGTGCATCAGTGCACGCTCTGCTCTGCGGGCACATGCTTGAAGGATCGGCTGATGCCCGCCCACGGGCTCCGCCCGTGAGCAAGCTCACGCGTGGCAGCGAAGCGAGCTCACGGCGGGCGTGCGCAGGCATGCACGGGCGGGGCGTGGTGCTCAACCCAGGGCGGGCGCCGCTGGAGGCCGGCCAGACGGCAGTCGTGGTCGGCGCGTCGCAGGCCGCCGTGGACGCGGGCCTGCAGCAGCGCTTTGCGTGGCCGGCCCGGCCGCCCGCGCCGCTGGCAACACTGGCGCCCCTGCAGGTGCAGGGCGTCCCTGCGCGCGCGGCCTGCGCTGACGGCGCAGCGCTCCCGGGGCAGCCCGGCACCCGCATGGCGTGCCTGCGTGCTTGCTGGCAGAGGCTTGCGCGAATCGGCGCTCGTGCGTGACGGCGCGTGCGCGCGCGGGGCGCAGGCGCGGGCGGCGGACGCCGGCTTGGGCCTGGTCTCGCTGACGGAGGACGGCCGGCCGTGCCTGCTGCAGCTGCCGGAGGGCGCGGCGCTGGAGAGCGACAGCGTCGACCTGGACGACGTTGTGTGCGTGCCGACAATGTCGGACGACGGCGCTGGCGCCGGCGCTGCGTCGCCGCTCCAGGCCAATGCGGCGCCGGCAGGCACGGCCGCGCGCACCCACACATCTGACCCCCACTCCTAGATCTGCTTTCTTGCGTCCGCAGGATTGATACTAGGCAAGCAGTTGCCCAGTGCTCGCTGCATCAGGGTGGGGTAGGGTAGGGTAGTGCAGCCCAAAGTGCTCGGCCGCACCAGCAAGGCGCCGCGCCCGCTTGAGCTGACGGGCGGCGATGCGCTGCGCAGCGCATACGGCGCGCGGCGTGGGCGCGGGCGCGCCGTCCGCCGAGGCCGCAGCGCCGGCCGTGCTTCCGGCGACGGGCCTGCTTGGCCACAGCAGTTCACAGGGAAACGGGTGCGTCCCCAGCTCATCAGTTTCACACTCCTATGTACCGTCACGGCACAGCGTCCGCTGCACTGTGGACTGCCCGGAGCAGCCACCTGGCCGCAACAGTGCGCATGCATGATCAGCCTCGCGCCAGCCGTGTTCAGCCATGCGCCTGCTGCGGCCGCGGCGACTGCACATCTGGCGAAGCATACCACCGCACAGGCAACGAGCCTGGCCCGGGCAACGGCCGTGAGCGCGGCCACGCAGCGTGCCTTTGCGCTTAGCGCCAGTCTCCCCCGGCGGCAACCCCGCCGGCTAGGCACCTGGTGCGGGGCGCGCACGGCTGTGCACCGACGGCCAGACACTGGTCGCCAAGGTGCTGCGCCGCCGCTTGCCATGCATGGCGGTGGGGGCTTTCGCGACGTTCAAGAGCACGCCGGTGTGCTTCACAGACGTGCTCTGCAGCGTATTGCAGAAGCAGATTGCGGCCGCGCTGCCTCACAATACGCACAAGGCCATCCGAATGTGCATGACGAGAAGCGGCGCAGCACCTTTTCCACATTTCCTGGCCACGCGTGCACAGCTGTGCGCGCCGCTTCTTGCCATGCACTTACTGATGGCTTTTGTGGCGTAGTGCGGCAGCGCGGCCGCAATCTGCTTGTGCATGAAGCAGCAGAGCACGTCCGGGTAGGACACGGGCGTGCTCTTGAATGGGGCAAAGAAGCCCTCTGCGGTGCACGGCGCCCTGTGGCGCTGCACCTTGTGGACCAGCGTCTGCCCGACGTTGCACAGCTATGCGCGCTGCGCACCAGGTCCGAGCTCCTGCCGCCGTGGGAGACTAGGCGCAAAGGCACGCTGAGGGGCCGCGTACCTGGCCACTGCCCGCGCCAGGCTCGGTGCCGGTGCGGTTGTAGGCCACACCACAGCGTGCAGCCGCCGCGGCCGCAGCAGGCGCGTGGCTGTGCAATAGCTGGCGCGAGGCTGGCAGTGAGCGTCGGCGGCATGCACAACCGTTGCGATTATGCAGCTGAGCGTCTGAGTGTGGAGCAACTGCCACCGACGCGAGCAGGCGGGCCGGGCTCGGCGGCGCCAGCGGCCGGGACGACGGCGCAGATGCGGGGAGGTGGCAGGGCCAGGCCGCGTTCCCGCACACGAGCAACGGGCTGCTGGGCAGCAGGACGGCTGGAGACATATGTGTGCTCGCTACATTCTCTGTGAGCGCGTCTTCTGCAGATGCTGATAAAGCAATTCCCTGCTGCCTGTGCGGCACTCTGGCCTCGTAGATGTGGGTTGCCGCTGAGCGCGTGCGCGCCCGTCGGCAGGTCGCTGTATGAGTTCAGCGGTCCAGCAGCCGATGCCACGCAGTGGAGCCTCGAGCAGGCTGTGCGCGGCCCGAGCGATGGGGGCAGCGAGCGGCTCATGCCAGCAGAGCTGTACGCTCAGGTGCAGGCACACTTTGGGTTGTGAGCACAGTGTGCCTCATGCAAGTTCGTGTGCGCCTCCTTCTGGTGAGCATGAAGACATGGCCGGCGGGGGCGTAGCATTACACATTGACACGAGTCCTTTGGTTGACTGCGCTGGGTACTGGGATTTTGCTTCATCTGGTGGTCCCTTTCGTGCGAAGTGTTTGGGGTCGTGTGTCATGGTGGCTTGCTCCCTACACGGATGGCAGTCTCGGCCTGCGCCAACATACATGTGTGGACGCGCGATGACCGCCAGGGGCCACTGGGCGCGCTGGCGGATCACGTGATCATCTGCGGGTCTGAGGACGCCTTTGTCAACTTTGCGGACCAGGCGCGCCTGGTGCCGCATGCTCCGCATGCCTCAAGCACGCTTGCCCATGCTGGGCCATGCTGCTGTCTGTCTGCAGCTCCAGCATGGGTGCCCTCACCAGGACCCCATTGGAGCCCTTAATTGGGGCGGTGCAGCCCTGCTGGGGAGCGTGAGCAGCAAACCCCCAGGCGCACAGGCGTGCACAAGGTCCGACCCGCCAAGTGCCCATTCGACCCTGCTGGGACACAGTACCGTCCGTGTCATGCTGCGCTGGCAGCCGCGCGCGCCATGCCTGCAGCCGCGGTCCGGCCGGTCCGGCTGAGGCGCGCGGCTGCCGGCGCGCAGCTGCGCAGGTGCGACGCGGACCCGCACACGCCGATCGTGGTGCTGCACGAGCGGCAGCCTGGCGAGGGCGTCTGGGCGGCGCTGCAGGCGCTGGGGCCCACGCTCTTCTGCCGGGGCGAGCCCTCCGACGGCGCCAGCCTGGCCGCCGCGCGCGCGGCCCAGGTGGAGCCCTCCAGGGTTTCCTCAGCTCACTGCTGGGTGCAGGCGCCCTGCGCTGGCTGCTGCCCTGTCGAGCATGCCGACACACATGTTGTGAGGTCGACCGCAGATGCTCAAGCCAGTGTCGGAGCTGATGAAAGAATGAAATGGGACAGGGCTTGCGTGACTGCATGATGTGAGGATGCCTGTGCAGTCCCACCCTGGTGCAGCACAAGGGCTCGTGCAACGCAGCCGGCGAGCTGGTGTGCGCCCCGTCCTCACTGGACGCGTGCGTGTCCACCTGGCCATGTGATGTGACCAGATGGGGCGCGGGGGGCAGTGGGCCCCGACCCTGCAGCAGCAGGGCCGCGCATGGGCCGGCAACCTGGCCCGCAGCAAGCAGCTGGCCGAATGAAGAAGAGCTACAGGGCTTAGGCCGTGGCCGCGGGAGTCAAGGAACTGGCTGCCGTGCCCCTGCTGGCCCCCGAGGAGCAGGCCACCCTGCAGCACTTGCGGGGCCTCCTGGCAACGGAGACGCGCCCGCGGCCACGGCCTGGGCCCTGTGGCTCTTCTTAAAGTCTGCCAGCTGCTTGCTGCGGGCCGGGTTGCCGGCCCATGCGCGGCCCTGCTGCTGCAGGGCCGGTGCCCACGGCCCCCCGCGCCCTACCTGGCCATGAGTCCCTCCCCTCCCCCCGCCTTGTGCGGAGAAGTGTCAGCCAGCAAGGGGGCTTGGGCGCGCAGGCACGCGCGCTCGTCTACCTCGCGCACCCGCAGCGGCCCATGAAGGCGCGCCCGCCCAGCTCGGCCCCTGTCCCGTCGGTGCCACCCCGGCCGCCACATGCTCCGCACCGTGCTGCTGCGGCTGCGCTGTGCGTGACCAGGGCACGCGGAGGCAGGGTGCTGAGACCCAAGCAAGCGCTCGTCCAACCGTGAGGTGCAGATGTGACGGGCGCTGACCCAGCAGCTCGCGGCGTGCAGGAGGCGGGCGAGGCGACCATGGTGGACAGCAGCTTTGCGTCGCGGGTGGCCGTGCTTGCCGACGCGCAGGCGCGCGCCGCCCTGCGCGGCTGGCCTGTGCAGCTCCATGGCGGGTGGGGCGCCACGCGCGCGCGCACAGCCCGCATGCTCTCGACGTGTTGCCTTCTGCTTGAGGGGCAAGAATTAACGTCCGCGGCCGCCTGGGAAGCACATGCGGACTGAGGACAGGACCGCTGAGACAAAGGGGCATCACATAAGTTTGAAGATAGGGCAGTGCTAAGACCACAAGGGTGTGCATGCGGCCATGCAAGCGACAGTCCTCACATGCACCTCGGCCCGATCGCGCGTGCACGGGCGGGCAGGGCCTGCGCACCGCGTACGGCGTGGGCGAGCAGGCCGGCAGCCTGCTGACCAACTCCGTCGTGGAGCTCTGCTTCACGTCCAGCGTCCGCTTCCTGCAGCCCGGGCTGCTGCTGAAGGTGGGGGCGCTCGACCCCGACGAGCGGCGCTGCAGGCTGTTGCGACCGCTGAAGAGCATGCCGGAAACTGAAATGAACTGTTTGGGTATGTGCAATGACTGCATGCACACCGGCGACATCGTGCATTCCTCGCGTTCCGGCTCTTCTCATTCCGGCGGAGCCAGCGCCCATGGGTTTGTGGGTCACGCCTGCGTGGCACGACGGGGGGAAGGACCACCTCGGCAGGGCGTGGCGGGCGCTGTGGAGGAGGGCGTCGGCGGCAACGACGGTCTGGCCGGCAAGCCGCGCAAGTCGTGGCAGATGCGCAAGCGCCAGGAGCGCGCGGCCATCAAGGAGGGCCTGGCCGAGTGGCAGGCGCGCAGGCCCGGCTCTGAGCCTGGCTTGCGCTGGCCAACGAGGGGTCCCTAGCAGACAGGCACGCGCGCCGCGCATGCTTGCGGCTGCGTCGGCGCCTGTCCAGGAGCTGTGCCGGGGCGGGCTGCGAGGGTCTCACTGCTGACTGTAAGCCTGCTGTTCACTGGCCAAGCAGGCGAGCCTGGCAGGCGTGCAGCACCGTCCCTCAGCCTACCACCTGCTGGTCACCCGGGAGGGCCTTGCGGGAGCGAGCTACTGGTCATTGGGGAGGGCATGGCGCGAGCTGCGCGCGCGCCGCACATGCCTGCGGTGTGCGCGGGCACCTCGCCCCTGCTGTCTGGGGGCGGGCTATAAGGATGCGCTTGCCCCCGCGCGCAGGCCAACCCCTACTTCTGCGCGGGCCGCGTGACCGTGCCGGCCGTCATGGACACGTTCGCCTCGACCACGTTCCTGAAGGGGTGCGCCGCCCGCGCGCGCAGCCCGCGCAGGGCCCAGGCCGGTCCCTGCTCCACCTGCCCCTGCACAGCCGCGCGCCGCCACTGAAGGAGATGGGTGATGCGCGGGGCGCTGCGGTGAGACCTCATGATGGCGCCTTGGCGCTGACGGCCACACGAAGCACATGCGCATGTGCCAAAGATGGCTGCGGGGTGAGTCAGCTGTGACGGAGGCAGCGTGCCTCGCCCTTGCGGTCCCACATGGAATGGGGTTTGGGCCAGGCGGGTTGCAGCGCGCCGCCGGCGCGGCTCGCCCCGCAGCGCCCCTGCCAGAGTCGGGCGCCGGGGGCTCGCCGCGCCGCGAGGGGCCGGGCCGCACGGCGCGCGCAGGGCGATGCTGACGGAGCTGATGACCGAGCTTGCCGGCGACGACGGGCGGCCCGGCGGCGCGCTGCTGCGCCAGGTGGAGGTCCCGCCCGCGCTGGCGGGCCGCACGTACGGCGAGCTGGTCGCGCACCTGGCGCTCGAGCTGCAGCTGGTCCCGCTGGGCCTGTACCGCAAGAAGCCCGAGAACCCGGCCTGGCGGCTGAGCTACGTGCAGACCAACCCGCCGGCCGGCGAGCGCGTGCTCGCCAGCGACCGCGTGTTCGTGCTGCGCTCGCGCGGTGGCCCCGCGCCGCCGGCCTGGCGCGCGCCCTGAGCGCGCGCGCGGCCGGCGGCGGCCGCGTGTCTGCGCTGCGCGCGCGCGCGGCGGCCCTGCCTGGCGCCCGGGCGGCTGCCCAGGCCGAGCGCATGCCCGTTGGCCGGCCGTGCCAAGGGTCCAGCTGCCAGCACGCCTGCGCTTGCGTGTCAGCTGGCCTAGAGTGGCGCCCCTGTGACTGTGTTGACTATGATACCCAACGTCCGGTCGTCCCCTGGTCGTCACTCTTGTCAGTCCAGTCTTGTCAGTCCAATTCGACAAGCGCCTTGTGGCAGTGTTTGGCCTGGCTGTCTGTCCTCTTCTTGTCATAGCTGTACACATTATTTAGGTGAGAAACTGATGAAGAGCAGGGGATAGAAATAGGGTTGTGGTCCACAGCAAGTTGCGAGGAGCTGTGAAAGCGCGGAGCTGTGCAAGAGGTGCCCAGCGAAGCTGAGCTGAGAGCCGCAGGCACCATATTCCTTTAAACATATGCTGCTCAGGGAAACTGTGGCAGAGCGCAAGTGCAGCTGCGCAGCATCTTTGCAGCTTGACGCGTGAGCGCTTTGCTGCTGCCGCGGTGCATGTTGCAGCCGTGCAAGGGAGGCCCTGACAACCAGCATCTTGATATATATATGCTGGGCCCTCCCCAACAGGAGGGATGACTGGCGTGCACGGCAGCTGGAACGCCGCATTTGAGGAGCTGAAAGTCGGGCTGACGCTGGACTTGAGCTATGTCAAGGCGCGGCCCCAGGTGGCTGCTGGGGCGCTGAGCAGAGCAAGGGCATTGAGCGCTCACACCGGCAGGCGCGGCTTGCAGGTCGTCCTGGAGATAGAGCAGCACCTGCAGCTGCTCAAGCGGCAGTCGCGCGTGCGCATTGAGCAGTGGCTGCGCAAGCTGGCAGAGGAGGTGCGCCTCTGTGCGCGCTCGCACTGCGTGCGGTGCGGGCCGCGTGCGCACGCATGCTTCCTCTGACCCTGCCTGCACGGCCAGACCGCCAACCCGGTGTGGAAGCGCAACCGCAACCTGCACGCGCGGCTGCTGCTGGAGCAGCTGCGCGCCGGCCGGCTGGCCGAGCCGTTCCTGCGCGCACCGCCGGACGGGCCCCTGCGCACGCTCGCGTCCTGGGCGCTCGCGCCGTACATCAGCCGGTGCCGCTGGCCCCGCCTTGACACGCCGCCTTCACGCAGCGGCCTGTTGGGGAGGCGCCTGGCTCGTCCTGTCGGGCTCCTGCCTGGCGGCTCGGGTCCTGCACCCGCCACGTGCCAGTGTCGCTCTGCAAGCGCTCGCGGGCCAGCCGGGCCTGTTGTCCGGTCCTGACTTTGCGTTTGCGCGAGGGCCATCCAGTGACTCGCCTCACCCTTTTACGCGGCGCAGGTCGCCACAACGGCCGGGCGCGGCCGCCGGCCGCGGCGCCAGCCTGCAGGGTGGCGCGGCCAGCCCCGCAAACCCCCCAGCTTCTGTAGGCGCGGGGCGCGCGCGGGTCGCCGGCGCCGGCAAGACCGGCGCTGCGTGCGGCCCGTCCGGCTGCGGCGGCCGGGCTGGCGGGGCTGAGGTGCAGCGCGCTGGCGCGTCGCCGCCAGGCGCCGACGCCCGGCTCGACGGCGCTGCGCGCAGCCCTGGCCGCCGCGCCGGCGAGACCGACAGGGCCGGAGCTGCCGCGCACGGGGGCGCCGCCTCTCCGACCAGCGCCGGCTGCCGCGGCCGGTCCGACCGCGACAGCGCCGGCGGCGGCGCCGCGCCTGGCGCGGCCGGGTGCGCGGGCGTGGCGACGCAGCTGCAGGCGGCGCTGGGCGCATGCCAGCAGCGAGCGCTGGACCTGCGGCTGCGGCTGGCCGCGGCGGAGGTGCGCCGTGCAGCCACCCTGCAGCCGCCCCGCAGCTCCCCGTGCTCGCCCCGGCCTGCCCCGTGCGGGGCCTCGGACTGCAGGGGCGCCGGGAGGCGCACCACCGGCGCAGCAGAGTCTGCCAAGCAGGCACCTGCTTGGAAGCAAAAATTCAATGGATCCCCTCGACCGGCATAGCCAACCACCCTCTTTTACCCCTGAGACGGGCCTGCCTCGAGCGGCAGGCGCGCGCGGAGGCGGCGGCGGCCAGCGCGGCGCGGCGCGGCGACCTGGACGCCGTCATCCGCCAGCTGGAGGCGCGGCAGGCGGCCTGGCGCGCGGGCGAGGCGGCGGCCCCGCCGGCGGCCGTGCCTGCCGCCCCAGCGAGCAGCGCGCGCTGGTGTGCGGCCCTCGCGGCCAGCGGTGCCATGCGGGCCTGCTCGCGCCAGGGGCCAGAACGCCCTGCCTGGCTCGCACTGCCAGCTCAGTGGCAGCGCATGCATCGGCTGGGTGTTGGCTGGCAAGATGCCTGGCCGGAGGTTGAGGGGGGCTGTTGGGGCCGTGCACCAGCTCACCAGAGGTCTCTGGGGCAGCCCAGACCGCCGGGCGCTTTCACTTCATGCCAGGTGCGGCTTGCGGCCAGCCCCACCGCACGCACGAGCAGGCGGGCGACGCGCGTGCGACGTGCGCGCGCGCAGGTCCAGCGAGGAGGACATTGCGCGCGAGGTCGCCGCGTTTCTGGGCACCTGCAGCGGCCCCCTGCTGCCGCCGCCGCCGGAACCTGGCCTCGTCCTCGCCGCGTTGCCCCACGGCCCTCCAGGCACCGAGCTTGTCGCGCTCCCGCAGCCCAGCTTTGGCGGCTTCGAGCCGCTGCCCAAGCTGCGCATGCCCGGGCACGGCCGCGCCGCGGCGCCCGGGGCGGCCAGCCGGCCCGCGCCCGGCGGCGGCAGGGGAGCCTGCTGGCTGGACGAGGGCGCATGCCTGATCGCGCAGGCGCGCGCGCTGCTGGGCGCCGCGGCGGACAGTGCGACGCAGGCAGCGGAGCAGCCCGGGCACGCGCAGCCTCCGCGGCTGGCCGGTCTGCCAGGCCCGGAGGCGGGCCAGCCCGTGGGCCGCCACGCGGGCGGCTGCGGCGCTGTCGAAGACAGGCGCACGGTGTCCATCTGCCCGGACGCGGCCGCCGCCGCGCGGCATGCGCAGGCGGCCTCAGCCAGCCCACCGCGCGCGGGCACGTATGTGGCCGCCGGCGCGCGCACGCGCGATGCGGAGACCCTGGCGCGGCAGATACAGGCTCTGCATGCGGCGCCAGCGGCTGCTTGCACTGTGCGCATTTCACTGGCATAGCGCTTTGCGGTCTTGCTCATCTTGAGCTGTCATGAAGGCACAAGGCCAGCATAAAAACAGATGCATTTGTTAATTTGTTAATCATTTGAAACCCCCCTTTAGGTCCCCACCTACCAGGTCCAGGCTCGGCACCGAGAAAAACTAAACAGCCCCTTGTGCGCTTCTGACATTAGCTTGATCCCAGCCAAGTCCACACCGGGACTGATAAGGGAGCACTGCGCACCCTCCAGCCACTTTAGACCCTCTCTCTCCTATTGCATTGGCGCTCACCCAAACTGTCCGCAAGTGTGCCTGCCTGCGGGCTCCTTGATCAGCGTTTGGAAGAGGATGTTTGCGTGCCTGTCTGGCTGACGTAGTTTCCGACAATGGCGTATGCGCCGAATCCGTATGCGGATCACGAGCCTGCAGTCCCGCGTAACCTGGACAACGAGCGCCTCTTCACAGCGTGGTTCAAAGCAGCAGATACAGGTGCGGAGCCTGGGAGATTGTTTCAAACAGCTCTGCGCAGGTGGTTGGGCTGTCCCTGAGCGCTATGCTCTGTCTAGCTACTCACTATAGCGCATCTTTGTACAGTCCCGCAAATGCGCCTGCCTGTGGCACGAGCGCACTGCTGAGCCTGGACACGTCCGGGCGCCAGATGCGGACGGCAAGCTCACCGGCGGGGATGCCGTCAAGTTCTTCGAGCGCTCGGGCCTCCCGCGCGACACCCTTGCCAAGGTGCCGCTCCGCTGGCGCCGCCGCAGTGGCGTATGGCTCAGCCGTGAACTGCTCAGCGCAAGGCATGCCAGGCTCGGCAGCCGGGTCCCTCCTGGTGCAGCCGCTTTGGCTCTCGCGCGTGCGTGCAAGCGTGCAGCGCGGCCGCAGGTGTGGAGCCTGGCGGACAGCGCGCGGCGCGGCTTCCTGGACGTCAGGAGCTTCAGCAAGGCGCGCGGCTGTCGGGGCTGTGCTCGTGCAGACAGCCCTGTGCTGCGCGCTTGCACCCGCCCTGCCCGCATGGAGGCCTGCAGCTCGGCGCAGCTCGCCCGCAGCCTGATAGCGTCGCCGACAGACAGCGAGCCCGCTGTTAAGTCAGCGCCGTGTGCAGCGCGGTGCTCGTGCAGGCAACGGCCTGCTCCGCTGCGCTCGTTACCTGCAGACCGTCGAGTGCGCGACGGGGGCGACAGCACGAGCCAGCCGCAGCGTGCCCCTCAGGCGGGCCGCGCGCGCGGCGCAGGCGATGGACCTGATCGCGATCGCACAGCAGACCGGCGACGTGTCGCCGGAGGCCTACCAGCGCCTGGCGCTGCGCGGCACGCTGCAGCCGCCGGAGATGGCGGGCGTGGAGGAGCTGCTGCAGCGCATGGCCGCCGCGGACGCGGCCGCCAACCCGTTTGCGAACGGCGGCGCGGCGCCGGCCGCATCGCCCGGCGGCGGCGGCGGCGGCGGCTACGCGCAGTTCCGGCCGCCGGCCGTGATCCCGCCCTCCATGGCGTCGCCAAACCGGTCACAGGCGTCCACGCCCAACTCGGGCGTCGCGCCCTCGCCCGGCGCGCGCGGCGGCTGGGGCAGCGCGCGCTCGTCGTCGCGGAAAGCCAAGGCGCTGTCCATGCGCGAGTGCACGTCGATCGTCGACGGCCTGAAGATCATCTACTTCACGAAGGTGGGCGCCTGCCGCGCCCGGCGGCGCACGCATGCCGCATCTGATGTGCCCGGCTTCGCAGCGGCCCGGGTCGGCAGGCCCGGCGCTGCCGAGGCCGCCTCAGACGGCACACGCCCGGGGGCTCGGTGGGCGCTGGTTGCTTCGGCGGTGGACCATCCTTTTGGACCCCCATATGACCGAGCTGCTTCATCAAGGAACGCGCTCACAGCAGGACGCTGCGTGCGGCCTGGAGGCCCGGCTGAGTGCGGCAAGGGCGTGCGTGGCTCACAAAGGCAACGCGTCTTGCGGCACGCGCGGACACGGGGGCGGCGCGCGCGGCGCGCAGATTCGGCCGCTGGAGGAGGCGTACAAGTTTGGCGCGTTCTTCTCGTCGCTGCTGAACGAGAGCGACTTCCACGCCAAGCCCTCCGTGCTGCTGCTGGGCCAGTACTCCACTGGTGCGCCCGCGCGCCTGCGCCGGCCCGGCGCGCGCGCGCTTGGCGGCACGCCGCGCTTGTGTGTAGCGGCATGCCGGAGCGCTGGTGCAGCGCAGAGCGCGCTGCCAGAGCGGGCGGAGTGGGCGCGCTTGGGCGGGCGGGTCGGGCGCGCGGCGACACCCCCGCCCCCCGCGCA
>JAABUY010005214.1_pt1 | contig 13205 bp, 8 predicted proteins | sample 5560271 | NCBI WGS metagenome assembly JAABUY01 (sample SAMN10711886, study PRJNA513374) | rock metagenome | isolation source: Antarctica rocks | place: Antarctica: Victoria Land, University Valley
ACAGACCAGTAGACTGCTTGAATGCAATCTTCAACAACTACTTCATTGATTCCCCGTCGCGCGATATCATCATGTGCAGTGCTACCTGTCTTCCATTCTCCCCTTGACCTACAAAGATCTATTCCCAACCCGATGCAAAATCTTCATACCCACCTCCCTCCGAATCAACCCCCTACCACCATCCCCTCTGCTCCACCACCTCTCAACCTCTCCTTCAGAACAGATTCACATGTTATAGTAGAGGCTGGAATTTTCGCTCATAACTCACCGGCTCCAAAGATCATAATGATCACATCTAGACACCATGAGCAGTTCCCCTTTCCCCACCCCTCCACACCTTTTCCGCCTTCCACCCCCAGGACATTCACTCCACCCCGCTCTCATTGATCCTCCCGATTCTCGCACCCAACACCCTCCCCATCCAAATATCACACCCTCTTCCCAAATACCCCTTACAACCGTCCTCCCCAACGAACCCAACTCCACCAGCCCCCCTATAGTAACCAAGAACACGCCAACATAAAACCCAGTGCCTTTGGCACGGATTGCTGGGAGGGGGGATTGCCTGCCAGGCCTTCAAGATCTTTTCTTTCCGTTGAGAAGGACGCGGTTTCGAACATATCAGAACGGCGGATTTGCTATCGTGCTCATGGTTCCCGCTCACAATGCCTTCTCCAAGATAAGCGGTGTATGCTGGGGTTGAATGGGCGTGTGTAGTAATGATCCGGTTTCTTTTCCTAAGTGGGGGGGTAGTTGGTTAGTGTGTGATGTTTCTTGGAGTAGCATATGGGACTTGAGAAATGACATGTGTGGGGCTGTTGGTTGTTATGGCACACATCTTCCTCCTTTTCTTAGCAGGACTGCATTTCTGTTAACTTCTTGGGAAGGATGCTAGCAGAGGATGGTGGAACAAGGGTTGTGGCTAGACGTAGGTAGTGTATTGAGGAAGGTCGTTGTTGGGTAGTTCGGTTGGTGGTTGGTGATTGATGTGGGGGGCTATAGTTAATGTTGTCAGAATCAAGTTAAAAGACCGGTTATTTCACGAATAATTGGGATTGCAGTGCTACATTTTCGAGGTGCAAGAGAATTAAATCAGATATCTCCAATGTCAACGGTAAAATCTAGCTCAACCGACGACGCCCTTCAATGCCCAAGACTTGCGTTTCGGGATTCCTCAACCCTCGCCCGTAATCGCTTCTTTATTTCCCGCTTGACGCCTAGGTTTACTCCTAGACGCGAGCGACGTACTACCAACCCCACCGACCTTGTTCTCCTTCTCTGGGCTGGCGCTGTTCATCTGCTGATGTGGGGTGCTGTAACCATTCTCTCCCTTCGAGGCCAAGGCCTGATCATATGGTTGAAGCGCTTGCTCTTGCTGCTGCTGGACCTGAAGCGCTTGTGCCGCCTTCTTCTTCTTTCTGTTGTTCAGATCCCCTATGATTCCCACAATGTATCTCTTCGCTCGGTCTTTGAGTTCGTGCGGCTCGTTACTTTGCTTTATTGTTTCCAGGAGCACTCGGCATTGCGTTACTGAACTTAGATGTGGGCAGATTCTCTGGTATCGGGATGCGAAATGCGCTAAGCCACATAGTGCGCAATGCTCGTTCCCAGCAAGCTTGAGCGGGCACAATCCCTTTGCATGAACCTTGCTGCATGCCACGCAGGGCTCTTGAATGAATCTGTGAAGACTGTATCCATCGGCAGGCATAGTATTCCCTGGAGGGGACGCACTTCCGTCAAGTCCACTGGGTTGTTCCACCTGGACTTGCGCACGTTTGAATCCTGGCACTGTCAAGATAAAACTTAGTCAACTGGATTGATCAAGGGGATAAGTGAACGACGAGTTTACGCCGACACTTCGTACCTTTGCCATTTGAAGGAGAATCCTCTGACCCAAGAACGCCACGCGAAGGACGCTGTGTGTGAGAGGGATGTAACTCTTCTACATCAACCTGTTCCTCGATCGCTTCTGCGCCACTGTCATCGCCATCGCTCTCGCCGCCGCGTGCTTGAAAGTCTGTGTCGCTGTCAGATGCATATCGGCGTGAGCCATTCTTCTGAGGGGAGTCGTTAGGAAGACCGCGTAACGTCTGCTTTGTGTAATCGACAGTCTATAGAGCGTTAGAACGTCCCGCTTGCATGACAGGATCAAACCCACTTGGCGTGCACGCTTCCCTCTACCCAGCGCTTCCATTTTTGCAGCAGCCTCTACTGCCACTTCGTGCTCACGTTCCATGAGAATCTTTTCCCAAACAGAAAGATCAGGTATTGATCCGTCGTTTTCTGAAATAGTCTCTAGCGAATCCTCCATCAGGCCCTTGTCGTTGGCCCACACACGCGCAAAACTGAATTGCGATTCCGCAGAATTGTCTTGACCTGTCTGAGTATCCTCGATCTGACTTCTATCCAGAAGTTTGTCGACCGATGTAGAGTCGTACCGAATGTTCTGAGTATCGTCGTCCTTAAACAAGGCTGCAGTACCATGACGTAGGATAGACTCGAGATCCATGCCAGCATCATCTTCCGCGTCCATCTGTTCGATTAAAACATGGTCGAGAGCCATCTTCTTCTTTCCGATCTGCATGATCTTCTCTTCTACCGTGGCACGCGTGGTTAGTTGAAATACAAGCACCTTCTTCTTCTGGCCAATCCGATGAGCGCGAGACAAAGCCTGAATGTCTTGATGCGGATTGAAATCTGGATCCAAGATAATTACCGTATCAGCAGTGGCAAGATTGATTCCAACGCCACCTGCACGAGTAGATAACAGGAAAGCGAAAAGGTTCGACTCCGGTGCGTTGAACTCGTCAATACGCTTTTGCTTCTGTAGAGAACTCACGTTCCCATCGAGACGCTGGTAATATAGCCCAAGTCCATCAAGGAAATCTTCGATCATATCGAGCATGTCCAAGAACTGACTGAAGATGAGAACACGATGGCCACGTTCTTGAAGTTTTGGTAGCATGATCTCAAGTAGCTGTAGCTTTGATGACGCTTCCACAAGGTTACGATGAGAAACTGCAGCATTTGAGCTTCTCTCTTCGATTGCTCTGCTGTACACGAAAGGGTGACAAAGGCATTTTCGAAGCTGCATAAGAATGTTGTTAAGACTGGCGCGCTCGTTTGCTTTGAGCGCCCTCTGACTACCTCCGAATATTGACTTAATCAGCTCTGGGCTTTTTGCAAGTATCGACTTGTACAGCTTCTTTTGAATAACAGTCATTGTTACTGGGACGATAATTTGTGCCATGGGAGGTAGAAATGTAAGTACTTGAGCTTTGGTTCGACGCAAGAAGAATGGTCGCAGAAGATCGTGAAGCTTTGACATGTTGTCCTTCGTCAGTGTTGTATACTCGTCTTCCATAGCTTGCGCGTTAATCGAATTGTCAAGGAATTGTAGAAGATTGAAGAGTTCTCGCGGGTTGTTTTGTAATGGTGTTCCAGTCAGCAGTACTATGAACGGAGCTTGAAGTGCGCTGAGTGCCCCATAGAGTATGTTCTTGTCATTCTTAAGCCTCTGACCTTCATCAACCACAAGCCCGGCCCAGGATATACCACGAAAGACCTTCCGGAACTCGTCGTCCTGGGCTGCATCGTAGGAAGTAACGACAACGTGACATCTCAGGTCCTTGGCGCCTCCTGGAAAGAGCTCATGTTTCAGAGCCAACTTGCGTGCTTCCGAAGACCCATAGTACATCACGACTCGCAACGAAGGCGCCCATTGTTTGATCTCGCGCCTCCAATTCGGGCAGGTTGAATTTGGAACAACGATGAGAAAGGGCCAGCAACCGTGTAAATGTTTGAGAGAAACGAGGAACGCAATGACCTGAATTGTTTTACCAAGCCCCATTTCGTCAGCGAGAAGAGCATTTTGGCGCTTGTGCCATTGATAGTAGAGCCAATTCAAACCATCAAGTTGATATTCCATGAGCTTGCCGCCTGTCAAAGCCTCAGGCTGCTGCTTCATCATAATCTTCTGCTCAAAGTTTTGGGTTCTGGTCTTCTTCAGGTGTGCATTCAAACTTTGTTGTATGGGCAGATGGATATATTTTCCACGGACCCAGTCTTCGTAGGCTGACTTAAAGTCACCCCATCGATCGGTGTCTTCTGGATCTGGTGGCTCTTCCCATACCACATCTTCATACCCAAGGCCTTTGAACTTCATCAAGGCCTGCTTGACCTCCCGAATGCGAGCTAGGTCGACTTTCTCAGCCTGCACCTTGACGAGGTTTGTATACTTGACATCGAAAACAATATCGACACGTAAATACTCCTCGGGTATGGCGTCTTCGGTTCTCATTTTTGGCAGATTGTTCTGATTGCCACGCCTGGTAAAGGCCTTCCTCATTGAGCCAGATGTAACTCCCCAGACCCAGGGACCTGGCATCCACGTAGACCTGAAGTATGACATCTGCTTCCACTTGATCAAATATTCCTTTGAGTTTTCCCCGTTCAGCTCCGTGGTGGTGCCAGGCACATAGGTTTCTTCGTTGATAGGCCGCCAAGCAATCAAGGCTTCTACTGTTGCAGGCGCCATTACGCACTCGTGACATGACCAGTACTCACAATACTCACGGAAACGTTCACTCGCCAGCTGCTCGTCGTCTGCACCTTCCAGAGGAGCATCGTTCTCTTTCGGTGGCAGGTGGTGCATATGGAAGGCACGATAGCAGACGATACAGCGAAAGAGAAGATTGTGGGCGTTATTGATCAACTGAGGAGACACTTTAGTAGTAGGGTCCTCGCCATCATTGTCCTCCCTATCTTTCTGTTCTTGTATAGTACTCTTGCGGTCGCGGAAAGGCTGCGTGGAGTTGCCAATCTCTCCGCACATCGAACACGCACCTTGGTTAGGGGCCATGGGATCCTTTCTCTTTACCGCTTCAATACAACGCCTGCATTGAAGAACGAAGTCGCTGTCGCCTATTTTGGTCACAAGATGATCTCTGCCATTTCTCGGCCCGAGGCACTTTTGATGATACGATAGTGTACAGCCTTGACAAAATACCAGGTCACCCTTCTCCATATGGTCCCCAAATTTCTCACAGGCGTCGCATGATTGGTTGTGCCGAAGGCGGAATTCGTTGTCCTTAGGGATTCCCTTGTAGATTTCTCTGGCGCCAACAGCCTTGGGAAATTCTGTGATGGAGATGTTGTCCGGGATGTCGTCCTCGCCCAGCTCTCGCATGTCCAATGGTGCTTTCTTTGACCTTTCAGACCGTCGTGTGCCTTCAACACGTGGTACATCGTGCTTTTGAGGTCTCCGAATTAAAATCCGAGTCTTCCGTGAGCCCGCGTTTCGAGATAAAGCTCGTTTGCGTTTACCAAGATACGATCGACTGTCATCACTTTCCTCAATGTCGGACTCGTCGATGGGAGCAGCCTCCCTGTAGTTTATGCTCTTATTGCCGGCTTGACGTGTCGCTCGGGTGCCCCGAGACCGTCCAGCTGGCCGCCGATGCTGGGGTGCTCCTGAGGTATCACTACTTGACTCTTGGGAAGTTGCACGTGACCGAGACGAAAGTGAGCTCGACTTGTGCAGACGGCCGCGCTTGGGGGCACTCAACAAACCTCTTCTACGACCGATTGAGGGTTTTGTGGCGGCCAGTTCGTCATCAGATGAGGAGTCCATCTTGATGAGGTCGACCAGTCTTTTTGACCGTCTGAGCTCGTTACCCGTGGACATGATTGAAAAGTTGACTGAACCCGACCCATTTGATCCGTTGCGTGAAGGGTTATTAAACCGCTCTAAAGAGCAAGCACCATTCCGAAGCTTGACGAGGCTGTTGTATGTCACCTAGATAGGATGCTGTACTTAGTCAATTGTTAAGGTTACGTGCATTTGCCACAATGATACTATGAGGTAAGGTGAAAGAGTAAAATTGGATAAGGTAAGATTAATTCAGGCTTTGACATAGGGTTGTGTCCAGGAAGCACTTCACTCACTTTTAGCTTACAGCCATCCTGTAGCTTCACAAGATACTGAAGGTCTTCCCCGTCATCATATTCCTCTAGAACTTTCACGACAGGAGCTTCGTTGTAGGATTGATACTCCCATCGTCGTTCAACAGGAGGTACACTGATGGCTATGCCGGCATTTCCACCGCGTTCGTTGATGGCAGTTTCTTCTGTAACTGTGATAGGCGCCACGGGACTCCCCTCAGACACGAACAATGGAGAGTAAGGTGCTTCAAGATTCCCCTTATCACTTGTGTCATCCTGCCCGCCGTTTCCTCCAATAGGGGTAGCACTTGTCTTTGAAGCTGTTGGCATATTCATAACGTCTATCTCAAATTCTGGCTCTTGCATTGGCGCCGCTTGCCTTGGTTAACTTGCTTTCCGTGCCATGCTATGCCGGATTCAATATTTTTATCGTGAAATGTCTTGGTAGCCGGAAGAGAACATCTAATGTGTGAAGCTAACTTCACTGGACTGGAGTTAAGTATTGAGCAACTACCGCGCACAGGGCAATTGAGAATTTGGGGTGACCCGTTGGTTCTATATTCAACACTACACAGTAATTCTTAATCAGCCCTTGTAACCAAGATAGGAATCAAGTTAAAATGTTGTACATAAATACGCACTCTCGAGATTCGGCCCGTGTTTGAGTAGATAGAAGCACTTTAGGCTCTGTAATGGTGCTTTGGCAAGCTCAACTCCAGAATGTCTTACGAAACGCGGTAAAGAGAGGTTGACGCGTAGCTTGTAGGGGTGTCACTAGCGGTCAGTGCTAAACGCGTAACCCCTGCATATTCAGAAAGTTGAAGTTTCAAACGCTCTGATTTCTTAAGTATCAACAACTGTACTGAATGTGATGCTGAGAACTCCCAGACTTGCGGGCCAAGCATTCTTCTGTGGCAACTATCTCTCTCACTTGCATAGTACGAGACTTCGATTTGCTTTGCGGCCAGTCTCCACGAATTCAGCTATCCATAGAGGTATCCGGAAGTCAACTCGTGCTGTGGGAAGAGATGGTCCTCGATCTCGATATGACGGGGCTAGGGAGACGGCGCCGTCGGGAGAGCATGGCTTTCTTAGCGCTAGACCTCGTAGGCCCAATCATCAGCAGCAACAGGATGTTGATGATATGAGGGAGTCGGAAAGCAGTAGGGAAGGAAGGTTGACGCCACGACAGCAGAAATATTTGCGAGGAGGGAGAGAGGAACCGGCAACACCGCTCAGGCAGAACCCACGGCCTCGGTTCTCAAGCGAACAGTTCAAGAGGGGAGGCGCATACAAAAAGTCCACACTACCTACAAATGTGAGCGGGCGAGATAGATCATCTTATGGAGATCCTACACGTGCTGTAGGCTATCAAGCAGAACGACCACGCTTTGGTAGTCGGTATGGAGCTCTCGGATCATCATCTAATGCCCATCGTCCGTCTGGCTTGCCTAATCGAGCAGCTCGGCGTGCCTCCATCTATGGTCATGATGAAAATCCACCTCCTGACTACAAACCCCCCAGGCATCGTGGAAATAAAGATGATAGAGCTTCTGTGGGGCCTCCGAGGTCTCGGACTTCTTTTGCACCGCAGCGATCTGCTGATACGGACGACCCCCTTTTACGGCTGGGCATCCACGTACCAAATGATATAGAAAGCCGCGCTACTGATGTTCAAAACGATTCCTCAAGATTTAGCGGACGAAAAAGTTCATTTTATAACGCAGGGGATTCGGCTTCGAGAAGCTATCGGCCACAGTCAGCAGAACGAGAGGATCGGTCGTATAGGGGAGAACGCGAAGAACATCAAGACCTTGTAAGAGATTCTCTGCGTTCTTCTGATAGCAGACCGTCTTACGCCGCTGCGCGCGGACCTCCCAGGGATTTTAGCATAGATCCAGTCCAATCTGACAAGGATAGAGAGCGGCCCGGGTGGAAGGTGAGGGCCCCCTTGAGTATACCGTACACCACGCCAGCATCAGAGTTCCTGTATGGTACATCTGTCATCACTGCTGCTCTGAAGTCCGACCGCAGAAAGATGTACAAATTGTATCTTTACGATGGGGAAAACAGGGAGAATGCGGCACAGGATATGACCATCAGGAAACTGGCGCTCTCTCGGGGTGTCGAGGTCTCTAGAGTTCAAGGAGACTGGTTACGATTGATGGACAAGATGAGTGCGGGCAGGCCGCATAACGGCTATATACTCGAAGCTTCCCCATTGCCAAAACTACCAGTTGTGGCTTTTAAGCCGGTATCGAAGCAGCAAGCGCCATTCCACATTGTTGTGGACCATCAATCACGTGAGGAAGAAGCAATTAACGGAATAGAGCCCAAGGTCAAATATCAGGTCGGATTCTCCAGGTTTCCATTCGTGTTGCTGCTGGATGGAATTCTCGATCCTGGAAACCTTGGAGCGATCATGCGTACTGCTTATTTTCTTGGGATCGATGCGGTTGCAATATCAAACCGCAACAGCGCCCCTTTCACCCCTGTCACGCTGAAAGCTTCCGCAGGAGCTTCGGAAAGTCTGCCCCTCATGTCCATCAGCCAGCCTGGTAATTTTATCGATGAGTGCCAGGACAACGGCTGGAAATTCTACGCCGCAGTCGCTCCCGGAAGCACCCTGTCTGCAAGTGCGCCTGTCCGAAAACCTTACTTCTCCACTTCGACACTAGGATGCCCTGCCAGAGATCATCCTTGTGTCTTAATCCTAGGCGGCGAAGGCGAGGGGCTCCGCTGGAACATTCAGAAGAAGGCAGATTATGTTATCGGTATAGAAGGTCAACGAGCTGGTCAGGGAGGCGTGGATAGTTTGAACGTTAGCGTGGCTGCTGGGCTGCTCTGTGAAGCATTCATGAGAAGGCCGGCACGAAACACTCGTAACGTCTTCGAACCGCATCGTGACAGTGATTCAACTAACCCTGTGCACAAAGTTGTTGAGGACAGCACCAGCATATTGGTTGATGCTACGTTTGACAGAGATAGTTCAAGCAGAGATGATCATGATTCAGTTGTCAACGATTTAAGTAGCAACATCACCACTCAAGATGTTTCTTCCCGCAATAGCCAAGGGAACGTTGGCGCACACAGTGAGAATCGTCTATTCTAGGTCTTCGTTGTCTATGGTCAGATACTCTATATCATAGTCGATCAGTAGTGTATAATTAGGTGTATCAATGTTCTTTACATTGCTGATGAACGAGCAAGCTGACATCGCATCCTAAATCAACAATCTTTAATAAAGTGGTATGCTTAAGATATCTTCTTAAAATCTTTCAACACACGCGCAGATTGAAAATTCTTCTCAAGACACTCGCGCACATCATGCAAGATATGAGATCATCTCTCATTCATCTCTCAATTGAGAAATGTCATTCATCAATAGTCAAAACGAATACATGCAAATATTGAATAGTTGATGAATTCTTTCTAATTCGCTCTTGGGTAGCTTAAAACTTTCGAATTCTTCGCATCTTTCGCACATACACATCTGCGATACACAGCTTTGCGACATGCATGATGCGCCATCGCAATACATTGGTATATATCATCTTCTATAAAACAGTCTGGGACTGCTAATCGTGTGGTGTCAAAGCATGTCTCGAGATGGTAATGGTTTTCTTTCTACCTAACGGCCGCTTGGCTCGACTGGTCGTCGAAAAGACCACCACACGGGAACACTAAAAGGAGCACCTGGCAAGTCACATTGTGGAGTGGATCATCGATCTGTACTCAGCAGCAACGAGAAATCGCGCCGAGATTAAAGTGTCAATAAACTAGCAAACAATGATGTGGAAACCAACAGTCTAGATGGAGATGCTACTACCGGAAGAAAATCACGAGAAATTTTAACTCTCTAAGGAAGTTATAGCGACATAGTCAGTTGGCTCTATCGAATTGCGAACGGTGTAATTGGAAACACCCTGGCCAGAAGACATCCCGTTGAAAAAGTAAGGCTTGACAAACGGGGAAGCACAAATATAAAAAGTACCATACTCAACGGAAGAAGCAGATTGCAAAGCAACTAGAAACATCAACAAGTCATGCGGTCTATGGGACTCACACTTACCGATACTTCCATCTAAAGATCTTGATACACACTGACATCTTGATGGGCATATGAGAATATCATATTGCTGGCTATGAACTTCTTCCTGACTGCCATTTGGAAGCGCAAGAGCAGAATGTCGTGATCGTGTTGCCCATTACTTCGAGCAGCCGATGCCGTCATGCTCTTATAACCCCGTCCCCGATAGCTATACCCTGTTGTTATGCCCTACGTCCTTTCAGCTTTGCGTGCAGAAGGAGCGAATATATACAAATCCTGACAGTTGAGGGACAGGTTAATAATGCAAAAGTTTGCCATTCAAGAACTCCAGAATTTCTTCTTGTACGGATCGTTTATTCCAGAATATAGGGGCAATATATACATAAGGCTTGAAGCTCAGAGAACCTGGAAGCCATGATGCCTGGTGTCGTCGTCACGGTCGCTTGCCGGGATGGGCAGAATGCAAGCCCTACAGGAACTGCAGATTGCCGTCTTGCAGATCCTGCATCACCACAATTCAAGCCAACCGCCTTCTACTGACGAATTCTGAAGTCTCCTCATTCAAACTCATTGTCGTCTTGTGTCAAACAGCATAATGTTTGACCACTGCTTGGGCTGTGAGTCCTACCACATCCAGAGTGACGCAGATGTCCAAGGATGTGTTAAACTTTGTGGCTCATTCACTCTGTCAGTCTGGTCACTTTTCCGAATTATCTTTCATGGTGAATCCGGATTCTTTGTGCCGTACGTAGTGAATTCTTTAATTCTGTTCATTAAGGGGGTACTTATATCTCTCACACACCTAACCAATTCCTTCTTTTACAACCTCAAAGCAGCAGCTTTCCGTTTCGGACATTTACCTTACTACGGTTGTTTCCTACAAATATATCTAGTCAAGCTATCATCAAACCTACAAAGCCCAACTCTCAACAGCAAACCAAGTCTCAAAGGCCCAGGCTAGGTAAGTCCCAAATTTCACAATCGATACTTGCGGACTTCTGTTATAGCATAACCACAGAGGAACTGGTGTTACGGTTATTCACTGAAAAGTAAATAGCTATTGACATACATCATCACTTCAATTGAGGCTTGGTCTCCAACAATTTTCAACACACATCATACAACTTTTATTCTATCAACTATTCCAACATTACGTCTTACAAGTATAGCATACCAGAAGCTGGTAACTGACTACTGGACAGCAAAAATCTCCCTGTTTTTAGTAATCCCTGCCTGATCTGCCGCAATGTCGGACTCCCCTCGTCCTCTTTACTTCATCTCCCGCGGAAATGGTATCTTGACGCCGCTTATAGCAGCAGATGAGCTGCCTCAATTCCTTAAGATTGTTGGCGTTCCTGCGACCATTGCTATGGCTGAGACTGCTAATATGGTATGTCTTGGGGAGAGATACCATAGTGGCAATTTTTACGCCGTTCAGCTCACGGGAAGCTCCCCTATCGACTCTTTGGAGAAGCTATCCGCAAAAGCCACTGGTGTTGAGGCCACTCTACGTCCTGCTGCAAATCACCCACCTATGGGGCGCTTTCATACACCAGGCGGTGAGATGCTTGCAGGAAAGATAGGTATCTCAGGGCCAAATGATATCGAGAACTGGCGTCAAGGCGTCCAAACAGTCAACAACACTCAAGTATATATTTTTCATTTACTTCCCAAAGAAAGAATCTTTTGTGCTAAGAATTACAAGGCTGTCATAGACTCGGTAGTCGCTGCGAACGAGCAGCATATTGCTCCGGGCCAAGAGCGATCCCCACCTGCGCCCACCGCCACCTCACCGCCTCGCACCCAAGCCACCGCTGCCTCCGGTATATACGGCAAGAAGATCTATTGCACCTACTATCTCAAGACTGGCGACTGTCACTATCAGCAGCAAGGCTGCCTCTACAAGCACGAAATGCCGGACCAGAAGACGCTGAATGACATTGGTATCCGGACGAGGCCAGACTGGCATATAAAGCAGTATGGATATAATTGGCAACCGGAGAAACCAGCTGCGATCGAGCAATCATGGAGAGCTCCGATTGAACGAGAAGCATCTTTGAACCAGCAGGTTCGAAAAGCTCCCTCTAGGGTACCGAATGGCTTTGGTCAGCATAGCCATGGTCATGGCCAAACCTATAATCAGCCACAGCAGCGCTTCCTGCCCCTTGCTGGCCAGCAAAAAAACTTCCCAGCTGCTTGCTCTCCAGGCTACCATGCCAGTAATCTTGCTGCGCAGCACTCTCCTTTCCCTGCTCCATATTCGCCTTCGTCACATCCTACGTATACGCCTTCGCCTACTAATATTGCCAATACATACATGGCACCCACCAATACTGCTGCCGCCGCCCCCACCGCAGCCAATATGTATATAGCGCCACCAAACACTCCCTCCGCTATCGCTAATCTAGCTGCTGCCAAACTGCAGCAACCCCTGCCCCTAACCTCCGAACCCTCGAAACCTCACATTCCCTCCACCGCTCAACGTCTCGCTCGTCTCGAAATCAACGAAGCGCCAAAAATAGCGCGTCCGGTTGATAGGATCAAGCCTCTCACACCGTCGCCTCCGTCCGTGTCGCCAACCAAGGGTTCGGATTCGGAGTCTGTAGCCTACGTGGCTAAATCAGACAGTACGGCACAGTCCAGCACCGCTGAATCTTTCACCGCATCCGCTAGCCCCAGCACCTTGGTCAATACCGAGAAGCCAAAATGCGTCAAGCCCGCAAGCCCGAACCCCATGCACCGCCGCTTCTTCATCGCACCCGGCGAATCGCCATTTGTGCAGAACCCAAAAGAAGAGAAGCCGAGGCGCCATGTTAGCGATGACTGGATGGCGAAGGAAAAACTAGCCGCAGAGAAGGCTAAACGAGAAGCGGTTGGTAGCAATGGAGCCTCGGGGAAGAAATGCGTAAGCGGGTATGCCGATGGAAACGGAAACAGCAACGGCAACGGTAACGGCAACGGCAACGGCAACGGTAACCCCAACCCCACCATCAACGCCGCCACCTTCCAAGCAAAGACCTCCCCCTCGCCACCTGGCAAGGGCAACGCAAAGTGCACGGCCGGTAAGAACCCTTCTACCTGGAAGAACCCGAAGAGCAAGAGTCCTAAGGGGAAAGCAGGGGTTAAGGGGAAAGGGACGCCAGGGGCGAAGGTGCTTGGGAAGGAGGAGGATTTGCTGGTTGATTTTGGGGTATAGAAGGGGATGGGAGTG
>JAABUY010005217.1_pt1 | contig 13201 bp, 16 predicted proteins | sample 5560271 | NCBI WGS metagenome assembly JAABUY01 (sample SAMN10711886, study PRJNA513374) | rock metagenome | isolation source: Antarctica rocks | place: Antarctica: Victoria Land, University Valley
CAGCTGCGCGCAACCGCGTCCGCGCCGTCTGCGGCCGCCGCAAGCGCGGCGCCGCCCGTGGACGACCTGCTCGGCCGGCTGCAGGTGGCGCCCTGTGCAGGGCGTGCCTGGCGATGCTGTGCTCCCCCAGACAAGGTGCTCTGGACGCTACAGGGGCTGCGGTCATGGAGGCCAGGGGCGGGAAGCTGAACCCTGCCCGCTGCGCTCGGCTGCAAAGCACATGAGGCCGCGGTGCTCTCTCGCTCATGCTGATTGTCTGGCGGTTGCAAACTGGCGGGGGCAGCAAGGGTGCGTGGGCTGTGCGCAGATGGGCGCGTCGGCCAGCCTGCGCCTGCCCGTCGCAAGCGAGGCCGCGCGGTCGCGGCACGCGCTGATGCCCGCGGCGGCGCCGGCGCGGCGGTCCGCGGCGGCGGCGGCCGCCGCGCTGTACCCGCGCTTTGACGCCTCGCCGGCGCCGCCCATCGACTTTGTGCGCGCCCCGCCTGCGGCCGGGCTCTGGCCCCTGCGCTGCGTCCATGCTTGTCTGTCGCAGCCGCTGTCTGCACCAGCTCACACCGGGTGTGAGATTTTCGTGCGCTGCATGGGACGCATGGGACAACACAACATTCTGAGTGCGTTGGAGAACGAAGGCCGTAAGGATGAAGCCAAACAGGAGCCGTTTGACCGTGCTGGCATCCGTCCGCCGTTGCCGCTGAGTGTCAAACGGTGCGCATCGCGCACGGCAGGGGTTCCAGCAGGCGGCGGCGCCGCCGCCGCCGGCCGCCTCGCTCATGGACAGCTACCCGGGCCAGCAGCCGCGGCCGGCGGGCGGCCCGGCGTCCGTGGAGGCGCTGCTGGCGCTGGAGCACCCGCGGCCGCAGCTGGAGCTGGCGCTGGGGCCGCAGGAGGTGGAGGTGCGGCGCTAGGGTAGGGTAGGGCAGCCCGGCAGTGCGGCCCGTCGACCGGAATGGCGCATCGCCGGGCCACGGGGCGGCGGGCGGGCGGCTATGTCGTGCGAGCTGGGCGATGCGCACCGTTGGCAGCGCTTTGGTGTGCTTTCGAGACAGGACAAGAGACTGCAAAGAGGTTATGAGGTGTTTGAACAGCCGCGCGGCGACGCTCCGGCTGCCGCCTCGGCGCGCAGGTGCAGAGCCTGCCCGCACCGGAGGAGCCGCTGGCGCCGGGCGCGACGTGCAGCCACGCGGACGGCGAGCCCGCGCTGCCGGCGCTGGGCGCGGACGCGCCGGGCGGCGTCGCCAAGGCCAAGGAGGGCATCGGCGAGGTGCACGTGTCGGTCGCGCTCATGGAGGAGTTCCTGCAGTGCGCGCCCGGGGCGCCGCGGCGCGGCGCCCTGACCCCTGTCAGGGCTCTGCTTGGGCGGGGGAGGGAACGGGGTCAAGCGAGGAACGAGCCGCAGGCGCTGGCGGCGTGGCTTTTCTTCGGATGGATGGCGGGTGGTGATGCTCAAATGCGCCCCGCACCCTGAGGTCTGCCTCGGCCCGCCCAGCGCCAGGAGCGGGGCCCCGGAGCCGCTGAGGGGACAGGCAGGGGAAGCGCGGCGCAGGTTCATGTGGCCTGGCGGGCCCTGCTGCACATGGCGTGCTGAGGTCAGCGGCGGTGCTGCGCCGGCGCGCCACTGTCCCGGCGGGCCCACCGGCGGTGCGGCGCGCAGGTACGCGGCCAGCAACACGCGGCGCAACGTGGAGAGCTGCGGCATCCTGGGCGGCACGCTGAATGTGGCCAACGGCGTGTTCTCCATCACCACGCTCATCATCCCGAAGCAGCAGGGCACGTCGGACACCGTGGAGGCGCGCCCGCAGCGCCGCGCCCCGCCACCGCACCTGCGCATCCCGGGCGCCCCTGTCCCGCGGCCTCTCTTTGCAACGTGCGCTGGGGCGCGCATCCGGGCTGCTCCACCCTTGCGCGCACTTCCGGGCGGCCTGGCCACACCTTGAGCTGCGCGCGGCGGGCCCGGCGAGCGCTGCTGTGCGGGCCGCTCAGCGGCGGTGCCGCGCGCGGCAGGCGCTGGCGGAGGAGGAGACGTTCGAGGTGCAGGACTCGCGCTCGCTGTACCCGCTGGGCTGGATCCACACGCACCCCAGCCAGTCCTGCTTTCTGTCCTCGGTGGACGTGCACACGCACTGCGGCTACCAGGCGCGCGCCCGGCCGCGCCGCGCGGGCGCGGCCGCATGCTGTCCGCGTACGCTGTGTGGCATGCCTCTGGTGTACCGGTGGCAGCATGCAGGTGGCACACAGCCTCATACAAAGACATGCCGGCATGCGCCAAGCTTCGTAGAGCGCGCGCATCACATGCTGCTCCGTCATTGTCAGGCGCTGGTGCATGCGCAAGCTAGTTGCACGCTGCAAGCAAGCAGGGCTTGGTTCCTGTGTTTGGCACTCCCGAGCGCGCTCTGCCCGCACTGGTGTGCTGCAACTGGCAAACTCGGCAGCCCGCCACGCTGCCGGGCCCGAGGAGCGGCCGCGAGCGCCCGTTTCGCCTGGCGCGCGCAGACGCAGATGGACGAGGCGATCGCGATCGTGATGGCGCCGCGTGACGCCGGCAAGCGCTGCGGCCTCTTCCGGCTGTCCACGCCGGGCGGGCTGAAGCTGGTGCAGAAGTGCGCGCAGCGCGGTTTCCACGCGCACCCGCCCACGCCGACCGGGCAGCCGCTGTACGAGCTCTGCGGGCACGTGTACCTCAACGCGGCGCTCAAGCACGACGTGGTGGACCTGCGATGACGCCGGCGCCGAGCCGGCCGTGCGGGTTTAGTCATGCTTCTGTGGCAATGCTTTGCAGCACCAGTCCATGTTTTGCATGTTGTGTCCCCAGCAGTGATCTCAATGTAGATGTGCAGGTGCGGCTGTCTTGGACGACAGTGGTGTTGGCAGGGCGTGTCGGCAGCGTGCAGGGCGCTGTTGACTGTGTCGTAGTATATTAGCTGGAGGGTGCTGCTCTTGCAGCGCTGGCTGTTGCAGGATGCGCAGCATGGATCATGCTTGCTAGTCAGACAGGTAACGCCCTGCCACATGCTTTCATAACGCAGGTGAAGTGAGGCACATTTACGACACAACAATTAGGGTTCTTGAGCCAGCACACATGCACAAGCAAGCGTTCCTTCCTGCCATGCGATGCCGACACTACACTACACAGCTACAGTGCAAGCGACCTTCTAGCAACCTCTATCTGTTCAAACTAACGCAGTCTGCCTCTGTCGCATCCCTGCAGATTTGGAGTACCTTGCTTGATAGCAACCCAAAAACATTGGGAGCTCTATATGCATTCACACAAACTGTGGGCGCAGTCCATTGCCACCACAGAGTCTGTGCACAGGCACCTGCATTGCTTCATATGCAGCGCCACCAGAGGTTTCTGCTCACTCATTGTTGAGCGTGCGATGCGTCCAACCCTTTACGATGCAGTCGCACTCAGACAACTTCTGTGCTGCTGGCAGATTTCTCACAAGCGTGCAACCTCCCAGGCCCAGTAAAAGCAGAAGTCAGACGCAGCTCGCCTTGCGCGACCGCCAGCGCCGGCAGCTCAAGGCCGCTGGCGGCCCAGCACGGCGCCGCAGTTGTTGCAGCGGAACACCCGGTCCTTGCAGCTTGTGCAGCAGAAAGGGATGATGCAGAAAGGCACGAGGCCGAGCAGCGCCATCAAGAATGCCGACATCCAGTTGCACAGGCCCACCTCCCGCCGCGCGACGACCGCGCCGGTGTGTCCACAGTACGGGCAGCTCGCGACTGCGCGCTGCGGCTGGCCCGCGACCTGCTGCGCGTGCGGAGGCGCGTGCTCGCGCGCATGCTGGGACGCATGCTCACGCATGCGTTGGTCGGATATGGCTGGTGGCGCGTAGGAGTAGGCGTAGTGCACGGGCGGGTACCCCGAGCTGGCTACAGCGCCCGGGTGCCCGCTGTAACCCGCGTGCGGCTGCCAGCCGGGTGGGTAGCGCGGCGCCTCACGGTAGCCGGCCTGCTCCTGCGGCAGAGGGCCCGCAACGCTGAGTCACAGTGCTCAGGGAGCTGAGGAAGCTTCAGGGCCAGTCAGCACACCCCAGACAGCACACGCCCGCGTTGCTGCACCGCTGATACGCACGTGCGCATCCCTAAGCAGAGAGTTGCATCTTGACACAGCAGCAAGTGCGTTTGGCGCAATTAGCGTACTCTCCCAACGTACTACGCAACCACAGGGCAGGAAACATGCAGAGGAGTGACACAATACAGCTACAAAGGGACTCCGCACCGAGCAAGCAGCCATTCATAACACGCGTGAGTGCGCATGTGTACAAAAGACGCACCTGGCCATACGAGGACGCTGAAGGCTTCACGGCGTCCTCATACAAATGCAGAGGCGGCGCAGACGGCGCGGACGGCGCCTGCGCACCATAGGAAAAACCTTTTAGCAAGTTCTGCCGATTTCAGAGCTGGCAAGCTATGCAGCCGCAGAGCAACAGCTCACACAGTACCTGTCCCCCCATGAGCGGCGTGCGTGCGTCGTCAGGCCTCGGCTGCATGCCCACTTCAGCAGTAGCCCACGTCCGGCAGTAGCGTTGTAGCAACGCCTCTGAGACGTCAAGGACCTGAGCCAACTAGCTGCTGAAGGCGCCTTACTTCTGGGAGCCTGGCCCCGGTCGGCCGTAGGAGCAGCACTAACAGCGCAGAGGTTAATGTCCCCCGCCGGGGCAGGATATGGGGGGGGACCGCTTGGGACAATTTCTTTCCCTCCAAGCCTTTTGCTACAACTACACTGATCAGTCTCGTGCGCTGCGTAGCGTTGTTGATAAACGATATGAAAGCTACAGGCTTGGCTCACCCGTTGGCATGCGCATGTTTGCAGAGGAATACAGCCCGTCACACCTTCAGAGCCGCACCGCGCAACTGCTGCAAGCCAGCGCAGCTGGCACAGAGGACCATGGATAGTGCAGCGAGTTGCAAAAAGGACAGCACTGCGCGAGACTGCAAACCTCCGGTGCCATGTTCCACAAGAGAGCGATTTAGCGCTGGTCAGTGTCACAGACTTTGCACTGTTGAGCGTTGTGCTTTGCTGTGTGCTGTTCAGCGCTCAGTTGTTGGCTAATCCGCAATGTTCTTAATCGCTTGCCAAGCGGTCTCTCCCCTGCGGACTCAGCCTTGCCTGACGACGCCTCCTTGTGCTCGCAGGCTCGGCGGATGAACCGGGCCCGAGCGGGCGCGTGCTGCAGGTCGTGGCTGGGGCTGCGGCGTATGGCGCCTTTTCGCTACTTGTGCCCGACAGCGCGAGCGCTGAGAGCGTGTCCGCCACCGTGCTGTCTCTGCTGGCGCGCCCTCCCAGCTTAACAGCAACACGTTCCGTGGACAACCAACCTATGCTGTAACCCATATATATGACAGGAGACGCAGCCAGGCTGCAAACACACAGGGTCGCTGGAATACCCACTTGCCTGTGCTTCCTTGTATGTGAGGGAAGGCAATGGACATGCCCCAGCAGCAGCAGCAGCCAACCCCCGACTGTGCGGGGTAGCCTCGGCTCTTGTTTCCACCCACGCACTTGTCCTAGATGAAACCACTGGGGAGGCGCCTAGTGAGAGGAACACGCCTGCGACCTGTCCCACTGTGGACGCAGTGTTGGGAGGTGTTACGTAAGGAGAGTCAAGCTCCCGTCACGCAGCTGCGCAGAGACCACATGCAGCCCCGCCTGCGCACCCTGCCCTGCTGCGAGCCGCTCGTGCTGTTACGGGCGTCTCAGGGTGTGTGCCTCTTTGCAGGAGCGCATACAGGACCTGGGGCCGTACGGGCCGCTGCTCTTTGTTGCAGTGGTCGCGGGCGCCGAGCTGATCCCTCTGTTTCCCACGCAGCCGCTCACTCTGGCCAGCGGCCTGCTGTTTGGGCCAAAGCTGGCACGCCCCCGTCGCTGCCTGTATCCTGCTGCGCTGTTGAGCCCGGCCTGTCTGGCGTGCTATGTGCCTTACCTGCTGTAATTGTTTAGCGTGTTTATAAGGCGCCCGGCGCCGCTGCAGCTGCTGCTATCGCTTGGGCCCATACTTGCAGGCCCATATGTTTGGCCTCTGTCGTCAATAGCATGCTATGCTGGGACCGCTCAACTGGTCTTGCACATCGGTTTGGCCGGGCAGCTTAGTGGCGGTGATGGGCACATGTGAGGTCTGCTGCATGCCGCAGGGCGCGGCGCTCATCGTGGCCGCGACCAGCGTCGCGGCGAGCACCGCGTTCTACGCGGCGCGCGGCATCGGCCGGCCGCTGGCCGAGCGTGTCATCTCGTCGGAGATGCGCGAGGTGCTGCGCGCCGGCAACCTGTCTGCCTTACAGCAGCTGAAGCACTGTATGACTTGCATAATCTGTCTGCATTGCGGTGGACGCAGGTCCCTTCGCACATGTGCTGCTGCGTTTGGCTGTTCCGCCCTGCTGACAAGTTTGTGCGCACCAGCAACATCTGCGCTGGGCTTTGTGGTGTATTGCCATCCCTCTACGACTGCCCACAAAAGACTCACGCGCGCTGCCAGGGGGGCGGCGGCGGCGCGGCGGCGCAGCTGCGCCGCGTGACTGACGCCATCGAGTCGGGCGGCTGGTGGCAGCAGTTTGGCGCCGTCGCGCTGCTGCGGCTCACGCCTGTCGTGCCCTTCAGGTACGTGCCTGGCTTCACCCCATCCTACCGCGCTGAAAGAGTCGGTCTGCCTGCACAGCTACCGTGCCTGTTTGCACTGCATCAACGTGCAGCTTATTTTGCCATCACACCGGGGTTGGCCTGGCCGTCCACCCGCACTGTTGTACTGTCATCTCAATGAATGCTTGATGGTATTGCAGTGCCGCTGGGATTTGCACCAGTGCCTGTTGCAGCACACGTGCTGCCTGCCGCCTCGCTGACGCAGAGCCGCCCGCCCGGCGGCCCGCGCAGCGCCAGCAACTACCTGCTGGGGCTGTCGCCGCTGCGCTTTGCGCCATACATCAGCGGCACGCTGGCGGGCATGGCGGTGTGGTCGACCGTGTACGCGTCGATCGGCGGCGCCGGCCGCGCGGCGCTGCAGTCGGGCGTTGAGCCAGATGTGCTGCTGGGCGGTGCGCACGACTGCGTGCGGGGATGCCCCAGGCCCTGTGTGGGGCACACTCGGCTGGTTTCCCGGGCCTCAGAAGAGGCGCAGCTCGGGTGCGGGCCGCCACACCGGCGGGCGTTGCTCAGGTGCTGCAGGGCTGGCACCGTACACGGCATGCTAGGCACGGCAGGCCGGACCGCCTGCTCAGGCCGGACCGCCGCCTGACGGTGGCCGGCCGCCCCCCGTGGCGCGCAGACCTGGCGGACAAGGCGGGCGCGTACACCGGGGATGCCGCGATCTTCGGCGCGGTCGCGGGCGGCGCGGTGGCGCTGGCCTGGGCGACGGGGCTGCTGCGCGGCGGCGCTGCGCCGCCGCTCGCGTCCCCGCCGCCGCCGGCCGAGGCCGACGAGGAGGAGGCCGGCCGGCGGCTGAAAGACCGCGTGTGAGCCGCACGCCGGCCGGCTTTCGTGTGATGCTGCGCTGCGGGGTCTCGTGTGGGCTGCCGCAGGCAGAGCTGGGCGTGTGGATACCGGGAGGACAGGCCGTGTTGAGGCTCAGCCGTTCAGGATCATGCCGCCTTGAAGTTCCGTAATGCCTGCTTTGCACTGCTGTATGGACTCGCGGTAGGCCTTTCATGCTGTGGTAGCCGAAAGCATTGCGCAGATGGGGTGCATGCTTGCGTGCTAATATGTGTGAAGTGTTTGCTACCCTGAGTGACACCCGCCATTTACTGCCTAGCTATGTATAGGTATTTATAGGCATCTATTACAACGCATGCGGGAAATGCACTAGCGCTGTGAGGTTGCTGCTTGTTAGTGCTTCATGCCAGGCTTCCGGACAAGCTGTCGGGCGGGGATTATGTCACAAACGCATGCTGCACGAACGCATTGCTGCATAAATTCTGTTTTTTATTGTAAGCATGCAAACATCATATGCTGGGACAGCCCGAGGACTCACCCCCACGGTGCGCTTGCCAAACGGATTTATTGCTTAGTCGTAGTCGTGCAGTCCGAGATCAAATGGCGCAGTGCTTTGCGCTCCACCCGTGCCCGCTGTTCGCGCACAGGCGCCAGCACGCTCCAACACCGCTCCCCGCTTTTCCCTTGGAACATCCCCAGCATGGTGAGTGTGCCTCCTCGGTTGCAACACGTTAGCAGTATGCAGGTCCCAGCTCTGCAGCTTCCTTAGCCTTACAGCTGAGTCTGCTCCACCCCTGCAGGCCGGGCCGTACGGCGGAGCAGGAGAGGCGAGAGCAGCGCGCCGCGGCGGCACGGCTGCGTCGCAGCGGTCGCGGTGCGCCTCTGGCTGTTCTTCTGCGCCTGACGGCTTGCTGTACGCTGGCAGGTCTTTGACGACTCAACGCCTGTGGCACGCGCCGCAGGTTGCGCCAGAGGGGCACGCTTCGACGAAGACTGCTGGCCCGCCGCTGCACGTGATGATAGCCGGCGCGCCGGCCGCTGGCAAGGGCACGCAGTGCCAGCGCATCGTCGAGAAGGTGCTCCCTGAGGTGGCTGTGTCGCGCCCGGTCGAGAAGCAGGAAAGTTGGCCAGGACGTGTGAGTCACTGGCGGCAAGCAGCGATGCTCCCTGTGTGCTCCTGCCTCGCGCCAGGCCCCTGCACAGCAGCGCTGCGGCTTTTCCTGCCCCTGCAGGGATGTCTGTCGGCCTGCTGTGTGGGCGCCGCGCCAGCTCCTGACGAGGCCGCTTCGGGCATGGCGCCGGTCGTGCTTGGGTGCGCTGCGCCGCACAGCGCCCCTGAGAGCGCCTGGGGCGGCGCCAACAGCGCGCGCTCGTCCGGGGCGCCGCTGCGGGGCTGCAGTCTCGCCCGCTGCCGGCGCCGGCGTTGCTCGGGACCACCACCAAGCGGGTGCGCGTGAGCGGGGGCCTGAGCGCGCGCGCCGGAGCGGCAGTTTGGGCTGGTGCACGTGTCGGCGGGCGACCTGCTGCGCGAGGAGGTGGCCTCGCACAGCGACGCGGGCCTGCGCGCCAAGGCCTTTATGGACGAGGGGCGGCTCGTGCCCAACGACCTCGTGGTCGGCATGGTCCAGGCGCGCCGCGCCGCCTGCAGCCCAGAGCGCGCTCGCCATGCTGCAAGGCTGCCGCGCAGTGGCCCGCACCTCCTGCGTTGGGCCAGTGGCCCGTCACCTTGCGTGGCCGGTTGCGCCCGCCCAGTCGCTGCGCGTCGGTGGTCAGTCTCCTGGTCGGCAGTGCCGACAAGAAAAAGTGCTTGTGCCAAGGGACGGCGGTGCCCTCCGTCGCAAGCCCGGCGCGGCTCGAGCCGCGGCCTGCGGCGCAGGCGCGGCTGGCGTGCGCGGACGCGGCCGCGCAGGGCTGGCTGCTGGACGGCTACCCGCGCAGCGCCGAGCAGGCCGAGGCGATCCAGGAGGCCAACATCCGGCCCGACATCTTTATCCTCATCCAGGCGCGCGACGTGGGCTTTGCCCTCAACACTAAAAGGATCACAATCAATATTCTCTATATAATTTATTAAAAAAAAAAAAAAAAAAAGTCGCTGGCCGCGCTGCCGGATCTGCGCCCCTGCACGGAGCCATGCGGCCGAGCTCGGCATGATGCGGGGTTGCCCTGCGCGGTCCTCCCGGGCGCGTCGAGATACTGGCCCTGTCTGAGTGCCTGCCTGCCAGCCCGCTCCTGGGCCCTGCTGGCAGCCCGAGGCACCTGTCCCGCCTGCGCCTGCATGCCCAGGGTAGGGTATAGCTTGGGAGGATAGGGTAGGCCTATGCCGCCAGGTCGAGCGGCGGGGCCGGGGCGCAGGTGCCCGACGAGGAGCTGGTGGAGCGTGTGACCGGCCGGCGGCTGGACCCCGAGACGGGCGACATCTACCACCTGCGCTTCAAGCCGCCGCCGGCGCACGCGGTCGGCCGCTTGCAGCAGCGCAGCGACGACACCGAGGACAAGCTGCGCACGCGCCTGGCCACGCACCACGCCAACGTGGCCGCCGTGGTCGGCTACTACAAGGACGTGCTCGTGCAGGCGCGCGCGCGCGCCTGAGGGGCCGCCACGGCGTCGGCGCTGCTAGTGCCTTTCCTGGCGTGGGCGCCGAGCGATGCCAGGCAGCACCGCGCTGCAGGGCCTGAAATGGAGCAGGCGTGGGCGCTTGCTGCTTGCCGGGCTGGGCCGCGTGCGCGAGGCAGCACTGCTTTTTCGCGGTCTGCGTGCGGGGCCACTCGCGGCTGTGCGGGTGGGGCGCCGAGCGCTGCCCGCGGCGGCGGCAGGTGGACGGCGCGCGGCCCATGGACGAGGTGTTTGCCAACATCGATGGCGTGCTGAGCGCCTTCATCGAGGACCATGCGCCCGCAGAGGCGGCCGTCGCATGAGGCCTGCTCTGGAGCGTGAAAATGGCTTTGCAGTTGTCCTTCTGTTGCACACACGCTCGCTCCATAGTCACTGGGCTCCACGCGCGGCGCGCGTCGTGCGTACGGTCTCGCGCGGAGGGGCCACTGCTTGGCCGCGGTGGCGGGGCGCGGCGTGTTTGGGTGGTGCATGGTAGGGGCGACAGCTGTCCTAGCAAGCATTGCTGCGCGGGTCGAAACGCATGTGACTGCTGCGATTACCCAAATCACGGCTTACAGATACTGCTGCGCCTGAGCAGCGTTCCACCGCTTAGTAATGGACACACAGGGGTTGCTACGGACCTCGCGCCGCAACCGCGGCCGCCGCTCACTGCACCACCTGCAGGATCTGCGCCAGCTGCGTGGGCTCGAACCTGCGCAGCGGGCCGCCAGTGACACGCCGCGCTCGCCCGATCGGAGCCGCAGGAGGCGAGCTGGCGCCACAGGCGGCGGGTGCGAGCGCTCTGCAAGCCATACAAGCGCAGGGCGTCGTGCATTGCGGCGGAGCGCACCTGAAGCCGCCCTGGCCAGCGCCCTGCGCATGGATGACGTTCTGCTCACTGCGCGCGCGCAAGACAGCAGCCATCAGGGCGACAAGGCACAGCAACGCATTGCCTGCGCTGGGACACGCTCTGAGCGCGCCTCGGCAACTTTGGGCTGCAGAGCTGGGCAGTGCATGCCGAGCCGCAAGCAACAGGGTACGGCGGGGTGCACACGACATGCGCCGACACGTGTTGCACGAGCGGAGCCACCGAGCTCCGCAGGGGGGCTGCAGGGGCCAGGCATGGTGCGGCAGGCGGCGAGGGGCGCGCTTCTCGGGGAAGGTGATGACGGTGCGCGCGTCGGACGTCGCCACGGACCAGCCCTCCTTTGCTACCTTCTCCTCGACCTGCCGCCGCGGCGCCGGGCTTGGAGCAGCAGCAGCGCTCGCCCGCGACGGCGACCCGCCCCATCCGCCCAAGCTCCAAGCGGCGCGCGTGCCGCATGCTGCACCAGCGCTGCACTGGTGCAGCATGCGGCTTTGTTCGCCCGTTCCGGGCTGGCAGGGCTGCATGTGTCTGCCGACAGGCAAGCGCTCCTCACCCGCGCACCGGCCAGGCACGGGGCGCCCCATCGCTGGCGCCAGGTGAGCATGCACTCACAGGGCCGCGTCACAGCAGCCAGAAGCGCGCCCTCCCCCTCCCGCCGCACGGAGGCGGCGCCCCGCCTCCGCGCCCGCGCGGGCGCCGGGCAGGGCGCACCAGCGCATCCAGGGTAGGGTTGACCTAACCCTATCCTGAGCCGGGCAGGGCGCACCAGCGCGTCCAGCGCGGCACCGTCCAGCCGCAGGCACTCCCCGAGCGTCGCCTTGGTCACGCGCCGGCAGGTGTGGCGGACCGTGTCCAGCGCGAAGCGCCGCACCTGGCCGCCGGCGGCCGCTGCCATTGACCCTGGGGTACTGACTTCCATGACGCTCTCCGTGTGGCGCCTTCAGCCCCACGCCGCGCCAAGGGTGCGCGGCGCCAGCAGCACTTGCTCACGGTCAAGCTCGCGGGCCGCCGATCAGCAACAGGCGCCCGGAGCCCCGCACAGCAGCTGCATGCAGGCGGCACACGAGCCCCCAGCCTGTCGCGACAACAGGAGCCCAACGGCGTGAGTGAGGAGGAGGTGTCAGCGGCCGCACCCCCGTCACTGGCACGGCGCCGCGCGGGGCGCACCGCCTCGGTAAAGCCGGCCACGTCTGCCACCACGTCGCGGCACGCGTCCAGCGCGGCCCAGAAGTCGCGGAAGCGCGCGCCCTCCAGCCGCTGCGTCAGCGCCACCAGCGCTGCAACCGGCTGCTCGTCCTGCCGGGCAGGCGGGGGTTCAGGTTGGCACGCCGCTGAGGCCTGCGCTTGGCACTCCTTGCCGCCGCGCCAGGTGCCTCCTGGGCTACGCACCTGCTCAGGCGCGTCCACAGCTACCAGCAGCGAGTGCATATACAGCAAGAAGGCCGTGCGTCTCCGGGCAGGCGTGTTCCGGTGAACGCCAAAGCGGCGACAGAGTGTGCGTGCGAGGCCGGCAGCGGGCTCACACGAGAGACACGGCTGAGTACCTGCACGCGCTCGGGCACGAGGTGCAGCAGCTGCGAGAAGTCGGGCTCCGGCAGGCGCATCAGCGCCTTGATCAGGATGTGCGCGACCACGCCCATCTTTGCGCCCTCCGGCGCAAAGTTGTAGTGGCGCAGCAGCGCCAGGTTTGCGTCCAGGTCATACGTGCCGCTCTTCACCTGTCCAGGCGGCGCATTGCTTGAACAGACCGACCGCCGCAACCCGGCGGCAGCGGCCGCCGAGGCCATTGCAGTCCAGCGCACCTGCTCCGCGACATGCTCCTCCAGCTGCTGCTGCAGCTTGGGGTTGTACCTGCACACGGCCACGGAGCTTGACAGAAGCACACAGCCGGGCGCTCACAGCAACACGTAAAATATGAAGTGCAGTGTAAGCGCACCCGTTGGCGCCGCTCACGTTCACCTTCCCCATTGGCTCGTCTCCAGACACCCACTGATTGACAGCCAAAGGCGCCTGTCCCTTCTCGAGTGGGAGTCCAACTATGGACCCTGCAGGTGCTCAAGCCCTGGCGGCAAAACAGCAGGTGCCTGCCTGTCGCATCATCATCATCACACTGTCCAGAGCCAGTGCGTGCGCTGTTGGAGCATCCGCGCGCGCCCCAGCACTGGCCGAGCTGCCGTAGAGCCCCGCAGGGCACTGGAGGCCGCGGGCATGGCGCTCGCGTGGGGGCCCACCGCGGCGCGCGTGCTGGGCAGCCGGGGCTACAAGGAGCGCCACGTGTACCGCGTGGCCGGCTGCCCGGGCTACCAGGCGATGCGCTCGCT
>JAABUY010005220.1_pt1 | contig 13196 bp, 14 predicted proteins | sample 5560271 | NCBI WGS metagenome assembly JAABUY01 (sample SAMN10711886, study PRJNA513374) | rock metagenome | isolation source: Antarctica rocks | place: Antarctica: Victoria Land, University Valley
GCAATGTATGTGTGTGTGATGTATATAAGTTGCAGTGTGTGCGCAAAGACGTTGCTGTCGTTCTGTGTATGTGAGCAAAGACTGTGTCGTGTTTTCGCAGTGTATGTATTTGCAATGCATGTAAATCGATCAGAAAATCGAAATCAATTGATTTACTGCGTCGCACAGACGTGTATGTGTGCAAAAGCTGAGTCGTGCCTTCGCAGTGACTGTGTGAATGTCGTATATTAGTTGCAGCGCGTGCGCAAAGACGTTGCTGTCATTCTGTGTATATGAGCAAAGACTATGTTGTGTCTTTGCAGTGTATGTGATTGCAATGCATGTACATCGATCTGATAAAGCGAAAAATCAATCGATTTACTGCATCACGTAGACGTGTAGATGCACAAAAGTTGAATCATGCCTTCGCAATATATGTGTGTATGTTGTATATGAGCTCAACGTGTGAATAAAGCGCTGTTACTGCTCTGTGTATGATTGCGCTGCATGTAAATCGATCTGAAAATGCGAAAAATCAATCGATTTACTGCATCACGTCTGTCTGTATATGTGCAAAGACTGAGTCGTGCCTTTGCAATATATGTGTATATGTTGTATATGAATTGCAGCATGTATGCAAAGACATTGCTGTTCTTCTGTGTGTATGCAAACTTCAACGCGTCAACGATCGCGTTGTTATTGTCTCGCTTTTCGACTGTGTGTGAGCTCAATATGTGAGTAAAGCACTGTTACTGCTCTGTTGATGTTGATGAGATTGTTCAGCTCTTCTGACAAGCATAGCTTGCAAAAGATTCGTAGTCAGCATCTCATACAGATAAATCTCGTTGTTGATTGATCTGATGAAGAAAACGTAAGCGAAAGCTTGTGAATGAGCATGTCACAAGTTGAGTTTATGATTTGCATGTTTGATGCATGTGCTGAGCATATGTAGAAAGATCTCAATATCAATGACTTTGTCATTTGTTCAAACAATCGAAAAAAAGTTGTTATTTCAAAGATAGTGAATCACTTGAATATACTCTCTTATTTTGCAATTGATGAAAAGAAAATTCTTCACTTCATTCATTTAATCACTGAAATTAATGAAGAAGATAAATCAGCAATGCACAATGCATTTGCTTGACATATGTCAAAGATAAACAACACATATGCTTTGCATAACTACGTTACATAAAATGTTTAGATTCAGTTCTTCTTCAACTAAGTGAATAAATTTAACAAGATTGCATTAAAGTTTCTAGTCAAAGAAGATGATGTGAAACACGCAAAAGCATTTCATCAATTGTATAAATGTTCTGAGATTCGTCATTACAAGTATGCTCATATGAATATACTTTGCTTATGCAAAGCATATGACAAGATTAAGATTGAAAACATTAATCAATTGTGATGACATTTCAGTTGTTCTTTCTTTAGTGCATTGATTGACGAGAGAATTTTGCAACATACAGAAAGATATGTACATTCAGCATATGCTGTAGATATGTTAACAATATGTTAGCTGATATAATGCTTATGCATCTCATTTTCAGAAGCATGATAATCAATGTTTTCATTCACATCTAAACACTCAAGTTTGCAAGAAGCGAAGATTCATCATGTTTCAAAGAAATACAGTAAGTATAAGAATCACATGTGCTAGACATATGCTAAGTAGCAACAACTATATATTGACTGTTCTCTTTCAAGCGAGATTAAATCTTAACATACGACATGCACAATTTCATCACATAATGCTCAAATAAATTTGAAATATTTTCATTTTCTTATTGAACATGACGTGCAAGAAGTCAAATGCAAATGTACATACATAAATTATTCAACTTTCAAACATCATTATTGTGATAAGCGCTGACAGAATATATGCTGTGCATATGCTAAGTATATATAAAATTCGATCATTCTCAAGATTCAGAAAAAACTCGTCTTCATTAATGTAACGTACAATTTGATCTGTACATTTTGAAAAATCAGAAAAGATTTTTGTATCTTATGCTCATTGTACGCAAAACACATACTCATCATTCATCATATTCTACAAAACTGCTCATAAACATTGTCAATGATGTGCTTAAAGTCATTAAGAAGCATGAAATATTAAATCTGACTATGTGTATGTTGCACATATGCAAAGCATATGATTTCAATAAAGCACTAATTAAACATCAGAATGATTCATACTTTCTTTGTAATTTTCTATCTTAAATTGAAAATATGAAAAGCATATACTTCACATGTTACATGCAAGTCTTAATAACGAAGATTGAATTGAAGCATTAATTTAAAAGAAAAGATTTCTTCAATATTCTTTAGACAGTCATTTAGCTGATGCATTGAGTTAGCATATGCATAGCATATTAACAACTTACTCTCAGCAGATGTTCAACGTGAATTTCAATTCAATCATTTAAGAAACAATGAGAAGCAATGAATATGTAATATTCATTTTTTTGATGATGAGCATTTCATGATTATATGCTGTACATATGCTCAAACCAAGACATTTGCAGATGTTGAGTATCTTGAGATGAATTTGTTCTTTAAAATGATACAGAAAAAAGTTAATGTGTTCTTCATCAGTGAATGAAATCATGATATGAAGCGTGAGTCTTGCATCTACGTTGCATATATGAAAGATATGCTGATCTTTGAGTAGACATTAAAGTTTACTATTATGCATTTCTGAATCTTGAAACTTGAAAGATATACATCTCAATGTTTACTCAAATGTTTCAAATTTTAGAAGACATTGATGAATTTTCAACACATTTTTCTCATATTTCTGAAAGAGAGAAAGAAATTCAAACTATCATGATAAACATATGCAAGAAACAAGTCTCTGATAAGTTGAAATCAATATGCATCAAAGCATATGCTGAGTATATGTAAAGTTTAATGACTTCTTACATTCTTTGAATGAATTCAAGAAATAAAATGAGCATTTGAAGCATATGCTGATCTTCTGTCAGATACATGTTAAACGAAATTTTGCAAAAAGTTTTTCAAAACATTCAGCATGTTACATTGCTCAAAAGATTTAAAATTCTTCAACTATCGATGTGTTGTTACAACATATTGATAACATATATTAAGCACATTCTGAGCTGAAATCTTAAATTGTTAGTAAATGTTCATCTTGAATTCTTGCAGATTTATTAAAAGAATAATCAAAAGTTTCACATCAATGATGAACTTATGCTTGAAAACATAGTGAACTTAGCGAAAGTAGTCACTTTCAAGATAACAATTTCATAAGACGTAAAATTTCTTTATTGAATGTTGTATTAAGATGAAACATATTCTCTGTATAAGTTAAGCATATGCTGATCTGCGTAAACTGCGTCATCATACTCAAGAAATGTTTAATCGAAAGAAATTTATGAAAATTCAAGATATAAATACTACATGACAAAATTGAAGCGATTCAACTTGTTTAAAACGACAATTTCAAAAGAAAGACATGAATTCTTCATTAATTGATGTGTTGCATATGCTTTGCTTATACTACTTAAATCAATCATCTCATCAAGTCGCTTCAAGAAGAATTGAATATTCTGATCTGTCTTGAAATTCAAAAAATTCTTATGATACAGAGCAAGCTCAAACTCAGCATATATTGAGCAAAGACACTTCGTCTTCATCAAACTTTGATTCAATTTTCAAATCAACTTCAATTGCTTTTACTAATTTGTTATATGAAAGTGATCTTCATTGAAACATACATCAAGCATCAACTGAGTGTATGTCATCTTTATTAAGTTGAGCAAGTACTTTTTAAGATACAAGACGACAGAGAAATTGACTGTTTACAGAGACAGTGAAGACTCAAGCATATGCTGAGCATATGATAAGCATACATCAAAGAATAGAATAAAAAAAGTGAAAAAGAAAGAAGCTTGAAATGAAGAAGAAGTTGACAGAATTACAGATCAAAAATACAGAGCTTGAATTTGAATTTTAGCAAGTAGATGATACATGCTTAGACTGATCGTTGAATCGAGTTTCAATATCAATCTTCTGACTCAACTCGAGTACTCGATATCAATCTTCTGACTCAACTTGAATACTTGATTTCAACATTCTGACTCGATTTGATATTGATCTTGAGTCGATACTTGATTCGAGTTTTCGACTCGAATCATCAAGAAATCAAAAATGACATCAAATGTCAAGACTTACTATTTTTGAATCTATTACATCATTATATTTGAAAGACTTACGTGAAACAAATGAATCTATTTCTCTTCTCGTTGTTTGCATTATCTTGTTGCATTATCAATAAAATATATTGCAAGATGTCTGATTCTGATAAGACATATGAATTATTAAGATTTTCGATCGAGAAAGAATCTAATTTCTCGATCATTCATTCATTTACTTTCAGTAGTTTTCATTCTAATGAATTTGCAAGTCAAGATTCACGAAACATCAATCAAAATTTCGTCGAAAAGAAACGAACTCTTCAAGAAGCGATGAATAGAATTCATCGTGATACTTCTCTTCTAATATTAAGAGAGAATAATCAGTATGTTGAGTGAAGTGCTGATATTAATGCTCAATTTCAACAATGATGACTACAGATGTCTGTTGACGAAAGTGTCATCAACAAGACTCAAAGAAAGATAGATAATTCACTTTGAGCTAAGAAGATCGAAGTAAATAAACAATTCAACATCTGAAACAAGTTTATTCAAATGATCTCAACGTTGAAAGAATATTCTAAGATTTCATGCAAGAATTGTCTTAAAATTCTAGATCATTCTACGACTATTGATGAATCTAGTACGTTCAATATGATCAAGCATCTCAAGTCAAATGCTTGTCAGAAACGAAAATGATTCAACTCTCTTTCACAGCTCAAGATATCTTTCGATCATGTAAGTTCAATATGATAATGCAAATAGATAATGCAAAGTTGACGTATTTATAGAAGAAAAGTCATATCAACTTATTATCTCAATTCAATCAACAGAATTGAGAAAAGATATTGTGTCAGATCTTCATTGCACTGAATTTGTCTTTTTGAATCATTGAAAATGAGCATTTTCGACAGTTACTACAAATGCTTCGTTCAGAGATTACTCTCGTTCATTGCACTAAATTGTCAAGCATGATTTTCTCGAAATATGATGAAATTCGTGCAAAGATAAAGCAAGACTTAAAAGAGTCACGACAGATTTCTATTGCGTTGAATGCATGATCTAGTTCTCAAAAAGTCGCTTATCTGAGAGTTTTAATATATTGAATGAATGCTACATTTCAATATCGTGAACATCTCATTGAATTTACGTCTCTTCAAGTTGAGCATACTGATTGTCATTTAATGCAAGAGCTGTTCAAGATTTTGAATACATATGATATTAAGAACAAGCTTTTTGATGTTGTTATCAATAATGCAAGCAACAATGACACTTTAAAGAAGAAGCTTGAAAGAGCGCTCAGTTGACGCGACATTTCATGAAATAGAGCACAAAACTCGATATCTTGTATGACTCATATCATTAATCTAATGACTCAAGAGTTTATCAGAGCTATTGAATCAGAGACTTTGAACAACAATTTCGTTGTGTCATTAGACGATGATCAAGTTAAGAATGTAATCACAAGCAATGATCTTTGCACTGTTGTCAAGAAGATATTTATCAAGTTGATAATGCAAAAAGATAATGCATTTACTAATCAGTGAAACAGATTCACGCTCTTACTATTGTCATCAACAGTTCTTCTCAACGAAAGCTTTGCTTTTTAAAGCTTCAAGTCACAAAATCTTGAAAATTGATACAAGACATTCACATTCGTTGAAACTCTATTTATTTGATGCTTCGACGTGCATATCAACTGCGCGACATGATCGATATATGAGTCGAGAAATTCTTGACAGATGCAAAGATTCAAGCTATTCGATTAAAGAAAAACGAATGATCACTAGTATTGCTTATTGACAATATGTTAAATTCTTTCTATGAGCTAACTCTGATTGTGTCTAGAATCATTAATGTTGACATACATTTAGAATTTCGAATGTTTGATGCTTTTTTCAATCATCTCAATGTTATTGAAACGATAGTACGTGATAATGCATGTACTTCACAAGCACTTGTTCTTCGAGCTTGCGAACTAGCTTCTAACAAGCTTGCAAAGTACTATTTCAAGATGAAGAGCAAAGATGAACTGATATACAATCTCGCTATGATTTTAGATTCTACTCAAAAGCTGAATTTGTATCAAGATTGAGATGCAAATGAGAATGATTCTCATTTTTATTACAACAAGTACAAAAAAGAGTTCAAGAACTATTTTCATCATCATTATGAAGAGAAAACTACAACTGCAGAAGTCAGAGCGCAAGTGACTAGTGATGTTGATCAGATAATGCAATATGATAATGCAATTGATCATTTGTTAACAATGCTATAGTTTGTTGTGATGATTACATGAACTCTTCTTCAAAGAACTCAACGTCACTCTGTATCTGTTAGTGAAGATGATTGATATCTTTGCACTGACGCTATTGTCAAGAAGTTTTCAACATGAAAGTATTGAAGAGACAACGTCTCAAACTATTCAAGATTGACTCAAATGACTAAGAATGTTCTTTCATGTTCAATATTCTCTGTAAATATTGAATGAACATTCAGTCTTGCAAGAAGAGTTTGTCGATGAAATTGATCACAAATGACTTCAGAATCAGTTGAACAGATAATGCTTCTTAAGTATTATAATCGTATCATGAACTTGAATTCTGAGAAGACTATCATCAAAGCATGAAATATTTATTGCAGAGAAGAAGATGAAAATAACGCGATTGATGAATTGTATAATTCTTTCAAGACAGATTTGCAGAATGTTTTACGTTCTATTAATGTTTAAATGTTCAATATCATTTCATTTGAAGTTGCTTTTGCATTGTCAATGTATGTAGTATAATAACACAGTTACAAGATAATGCAAAGAGATAATGCAGTTCATAGAGTGTATTGCTATGCTAGACAACTTGATCTGATCAAGATATCGCGAATGCTATTTTCATTGAGCACTCAACTGAATCTTGAGATTACACATCAAAGTTTTCATGAGTATCAAATCTCTCTGCTGAAGAGTTACTCGCTTGATATGAATAGCAAGAAGATTGCTATCTGCATATGTAAAGCATTATATCAGTAAATGTTGTAAAACATCAATGATAATGCAAATGAGTAATGCACTTACTGACAAGAAATTCACATAGAAATGCTTCTGTGATCTTCTGAAGAGCAAGCAGTGTTGAAGTTTGAATTTTATAGTTTGCATCGCTCATTCTCTGACTCATCTTGTTCGTATCAGTCTCATTCTGCATGATTTTGCGAACTACTCTTTCAAATAAGATCTTCAATATCAACAAATTTGCATCTCTCTGATAACGACGTATCTCTCAAAGTGCAACGATTTCTGACTTTTATTTTCTCTTTGACTGTCGCGATAAATTAGCTGTTGATAGCTTGATGCATTATCTGTTTGCATTATCTTCTGAACTTTATTGATCTTGCTTTCAGATAGAGTTTTTAAGTCTGCTCTTGATTCGTTCGTGATTCAATTACCTGATGTCATATCATCACGAGTTGAGATCTTCAAATCATCATGTGATGCGTCTTTAGACTTTCGTTCTAAATCAAGTCTGTCAGCAATGTGCAACAAGAGATGCATTATTTAAATGCATTATCTGTTTGCTTGCAACGAGTCATGATGTATATCAACTGACAACGATTTGAAAAATTGAGACTATCGAGTTGAGTGAAAGCAAAGTGAAGTACGATGTAAACAAGAGATGATGTGTAAACAAGAGATGATGACTGTTGACTGTGTTTATAGTAGAATCAATATGATGAATGTTTTAATATTAGCACTAATATGATGAATGTGTTGATCGCAGCTCTAAGATGATGAATAAATTCTAACATTCAACTTTAACTCTAATTTTACTTACATCTCATCTCACATCTATTCTAATTCTAACTTTATCTACGCTTGATGTCTATTCTAACTCTAACTTTTTCTACGTCTCACATCTATTCATTGCACTCATCTATTGTGACTAAGTTCATTAGAAAAAGCACTTCAACATCACTATCAGATAAGAAGATTGTTATGCATTATTTATATGCATTATTTATATGCATTATCATTGAGATTAATCAAAATCACAGAATGTTCAATCTATCAATCAAGTTGCAGTCAATTGCAAGTAGAAATCATGCAATGAGATGAAATGAAAATCAGAAAACTTTCTATATCAAACACAGTGCAGATCGAGTGACTCTTTATAAACAACTCATCAAATTGAGAAGCATCAGCGTCTATCAGAAAGTCATCAAAGCGAAGCAGGTGAAAATGAAGAACAATATGCGAAATATGATCATGAATGATCGAGTGAAAAAGAGTCTGCATGATAATGCATTTGAGTAATGCATATGTGTTTCAAAAGCTGATTGTATAATAGCTTAATGCTTCAAGACGAATTTGATAAAGAAGATGAGAGAGAAGAAGACTGCAAAGTAAGCGAAGCTCAAAGCGATAGTCATGAAGACGACGTTCAATACTACTTCTACTGTCAATGTATGTACTGTGTTTGATGTGAAAGACAAGACTAACGTATGCATTAAACTATTGCACAACAAGATTAACTTGAGAAAAACATGTCAAGATACATGATATCTACTATTGAATTAATTCAGCAACGCATTTTACATCACGAAGAATTGAATGAATTGAAGATGATGAATGATTCAGATGTCATACAAGAATTCAACAAATTCATGAGCGCATTTTCAAATGAAAAAAATGCGATTGATCGAAAGATAGTTAATTCACTAGATTCATCAAATGATGAATCTGATGATATCATTGAGATTGACGACGATGACAAGAAGGTGAAATTTAGCAAGAGAGATGATGATGCAAATATGATTGAGAACGAGAATGAGTACAAGAAGAAGTACAAGAAGAAGTACGAGAAGAAGAAGAAGAAGAAGAATGATGAGATAATAGTGATCTCAGATTAGCAGTAGTAAATGAACAAGCATGAATTTTCTTCAATCAATTGCATTACTCTGTTGCATTATCAGACACTCAGATAAATATTAGTAGTACTTCGCTTCATGTCTTGACGAATCAAGTCGAAAATTTCAAGTCAATACTTGATCTCAATCTTCTGACTTGACTTGAATACTTGAGTTGAATCTTCTGACTTGACTCGAATACTTGAGTCAAGAATTCTGACTCGAATCGAGTCTTGATGAATCAAGTACTCGACTTGACGCGATCAATCTATACATGCTCAACATATGTTCTTCATCATCTTGTACATCTAAAACTATATCTAGTGCTCAACATATGCTCAGTATCAGTCAAAATATTCATGTTGTGTTGTCAAGCTACAATTTTTCTGACTAGTGCTTTTGCTAGCGTCACGCTAAACATATGTCGAAGCGACGCGTTATTTCTTTTGTAAACAATCAACTTTTCTTTCTTTTTTTACAATTTTACTTCTACAATCTGTACTCACATTGAGTACTGTCTCAACATATACTGCACTTCATATTTGCGTGTATTCTGTTTAAACATGACACACATAGCAAATTATGACAATTCAACTGTAATCAATGTTGTCAATTTCTCAATCTATGAGTATCATTATGATAAATACAAGCTTCGTGTGAAATCAGCATATGCTCACAATAAGCAGATTCAATATTCAATCACAATGCTGCTTGAGTTTCTGCTGATGAGTGTAATCAGTTTTTATACTCTGCATATGCTGACATTCTTTCTAGTCATTCAAACTGTCATCGCTGCAAGCACTCATCATATATTTCTCATGATCAATACTCTTGCAACTTATACTAGACATATGCAGCTTTCTCAGTTATCATCGCAATGAATGCTAGTCAATACATTTCTTTTCAAGATTTGAAATTATGCTAAGCATATGCAGACTTCTCAAACTCTTTCATGTTGTTCAACACTATCAATAGCAAAGTGTAAATCTTCAGAAGCTCTTTTATATCTTGCATATGTTGAATATATATAAATGTTGAGTAAATGTAAATATGAAAGAAATGTGTAATCAAATCTTTGATCAACAGCTTTTTGTAAGTTTTGCATATGCTTTGCACTTATTGAATATCTGCTTACTTCTTGTCAGCTTCATCATCATATTCGCAATGTACATCTTAACGTCAATGAGACATTTACATCACATATGTTCAACTTATGCTGAGTTTATACAGTTGCAAATTTATCTCAACATAATTTTAAACAGACAGAGATAATTGTCAAAAATAAGTATGTCTTTATACATGCTGTGTATATGCAAAGCTAATTCTGTGTCAATGCTTTCAAACTTTTCGTTAAATTGAGTGATTAACATAGAGCTTGATTTTTAAATGAGTTTGAGTAATATTGACATATTTTGCGCATATGCACAATTAATGACATTAAAACGAGATTTTCTTTCGATCTAATCAATCAATATGTCAATCACTGTGAGCAGTTAATGTAAGTCATATTTATATCTTGCATATGCAAAGCTAATACTCAGTAGTAATTATGATGCAATCTTTTTCATCAATTATGAAACTCGATTTCATCGTGATGTAAGTAAAGCATATGCTGTGTTTCAATTTATCATATATTATCATTTATCTATACTATATATATATACTTATATTATAATACTCAGCATGATTCATTCAAGCATTTATGAAAAAGAACTTTCAGCAAAGATCTGACATATGTCAGATCTGCACTCATCACTCTTTTTGCATTCAATATCAATGTTCAATCAAGCAGCTCACTGTCTTCTGAACTTTTTGAGTCAAGAAGTGCATTCTTTAAGCATATGTTAATCAAAAATTAGTCTTTTGCAATCATCATCTCTTCTGAGCGCAAGCGAAAGATAAAATCTTGCTCAAAATATGCTTAAAATATGCTTATTTTATGATAAATTGAGTTTCAATTCTCTTCTCATTCTCACTCATTCTTGTCGTTTCTCTTCTTTTGTATGTACATTATGTGTCTTGCATATGCTTCGCTAACGCGATTCTCAGATCTCTCACTTAACAACAAGCGCATCAAAAAGATTTCTCATGATGACGTGAAAGATAAAATCAAAGATAAGCATAGCACAAACTTCGCATATGCTCTGCTAATACATACTTTAGATGTCAACAACATTGTCACATGTAATTTCGCTCATCTGACTGAAAAATAAATCAATAATGATGATCTGTGATTGTTTTTTTCTGATCTCGTTCATACATCATGCATATGCATAATATTTTTTAGTTTCAGCTAGAGAAATGTCACTACTTTTTCAGCTCATGATTTGCATATGCAGAAAGTTAAGTCGAGATTGAAATAATTTTGAACTCATGATTAGCATATGCAGAAAGTTGAGTTGAGATTGACATTCAAAAAAAGTTTCAACTCTGACTTAACTTTTTCAATCTTTCATCAACTGTAAGCTCAATGAAATCTAGTCTCTTTAAGTTAATTGTCTTGTTTACTACGTAAGTTTCAACTATTACGTCTGAGAGCATTAATTTAAATTACAGTCAGATATTTCTTAAATTCAAAATAATATCAAATTTTATTAATCATTTTATTTAATATGATAAAGTATGAGTGTATTATTAAATTAATTAGTAATGCAGTTGTTTTTACTGACTGATTTTGATCTTTTTTCACTAGTCTGCATCAATCTTATTTTAATTCTTTGTAAAATGATTGACTTTTTTATTAAAGTTACAAAAGTCAAATCTATTATGATTAATTATTCAATTTTTAATGAAATTTGACTTCATGTTTATACTGCTTCACTTCGTTCTTCATCATTAACAATGTGCTTGTTTCAAGTCACATTAAAATCTTTAAGTGAACTTATTATTTTATTTACTCAGTTATTTACATGTTCAACTATTAACTCAGCTATTTACTCAGTTATTTACTCATCAGTTTACTTACTTTAAAACATGCTTCATGCAATATGTTTATTTATGCATCATGTTACAAATGTGTCAAAATTAAATAAGATCAAAGATTTAATTCTAATCATTTTACAATTAATGTTAGCAAGTTGATTGCATATTGATTAAAGTTAATCAAGATTTAGCTGAGATCTGATTTAAATTTGATTTAAATTTGACTCAAATATGATTCAGCATCTTTTTTCTTCTTTAAGCATCTTTTAATCAGCTTTTATTATCATTTAAGCAAACACACTTCTTTGTGTTACAAGTAGTCAACAGATGTTTATGATAAACATATTTCTTTATGTTGCAAACATCTTTCAAATCAACATCTTTCTTGTGTTTCAACATGTTTTCTTTAAAACTAACATTGAATCTGAATAACTACTATATAAAGTGTATTCTTCTTATCTTTTGTATCTTCTTTCTTCTGTATTCTTAAAGTCTTAGTCATAACTATCTTTATCAACTAAACATACTAGTCATGTATGCTTTTTGATTAGTTTTTAAACATGATTTCAACATTACTTTAAAAATTCATTAATCACATGATATTAATCTTTATATTCATTCAAATTCACTCAGCTGACAATGAAATAAGTATAAAGAAATTTGTATATCTGATGATCAATAACATCAAAAGACAGAATAACATTAAGAAATTAATAAAATCAATAAAAATATATAATCATGTGATTGCTAGAGAATCTATCACTCAGTCAGTAGCATCAGTTTACATTGATTAATAGAATCAACAATAAAGAATCTTCATTGATTACTTGAAAATCTCAAAAAAATCTTCTCAAATCAGCAACACTCTTCTTTGAAGACTATCAATCATCAACTCTTTGCTATGATTTAATCATTTGTGAAAAATTTCTTCAAGAATTATCAAAGCTTTTATTCTTATGTCACTTCAGATTCAATCATTTCTTCTGAGTTATCACTTTGCATATTAAAATATCTTAGAATTGACTTTATATGAAAACATCATCAATCTTTGTCTTACTTTCAGACTTTCAATGATTTCTTAAAAGCTTCTATTCTTTGAAATATAAAAAATGTAAATCAGTTACAGCATTAAGTTAAACAAGATTCAAAGATTTTTCTAGCAGATTTAAACAATCTTTAAACTGTTATGAATGCATCAGAATTGAATAAGATCAAAGATTTAATTCTAATCATTATACA
>JAABUY010005226.1_pt1 | contig 13180 bp, 12 predicted proteins | sample 5560271 | NCBI WGS metagenome assembly JAABUY01 (sample SAMN10711886, study PRJNA513374) | rock metagenome | isolation source: Antarctica rocks | place: Antarctica: Victoria Land, University Valley
GTAGAAGTTCGGCCTATATGACGGATTGACCGGGGGGCATATGACGGATCGCCGCGCCAAGGCGGATCGCCGCCGGGGGGGTTGGGAGCGTCATATGCCCATATGACGGTCGGGAATAAGAGGTAGTGCTGCTGCACGGACGCAAGCCGCTAGATCAAAGTCGATAGAGAGTTGAAGAACTACTAGCAGAAGCATTCGAAGAGATCGATGCAGATTATTTCACTTCGCCTGTAATGAAGAAGCATTTATATAATGTTAGGAATCAGCATAGAGCGAGTCATATGAATGTAATGTAACGAGTATATAAATGCTAAGGAAGAAAAGTATCTAGAAGAGAAGAGCCGGCTATCTATATGACTCAGAAGAACATAAGCTAACTCTGAATAGGGTTGGCTTCGGAACAAGTCTATGCTCTAGCGACGAGCGATCGGCGATAGCTCTCAGAATAGCCATCAACATAGTCATCAACATAGTCATCAACATAGCTATCAACGCAGGTGCGTAGCTAGGATCGTAACAAGATTGACACAGCGTCGCTGCGAGATTTTATTCTTGATTAAAATGTAAGAATCATAATCTGTTCAGTAATCTAGAATAGTTCTCATCATCTGAAGAGAGTTGAGAAGCTGAGAAGTGATAAAATAGCAATTTGCGATTTCTTTAAATTCTTGTCAACAATATAAAGCAAATATATTTTCTTAAGCTTTTTCTTTCTTTGTGTAGAAGCGAATATAATAGTATTGAGAAACACTGACTATTGAAATGTCTTTCTATAACGCTTGTGTAAACTCACTTGTTCTCATCTTGTTTGCATTCTTAAAGTCTTTCATCTGAGATGATAGCATTGATTCTCATCTTGCAGTCTTGAAGAAGCTCATGCTTCTTGAACAGCGAGAAATAAAAGAGACTTTGACTTGATTGATGATGAACTCATGAAGAGCGATCGAATGACACGATGATCAGATAACGATATGCAAGTCGTTGACATTTTCGTGTTCATGTTCAATGTAGACGAAGTGCTGTGTATCAAACATGAAATCTTGTTGAAATCATGTCTAGAATCTAGTCTCTCTGCAGTGACGTAGTGTCTAGCTGAATAGAATGTTTGATCATTAAAGATAGTTATGACTAGAATAGTAAGAATACAGAAGAAAGCAAAGACAAATTCGAACTGTATTTATAGTAGAATGAAACAAAGAGAACTGAGTAGGTTTGCTAGAGTGCGAAAGAGTCTGAATAGAGTGTCGAAGCTAGAAATTAATCATGTGCCGAAATCTCTAGAAATTATTGACTAGAAAACTCTATTCAATCTCGACACACTTGTAACATTATCTTCTTCTCTTTAAAAGTCATGTTTCTATGACTTGTAGTGTAGTTCATAGCATCGATGTAGAAACTCGATGTCAGTCTTTCTATCAATCTTTTTATCAACTCAAATCAAATTCAAATGTCTTCTTGAAGCAGATTCGCTATGTTGAATGGAAAATGCCTTTGAAGCATGCTCGCTATGTTGAATGAAAGATGTCATTGAAGCAGGCTTATTATGTTGAGTGAGAGATGCCAACTTTCTAGTAGGTGAGGCGATGAGGTCGATGGGTTCATCGCACGAAGGAAGAAGGATGTCATTGAAGCAGGCTTACTATGTTGAGTGAGAGATGTCGACTTCCTAGTAGATGAGGCGATGAGGTCGATGAATTCATCGCATTGACGAAGAGTGTCATTGAAGCAGGCTTATTATGTTGAGTGAGAGATGTCGACTTTCTAGTGGGTGAGACGATGAGGTTCGATAGGTTCATCGCACGGACGAAGAGTGTCATTGAAGCAGGCTTACTACTAGGTATAACTCTAAGTCAGTAGATCATCGCATGAACGAAGCAGTAACAAACCTCTATATCAATGATTGATGAAGCGAAACTGAAGTTCTTGATGACTTGTTTTATAATTCAACACAATGTCGAGTAATCAAAGAAACGATAGATTCTGAATCAATGATGAAGTTATTCGCAGCTGTGAAACAGAAATGATTTTCTATCGAATCTCAATTTCGATTGAACATCGAGTCTCAATTTCAGTTGAATCGTGAATATATATATTATATTTGTTTGCGCAAATCTAACAGCTTCTGACGGTTTCTAGGGCCAAATTTTGCCCTGAAAGCCGCTCTGAGGTGTCAAGCACTCCCTCTAAGCGACTGAGTCTATGAAGTGAGTGAGTGAGGCAAAAGCGAGTTTCTGCGAGAAACTCAAGGGATGAAGGGTAGAAACAGAAAGGGAACTGCCTATTTATTCTTCTGTTCCCCGCCTGACTATTGCGTAATTGGTGGCAACGACGTAACGATGGCGATGAGGTAATCATCTCTTCTATCATCTTTCATACTCTTTCTCCGCTTGCCGATAGCATTCAGTCAAGCTGGTCCTTCATGTGTTCGAAGCACTGTTTGACGTGTGTTATGCGCTCGACCGATATGCATTTTGAAGCATGTAGAAAGTTTGATAGAAAGCTCGATCGAAAGTTCGAGTACTCAATGCGCATATGTTGATTCGGGCGAAGGAAGATGATGGCAGGCGAGGGATCGGTCAACCAGCGCTTTGAACCTCGCCAACCCCGATTTCTGAGTCAAACCTCAATATTTTTTAATTATTTTGAAAGCATTGAATTCAGCTAATTCAGAGCTACAATTATGTCACTCAAAGTATGTCAGATAGTCATTGCGCATATGTTGATCCGGGCGGGGGAAGATGGTGGCAGGCGGAGGACTGATCAATCAGCGCATTGAACCTCCTCAACCCCATTTACTAGATCAAACCTTGACATTATTCAATTATTTTTGAAGCATTGAATTCGACTGACTCAGAGCTACAATTATGTCTTCCAAAGTATGTGAGGTAGTCAGCGCGCATAAATCAATCCGGGCGGGGGAAATTGATGGTTTTGATGTTCAAACTGATCCGCGCTAGCAAAATTCTCTAAAATCTCAATGTTCAACATTTTTCTAAAAATGTAGTTTGATGCCGTTGAGTTCGATATTATGTTCGTGAATACAACTGACTGAAACGAATAAGACCTGAAATTTTGAAGAAAATCGGCTCAGAAAGTTAAATGATAGTCTGCCTTCGAAAACAATGATAGTCAGCTCTCTGTTCTCAAGTTCTCGCTTAATTTCCTCTTCAAAAACAATGGTAGTCAGAGCTGTCTATCATTACTCATATGAAATAGTCTTCTTTCTTCTTTTGATCGTCACTCTTCACTTTCATCACTTGATATTTCACGTTCTTTCGAATCATTCTGACTTGAAACAACGTCATTTTTGTCTTCTTGAAGCTCATTCTGCTTCACAACTCTTTTTCTTTGCTGAGCGACAATGTCGTCGTCAACAAAATCATCTTCATCTTCACATTCATCAAATCTTTCAACTGCTGCATCTGTCATCGAAAATTGTGTTGTTCATTTAACATCACATGACATTCATCAATCACAATTCAATTCAAAATCTGCATGACTCGCAATTGATTGATAAACGTTCGAAATTCATCACTCATCGTGAATTTCAATGTCATTAATACAATCTTGATCGCATCGAATGATCATCTGCTGTTTCACTTGATACACATGATGCTCATACTCTTGCATCGTTGCTTCATATTCTGTCTCAATGCAATCAACGACATCACGACGATGCTGATGTCGCTTTGACTGCATCATGTCAACAACATGAACAACAAGCTTTTCTCTTCTTTGATGATCATGACAATCATCACTGAACTCTTTTTCGTCATTATGATCTCGATCGTCGACTTTTGCATTTCTCGAAAATGACTGTTGACACTCATAACTTGTTTCAATTCATCTTCAATCTTGATGCTTTGTAATCACTTTCATCAATGCATTCTGCTCTCTTTCGCTTCACTTTTGAACAATTCTATCTTTCTCTTTTCTTCTTGACTGCTCTTCACTCTCATGACTGATTCAAATCTCAAAAATCGATGTCACATCTTGCTGAATTCTCGAAACTTCTGTCGCTTGCTGACAATCTCGTCACTTTGTTTCATGATTTCTCGAGCATATATCATTTCGACTACATGCGTCGTATGTCTCGTCTGCAAATTCATCATCTCGTTCTTTTCACTCTTCTGTCAATCATCATCTTCATCGTTCTCATTCATTCGAAATGTTTGTTCTTGCATATATCTTCGACTGATTTCAATCATCAATTCGCGATACGACTGAATCGTCATCTCAAATTTCAATTCAATCAAGCTCTTGCGCTTCATTATCTTGTGCATTCTCTTCGACGTTCACTTCTTTTCATCGAGATCGATCGATCACATGTATGTCGATATCTTGTTCTTCTTTCATACTGTCGTCTTCAAACGCTGCTGAAATGACAACATCAATCACAAATAATACATCATCAATTCTTTCATCTTTCAAGACAAATATCGATGAATCATCTTGACATTCTCACTGATGACATAACTCTTGTGATATCTCGTCATGAACATCACTAACTAATTTTTCACAAACACATTTCGATGTTCTTCTTGAATGATGTTACTGTGACGAACACTCAATATCTTCAACGCTCATGCTGACTGCTCATTGATGATGTGAATTAACATCAACAACTTCTTTCGATACTTCATCATCTGATGCATATATTCTTCGATCTCGACTCGATTTCATGTCAATTCTCGTTCTGATTTGATGAACTTGCGCTTAACATTCTCGTTCTGATCAATTTAATTGTATAATCATCATTCTTCATTAATCTCTAACTGATTTCGCTTATTCTGAATGAAATTTCAACTCTGAATGTTCTCAATCAAATTGTCTCTTAATGAAGCTCATGAAATTCTGAGCGTGTTGAAGTTGTCATCTTCGAATATTAAATTCTTCATCAACATGCGCTGCGTCTTTCTCATTAATTCGTGAATCATGTCTCGAAACTCACTCATGCTGAATTGAATACTCTTGTACAATATTTGATCTTTTACTCAATCAATATGATCTTCGCTGATGATGTTGTAATGAATCTTCAACTTGTACATTCTCAAATTCAACATTCATTGCATGAGACTGTGATTGTCTCGCATTATGAATCAATTCATCATCTCACTGACAAATTTCAAACATTCTCATGTAATGAATCTATTGACTTCTTGACTTGAACTGCTGCTTTCACTGTCTCGACTGACGAGTCTTCTTTGATTCAATTTCTGTTGACTCATCTTCAATTCTTGCTGAATTATCATGAATCGACTGATCTTGATCATGATGAACAATATGAGAGAATAATTGCTTGCATTCATTCATTCGTTTTCTTGAACTCTCAAAATCATCAATGCACACATCAACGAGCTGTTGTACTTCTTGCGTGTGATGCGATCATCTAATAATGCTAAACAAAAATTCAAACATGTCTTTTGAATTATCATTAATTCTGATTTATTGTCTTCATCAAGATCTTGACTGCTGTTGTTACTCTTCTTCATCGATTCTGCTTCTTTCTTCTCATCAAAATTCTGCTCATTCTTCTTTCTAACTATCTCTTTTGCGACTCTGAATAATCGCTTTCACATGTCTCTAAGTATCTTATTGAATTTGTACTTGAAACTAACTCAATCATGCGCTCTCTTGATTTGAATCATAAACATCAATATCTGCTTTCATGATTGACTGTAATTCATCAATCTCTTGACATTCATGTATGACTGCAATGACTGATATCGAGTTTGATGCTTCTCGATATGAATGATCTTCATGCAAATGAACACGTCGACTTGAGACATTATCGATTGCTGACAATGCTGAATCAAACTGTTCATGACATCTCAAGTGACGATGATGATGAATTCGATCTTAAGATTTGACTTCTTCATCAATGCAACTAATTCTTCTCGATTCAAATTCATTAAGTACGTATGTCATTCAATTCTTTTCAATCATGAATTAATCTTGTTGATTTCATCTTTCTGAATCACTTGTTGCTTCTTCTCTTTAATCATGTTGATGATCTGATTCATCTCTTTTCTGATCAAGTTTCATTCTGATGTTTGATCATTCTCATTCTCGCTGTGTACAACATCGATTTCTCTTTTCACTTCAACATATTACGACTCATGTTTCTGAACGAAAAATCGCTGACATACAATGATTTTTCATGACTTCAATGCATCGCTTCTTCACTGTCTGATTTGATCACTCTTGCTTGAGCACTCTCATTGCATCTGTTGCTTTCAATCATGCTTCTGCTTGCAATGAGTTTGCATGAACTTAACGTTGCAACATATGTATCAACAATTGTCTGACTTCAACTGACATATTAAATCATTCATGCAAATTTTCAACTTCAAAACTGCGCTATTAACATAACTGAGCATCTCAAACTTCATGAGATACTGAATCAAATTCAATGATGCTTCATCAATGACTGTGATCAAATCTTGCACACGCTGAACAATTCATCAATGATTTGAACTCTGAAAATGCGTCTTGACTTGAAATGATCATATCACATGCATACACTGCTTACATGTAACAATGCAATACTTCTCTAAATATGTAATCGATTTCATGATTGCAATGCTTGATGATGTTAAAGATGAAATACAACTGAGCATTCTCTCAAGATTTCGATGTTCGTGAGCGCTAGGCTCGAAAGTGATCGACGCTATCAAAACTCTCTAAAACTCTAAGTTGCACATTTGACTAAAAATGCATATTGATGTTGTTGAGCTCGATATTGAAACTCAAAATTAAACTAACTATAGCAAATAAGACAGAAAATTTTGAAGACAATCGACAAAGAATGTGAATTCACGACTCAAAGTTTAGTAATCTTATTATTCTGTTGATAACTTAGCTTTTGATCTTCACATCTTGATCGTTGTAAACTTTGCAACACGTCATGTTGTTGACTAAATTTTTGTGCATTCAACGAGTCTATTGATTCAAATTTTAGACGATTGCATTGAAAGATATAACTCAAAATGCGATTTAATTCTTGTTGATTCTGTCTTTGTTTCTGACTTAAATATTCAAATCAATAAAAAGAAAGAATTCTTTTCACTGTAAGAGATTTGAAGTTCAAAAGTCATAATTATTAACTTAATTAAATAATGACAACTAAATTATGAATAGTGATATCATATGAAGTTATCATGTAATCAGATCATCTCTCAAGACGTGTTTCTTGTGAAAAGATGATGTATGCTGAAATACGAGTTTCAATTTCTTAGACACTGAATGTTCTCTCATTCAAGATCTTCGTTAAATCTATTACGTATATTATATTTTGAACGACACAAGATAGAGATGTCTCGAATAGCTGCACAGATAGCTTCTTATTTGCTTCTTGCTCTATATTTCAATCAAGCAAATGACATATTCATATTTCTTGATGCTTCAAAAGTCATGAAGATGTTTAATTAACTCATTGATTTCTGATGATTGAAAAGCAATCTTTTGAATTCGTCTACTTCTAGATCAAAGAAATATATTTCTGAATAAAGTGAGATTAATAAGAATGACTGGTTACTAACACAGTCGTTCTTCAGTCGTTGAACTTTGAACTCTTCTACGATTTCATCTCGATCTCACTTATCGAGCTAGCTTCAACAGTCACAACACAATCTTTCACATTCTCTCAACAGCAGTCTCTTCATGCTGAAACTTAGTCTCTATTTTGTGAATGCTTTGAACGCAGCTATGTTTAGATATAGTCATATAGAAGTTTCTTTAACAACGCAGTCTCTTCATCTATTGAAGAAAGTTATCGAGATCGTTAAATCTCATTCAGTAAATATCAAGTGAACTTTAAAACAGAAATTTACGCTGAGCATGCTTGTTCGTCGATACTTGAATACTTGAAAAGATAAGACAATTCTATTCAATGCATACTTCATCGATGCACAGCTGTTTGCAGACTCAAGTCGACTATTTTCAGAGAAAGTCATCAGAACTATGTGACATGATCTGAGTCATAAGAAAGATACAGATGACACGTCAAAGATGATCTGACAGAACATTGCATTTTTCAAAGTATCGAGCGCTTGAGCTGAGATCTCAGCATGTCACAAAGAAAAAAAGCTAATGCTTTCATCTCAAGACAGCTCTTTTCATAACAAGAAAAAGATTCAGCTTGACTGAAGACTATCAACAAGCGAAGATGACTGCTATTCAACATTGACTTGAACAATGTCGATCATCAGAGAACGTTTCTTTTCTGTTTTCTCTCATCATCTCTTTCTGTTTCTTCATTTCTTAGAATTCAGTCAGAAACGCGCTTTTGCATTCATTCTGCACACTCTATTCACTGCTATTCACTACTCACTCTACTATTCACACTACTACTCATTGTCAGTATCTATCGCTTTCATGATCGTCTCTACTCGTCGTCAGAATCGTGTCAACGTCGACATTGCATCGTCATCTTCTTCTCAGAAATCGAAGCTTTCATATCGTATTCATAATCTCAGTTGAATTCTCAAGCGCGCGTTCAGATCATTTTGCGACAAAAGTCAAGACATCAACTCATCAACTTGTATTCGCGCTGATAGCTTTATGAACAGTATCAATGTTTCTTCTTCTATCAGCAGTAAAAGCTCTATGTTCAAAAAGCATGCACTCAGACATATCAACAAAGTGTCAAGCAAATCGACATCGTTATGATCAAGACATCAACTCGTCAACATGTATTCGCGCTGATAGTTTTATGAACGATATCAATGTCTCTTCTTCTATCAGCAGTAAAAGTTCTATGTTCAAAAAGCATGCACTCAGACATATCAACAAAGTGTCAAATGAATCGACATCATTCTTGATACATTAAGAAATTTCGAGATCTCAGCATGTCACAAAGAGAAAGAACTATCATCTCTCATCTCAAGACAGCTCTTTCGAGAACGAGAAGAGCACGATCTTTTCTCTAGTCTCAAAACGTCAACTCAGCGATATTATTCAAACATCTATCAAGTTCAACATCAGACAAGATAAGATTTCACTACTTACTTCGTCATCTTCTTCTTGAAAATCGAAGCTTTCATATCGTATTCATAATTCACAAAGAGAAAGAGCTATCATCTTTCATCTCGAGACAGCTCTGCAACAACGTTGCTTGAAAGTGCATTGCATGAAGCGCGATGAATTTAGAGATTTTTTTAAGATTTGAGTTATCGATGTTCGAGACTTGACATTGATTCTGATCATGATCGATGTCAAGCTCATGTTTCTAACGAGATTGAGAATGACGAAGATGTTTCAAATGAAAGCTTTTTAAACATATTCGACTTATTTCGCATCATGATTCTAACAGCTAAATAACATAGAACGAGGTTCTTTGAAACCTCTGTTATTTAGTGAGTGCTTTCTCATCATGTTTCTCGATGAGCGCATTGAGAAAATCTCTATTATTTAGTAGATGCTTTCTCAACATGTAACTCAATGAGCGCATTGAGAAAAGAGCAGTCAAATTGATAGACTTCTCAACTACACTGTCGATAGAGCTGATCACTGCTAATCATGATGAAAACAGATAGACGCGTCAATCTCTTCAATCTCATTTACTAGATCAAATCGCGATGTTTTTCAATTATTTTTGAAGAATTGAATTCAGCTAATTCAGAGCTACAATCATGTCTTTCAAAGTATATCAGATAGTCAGCGCGCATATGTTGATTCGAGCGAGAAAGTGTTACTACTAGATGAGCGATCACTCAGCGCATTGAATCTCTTCAACCTCATTTACTAGATCAAACCTTGATCTTTTTCAATTATTTCTGAATCATTGAATTCAGCTAATTCAGAGCTACAATCATGTCTTTCAAAGTGTGTCGAGTAGTCAGCGCGCATATGTTGATTCGAGTCGAGAAAGAGTTACTATCAGATGAGCGATCGATCACTCAGAGCATTGAACCTTTTCAACCTCGATTTCTGAGTCAAATCTCAATATTTTTTAATTATTTTGAAAGCATTGAATTCAACTAACTCAGAACTACAATTATGTCTTTCAAAGTATGTGCGATAGTCAGCGCGCATCAATCAATTCGGGCGAGGGAAATTGATGATTTTGATGTTCAAACTGATTCGCGCTAGCCAAAGCCTCTAAAATCTCAATGTTGCACAATTTTCTAAAAATGCAGATTGATGTCGTTGAGTTCGATATTGCAATCGAGAATACAGCTGACTGAAACGAATAAGACCTGAAATTTTGAAGAAAATCGATCAAGAAAGTTAAATGATAGTCTGTCTTCGAAAACAATGATAGTCAGTTCTCTGTTTCCAAGTTCTCACTTAATTTTCTCTTCAAAAACAATGATAGTCAGAGCTGTCTATCATTACTCATATGAGATAGAATGTATATAACTCAATTTAACTCGTTCATTAGAAAAGAAATTGACGTTGATCTCTAGTTTATTCTGAATTTTTTCGTATCAATTCTCTCAAGTAGAATTCTTTTCATCAGTAAACAGCGAAGAATCAGATATTTTTTGAGATCTAGAATGCTCAAAGTAGATGAAATCAAAAGAAGTGTTTTCTTTAGCTTGAAGTCTAGTCTTCAACTTCTTGATTTCGTCTTCTTGTTGTTTATTTAACTCATAGAGTTGATCTGTTTCTTCATCAAGAGCTAAACTTTAAGTCTTTCAGATTTCGTAGAACACAAGAAATATTATTATTTCAGCAAATGATTCATCATCTTCATGAATGAATGATGCAGCACTTAATGATTTCATTCATGATTTCAATGAATCAGCATTAAAGATTTGAGAGAAATGATTTCGAAATTCTTTGAAATGCTTTTCAGTAGATAAATGACTAAATATGATGAGATTTGTTTGAAAGAAAATTAAACGAATGATGATGCTCAACAATTGAAGAAGAAAGATGTATAAAGTGATGTTTAATCTTCAACAAAGAAAATGAGATTTGTTTGTTAATTGATTTGATTGATTCTCTAGCAAACAATGAAGATTCTTTATCATTGAATCTATTGATCGATTTGATTCTTGAGCAATTCACGAAGATTCTTTATCATGATTCTTGTAATTGAGTGAACTTTACATACTTAATGAGCGATAAGTAGTTTAGTAATTTAAACAGTCTCGTTGTTGATTTTATTCAACTCTTTAATGTTGTTTTGTCTTTCAATTATCATCAATCATCAGATAAATAAATTTCTTTAAACTTATTCTGTCTAGATGAGTATGTTGAATGAGTAATGAAATCAGTATCATGTGATTAATGAATTCTTAATATAATGTCAGAATCATGTTTAAATGATACAATCAATGAAGATCAGAATTAATAGTGCTTGATCTTTAAAAATAATTATAACTGAATATTAAGAATATGAAAGAAGATTGATACAAAAGTTTCTATTTATATAATGTTCAGAAACTGTGTTAAACTTGAAAGAAATGTGTTTGTGACATGAAAAGAATGTGATGTAAATGAACAAGATGTTGATGAAAGAAAAGAATGTTGAAGAAGAAAAAGAGTGTTGAGTCATATTTGAGTCATATTTGAGTCAAATCTGACTAGCTCGCTGATTAGTTCTAATTATTACGCAGAGAACTCGCTAGCGTTCACTGTAAATTGATTAAAGCTTCAGCCTTGTTTAGTCTTAATATGCTTGTAACATATACATTCATTTAAAGCATTTTGCTTTTCTTCTGAACATATATTATGACACTCGTTGTTCAATGAAAGCTTGCTCTCATTATCATGAGCATAGTATCAATCATTGTTCTGATGATAGCAGAATGTCTTAACTTCAATGCATTTCTGAAGACTTGAATTGTAAATAGTAGAACATTCATCATGAAATGCAAAAGTGTTTTTAACATTGTTTTTGTTTAAATATGAATTTACTCTTGCATAGCAGCTTTTGCTCAGAATGTAATGAGCTTCATCAAGATCATTCATGCATTTAAAGTGTAACAAAAAATTGTGAATAAATACAATGAATATTTACAAACAGCTTATAAGAAAAACAATAAGAAGTTGCTTTTATTTAATATTCTTTTCTTCGCTCAAATGTTCTTGATCATGTTTGAAACTGCGCTCATTTTCTGAAAAGACTTTCAATTATTTCAAAGCGAAGAAATTGATAACATTGAAACACTTTTTACAGTCATTCTCAGCATAATGCTTGATGCTACTTTTGTTATGCTGATCGCGTCACAGCTTCAATTTATCATGAATGTTTCATCTGCTGCTTTCAAACTTTTCTTCATTATCGACAAATCATTTTTACTGAATTCACTTTCTTTTGAAAGCATGCAATTCACTTTCTTTACAGAAGAAATTCAGATTTGTGACTTATGCTTTGCATATTCAACGCAATTCATAATGCAAATGCTTTAAAACTTGAACTTGTTTATATTAATTAACAAAATGATTGCTTTAATTAAACTCAGCAATTGTGACAAGTTAATCATGATTGACTTATTGAAAAAATGATATCAGCTCACTTTAAATTAAATTCTCATGAATGATCATGATATTATTAAATATAACACGAAATAATTGCAAAGTAATGTCAAACTCATTCAGCAGAAGTTTATTCTCTTTCAAAACATAATTTTTCAGAATATCATTAAAAATTTCATTAATAAACAACAGAATTTCTTCAAGAAGATGTAAATGAAGCTGATATAAAAAGCATGTATGATCAACAATGTACATGACTTCATCAAAAATTGCTTGAGAAGTACAATATATAAGTCAACAAGAAAGTAAACATGTTAAGTGATGAGCAGCGATAAAAAATAGTCATCGTCAAAAGTATCATCTTGAATTTAAAAGTTTTACTGCTTGACGAAGTAATTAATGCACTCAATTCTCATGCAGAAAAAGTTGTTCAAAATGCTCTTCATCATGTATCAATCAACAAGATAACTTTCATTATTGTGCATAAGCTTGTTATGATCATGATGATTGATAACATTGCTGTAATGATGAGTGAAAAGATCATTGAGCAAGAAATTTATAGCAAACTTCTCAAGCACAATAATTTATACATCATTATGATGCATGCATAAAATCTAAATGTCAAGATTGAAGAATTAAAGTTTCATGAAAAGTTGAAAGAAAGAAACAATGTCAAGAAAGCATTTTTTTTTTTTTTTTTTTTTTTTTGATTCTTACTCGATTCAACACCCATTATGGGCCTATGCGAGAT